>Ga0137384_10000390_pt1 | contig 32920 bp, 24 predicted proteins | sample SagtaG_2_FD_104922 | JGI IMG/M metagenome (GOLD analysis project Ga0137384, IMG submission 104922) | Vadose zone soil microbial communities from Sagehorn Ranch, Mendocino, California, USA - Sage2_R_60_16 metaG | ecosystem: Environmental > Terrestrial > Soil > Vadose zone | place: USA... | reverse complement strand
TCCGGACCGCTGCTTTCACTGCAAAGAGGAGCTCTTCGACACCCTCGCCCCGGTCCAGCGGGAGCTCCGAATGGCGCACCTCGCCTACGGCGCGACCGCCGACGACGCCGGGGACCACCGACCGGGTCACTCATCCGCGATTCGCCGCGGCGTGCGCTTCCCACTTCTCGAGGCCGGTATGCCGAAATCGGAGATTCGCGCCGCCGCGCGCGCCCTCGGCTTGCCCAACTGGAACAAGCCCTCGTTCGCGTGCCTTTCTTCGCGCATTCCGCACGGCACGCCGGTCACAGTGGCGGCACTGCGCCAGATCGAGGCGGCCGAGGCGGCGCTGAAGGCGATGGGCTTCCGCCAGGTTCGGGTCCGGCACCATGGCGACGTGGCGCGCATCGAAGTCGATGCTGTAGAGATTTCGCGCTTGATCGAGCAGCGGGAGGAGGTGACCGCTGCCGTCAGTGGTGCAGGCTACAAGTTCGTCGCTGCAGATCTCGAGGGCTACTCGACCGGAAGACTCAACCGAACCTGGAAACCGACATCGGCGAAGTCGTCCTGAGCCTCGACGAGGGCACGACCGGGGCGACCGCGGTCGTGGTCGGAACCAACGGTGACGTTCGCGGCAAGGGCTACCAGGAGATCACGCAGCACTATCCGCGGCCGGGTTGGGTCGAGCACGACCCAGAGGAGATCTGGTCCGCCGTCGAACTCAGCGCGCACGCTGCGCTCGAGGCCGCAAATGCGAAGCCTTCGGACGTACGGGCGATCGGAATCACCAACCAGCGCGAGACGCTCGTGTTGTGGAATCGCAAGACCCTGAACCCGATCGCTCCCGCCATCGTCTGGCAGGATCGCCGTACCGCGGACGAGTGCGCGCGATTGCGCGCCGCCGGGCACGAGGAGCACGTGCGCGAGGTCACCGGTCTCGTCCTGGACCCGTACTTCACGGCGACCAAGCTCGGCTGGGCGCTGAAGCACGTTGACGGTGCAGTCAATGCCGCCGCGGGCACTGTCGACTCGTGGCTCATCGCCAGGCTTTCCGCCGGCCGCGAGCACGTCACGGATGCGTCCAACGCGTCCCGCACCCTTCTCTTCGACATCGACGACGGCGCGTGGAGCGAAAACATGGCGGAGCTGTTCGGCGTCCCGCTGAAGATCCTCCCGCGCGTGGTCGACTCGAGCGGCCCCATCTCGTCCACTGCCCCAGGCGCGTTCGGTGGTGTGGATGCGCCGATCACGGGCGTGGCGGGCGATCAACAGGCGGCGCTTTTCGGCCAGGCATGCACCACCGACGGCATGGCGAAGAACACATACGGCACGGGCTCGTTCGTCCTCATGCAGACGGGTGGCCGCCGCGTCAACTCGACCGCCGGCATGCTGACGACCGTCGCCTGGCGGCGAGCCGGCAGGCTGAGCTACGCGCTGGAAGGCGCGATCTTCATCACCGGCGCCGCGCTGCAATGGCTGCGCGACGGACTCGGCATCATCACGAGCGCCGCCGAAGCAGGGCCTCTCGCCGCATCCGTGCCCGACACCGGCGGCGTGTTTCTCGTCCCCGCCTTCGTGGGCCTCGGCGCTCCGCAATGGGATCCGTACGCGCGCGGCACGATCGTGGGCCTGACCCGCGGGACGAGCCGTGCGCACCTAGTGCGGGCCGCCGTCGAGGCCATGGCGTATCAGACGCGGGACGTGGTCGACGCGATGGAACGCGACACCGGACGGCGGCTGACCGAGCTGAGGGTCGACGGCGGGGCGGCGGTGATGGACGTCCTGTGCCAGCTTCAGGCCGACCTGCTGGGCATCCCTGTGCGCCGGCCTCTGCACACCGAGACTACGGCGCTGGGCGCTGCGTTTCTGGCCGGTCTTGGCGCCGGGATCTGGCACGAGCCTGACCTGGCGAGGCTCTGGAAGCTCGAGCGTGAGTTCGCGCCGGCCATGTCCCGCGATCAGGCGGACAGCATGCAGGTGAGGTGGAGGCGCGCCGTCGAGCGAAGCCTGAAATGGACCCTACCGGATAATCAATAGCTCTTGAGCACCGCAGCGCCGACCCGCCCGACCCGGCATCAGAACCTGTATGCGCACCACCTCTGGAAGCAGCAGCGCTTTTTCGCGGGGCTCCTTCTCCTGGCGGGCGTAGCCGCGACCGCGATCGCGATCTACCAGGGCCAGCTGTTCTCGCCCACGTTTGCGGTTTGGCTCGTGTACATCCCGACCGGCCTTTTGCTCGGTGGAGTGATCCTCCTCTACCGCCGGCGGAGCAACGTCCAGGTCACAGACAGCGGCGTGAAGATCTCGAACATGTTCTCGAGTCTCATCCTCGACTACGACTCCATCCGGACGGTCAAGGCGCTGCCGCTCCGGCAGCACTTCCTGGAACGGCGCAGCCGGATGATCGCACCGATCATGAAGCAGCACATCGACAAACCCGCGGTCTTCATCAGGGTGCGCGGCGACGATACGCAGCTGGCCTCGATGAAGAAGCGGCTTGGCCTGTTCAGGTCGCGCTTGATGAACGAAGACATGATCGCGATACCGGTGCCGGACGCGGACGCGGTCGTGTGGGAGATCAGCTCTCACTTGCCCGAGCGGCAGGGCCAGAACCAGGGCGGAGCCAAGCGGCGCAAACGGCGCCGGTGAGGCCGGCCGGCACCTACTTCGACCGCTTCGATCTTGCGGCCGTCCTCGTCCTGATCGCAATCGCGTTCGTGCTGCGGTTCTTCAGTCCGATAATGCCCGACTTTTTCGTCCACCCGTTCCAGGGCCCATGGCTTACGGATTGTGTGTCGAGCACGCCAATCGACCCCGTGGGTGACCCGGGAACCCTGTGCGGAATTGCCTATCCGTTCAACCGCGGCTACGGCGATCCACTCTCGCCGCCCAACGGAGAGGTCTTTGACGAGGTTTACTTCCCGGCCGACGCCTACGACGACATCCGGGGAATCGAACACAAGGCCTGCGTCAGGCCCAACCCACCCAGCTGCGACTATTTCGACCCCGAACCGCCGCTTGCCAAGGAGCTGATCGCCGCCGGCATGCTCGGCTACGGCTGGTATCGGGCGACGTTCCAGGGTGCAGGCGGGGACTACATCGACCTGGGCAACAACACCTTCGGCTGGCGAATCGCCGCATGCATCTTCGGAACCCTGTGCATCCCGATGATGTATCTGCTCGCGAGGCGCTTGTGGCCGAATCGACTGTTTGCGATCGTCGCCGCGACGCTCGTGTGCTTCGACGGGATGTTCTTCATCCAGTCGCGCATCGGCATGATCGACATCTTTCCGATCTTTTTCATCCTCGCCGCGTACTTCCTCTTCCTGGTCCACATTCAGAGCCGGTCCCTCGCCCGGTCGATGCTGTCGCTTCTCGCGCTCGGGATCGTGCTCGGTATCGGCATCGCGGCGAAATGGATCGTGCTGGCGGCCTTGGCCAGCATCGTTTTCTTCCTGGTCCTTTGGGTCGTCCTGCGAAGCCTGAACATCCGGTTCGGACCGGACGGTTGGCCATTCCTGCTCTCGGAACGCGACGCAAATTCAGAGGTGTCGCGTTTGGTGTGGCCAACCTACCTTGCGGTCGGGATCGTCGCGCTGGCCATCATCCCGCTCGGGATTTACCTTGCCTCGTGGTATCCGTTTTTTGCCCGGGGTCAGTTTCACAACCTGGCCGACCTCGTCGCCTACCAGCGCGCGGCGGTCGACTACCACCGCACGTTGACCGCCACGCACCCCTACGGCTCGCCTGCCTGGTCGTGGCCGCTGCTGGCGCGCCCGGTCCTTTACTACGCGGAGTACACGCGCCTCGGCACCGACATCTTCTCGGGACAACCGTTGATGGCACGAATCACCAACCTCGGCAATCCATGGATCTGGTGGACGAGCATCCCTTGCGTTCTCGCGCTGCCCTACTACATCGGTCGCCACCGCAGCTTCCCGGCCGCGGTGATCCTGGTGGGCTTCATCACGCAATACCTGCCGTGGTTCCCGGTCACGCGAGTGCTTTTTCTGTACCACATGTTCGGCGGCCTCATCTTCATGATCCTGGCCCTCGCCTTCGTCCTGGCCAACGTGGCAAATAACCTGCGGCCGGAGGGCCGGACCATGCTCATCGTCGCTCATCTCGGCGTGGCCGTGCTGTTCTTCGCCTACTTCTATCCGCAATGGGCCGGCGTGCCGCTCTCGGTGCCCGCCTACTACATCAGCGCTGACACACCCCCATGGGGGCCAAAGCTGTGGCTTGTCAACTGCAAGCCTGACCTTCCGGCCAAGCAGCCGCAGCTCTTCTGTTGGAACTAGCCGCCGCCTTTCTCATCACCGCCGCCGTGGCGGGTTTCGGCATCACGTACCTGTCCGGCGTGGCGCTCAACCTGGAGGAGCGACTTGTCTTCGGCGTCGTGCTGGGGGCGATGGCTGTCGCCGCCGCGTCATTTGTGGCTTCGCTTGCTGCCGGAGACGTGACGCTGATCACGGACTTGATCGGCCTCGTGATCGCGATCGCGATCGGCGGGGTGGGGGTCATCGTGAGCCGGTCCCGAGTTGCCGGCGACATGTCCGATGCGAGGCGGCGCTGGCTGGCGCCCCTGGGGACCGGCGGGCACCCCTGGCCGCTGCTCGCGATCGTTTTCGTGTGCGCCGTGTGGACGATCAACTTTCTGCATCGCGCGTACGTCTACACGCCGGATGGTCTCGTCGCCGGCTACGTCAACATCTGGGGCGACTGGGCGGCGCACCTGAGCTTCGCCGGCTCGTTCGCTTACGGCCACAACTTCCCACCCGAGTATCCGGTCGACCCGGGTCACCGGCTCGGCTACCCCTTCATGATCGATTTCTTCGCCGCCGACCTGGTCCCTTTAGGCCGGTCGCTCACCGAGGCCCTCACCGCCACCACCGCGATGCTCGGCCTCGGGTTTCCGGCGGTGCTCTACCTGGCGGCCCTGCGATTCACCGCTGGTCGAGGAGCATCGGTGATAGCGGTGTTTGTCTTCCTTCTGAGCGGCGGCCTTGGGTTTGTCTACCTTTTCTCGGACGTGCAGCGCTATGGACTGGCGGCGCTGGCGCATCTTCCACGCGAGTACACGCTCGACCGCGACGTCGACCTGCAGTGGCTCAACCCGGTGCTGGCGTACCTGGTGCCGCAGAGGTCGACTCTGTTCGGGTTCAGCCTCGTCCTGATCCTGCTCGTCGTTCTGTGGATCGCGCTGCACAGCGATTCGAGCTGGCCGGCCTTCCTGTTCGGCGGCCTGGTCGCCGGCATCTTGCCTGTCTTCCACGTCCACGCTTATGGCACCGTCATCGCGCTGCCTGCTGTCTGGGCGCTCTTCAACCGGCGTGTTGAATGGCTCGCGTATTTCATCCCGGCGCTGCTGATCGGGATCCCGATCCTGGCCTGGATGTGGCCGCCCGACAACACGAGCATCTGCGGTGACGGGGGCTCGATCGGCGGTTACTGCATCCAGCCGGGCTGGCTTGCATTCACAGACTGGCAGCGCAACGGCTGGTGGTGGTTCCCGGTCGACGTCGCGGCTTTCTGGATCTGGAACACGTCGCTGTTTCTGCCGCTGCTGCTCGTCGGCCAGGCGCTCGTGCGATGGTTCCCGACCGGGTTCCCTACATGGTTTGCGCCGATGTGGCTCTGGTTTGCCGTCCCCAGCATCGTGGTGCTCCAGCCGTGGCCTTGGGACAACACCAAGTTCTTCATCCTCTGGGCGCTGCTCGGGAGCATGGTTGTGGGGGGAGTTGTCGCGCGCCTGCTCAGCAGCGGACCACTGCCGGTGATCGCCGCCGCAGCCATGCTGGTGCTCCTGTGCCTGGCCGGAGCGCTCGATGTTGCTCGCGCATCCGATCCCACCATGAGCAGCTATCTCTTTACCGACGCGGGCGGCATGAACGTTGCGGAATGGGCGCGGCACAACACGAGCCCGACCGCTGTGTTCGCGGTGGCCGAGGAGCACAACTCTCCGATCCCGACGCTTGCGGGGCGCCGCGAGGTCATCGGCTATCCAGGCTGGCTCTGGACGTACGGGCTGGGCGACTACCAGAGGAAGACGGACGACGTGCACAAGATCCTGAGCGGGGACGGAACCGCGATGGACCTGGTGCGGAAGTACCACGTCGGCTACGTGATGATCGGCCCCCAGGAGATCCCGCGTGGGGCGAGCCGCGCCTACTGGGACGAGCACGGAACGCTCCTTTACGATGACGGTGAGTACGCGGTGTACCGTGTCGGCAATGCCTGATCCGCTGGACGACCGCGACCAACTGAGCGCTGCCCTGCGCCTCGTCGAGCGGGAGGCTGAGCCCTATCTCGCGACGGTGGACCAGTCGCTGGTTCGGCCGCCGGGTGAGCCTGCCATCGATGAAGCGCTGCCGACCGAGGGTGTTGGCTCGATGCAGTCGCTGTCCGACCTGATCGCGGCGTCAAAGGACGGCGCAACTCGGTCCACGGGTCCACGGTTCTTCCACTTCGTGATGGGCGGTGTGACGCCTGTGGCGCTGGGGCGCCGACTGGCTCGCGTCGACTCTCAACCAGGTCGCCTACAACTGGGTGAGCTCGCCGCTTGCGTCGCGCCTGGAGCAGGTGACTCTGTCCTGGCTGAAGGACCTGTTCGGCATTCCTGCCGGTTGGAGCTCGGTAATGACGTCCGCGGCGACGACGGCGAATGTGGTCGGCCTGGCAGCGGCCCGCCGCTGGTGGGGGTTGCAGCACGGCGTCGACATCGACGCTTGAGGACTCGCGGGACTGCCCCCGGTTCCAGTGTTCTCGAGTGGATATCTGCACGCGAGCGCTGTGAAAGCGCTCGGCCTGGTTGGAATCGGGCGGGAGCGGCCGAGAATCCTGGCGCGGGATCAGGCCGGACGCCTGGACCTGGAAGCACTTGAGGCTGCGCTCCAGGCCGACGGTGGGAGCCCAGCGATCGTCGTAGCGACCGCGGGAGACGTCAACACCGGCGACTTCGACCCGATCCGCGCAATGTCGGTCCTCGCCCGCAAGTACCGTGCGTGGCTGCACATCGACGGAGCGTTTGGGCTCTACGCGGCCCTCTCACCGCATACCCGTCACCTCACCGACGGGATCGACAGCGCTGACTCGGTCGCGGTCGATGGACACAAGTGGCTCAACGCTCCCTATGACACTGGCTTTGCATTTGTGCGGGATCCGGCAATCCACGCCGGCAGCTTTTCGACCACCGCCGCCTATCTCCGAACGGAGGCGCTGGCGCGACCGGTCTACTGCAACCTTGCCGTCGAGATGTCGCGCCGCGCTCGCGCGCTTCCGGTGTGGGCGACGCTGCGCGCGTACGGGCGCGATGGGTATCGCGCCATGGTGGAGAGGCATCTTGCACTCGCGCAGCGTGTCGCGGACCAGGTGGATGAGGCGCCGGATCTCGAGCGCCTGGCGGATGTGCCGCTCAATGTGGTCTGTTTTCGCTCCCATCCGCCTGACGTTCCAGAGGCGGACCTCGATGAGATGAACCGGAGGCTGGGCGCGATGGTCCTGGAAGACGGTCGCGTCTACTTCGGCACGACCGAGTACGCGGGTAAGGTCGCATTTCGGCCGGCTGTGGTCAACTGGCGGACGCGCAGACGTGGACCTCATCGTGACGGTCGTACGAGAGTTGGGCGCGAAACTCCTGGCTACGGCGCGGGAAGGCTGATCGGCGGCCGCTCGGAGTCAGCCGGTTTGGCTGGGGCGACCTCGCGGTTGGCCTGGAGGACGTCCTCGATCCTGCGTGCGAGTCGCTTCATCTCGCGGTCTCCGCGGTCCAGCCGGTTGACGATCTGGAGAAGGATCTCGTCCTGATGCATCAGGTGGTTCATCAGTGCCTTGAGCTCTTCCTCGCCCTTGACGTTGAGCTCGAAGTCCTGCTGCGCGCGAAGGCGCTCGCGATCCGCGAGCCGGTTCAACGACATCAGCGCGACTGAGACCCAGACCAGGACCTCGACGCTCAGGATGAAGTTGAGGAAGAGAAACGGGTAGCGGTCCCACGGCCGGATCAGGTTGAAGGCGTTGAGCCCGATCCAGACGACCATGATCCCGACCTGGACCAGGACGAAGACCCAGCTGCCGACCAGGCGCGCAAAGTCGGCGGCGACGCGGTCGGGGAACGTGAGGCGGCGCTCGACCTCGCGGTTCAGATCACGGACCGGGGGATGATCGTGCTGGTGCTTGATCAGGTCGCGTGCAATGTCTTCGATTTCTCGGGCGATCGACATTCGGGGTGTTTTTTCCTCTGGGGTTGCTGCGATGCAGGGCGGTTTAGCCCATAGCTTGGCGCAAATGGACCCTGCCTGGCTACAGAAAGTAAGGAGTTCTCCTTAGGCGTTTTTGACTGCGCGCCACATCAGAAACAGGGGAATGCGCTGCCATCGGGCTCCTGCGGGGTTTCCAGCCAGGGTCTCGTTCGGAGCTGCCGGCTCGCGCAAGGCCTCGATTCTGAGGTCGTTTCGCTCCAGGGCTCTCGAATAGCTCTCGAGCGGATAGGCCCAGCCCTTGAAGTGCATGTGCCTGCCGTCCCGCTCCATCGGTGCGTCTATCGCGCGCCGTTCATCCAGGTAGCTGCCCTCGATCAGGAAGGGCGAGCTGGCGGATTTCTCGAGAAACCTTCCGGCGTCCTGGAGCGGATGGGTGATCGACGCACATAGGGCGCCGCCGCGTTTGAGCACGCGGGCTCCCTCGTCGAGGGCGGCGTTCATGTCGTCGAAGTCCATCAACGAGTTGTAGAAGACCGCGAGGTCGAAGACGCCATCGGGAAAGGGAAGCGCCTCGGCGTCTGCCTGCAAGCATGAGATGGATGGCTCTGCCTCGCGTGCCATTCGGATCAGCGTTGAAGAGGAATCGATTGCAACGACGTGGTGTCCGCGAGCCGCAAGGTCGCGACTGACTCGACCTTCACCGCATGCGACATCGAGGGTCCTGCCACGCGGTGGCGGGACGAGCTCAAAAAATGCTGGTGAGTAGCTCCAGTACGAGTCGAAGCCGGGAGTCGTGGCCCATGCAGCCCAATCTCCGGCGTTCTTCACCCAGTGCTCGCGGGACATGCCGCCAATCATCAGGCGCATACTGCGTTCGTGACGCGCCCGCGCATCGACCTGCGCTGCTCATTCTGTGGCAAGAAGAAGGAGCAGGTCAGGAAACTGGTCGCGGGTTCTGGAGTGTTCATCTGCGACCGATGCGTGGTGCTTTGCAACGAGATCATCAACGAGCCACAGCCTCCGACAACGCCCGTGATGCCACCGGAGGCAAAATGGGTCGGTGCGAGTCGCTCCAGGACGCCATGGTGGCGCCGTCTGTTCCACAGTGAGGTCGCTGCCCCGGCTTAATCAGCGGTAGTCGTGTGAGCGCTGGGCCGGGCGAGGAACGCCGGTCAGCGCCTCGATGTGGCTGGCCAGGACTGAGTGCACGCCGTCCTGGCGCTGCATGACTCCGTCGATGATCAGGATCGGCTGGCGGTTGGCGACCTGGCGGTAGCGTTCGTAGACCTCGGGCTTGATCGTCACGTTGACCTGCCCGTACTCGTCTTCGAGCGTGAAGAATCGAATCTTCTTCGCGGTCGAAGGCGCCTGGCGAGTGATGACCAGACCGGCGACGCGCACGAGTTTGTTGTTGGCGATCGCCGGCAGCTTGTTGCTTTCGAGCGCACCCATGGCGCGCAGACGGTCGCGGCAGAAATGGATGAGGTGATGCCCGGTCGAGAGGTCGGAGATGCGGTACTCGAGCTGGTTGGCGTCGAAGGCATCGATCTGCGGCAGCGCCGGAGCGGTGGCGTTGAGGCGCAGCTCGGCCTGCTTGTCGATGCCGCGCCTCAAGCCTTTGCCGTGCCAGCGTTCCTGCCAGCCCCAGAGCAGGTCGCGTCGGGGCCGGCCCAGCGCGTCGAACGCGCCGACCATGACGAGGTTGCGGACCGCGCGTGGGCCGATCTGACCGCCGCGAAGGCGCGCGAGAAAGTCGTCAAAGGATCGGTACTGTCCGCCCCGATTTCGCTCCTCGACGATGGCCTTGCGACCGTCCTCGCCGAGGTCGCGGACGTAGTTGAGGCCGATGCGCATCGCGAGCTCGGTCTTAACAGGCGGGGTTGACTCGATCGGTACGCTGGAATCGGTTGGAAGGCGGGGGAGGGGCCTGGAACCGAAGGGAGGGCCCCCGGTAGGAGGTATTTCTGCAGGCAAAATGCCTGATTTCCCGTCAGTGCCGGCAGACGCGGGATTCAAATCCCCCTGAAAGCCGCGAGTGCCGGCAGACGCGGGAAATTCGACGTTGTGAGGCAACCATTCTGGAAGGCAGCGCACGTCCGAGCGGTTGATGTCCACAGGCAGCGCCTTCATCCCGTGGCGCTTCAGGTCCTCGACCAGAACGCTCGGGTGATAGAACCCCATGGGCTGGTTGTTCAGTAGCCCGCAGCCAAACTCGACCGGGTGGTGCAGCTTCAGCCACGCCGTCTCGTAGGCCGTGCGGGCAAACGCGGCCGCATGCGAGCGGCAGAAACCATAGACCGCGAACCCTTGCACGGCCGCGAACAGCTGGTCGGCCACCTCGCAAGGCACCCCGTTGGCGAGGCAGCCGCCGATGAACTCGTCCTCGAGCGATGACATCTCGACGCGGTTCAGGTGCCGCGTCATCGCGCGGCGAAACCCGTCCGCGCGTCCGGGTTTCATGCCCGCGACGTACATCGCGATCTCGATGATCTGCTCCTGGTAGAGGATCACGCCAAGCGTGTCCTTGAGGATCGGCTCGAGCAGCGGATGCGCGTAGGTGACCTGCTCGCGACCCTGCTTGCGGCGGATGTATGGATGGACCGCGTTGCCCTGGATCGGTCCAGGTCTGATGATGGCGACCTCGACCACCAGGTCGTTGAATGTTTGCGGCCTGGTCCGCGGCAACGTCTGCATCTGGGCCCGCGACTCGATCTGGAACACACCGATGGTGTCCGCCTCGCCGCACATATGGAAAACGGCTGGATCTTTCAGCGGCAGCTGATCGAGGTCCGGCCGGACGCCGGTGGTGTCCTTGATCAGCTCGAGCGCCTCGGCCACGACCGACAGAGTCCGCAGGCCGAGCATGTCCATCTTGATGAGGCCCAGATCCTCGACGTCGTCCTTGTTGAACTGGACTACGCGGCGTCCCTCCATCGTCGCCGGTTCGACGGGCGCGATGTCTACCAGGGGTTCCCCGGTGACGAGCATCCCTCCGTTGTGAATCGAGAGATGGCGGGGAAATTCGATGACCTCCCGGCACAGCTCGAGGAACTGCTGCCAGCTCTGTGGCCTCATGTCGGGAGGTGGAACCGCGCCGGTCATCGAGTCTTCGACGTCTTCTGTGAACCAGCGGTCGACGCCTTTGGCCAGACGGTCTAGCAGCTCGGCCGAGAAGCCGAGAGCCTTGCCGACCTGTCGGATCGCCATCCGCGGCTGGAACGTGACGACGTTGCAGACCATCCCGGTCCGCTCCCAGCCGTACTTTTCGTAGATGTACTGGATGACCTGCTCGCGGTGCTCGGTCGAGAAGTCGATGTCGATGTCGGGCGTGCTGGTCATCTCCTCGTGGAGAAATCGCTCGAAAAGCAGGTTGTGCTCGATCGGATCGACACGTGTGATCCCGAGCACGTACGCGACTATCGAGTCCGCGGCTGAGCCTCGGCCCTGACCTGGCACTCCGCGCTCGCGCGCAAAACGCATCAGGTCCCAGTTGATGAGGAAGAACTCGGCGAGGCCTGTCTTCTCGATCACCTCCAGCTCGTGCTGGAGCCGATGCGTCACCGCCGAGGTGATCGGCCTGTATCGCTCGCGGACGCCTTCGAAACACAGCTTGTAGAGGAAGGAGAACGGAGTCTCGCCCTCCGGCACCGGGTAGCCGGGAAACCGAACCTTGCGAAAGTCGAGGTCGACGTCGCACTCCTGGGCGATCTCCCACGGCGTGGCCAGTGCCTCCGAATGGCCGTTGAAAAGCGGTCGCATCTCTGCTCCGCCCTTGAGGTGGTGCTCCGAGTTGGGAAACAGGTGCGCCCGCGCCTCTTCGAGGGTGGCGCGATGGCGGATCGCGACCAGCACGTCGTGAAGACGGCGGCGTGCGGGAAGGTGGTAGTGCACCTGGTTGGTGGCGACGACATGCGCGCCGCAACGTCTGGCCATGTCCGCGCGGCCTTCGAGGACCCACCGATCCTCCTCTCGCACGTGGTGGTTCAGCTCGCTGAATACGCTGTCCTTGCCCAGCGCCTCGAGCAACTCCCTCAGCCGCGGTTCGTTGTCCGTCGAGCTCAGGTAAAAAAGGTCGCCGCGATGCTCAGCGACCGTCGCCAGGGTCGTGCGGGCCTCGCCTTTCGGCTGGTCGGCGTGCGCGAGGCTGAGCAGGCGGCACAGGTTCGAATAGCCGCGGAGATTCCTGGCGATCAGGATCAGCTCCTCGCCATCGACCTCCAGGGCGCTGCCGATGATGGGCTTGACCCCAAGCTTGCGGCACGCCTGCAGGTGCTTCACCGCGCCGTAGACGCCGCCGCGGTCGGTGATGGCAAGGGCGGGCATCTCGAGCTCGGCCGCCCGCATGGCCAGCTCATAGGGGTGCGAGCCACCGTCGAGGAACGAGAAGTTGGAGTGGGAGTGGAGCTCGATGTACGGCGTCACTATTTCGGCGAAATGACCGTTTCACAGCCGTGAGACAAGGGATGGCGCTGCTGGCGGTCCTGGTCATCGCCTGCAGCCAGGGGCAACCGGCGGCCAACAACGCGGTCACTCCAAGTCCGAACAACGCGGTCAACCCAACTCCGAGCTCCTGCCGGCTGCCGGTTTCGATCGCCGACAGCGGTGGCCATCTGCAGGGGGCGTTCATCGACTACGCGTCGGGAAGAGTGACCATCGATCCGACTGGCGCAAACGGCGCCTATTACGACCATGATTTTTCTAGATGGCTCCCGGTCAACCAGAGCGCGGTCTCGCCTGATGGAAGTCGATACGCACATCTCGATATCAAGGTCGCCGGAACTGCGGCTCCGCAGCGGCTCCATGTGATCGACATATCCACTGGCATGGACAAGCCCTATGAGCTCGCTCCGACTGGTGACCCTGCCGGCTACTCGATCATCAGTTTCGGTGGGGAAGGCATCTGGCTGAGCTACGCAGGCTGGGAAGGCCCGCGCATTGGACTCTTCTTGCTCGACCTCACAACTGGCCGATTGAAGGATGTCGGCGGTCAGCAGATGATCCTGGACGCGGTTTCCGGCGGTCCTGGTGTCTTCTGGTTCACAGATGGCGGCCCGAATCCTCAGCCGAGCGGGATTGGCTTCATCATCCCCGCGCGCTTGAACCGCCTGACGATCGAGGACAGCAAGACGTTGGGCTGGTTTACCAAGGATGGTTCGGGCCTCACAGTGTTCGGCACCGACATGGTCGGGCACCCGATTTTCGGAACAAGCGATCAGGCCGGTGGGTTCGACGTCTGGATTGCCGGCGCGCCTGGCGAAGCAACGAGGATCGACCTGCCTGCAGGCTTTTACCAGGCCTTGGCCGACAGCCGCGGTGTCTGGTTCGGCGGCGACCAGGGCATCTACCTGTACTTGGGAGCGGGTGTGCATAAGGTGTCCGACCAGAAAGGAGCGCCGGCAGGAACCTGCGCCTAGGTCGGTCCGTCGGGCACTCGCAGGGCGCACTTCAGTCATAGACCCGCTCGACGAACCACTCGTTGCTCGACATGTCTTGATAGAGCTCGCAGAGCAGGTCGTTGTTGAGCAGCGCCCTCCAGTACTCGCGGAGGACTGGCCGGTCCCACCAGCGCGTCTCGACCTTCCAGCGCGCGATGGGGTCGATCGATCCGCTATAAGCTCCGGCGATCGAGGTGGGGGCGCCGCCGACGTCGAGCGTGACATCGACGGCGGTAGGCGGGGTCAGCAATCTCGTCACGCGAATCGCTCCGTCGGGACAGGCGACGTGACGAGGGCTGGGGTCGGTTGGTGGATCACATCGTCACCGAAGCGTTCCTGAAGCCTTTCCATCGCTGCGGCGACCTCTTCGCTCGAACCGTCGCCGCCGGCCCACAACCTCAGCTGACGCCGGCCTGCTCCTTCGAGCACGGGCAGCTCGATCCACAGCTCGGCGATGGGCGCGCTCGGTTGCCACTCCTTGATCCATGACCCGACCAGGCCGAACAGCTCAACCGCACTGCTCAGTGGATGTCGGACGATCGCCTGACGCTGCTCTGGCCCTCTCGACTCCATGACGAGTCGGACCCGGACATGCTTGGCGCCGGCACCGCGCAGCCCAAGCTCGTCTGCCAGGTCGCCGCACAACGCGCGTGCGACGAAAAGCAGCGCTTCGCGATCCTCCACCGGCTCACCGAACTGGCGGTGCGCGCTCGTGAACAGTGGTGGTTTCCACGGCACGAGCTGATCAGGTTCGACGCCGCGAGCGAGAAGGACGGCATGCCGTCCTTCGCGACCCAGCTGGCTCTCCAGCTCTCGTGGGCCGATGGCCGCCACCGCATGCAGGGTGCGCAGGCCGAGAAGGTCGAGCCGCTCGAGCTGCTCAGCATCCAGAGGCAGCTCGCGAGAGGAAAGGGGGGCGAGGAAAGCCCTTGCATCATCGACCTGCAGCAGGCGGCCAGGCCGTGCGCGAGCGGCGGCAAGTCGCGCCGAGAAAGATCCCGGAGCAAGACCTAGACGAGGTTCGCGGCCGACCGCCTTCAACAAGCGCCGCCGCGCTTCGCGAATCGATTCTCCGGCTCGGACCACACCCTCGAGGTCGAGCCAGGCGATCCCCTCGTCCCGCACCTCGATCACAGGTGCAAGGTCATAGAGAGCGGCCGAGATCAGCTCGCGAATGCGCGCGACTGCCTCTGCGTCCGGCAGGACGAAGACAGCCTGAGGACACAGATGCTCTGCCTGTCGCAGTGCCATCCCGGGAACCACGCCAAACGGATGCGTCTCTTCTGAGGCCGCGACAACATGCTCGTCCCATCGCCCGACGATGACGGACCGTCCGTACAGGTCCGGCCGCCTCGCGAGCTCGAGATCCCCGGTCAGACCACAGCAGACGCGCATTCCGAAAGCTCTCTGACCTGGACCGGCATTTCAGCGATCCCCGGACGGTGGTCCGGCAGGGGCAGTGCACCGAGCGGGTAGCGAATCTCCAGCTCGGTCTCGCCAAGGGGCGGCGCGACGCGGTTTTTCACGCATCGCGCCGATGCCCGGAGGCCGATCAGCTGGTCGCGTTCCCAGCTCCAATCGACTCGTGAGAATCCAAGACTGAAGCTCGAGGCGTGAGCCAGAGCACGGTTGGGCGACTCGACGACCCCCAGCACCACGGTCCCGGAACGGTTCGCGCCTGACTCGAGCTGACCGAGCCAGTGCTCCGGAATCTCGCTCAGCAATAGGAGAAAGCCCGCACCTGCACGTGCCAGCGAGGCGGCCGCTTCACCGGCGGTCTCAGGAGCCGGCGCGCGGACGACGGTCAGCGCGCCTAGCTCAGGAAAGAAGGGAAGGAGTGTCCATGGATCGAATCCACCGCCGTCGATGACGATCGAGTGGGCGAACTCGTGGGTCGCCCGGGCGAGGAGCGCAAGGGCAAGCGTGAGCTTGCCGCACGTCCGGCCTCCGACGAACAGCGTGACTCGTCCTCTCGGCAAGCCGCCGATCCCGGTGAGGCGGTCGATCGGAGTTCCGCTCAACCAGGGCTGCGGGGGCGGCAGCTCCGCCGCCCTCGTCAGCGACTGGCTGCCGAAGCGGACCCGAATCGAATCAATCGCCAGTTCGAGCTTCTGTGCCTGCATCTTTCTGGAGCCTCGAGGAGAGACGCAGGGAAGAAGTGGAGGCGTCCACAACATATCGAACACCTGTTCGTATGTCAAGGGTGTTAACAGGCCCCGGCTATCTTCCTTTATATGTCCAGGGTCGTTGTCGTCGGCGGAGGGGTCATCGGATGCGCCGTCGCGGAGCGCCTCAGCCTCGAAAAACACCAGGTCACGCTGCTCGAGCGCGACCAGCTCGCCTGCCGGGCCTCCGGTGCGGCGGCCGGCGAGCTGAGTCCCTCTTCGCTCGCCTCCGACAGCGAGAGCCTGGCCATGTTCCCCGAGCTAGTGGCCAGGATCGAGAAGGACAGCGCGATGAATGTCGAGTTCCGCGTCCAGCAGGGACTGAAGCCCGCCTTCACGTCTGATGAGGCGCGGACTCTGAATCGCGAAGGCGGACGCTGGCTCGACGCGGCCGAGTGTCGCAAGGCGGAACCGGCAATCAGCACGGACGTCCTGGGTGCGGTCCTCCTCGAACACGCGCACCTTACGCCGCCGCAATTCGTACGCGCCCTCGCTCGTGCGGCTGCGGCGCGACGCGCCGAGATCTGCGAAGGCACGCCCGCAACCGGATTCGACATCATGCGGGACGAGATACATGGAGTGCGGACACCCGCAGGCAACCTGGCTGCGGATTGGGCCGTCATCGCCGCGGGGCCGTGGTCGAGAGAGGTCGCATCGTTGGCGAGCGTCGACATCGACGTGCGCCCCCAGCGAGGGCAGCTGGCTGCGCTCGACCCGGGGTCGCTGGTCCTCAAGCGAAGCATCTTCTGGTCCAACGGGTACCTGGTGCCGAAAGGCGATGGCACCGTCATCGCCGGCGGTACCGAGGAAGACTCTGGTTTCGATGACCGTCCCACGGTGGCCGGCATCGCGACGCTGCTCGAGCTCGCTCGCAAACTTGTGCCTGGCCTCGCGGCCGCAAGCCTGCAGCGCGTGTGGGCGGGGCTGCGGCCCGTGACGGCTGACGGAAAGCCGATCGTGGCGGTGACCGGGCCGCGCAACTTGATCGTCGCGACCGGTCATCACCGCAAAGGGATCCTGCTCGCGCCTCTGGCGGCGATGCGGGTCGCGGACCTGATCACCATGGCGTGACAACAAGAACAGCCGAACCTTTTTCGGAAGGAGAGCAGCGCCGCTTGCCCGCCGAAGGCGGGTCGGCTTCGCCGACGGCGCGATGAGAGGAAACCATCTGGGTTTCCTCTCATAAAAGATCGCCGGGGCTCCACAGAACCCCGGCGCGAAACGGACTTACGGAACGATTGAAGGGAAGTGTGTTACTTCTTCTTCGAGGACTTCTTCGCGGCCTTCTTGGCCGGCTTCTTGGCTGCCTTCTTCTTGGCCATCAGTTACCTCCTTCTCCTGAAGATATGGACCCGATAGGTTCCATCGGTTTGGCGGGATTTTTCTGGTGGTGAGACGTGATCAGGATGTTTCCTACACGCACCTCCTCTGCAACCCCACGGGTTTCGCCGCGGACCCTTATGGATAAGGACTCCGAGACGTTGGCGGTTGTCCGAAATGGTCCGCTTTCTCGCGTCGGGTCCGTTGCCTCTGTGGTGGCAACCACGAGCAGCATCGCCATACAAGGTGTTGTGATACTCGATGAGCACCTCTCACGTCAATCCCTCGTGAAGATTTTTTTGATGCGGGTGTTGTGGAAATTTCTGCAGAGGTCGCGATGATGACGACCATCAACGATGTTTGCGACGACCGCTGACACGCTGCGACGATAGACGCATGCGAGTCGTTCTCGGCCACGGTGCATCAGGTAACGCCGCATCGATGAAGCCCTACGTTGTCGGTTTCAAACGACGTGGAATCGACGCGATCGCGGTGGATCTACCTCGCGGCGGCGCGGAAAAGGCAGTTCCGGTCTTCATCAAAACATCGGGTCGAGGACGCCAGGTCGTCGGAGGTGGTCAATCGTTCGGTGGAAGGGTCGCGAGCATGGCCGCAATCGAGGCTGACTTCGGCGGTCTCGTGCTTTTCTCGTATCCACTGCACCGTCCGGGCTTTCCTGACCAGCTGCGCACCGAGCACTGGCCGCGAATCCACTGCCCGACCCTGTTCTTGAGCGGCGACCGCGATCCCTTCGCCCGCATCGACCTGCTGAAAGAGAAGATCAAGGTCATCCCCCACGCTCGGCTCGAGGTTTTCAAGGGCCAAGGTCACGGCCTCCTTGCCGTGCTCGACCAGGCGCTCGACGTCGCGACCGACTTCCTGCAGAAGAACGTCAAATGACCGCCAGTCAGCACATGGTCGAAGCCAACGGCTTGCGCTTTTTCACGCTTGCCGCCGGTCCGGCCGACGGCGAGATGGCGATCTTGCTCCACGGTTTTCCCGAAGGTGCTGAGTCGTGGCTGAAACAGGTCGCGGCGCTCGCGCGCGCGGGCCTGCTCGTCGTCGCACCCGATATGCGGGGCTACGGTCGGAGCGACGCACCGGACCAGGTGGGTGAGTATGCGATGCCGAACCTGGTCGAGGACGTCGCCGGGATCATCAAGGCCTTCGGGCGAACCAGCGCCCACGTCGCCGGCCACGACTGGGGCGCGATGGTGGCATGGTTTTTCGCCGATCGCCATCCTGAGATGACGAAGTCGCTCACGGTGCTCTCGGTCGGCCATCCGGCGGCGCTCGCGGCCGCGGCGGCCGAAGACGACGACCAGAAGACTCGCTCCCAATACATCAACCTCTTCTTGCTGGAAGGCAAAGCTGAATCTGTGCTTTCCGAAGACGGGTTCAGGAGATTGCGCGCGATGCTCACGAGCGGCATACCGGACGGCATCGCAGACCAGTTCGTTCGCAGCGCATCAAGGCCAGGCCGGCTCACCGCGGGGCTGAACTACTACCGGGCGAATCTGTCGCGCGACAACCCGTGGACCGCGCTCGGTCAGGAGCTGAAGATCACAGCACCGACGGTGCTGCTGTGGGGTGACCAGGATCCCGCGCTCGGACGTTTGCAAGCCGAGAACACTGCGCGACACATGACAGGTGACTACAGACTCGAGGTTCTCGAAGGCGCGGGACATTGGCTTCAGTTCGAACGTCCCGACGAGGTGTGCCGCTCGCTCGTGCAAGCGGTCTCAAAGTAAGCTTTCAGCGATGCTGCGGCCTGGTGAGTCTGAAAGGCGGGGAGGTCTGCGCCGCCTCGATGACATCCTGGAGAGCCTCGAGCAACTGAACCTTCACGACAAGACAGAGCTTCCGGACCACGTCGCCGAGGCGCTCGTCATGCTCGGGATCGAGCAGCCCCATTCGATTCCGATCCCCCAGCTGATCGAACGCGTATGGGCGATGCAGCAGCCCTACCTCATCACGATCGTGGTCGAGCGAAGGCGCCGTCGCCGGCGCAAGGTGTCCATAGAATCGCCGCTGCCTGACCAAACGCGCTGAGACCCAGCGAGTGGCTCGACGTTTTCTCTCGCATCGGCGCGGGCGCGCGCCGCGCGGTGCTGCCGCTTTCTGGAACCGAGGCCGGGCGGGCCGCCCTGAGCGTCGGAGCCGGCGGCGACACGACGATCGAGCTCGACCGCGCCTCCGAGGTGGTGGTGTTCGCGGAGCTCGCCGCCCTGGCCGAACGCGGTGAGAAATTCTCCGTCCTCTCTGAAGAAGCAGGCCGCCAGGATTTCGGCGCCGAGTACCCTCTCGTCCTTATCGATCCGGTAGACGGCAGCCTCAATGCCAAGCAGGGTGTGCCGCTGTTCGGCCTGATGCTGGCGGTCCTCGACGGCCCGACCCTCGACGACGCGTACGTCGGATTCGTCATGAACCTCAACACCGGCGAGGAATGGACAGCCGTTCGCAAGCAAGGCGCGTCTCGCCAGGGCAAACCTCTCGAGGTGCTGCGGCATTCGGACCGCGGTCGGATCGAGTTGCTCGGTCTCGAGAGCACGCCGCGCGCCCTCAAAGTCGCCCAGCCGCTGGTGGAGCGCGCCTCGAAGATCCGCATACTGGGCTCGATGGCGCTCTCGATCGCTGTCACCAGCGCCGGAGGATTTGACGCCTTCTGCGCTCCGATCCCCGTCCGGGTATTCGACACTGCCGCGAGCCTCCTTCTGCTTCGCGAAACCGGCGGGGTGGCGACCACTTTCGAAGGTGAGCCGGTCGGGAGGTTGCGCTGCGACCTGGAAACCAGGACGACTCTGCTGTGTGCGCCGAGCCCCGAGCTCCACGCACGCGCGCTTGCGATTCTCGGCCGGCCGCGTTGAATCTGGATCCGGGCCGGACAGTCTTCGTCATCCTCAGCTTTGAGGGTCCGGACGTCTACAGCTCGGCCGGCGGCCTGGGAGTGCGAGTCACGGGGCTGTCGCGGTCGCTGGCCCGGATGGGCTACACCTCGTTCCTTTATTTCTGTGGCGACCCGGAACTGCCCGGCGAAGAAGCCCTCGAAGGTGGCCGCCTCCGGCTAAGGCGCTGGTGCCAGTGGATCTCCGCGCAGCATCGCGGAGGCGTGTACGACGGCGAGGAGGGCAAGATCCGCGACTGGAACTACAGCCTTCCACCGAGCGTCATCGACAACGTGATCGCGCCGGCGGTCGCCGAGGGCAAGCACGTGGTCGTCCTCGGCGAGGAGTGGCACACGTCCTGGTCGATGAGGCTGATCTCAGACTCGCTTTATTACCACGGACTTCGCGATCGCGTGGTGATGCTCTGGAACGCCAACAACATGTTTGGCTTCAATCGCATCGACTGGCCTGGACTCAACCTGGCCTCGACGGTCACGACGGTAAGCCACTACATGAAGTTCCGAATGTGGGAGTGGCAGCAAAACCCAATCGTGATCCCGAACGGAATCCCGCGCGAGGCGATCGTCGACCCTGATCCCAAGGTCGTCACCGAGCTCAGGACGGCTGCGGGCGCCGATCACTTCTGGTTCAAGATAGGCCGCTTTGATCCCGACAAACGCTGGCTGATGGCGGTTTCTGCCGCTGCAAACCTGAAACGGCGTGGGCACAGCGTGAAGCTCGTCATGCGCGGAGGACGCGAGCCGCATGGAGCCGAAGTGATCGGCCATGCCCAGCATCAAGGGCTGGTCGTGCGCAATGTCGGAGCGCCGGCCAACGCGGATGAGCTCGGGACGCTGCTGCTGCAGACCGAGGGGGCGGACGTCGTCAATCTCACCACCTTTATCGATGACGCAGTCGTCAAGACGATTTACTCCACCTGTGACGCTGTTCTCGCCAACTCGGGCCACGAGCCGTTTGGTCTCGTGGGGCTCGAGGCCATGGCCGCGAGCGGCGTCGCCGTCACCGGCTCCACCGGTGAGGACTACGCGGAGGCTTACCGCAACGCGGTGGTTCTGGAGACCGATGATCCGATCGAGATCGTCACCGAACTCTCGGTGCTGAAGGCAAAACCGAATCTTGCCGCCCACCTGCGCAAGCGTGGCCGCATGACAGCCCGCGAGTACGTCTGGGAGAACGTGATCGAGCAGCTCTTCTCACGCATCGAATTCGCAGCCGAGCGCCAGGCCGTGACCCTGCCTGAAGCACCGCCTCTCAAGAAGCCGCCGCACTCCGCACGCAAGGCCGGCCCCAGGTCGTCTGCGATCATGGAGCCCAATCCATGAAGGCACTAAACGTTGCATTCGTCTGGCACATGCACCAGCCGTATTACAAAGACGATCTCACCAGCACCTACCTGCTGCCGTGGGTGAGGCTCCGCTCGGCGAAGGACTACTACAAGATGCCGGCCCTACTGGACGGCTATCCGAAGGTACGGGCGACCTTCAACCTCGTTCCCTCGCTCCTCGCGCAGATCGAGGACTACGGCAAGGAAGAGTCGCTAGACCTGTTCCTGAACCTCAGCAAGCGCGGCGCGGGTGATCTCTCCGCGGAGGAGCGCGACTTCGTGTTGCGCTGGATGCGCGAGTCGCCGCGCGCGCTTCGGGTCCAGCAGTCGCCGCGTTACCTCGAGCTTGCGTCTCGGCAGGCCGACGCGCAGTTCACGATCGCTGACATTCGCGACATCCAGGTGTGGTTCAACCTCGCGTGGTGCGACCCGGTCTGGGTCGAGTCAGATCCCCGACTCGCGGAGCTCAAGGGCAAAGACCGCGATTTCACCGAGGACGACAAGGAGATCCTCTTCGCCGCCCAGCTCGAACGAATCCGCAGCGTCATTCCCAAGTACCGCGAGATCGCCGAACGCGGGCAGGCCGAGCTCACCTTCTCGCCCTACTACCACCCGATCCTTCCGCTCATCTGCCACGTGGATTCGGCCCGCAGCGCAAACCCGCAGATCCAGCTCCCGGAGCGCCACTTCTCCCACCGTGAGGACGCAGAGCGGCAGATCGAGCTCGGCATGGGACTCTTCGAGCGCATGCTTGGGCGCCGGCCGAAGGGAATGTGGCCGTCCGAGATGGCGGTGGGGGAGAGCGTGATCGGCCTGGCCGAAAACGCAAAGCTCGACTGGATGATCAGCGACGAGGAGGTCCTCGCGCGATCGCTCGAGGGCAACTTCAACCGCGACGACCATCTCTACCAGCCGAAGCGCGTGGCTCGCGAGGGTGGCTCGGTCGCGATGGTTTTCCGCGACTCGCAGCTGTCCAACGCCATCGGTTTCGACTACCAGCGCACGTCCTCAGTCGACGCAGCGCGCGACCTGATCGGCAGGCTGCGCCGCATTCGCGACCTGCAGGGCGATCGCGATTTCCTGGCCGTGATCGCGCTCGACGGCGAGAACGCATGGGAGTTCTATCCGCGCGACGGCCACGACTTTCTGAACGCGGTCTACACCGAGCTCGAGTCGTCTTCGGACATTGTGACCACGACGGTCTCCGACTTTCTCGCCGAGAACTCCCCGCAGCAGCAGCTCCATCACATTCACACCGGAAGCTGGATCGGGGCGAGCCTCGACACATGGATCGGTGATCCCGAACACAACGTGGCGTGGGACCTGCTCGCCGAGACGCGCGACTGGCTCGACGCGCAGTCGCAGCAGCGACCGAAGGACTCCCAACAGGCGGCGCTCGCGTGGCGCGAGATCCTGATCACGGAAGGCAGCGACTGGTTCTGGTGGTTCAGCCGCAAGCACGACTCAGGCATGGACCCGATCTGGGACAACCAGTTCCGGCTGCACCTGCGCAACGTCTACAAGCTCATGGGGGCCCGCGCGCCGGCGAGGCTGTACCAGCCGATCATCAAGCGCGCACCGACGCCTGAGCGAGGCGTCCCCGCCACTCTCATCAGCCCGAGATCGCGATATGACCCGACCTGGGCACAGGGCGGCTACTACCTCGTCGGATCCGGCTTTGGAGCGCTCCACCGGCCCGCCGGGGTGGTCGAGCGCGTCTACTACGGCAACGACGAGGACAAGATGTACTTCCGCATCGACTCGCCTCGCTCAGGGCAGGAGCTCGAGTCGCAAAACGTCGAGTTCTGGATCTATCTCTCAGGACCGCCTGCAGTGGACGGTGGAGGCGACGTCGAGCTGCCACTGCCGACGACAGCGATGGGCGAGCTCGGATTTGAGCCGGCCTATGCGGTGCGCGTGACGCCCCGGGCTCAGAACGGCACCATCACCGTAGCGAAGGTCGTCGACCCCCTGACCAAGGCCAACACCGAGGCGACCTGGGACGTGGAAGATCCGTTTGCCGTCGCCATCCCGTTCCGTCAGCTCGGCAAGCGCCCCGGCGATGCATTCGAGCTCGCGCTCATCGTCAGCCGGGAAGGCCGTGATATCGAGGTCGTCCCGCCATCAGGCGCGCTGGGTATTCGCGTTCCTGGGCAGGCGGCTGAGGTCGAGGTGCCGCACGCGCAGCACCTCAAGGTCCTGGTTGCCACGGCTGAGCTTGCTCCGTTCGCCAAGCTCGGGGGCGTCTCAGACGTGGCGGCCTCACTGTCGAAGGAGCTGCAGCGGATCGGCCATGACGTGCGAATGGTCCTGCCGCGCTACCGGCAGGTGGACATCGAGCGGTTCGGCCTGCAGCCGGTCGTGCGCGACCTACAGGTCCTGCTCGGAACGGACAGGATCGCAGCGACGATCTACGAAGGGCGGATCGGCGAGATGGCCGTCTACTTCGTCGACTGCCCGCTTTACGACCGCGATGGCATGTTCGGCTTCGGCGACGACGACGCGCGGTCGGTTTACTTCTGTCGCGCCGTCCTCGAGATGCTGCCGGCGCTCGATTTCTTCCCGGACGTCATCCACATCCACGACTGGTATGGCGCGCTGATCCCAAACCTGCTCGATCGGGTGTACGACGGCGACGCGTACGCAGACATCGCGACCACGCTCACGATTCACAACCTGTCCGCGCAGGGCGTGTTCGGCTTTGGTGCCTTGATGCTCGCCGGCCTGCAGGAGTGGGGCCTGATCCAGCTCGGGATCCCGGGGCTCGACAACGTGGTCAACGTGCTCGGGCGCGGGATCCACTTTGCCGACGTCGTGAACACGGTCAGCGAGAGTTACGCCCGGGAGATCCAGACGCCCGAGTACGGCGAAGGACTCGACGAGCTGCTGCGCCGCAACACGCACAAGCTGCACGGGATCCTGAACGGAATCGACTACGAGATATTCGACCCCGAGCGAGACCCGAACATCCCGCATCACTACTCGGCTGACGAGCCGCAGAACAAGGTGGCGTGTCGCGCTGCCCTGCGCGTGGAGCTTGGCCTCGAGGACGTCAAGCGCCCGTTGTGCGCGATCGTCTCGCGCTTTTACGACGTGAAGGGCTTCGACCTGATCGAGCAGGCGATCCCCGAGCTGCTTGAGCTCGGTCTACAGGTTGCCGTGATCGGCACGGGCGACCGGCGCTACGAGGACATGTTCCGCCGGTGGGCGGGCGAGCGGCCGCGGCAGGTTGCGGTCGCGGTTGGCTTCGACGCCGCGCTTGCGCAACGAATCTATGCGGGCGCCGACATGCTGTGGATGCCTTCGCGATTCGAGCCGGGCGGGCTCGCGCAGCTGATCGCGCTCCGTTACGGCACGATCCCCGTGGTGCGAGCCACGGGGGGCCTGGCCGACACGATCAGCGACTACGAACCCGTTGCTCAGACAGGCAACGGTTTCCGCTTCCGGCCGTATGACGCGTGGCAGTTCTTTGCCGCGGTCGTCCGAGCGGCCGAGACGTTCCGGCATCCGTCGGTGTGGGCCTGGCTGGTCCAGCACGCGATGAAAGAGGACGTGTCCTGGTCGAGGTCGGCGCAGAAGTACGTGCAGCTCTACCTGGCGGCGATCGCGTCACGCCGGGAGCAACGCGGTCTTACCCGCGCCGAAGCGCCGGCGGCCTCAGGCTCAGCCGCCCCAGTCGGGCAATAGCTTCCCAGCGATGCTTTGGCGGCCCAGTTCATCTCGGCCGCGACTTGTCTTTCAGGCCACCAGACCTGGGTTTTCCCTCATACCTATCCACCCCAGTCGGGCAATAAGCGAAGCTGCTCGACCCGGCGCGCGCCGGGACCGTAGGCCGTGTTGAAGTAGTCGATCACCATTCGCCGGGCGGCGAACTGTGTCACCACGTTGCGAATGGACGCCTTCATCATCCCGACCCAGCGCTGCGGGACGCCGGACTCGTCGCGGTCGTAGAACGCCGGCACCACCTCGCGCTCGAGCAGACGAAACAGGCCCTCGGCCTCCGCGACGTCGTCGATCTCCTGGCGGTCGAGCGTCGCCCCTGACGGGATCGCCCAGCCGATCTCGGGGCGGTATGCCTCATCCCACCAGCCGTCGAGGATGCTGACGTTCAGCGCACCATTTGCGCCGGCCTTCATCCCGCTCGTGCCACTCGCCTCCAGGAATCGGCGCGGATTGTTGAGCCAGACATCTGCGCCCTGGACGAGATGCCGGGCCAGGGCGATGTCGTAGTCCTTGAGAAAAACGACGCGAGGTTCTTCGCGCGCCAGCGCGACGATGCCGGCGACGATGTCCTTGCCGGGCTGGTCGGCGGGATGCGACTTGCCGGCGAACAGGATCTGCACCGGCCGCTTCGTGTTGCGAAGCAATTTCGAAAGCCGCGGCCGGTCCCTCAAGATCAGGTTGGCCCGCTTGTACGGCGCGAAGCGCCGGCCAAATCCGATCGTCAACGCGTTCAGGTCGAGCTCTCGCGTCGTCTCGGCTCGCTCGTCCGAAAACTGGAAGAGCCTTCGCTTGAGCTCGCTGTGGATGGCCCACAGGTCGGCGGCCGGAATCTCGTTCACGGCGTGCCATCGGCCGTCCGAGGGATCGAGGTCCCACCAGTCGGGCCCGACGTAACGATTCAGCAGGTCCGCAATCTCCGGCGCAACCCATGTCGGCATGTGCACACCATTGGTAACGGAGCCGATGGGGACCTGCGCCTCGGGGAGGCCCCGCCACGCGTCCTTCCACAACCGCCGGGACACCGCGCCATGCAGCCGGCTCACGCCGACCGACTGGTCGGCCAGGCGCAGCGCGGCGTACGTGGTGCAGAGCCTCTCTCGCGGATCGCCCGGACGCTGACGGCCGAGGTCCATGAAGCGGTCGAAGGAGATTCCGACCTGGCTCAGATAGGGACCGAGCTGATCCCAGACCAACCCGGCGTCGAAGTAGTCGCTGCCCGCGGCGATGGGCGTATGCGTAGTGAACACGATTCCGGCCCGAGCGACAAGCCGCGCCTCCTCGAGCGTCATTTGCCTGGACGCGCGGAGCTCGCGGATGCGCTCGATCGCGCAAAGAAAGCTGTGACCCTCGTTGAGGTGGAACACGCCCGAGTCGATGCCCAGGGCACGCAGCGCGCGCACACCTCCGATCCCGAGGACGATCTCCTGGCGGAGACGCCTGTCCGGCTCGGGCACGTAGAGGCGATCGGTGATGTTGCGGAGGTCCTGTGGATTGGCCTCCAGGTCGGTGTCGAGGAGGAACAGAGGCACCCTGCCGACCTGCGCCCGCCACGCTGCGATGCGCACACTGCGCGTGCCGATCGGCGCCTCGACCTCGACGTCTTCGATCTTCCGCACCGGCAGGTCCGCGCCGCGGTTCTCCGAATAGACCTCGAACTGTCGGCCGCCCGCGTCGATGTCCTGCCGTCCGAATCCCTGCTTGTAAAGGAGCCCGACCGCAACCAGGGGTAGGCCGAGGTCGCTCGTCGCCTTGAGGTGGTCGCCCGCCAGCACGCCGAGCCCACCGGAGTAGATGGGCAGGCATTCCGAGAGCCCGAACTCGAGCGAGAAGTACGCAATCGCCATTGGCGCTTGCGCATCCATGAAGCGCGGATGACGGTCGTAGTACCCGCGGTATGCGGCGCGCGCCCCATCCATGGCCCGCCGCACCTCTTCGCGCTGGAAGGCACGCTCGAGGCCTTCAGTGCCGAGCTGCGTCAGGAGCAGGACCGGGTTTTCCCGCGTCGATTTCCAGAGCTCGGGGTCGAGCGTCCGAAATAAAGTCTGGATGCTAGGCTGCCAGGTCCAGAGCAGGTCGTAAGCGAATTCGTTCAATTCGTCCAGCACGGAACTAAGATCCTAGTGAGGAAGGGCGGATGAAGGCTGTCGTGATGGCCGGAGGCGAGGGGTCGCGCCTTCGACCGCTGACCAGCAACATGCCGAAACCGCTGGTGCCGGTTGCGGGACGGCCGATCATGGAACACATCCTTCTGCACCTGCGCCGGCACCAGCTGCGCGACGTGGTGACGACTGTTCAGTACCTTGGTGCATCGATCCGGAACTATTTCGGTGACGGCTCCGACCAGGGCGTGGCGCTCACCTACTCCGTTGAGGATTCGCCTCTCGGGACTGCGGGTTCGGTGATGCTCGCCCGCCAGCAGCTCAACGAGACGTTCGTCGTCGTGTCAGGCGACTCGCTGACCGACATCGATCTCGGTGCCGCGGTGCGATTCCATCGCGAACGCAAGGCGATTGCCACCATCGTGCTGAAGCCGGTGCCCAATCCACTCGAGTACGGCGTCGTGGTCGTCGACGAAGGCGGCGCCGTGCAGCGCTTCATTGAAAAACCTAGCTGGGGCGAGGTGATCTCCGACCTCGCCAACACAGGCATCTACATACTCGACCCGGCCGTATTCGACTTCTTCCGTCCCGGCGAGGTCACCGACTGGTCGGGCGACGTTTTTCCGAAGCTGCTCAAGGAGGGTGAGCACGTCTTCGGCTGGATCGCCGACGGCTACTGGGAAGACGTCGGCAGCCACGCTGCTTATGTCAAGGCCAACTTCGATTGTCTCCTGGGCAAGGTCAAGGTCCAGCTCCCGGGAGACCGGGTCGGTGACGCGCTCTGGATTCACCCGGACGCTGAGATCTCGGGCGGCGCGCGGGTGGATGGACCCGCGCTGGTCGGAGCGGGCGCGAAGGTGCGCGACGGGGCGTGGGTAAACGGACCGGCGGTCATCGGCGCGTACAGCACGATCGACTCCGGCGTGAAGATCTCGAACTCGATCGTGTGGGACCACAGCTACATCGGCTTGAACTCGCGCCTTCGCGGCTCGGTCGTGTGCCGCTCGGTAACGATCAAGAACGGCTGCCTGCTAGAAGAGGGAAGCGTCATCGGCAGCGACGTGACGATCGGTGCGGGCTCGAGTGTCAACGCCAACGTGCGCATCTGGCCGAACAAAGAGGTCGAGCCTGGCGCCGTGGTGCACGAGTCGATCATCTGGGCGGGCTCCTGGAAGCGTGGGCTGTTCAGCTCCTACGGACTCAACGGGCTGATCAACATCGAGATCACGCCAGAGTTTGCATCACGTCTTGGCGCAGCAATCGGCGCGCTGACGCCGAAGGGAACGGACATCGCCGTCTCGCGCGACTATACCCGGTCGGCCCGCATGATCGGTCGCGCGCTCATGTCGGGAATGATCTCGTCCGGGACCAACGTCATCGACCTTTCAGTGCTCCCGGCACCCGTGTGCCGATACTGGGCCCGCCACAACCACATCTCGGCCGTGCAGGTGCAGACGTCACCGGTGGATCCTCGCTCCGCAGACATTCGGATCTTCGACGACCTTGGCCTCGATATCGACAAGCGTAGCGAGCGCAAGCTCGAGGGGCTTTTCTTTCGTGAGGACATCCGGCGCGTCTCGCATTACGAGATGGGCCGGATCACGAGGCGCGACCAGCAGACCGAACGCTACCTGGCAGACCTGATCGGCAAGCTGGATCTCGAAGCGGTGCGAGGGGCCGCCTTCAAAGTCGTGATCGACTACAACAACGGCGCTTCGGCAATGGTCCTGCCCGAGATCCTTCGCGAGCTCAACTGTTCAGTCATTCCGCTCGACGCGGCGCCTGCGGAGATCGTCATGGAACAGGACGACGCGACGTTCCAGGCGCACCTCCAGGAGATGGGGGTGATCACGGCGGCGGTGAAGGCCAAGCTTGGGGTCTTCATCGACGCACCCGGTGAGCGGTGCTTCATCGTCGACGAAAACGGACATCTGTTCACGCACGACGAGGCGTTCGCGGTGCTCACCCGCCTTGCGCTGACCGGCAAGCCGGGCATGGTCCTTGGGCCGGCGTCGTCGTCCCTGGCGTTCTCGATGATCGCCGACGAGCTCGGGAGTCGATTCGTGCCGACCAAGCTCACGCCTGGCGCCGTCTTGCGCGCCGCCCAGCACACCGAGACGGTGTTGGCGTCGGACGGGTTGGGTGGTTACTGCTGGCCGGACTTTGCGGCGTCGTTCGACTCGATCTTCACGATCGCGCGCGTGCTGGAGCTTCTGGCCAGCACCGGGACGTCGCTCGGCACGCTCCGCGCACGGATTCCGCAGGTGACGCACAGGATCGCGGTCGAGTTCTGCCCCTGGGAGGTGAAGGGGCGCGTGATGCGGACGATGATGGAGCGGCACCTGAAGGACAGGGTCGATCTGACCGACGGAGTGAAGGTATTCGTCGACGACGGGTGGGTGCTCGTGGCGCCGGACGCCGACCGACCCGAGTACTACGTGATCGCCTCGACGATGGACCCGGTACACGCGGACAGGCTGGTCGCGGAGTACTCGCAGCTGGTGCGGTCGGTGGTGGCCGAGGCGGCGCCCCAGGCGGAGGCCGTCGTCGAAACCTAAACTGGTTGGTCTGCCGAGCGGGAGTAGCTCACCTGGCAGAGCGCGACCTTCCCAAGGTTGAGGTAGCGGGTTCGAGTCCCGTCTCCCGCTCCAGTACCAAGCCCTCAAAAAACGGTCGCCACGCCTCGCGAGGAACGGCGACCACTCGCAGTGAACCCTCCGGCAAAGCCTCGGCTTCGAGATGCTCGAAGATGCCTGCGACGAGGCGCTCCCGCTGGCTTGAGTCAGCCGTCTCCCATACGGTCGTCAAGTCGAGCAGCTGGGATTCGCACCACTCAACGTCGATCGAGCCTCCGTCAGTCGCGTTCTCAAGCTGATGCCTCTGCTCGTTGAGCTCGTCACGTCGCTTGCAGAACGTCTCCCAGTCGTACTCCCCGTACTCGAAGAGTCTCCTGGTGCGATCAAGCTGGGCAGCCAGACGCTGGACTGCCGCAGCCGTGCTTGTACGGGATGCAGTTGGCCGGCCAGCAGCGCGAAGGCGAGTCCGCAACGCGGCGTGCATCTCGCCGCTAGGCACCAGCTGCGACAGCTCGTGATGAATCGCATCCTCGAGCAGCTCGCTCTTGAACATGCGTGCATCGCAACGAGGACCCGAGGGATGCACAGCCGAACGGTTCCGTCGCGCTACATGGCAGCCGTAGTAGCGCTGAATCCGTCCTTTGCGGCTATCGGCCTCACCGTGCATCGGACCGCCGCAGCGGGCGCACAGGAGGATCGGGGTCAGCGGATAGGTGTGTTTGGTCCAGGCCTTGCTGGTGCGCCTGACGTTGCGCTTCTTGACCTCTTGGCAGGCTCGCCAGGTCTCCTCGTCGACCAGGGCGGCATGGAGGCCCTGCACGAGCTCGCCTTCGACGAGGACCTTGCCGGCGTATGACGGGTTGCCGATGAGGTCTTTGAGCACGTCGCCGGTGAAGATGATCGCCTTGGAGCGGTTGTGGTTCGCCTTATCGGGGCCGCGGTAAGGCTTGATGCCAGACCGATTCAGGTGCTCAGCCAGCGAGCGCAGGCTGAAGCGGCCGGTCGCGTAGAGCCGGAAGATCTCCTTGATCGCCGGTGCTGCATCAGGATCCTCCACGATCCGTCCATCGACGCGGCGATAGCCCTGCGGGATTGTTCCCAGCAGCTGGCCATTGCGTTGTAGGTACCGCAGGTTGTCGCGGACACGCCGCGACACCTTCTCGCGCTCCTCCTGGGCGACGATGGCCTTGATCTTCCAGGAGAGCCGATCGACGTTGCTGATCAGGCTGTTGGCGTCGAAGACCAGGATGCGGCGCTCGGTCATCTCGGCCATGAAGCGGAAGAACTCGACATCGTTGCGGTGAAGGCGATCGGCGTCGTAGAAGGCAACAGCGCCAACCTGCCCGGTCGGCACTGTCCGGATGCGTTCCATTAGCGCCAGGTAGCCGGGGCGTCTGGAGGTCTCCTTGCCGGAACGGTCGGCATCCTCGAAATGCTCGAAGGCGAGGCCTTCCAGCTCTGGTCGTCGCAGGACCGCGTCCAGCTGCTGGCTCAGCGAAGGACCGCACGGACGTCCGTCGGTATCGAAGTCGCTTACCGACTGGCGTGTGTAGACAAGCACGACTGGCGTTTGGCGATAAGCGCCAGCAGCCGCGCGCAACTTTTCCAGGGCAGCAGCTTCGGTCTCACGAGTCCACTCGTCCCGCCGGCTCACGCTCTCGTCCTCAGACCTGGGTGACAGACATGCGATGGGGGAGTCGCACTGTTGAGAAGTGGCGTGTGTCGACGGTAATCAACTCCTCGACACGATGCCGTTCGGCGATCGCGAGAAGCAGTGCGTCGACATACGACAGCCGCAGTTGACTGTAGCGCTCGAGGATTGCGGCGGCTCGTTGATGATCGCCTTCGCCCGTCGCGAGCAGCTCGATCCCGCTCTCTCGCGCCCAACGCAGCACTGCCAGGGCAGGCTCGGCCGAGCGATGCGGCGAATATCGCGTGCGAAACAGTGTGTAAGCCTCTCCGACGACCTCCCATATGGTGCTGAGTTTCCGACCCTTGCGGCCGCTGGCCCGAATGGCTGCGATCGTGGACGCGTGGTGTTCGTCGGCTTCCGAGAGTAGTCCGACGATCGGTCCGGTATCCAGAAGGACTGCCCGCACGCGTCAGCGGTAGACCACCTCGTCGACTTCCTCGGAAAGGGTCGGCGGCGCGCCTTTGACGATGCCTGCGAAGGCAAGCACTTGGTCGACCTGAGTCGACGTCTCGGGAATGGCTTCTACAGCTTCGACGATCAAAGCGCTCTGTGAGATCCCCTTCTGACGCGCCAGTCGTCGGATCCTCTTGTCCGTCTCTGACGGCACAATGATCTGCTTGCGAACCAACATGAGTGCATTGTACATCGATCAGTGTGTAGTAGATCACGCAGCCGGAGTGTCTTCGAATGATTCATTTTTGGCGGGATCATTTGGGATCATTCGGGCGACTGAATTGGCGTCAACGGGCCGTCTTCGGCGTTGCTCGAGCATGATCTCCGCAACTACAGCGATGACCTGAACGATTTCCGGCGCCAGGTCGGCCGGCGTCGAGGGCGCCTTCGTTCGGTGCCGTGCGCTGGAAGGGGTCAAACGCTTGACTCTCAGCCTCCTCAAGCGACCTGACCTCCGCCCGGCCTTCGCTCCCACCAGGATGGCTTGCCGATGCAGTCAGCAGTCGACCGATCGGTGTCATCCATCGGCGGCAGCTGCCTGAAGGCGATCCGCTGACCGACTCTGGTGATTCCGATCGGTGGGGGTTTCTCGACGCGGTTCTCGACCTTGAGCCAGATCGTGCCCAGCGGTCCCCACCGGCGCAGACGATCCGAAGTCGTGGTCCAGAAGCTGCAGCACGTGTCGAGGCTGTAATCCGGCCGGCCAAGCCAGGTCTCGTACTGGAGGCTGTCTTCGCGGTCGTCGTTGGGAACGACGAACAGGACATGGTGCTTGTCGGCGTCGCGGTAGTGCTTGAAGTAGGCGACGTAGGAGGCGATCTTCTGGCGCATCCGCTGCAGCGACTCGGTGGCCCGATCCCACTCTAGGTCGAAGAAGATCCGCCCTCCGTTGGCGCGGTAGATCCCGCGCCCGTCCGGCGTGGGTATCCGCTGCTTGATCTCGTGCGCCCGCTCCCTGCGCTCCTCGCGGACCTGCTCCTCACCGCTCCAGATCTGGAGTCCTTGGCGGCGTATCTCTCGGCTGCGGCTCACCAGGGAGACGAAGAACT
>Ga0137384_10000374_pt1 | contig 33478 bp, 28 predicted proteins | sample SagtaG_2_FD_104922 | JGI IMG/M metagenome (GOLD analysis project Ga0137384, IMG submission 104922) | Vadose zone soil microbial communities from Sagehorn Ranch, Mendocino, California, USA - Sage2_R_60_16 metaG | ecosystem: Environmental > Terrestrial > Soil > Vadose zone | place: USA... | reverse complement strand
TTTTGCTTCTACCAGATCACACTGGAAGGGGCGCACATCAAGGAACCGATCTGGTTTGCATGCGATGAGGTGGAGTCAGTGGCTCTGCTTTCTGGTGTTCTTCAGGGACGTCACTAGCTCACACGTCTGGAGAGGAGACGGCTATCCAGCGTGACGGTTTCGTGATGGAGAAGCGACAAGCTCTGGTGGGGGTGCGAGACCATCTGCTCCTCGTGGTTCCCTGGAACCACCATGCCTTGTTCATCATTTTCTTCGCGTCGTCCTTTCTCTCTGAGATGTTCTCTACAATTGCAAGATGTGTCATCAGGAAGGAGCAAGCGATGTACGCCTCGATCCGCAAGTACTACATCATCCCAGGGACGCTTGAAGAGCTTCTGCGGCGTGTGCAAGAAGGCTTCGTCCCTCTCATCAGCCAAATACCAGGCTTTCGAGCTTACTATGTCCTGGAAGTCAGAAATGACGAAGTGCTCTCAATCAGCATCTTTGACACGCAAGCTGGTACGGAAGAGTCTGTCCGGCGATCGGCTGATTGGGTTGCCAAGTATTTAGACTCATTCCTTCAAGGTCTCCCAGAGATTATCGTTGGCCAGGTGAGAGTTCAGAGCAGTCGGATGAGCTTTCAGTGAACAGCAAAGATTTCGTGCCACACGAAGCCTCACCAAGCCAGACCCTTTCAAAGACCAGCGCCCTCAGAAAAATGGCTTCGGTCATCGACAGACAGTACAACACGTGGGTATCCTTCAGGGGGTACCCACTTTGTCTGTGAGGAAAGAGCGATCTTTTTTCCCTTGTCTCTTGTGTCGCCTATAATCGAATTCGCTAAACGCTGTCAAACTCGCTGTCAAGATGGCTAAATCGATGAGAAGGTATAGCGTAAGTTGATGGTAGAGGCGCATTTAGGAATTTTGCAGGATAATATTTTTAGTAAGTTACAATTTTCCATTTTTCTAATCAAACACGCATAAACTTTATTGACAAATGCGGACGAAGAGACTACAATTAGAAAAGATTGAAAGGCTTCATGTAATGATTAGGAGGCAGTTTCATGGCTGTTGCACAATCTGACTTTTATCGTCATGAGAACTTCATCCGCAAATCCATCCAGATTCCCTCGACGCAGCATAAAGAGCTGAAGGCACTCGCGGTTGAACTAGAGGCTTCCCTAGGAGACGTTGTAGAGACAATTATGGAACTAATGCAGCAAGATAATTACCAGCAGTTAAAGTCAGCAATCCTTCAGAAACGCGAACAAGCAATCACCTCTCTCACTTACTCACTCGATGAAGCCTACGACTACCTCGGGTCCCTCCCAGAAACACTCGACGATGCCCATTTCTTTTTTGGTGCCAGTCTTGAAGGCATTGGTTACGTAATTGCGTAATAAGGTAAATGTGCATGAGTAGTGAGGCCAGGCAAACTCAACAGCCCAGCCCCCAACAAACGACGAGACAAAGAGAAACAAGTGCTTCTCCATTGCCCATTTCAAGTCCCAGGCGCGGTGAGATTTGGGATGTCAATTGGTCTCCTGGTCGCGGCGCGGAGCAACAAGGTATCCGTCCCGCTTTGATCATCCAGAATGATCGCGGCAATGCCTCTCCTTCCTATCCTCTAACTATTGTGGCCTCGATGAGCCGTACTGAGCGCGAACTGCCTTTGCACGTCCGTATCGCCCCATCCGAAGAGAATGGCCTGACCGATTTCACCGATGTCAAATGCGAACAGATCATGACCATTGAAAAATCTCGCCTCATGCGCCGCCGCGGTGGTATCACCTCCGATGAACTCAGCCGCGTTGACACGGCATTAAAGCTGAGTTTGAATCTATTGCCGTGAGAATAACAAATTTAGCTATTTTCCCTTTTCACCTCATATTGAAATTCTCTACAGACATGATATTATAAAGCCCATCCTCCGCATTTCGAAAGAATCACGACTCGATATCATAAATCAAAAGGAGGGATGTCATGCAACGGAAACGCCTTTTATTTGCTGTCACCTTGCTGGCCATTCTGCTCTCTATTCTCGTGATGGTAGTGCCCGGGTCACACGCAATGGCCCGCAATACCATATTTATTGAGACACCCACTGCGACCCCAGACGCTAACCAGATTCTCAATCAAGCTAACACGGTCGCAGCGCAGGCTGATCACACGGCAACAGAAGCCCAGAACACGCTCACTGTTCTGAATTTTGTTTTAGCACTCTTTTCTGTCATCATTGGCATCCTGGGTTTAGTCTCTGGTGCATTGGTAGCTTATGCCTTCCGTGTCATAAACAGGTATCGCAAGCAATTGGATGAAGGCCACGCGGAAATGGTGAAGATGAGAACCGCCATGAACAATACCCAAAAAGCAGTTGTGTATCTCGGTTTAGGAGACCGGCTATACAATCAGGACAGAAAACAAGAAGCAGTCGCCATCTATCGCAAGGTCGGCAGTTTCCTACCAGGAGATGCCGAGATTCACAATGTCCTGGGCCGTATCTACAGCGGCACCGGCTATTATGAAGATGCGATCAAGTCCTTCGAAACAACACTTGCCGCCGACCCCAATTTTGCTGAAGCTCATATGGAGATAGGGCTGGCCTATCGTCGTCAAGGAGATGCCCAGAAAGGGCCCGATGCGGAGACACTGCGCAAAGCCGATTACGATAAAGCAAGAATCCATCTGAAGCGTGCCATTGACCTGCGTCCCAATTATGAAGATGCCCTCGCCGCTCTCGGCGCAGTCTACCGGCGCATGGGAGACGATGAGAGATTATCGCAGCATGATGCGAAAGCCAGGGAATGCTATGAGCAAGCCAGGGAATATTACCGGCGGGCCCAAATTGCTGACCCATCTTCTTCTTACGCACTGGGAAATGTTGCCAGCCTCTCCTGGTTCCTGGGTGAGAAGAATGCCGCTAACAATTACTTCACCCTTGCTGAAGCAGTAGCAAGGATTCGCATTATGAACGCGGGACGTTCACCCGAAATCTACTGGGATTACTATGACCTGGCGCTGGCTCAACTGGTGTCAGGCACGGTGGGTAAAAGCGAAACGACGAAGGACGAAGCGATAGAATCTTATAAAACCGCTATTCATCTTACGCCTGGCATCGTACAGTTCGATAGCGTGTTGAACAACCTCTACCTGCTGCAAAAAGCGCAGGAGCGCATTCACCGGCTGGATACCGTCATTTCCATGTTGGAGGCGGCGAAGTCAAAGTGAAGTAGGCAAACGGCAATACCTATGCTTTTAAAATTGGCTGTGTAATGGCTTACATGGCTGGCATCTATCAGGCCCATTGGCTGTAGCAGTCCCTCTCCTTGTATGATAGAATCTAGTATAAACGTTGTGTATCTCTGCAATCAGACGATTAACCAATCGACCAATCAACCAATCATATCAGGAGAAATACAGTCATGCAGAAGCAGACAGGAACCATACAAGTTAAACGAACATTTCCGGAAATGCTCAAAGGCGGAGTAATTTGCGATGTTGTGAACGCGGAACAGGCGCGCATCGCGGAAGAGGCCGGGGCATGTGCAGTAATGGCTCTCGAGCGCGTGCCGGCCGATATTCGCGCTCATGGTGGCGTTGCTCGTATGAGCGACCCCGAGCTTATTATTCAGATCAAAGAGGCGGTCACCATTCCTGTCATGGCCAAGTGCCGCATAGGACATTTTGTCGAAGCCGAAATCCTCCAGGCTATTGGCGTGGATTGCATCGACGAGTCGGAGGTTTTGACACCGGCCGACGAACATTTCCATGTCAATAAACACCTCTTCTCCGTCCCCTTCGTGTGCGGAGCGCGTAACCTCGGCGAGGCGCTGCGCCGTATCGGCGAAGGGGCAGCCATGATTCGTACCAAGGGTGAAGCTGGCTCGGGTAATGTCGTTGAGGCTGTCCGCCATATGCGAGCCATTATGGATGGCATCCGCCGACTGCAAATGCTGCCGGAGGAAGAGTGGATGACAGAGGCTAAGGAACTCGGCGCGCCCTACGAGCTGGTAAGCGAAGTCGCTCGCGCGGGAAAACTTCCCGTGGTCAATTTCTCAGCCGGTGGCATAGCTACTCCAGCTGACGCCGCCCTGATGATGCGTTTAGGCGCGGAAGGTATCTTCGTTGGCTCCGGCATCTTCAAGTCAGGCGATCCAATGAAGCGGGCCAAAGCCATTGTGCGGGCAACCACTCACTTTGAAGATTCTGCCATTATCGCGGAGGTGTCGAGGAGCATTGGTGAGCCTATGGTGGGCATCAATATCGAGACCCTTCCCGAGGAACAATTAATGGCCCGCCGCGGCTGGTAATACATGGACACTATGGACATTCAAAAGAAATACAACTCAAAGCTACGTATAGGCGTATTAGCATTACAGGGCGATTTTGAAGCTCATTTGAGAGCGCTGCAAAAAGCCGCTGATCAACTGGGTATTGAAGTCGAAGCAAAAACGATCAAATTGCCCGCGCAAATAGACGATTTAGATGGTATAATAATACCTGGTGGTGAGAGTACCACCATTGGCAAACTGATGATGTTGTATGGCTTACAGGAGCCATTACAACAAAAGATTCGCGAAGGCCTCCCCATATGGGGAACATGTGCAGGATTGATATTATTAGCAAAAGAGACGGATAACGCGATGGAAGGCCAACCATTATTGGCCTCGATGAACATTCGCGTCCGTCGCAACGCATTTGGCAGTCAGCGGGAAAGTTTTGAGACTGATCTGTCTGTGCCAGTACTAGGGGAAGCGCCATTCCACGCGTTCTTCATCCGTGGTCCTGTTGTTGAAGCAGTAGGACCAGGTGTGGAGACACTGGCAACGCTCGACGATGGAACCATCGTTGCAGTCCGTGAAGGAACTTTACTTGGCACCGCATTTCATCCGGAGGTTTCAGGAGATCCACGTTTTCATCACTACTTTCTCCGCATAGTACAGAGCGTCAAAGGGTAGAATCCATACGGAAGCCCCGAGACGCGGGAGCAATGGATGATACGGCCGGTACTGTACGTTGATTTGCCGGGAATCATCTACTCAATTGATCGCCGTGCTCGCAGTAAACAGCACGAGTTCGCAAACTTTGTGTGCTGGCTCGAGCCGGAGGAGAAGCGTCTCCCTTTGCCACGTTTCCTGAGGAACATTTTTCCACTCAATCCCGCCTCTCGCACCTGGATTTGCGAAGATCATTGGCGCATCCTTGGATTTGCCCAGGTACAGGAAAGACCTTCCCATACTATGTGGGATATCTCCTACCTGGCTTCTATGGTGCAGCGCAGTCTCTCCGGCGATGAAGTCCTGATGGCACTCATTGAGTATATGTTAGAAATGGCTCCAGGACATGGCATCCTTCGTGTTTTTGCTAAGGTTGAGGACGAAATTCCAGAACAGGAACTGTTCCAACGAGCAGGCTTTCAACGCTATGCCCGCGAACTGACCTATGTCTACGATCCCAATATAGGAGCCCAATTTATTGCGCCTTCAGACGTCAATACCAATGTAGGGGCGCAATTTATTGCGCCTTCAAACTTCGATACGACACAAAATCCCAACCTTTCCTCACTACGGCGTTGGAATCGCCACCATGTGTGGGGTCTCCATCAACTCTATCGATCTGTTACCCCACAACGGGTACAGATGGCGGAAATGCTGGAGAACAGCGAAGAATTTGCTAAGCTAACCGTCGGGTCACTCCGTCCGTTACCATCGCCCCTCTCCAGGGGGCGTGAGAACTACGTCTGTGACGTAGGCGTTCGTTTAGGAGCATGGCTGCAGCTTTGTCCAAGTCACGGGTCAGGACCGCACCAGCTCTCTCTTGTTGTCCATCCTGAACATGCTGAACTTGCCGAACCGCTTTTGCAGTTCGGCATCAAAAAGCTACAGGAAAAAAGTGTACGAAGCATCTATTGTCAGGTGCATGAGTACGAGTCAATTGTAATCGCCGCTCTGCGCAACAGTGGATTTGAGCATACCACAACCAGGGCAATGCTCGTGCGTCACATAGCTCTCTTAGCTACGCGTCAACGCACAGTCCCCGCACTGGAGCAACGAGTGGTCTATGGCGTGAAGGGCCTGGGGACGGTCAATTCCCGCCAACAATGAGGTGATAAAACTGCCTATGCAACATGCGATCACTGACGATCTTGAGGCTCTGCTAGCGGCGCTCCCGCCTGGCATCCACGACGCGGTCAATCGGCTCGAGAACCGAAGCGAACTGCTGGAGATCGTAATGGACCTTGGACGATTCGCCGAGGGCCGGTTCCCAGAAGGGGAGGTGATCCTAAGTACACAGCCAATTACCAGCGGGGACCTCGAATATGTGGTCGAACGCATCGGTGAATTTGGCGACGATAACCGTGCTGGTATTGAGCGTACGCTCCATCGTATTAGCGCCCTACGTAATCGCAAGGGGAAAGTTGTCGGCTTGACCTGCCGTATTGGTCGAGCGGTACTCGGCAGTATTGCCCTGATCCGTGATATTGTCGAACAGGGTCAATCCATCTTAATTCTCGGTCGCCCAGGTGTGGGTAAAACCACTCTGCTACGTGAAATAGCTCGCGTCCTCGCGGACGAAGCCAATAAACGCGTGGTTGTCGTCGATACCTCGAATGAAATCGCGGGTGATGGAGATATTCCCCATCACGGCATTGGTCGTGCTCGCCGCATGCAGGTGGCACGGACAGCGGAACAACACGCGGTAATGATCGAAGCAGTCGAAAACCACATGCCCCAGGTAATCATCATAGATGAGATTGGCACAGAGCTGGAAGCCGCCGCGGCGCGTACTATCGCTGAGCGCGGTGTACAGCTTGTGGCAACTGCTCATGGCAACTCGCTTGGTAACTTGCTCGTCAACCCCACGCTCTCCGATCTCGTGGGGGGCATTCAAACCGTGACCCTCGGAGACGAGGAGGCACGGCGGCGCCACACTCAGAAGAGCATCCTGGAGCGTAAAGCTCCACCTACCTTCGATGTGGTGGTTGAGCAACAGAGTTGGGAGGAACTGATCGTGCATCGCGATGTCGCGGACACCGTTGATAGTATGCTACGCGGTCATGCTATCACGGCCGAGGAACGCACTCGCGATGAAGAGACAGGCCGTGTCTCGGTTCGTCGCATCTCCACCGGCGGTATGGAGGTACCTACCTGGGGTGTTGGCAGCTTTGGCGGCCCCGTTGATCCACGCCAGGGAGGGCCAGGGGGAAACTTTGACCGTTCCGGTCGCGGCAGCGGAGAATGGAGTCAGTTTCGCCAGGTGGGACCGAGCCAGCAAGGGTTCCGTAATGGCGGGGGCAACGAACGCTTCCGCAGTCGCACTCAGAGCCAGCCACAAACGCAAGTTCGCGCCCTGGCGCCGACAGGGACGGCGCCAGCGGACGTGGAACACCAGCGTTCCGCAACGTTGCTGACCGCTGAACGCGATCCACTTCCGGAGGGTGTCTACAAGCCCGCTGAGATGGAAGAGCCTGTGCCGATCATGAAGACACTGCGCATCTATCCGTTCGGCGTGAACCGTGACCGCCTGACAGAATCGGCCCGCCAGCTGCGCGTACCTATTATCGTCACGAACAACCAGGGTGATGCCGATGCCGTCATCACCCTCAAAAATTACTATCGCCGCCAACCTGAGAGGTTGCAGCAAGCGGAACAGGACCGCAAGTTGATTATCATCCTGAAAAACAATACAGTTGCCCAGATGCAGCACGCGCTTGCGCACATCTTCGACATCCCCACGGCGGATGCGCCGTCCGATGACGACGACGAGGCAGAGAGCGATAGCAAAGGGAGTGATGACTCAACAACACGTGCCCTGTTAGAGACCGAGGATGCCATTCACCAGGTTTTGAATAAAGGCCTGACGACGGCTGAACTGGCGCCCGCCAATGCCTACATTCGAAGATTGCAGCACCAGATGGCGACGCGTTATAACCTGATCTCCCGCAGCAGGGGAAAAGAGCCCTACCGTAGGGTAAAGATCTTCCGGTCTAGAGATTAGGAAAAAGAGGAAGCAAGCCCATCCAGCGTGCGCACGCTGGATGGGCTTGCTTCCTCTACCCCTCATCAAGCAAGCACAGATAGAGAGGAGAAAATAAGATGCATCGTTTTCTCGTTATCATTGAAAAAGGCGATCAAAGCTACGGCGCTTATTCTCCCGATTTACCTGGATGCGTTGCGGTAGGGGATACTATAGAAGAGGTTGAGAAAAACATGCGTGAAGCAATCGCTATGCATATTCAGGGAATGATAGAGGATCAGGAGCCAATTCCTATACCCCGAACTACTGCTGAATATATAGAAATTGCTGTTCCTGATTCGGCTGCTTAGACGATTATCATACTTTTTTGATCGATCCTATCTCCCTCTTCGAGGCCAGGAAGGCCTGGAAAATCCCCTGCGCGCCAGCTTCGTACCTTGCGCTGGTTCTGGTACTGGCTCTCTGGCATGTGTCATCTCCCATGTGGTGATAAAGAAGAGAGTCCATCCCCAGGCGAGCACTGGCAAACCAATCGTCACCAGGCCCTGGGCTGGCCAGGGGGGCTGTAAGAGCAAGAAATAACAGCTTAGTAGTGCGCCTGCTGTAAGCAACATAGCCAGCAAAATGGTGCGACCACCGACCGAACACAGCGAAAGGGCCAATGGCACGAGCGCATACCAGGGCCAGTACGTGGGCATCAAGGCCAGCAGCGCAAGCGATACCCAGCTACTGAAGAGCACTACCAGTTCGACGGTATCGGCCAGCCAACAGCCGAGGAGTAACAATGAGCCTGCTATTATCGCAACGATAATTGTCCAGTGGTGAGGAACGGCCAGCCAGGCAAATACCGGCGGCAACGTTACCGGCAGCTTGATGAGCGCAGCGTCGAGCGAATTGATGGCGTTGTCCTGCAAAAAAACCTGCTGCATAGAGGTTAACAAGCCTGCCAGTCCCCAGCCTGACCAGTAGGGCGCGTAGGCCAGTATTAGAACCAGTACAGATACACCAGCCACCGACGGCCACCAGAAGGCGCGTCGTCCAGAGGGTAATGTGCGAGCCTCTTTCAGCAACAGGCAGAAGAAAAGTGGCAGTAATAGCAGTACCAACATATTGATGAGCATCGCCAGGAGCATCAAAACCCAGCCAAGAATAGGCGATCCGCGCTGAAAGAAGAGGATCGCCAGTAAGATGAAGAGGACAACCACGACATCCAGGTGCATGCTATTGATGCTCAGCAGCAGTACCAGCGGATTCCAACCATAGAGTATTGTGCCTGAAATGCGCATCTCTGGCTTTAGCTTTGCTACAATAATCCAGATGAGTATTGTGTTGATAAGATGCGCCGCCAGGCCCAGACCACGAAAGAGCAGGAGAATATTCGCGATACTATCGCGCGCCAGCAGCACCATAGGAATGCACAGGTCCAGCCAGACGGGACCAGGCGCCACCACACTTTGCACTCCTCCAGAAATACTCCTCTGCAATGGCTCGTGCGGGAAAGCAGTCAAAGAGACGACGTACGGGTTCACGTGATAGACGGTAACCAGGTGTCCATATATGCCATAGAGGAACATATCCTGCGACAGGATAGGGGGAGCAAAAAAACAGGTCAAAGCAAAGATAGCTGTCAGAACGAGAATGGTGCTGAACAGGACGCTGTTAGCTGTGCGCGAAAGCCGTTCCCGTAAAACGCGGCTTCCGATACGACCGGCAACAAGGGTGATTACGAACGCCAATGCCCACAGCAATAAGAGCAAGTTTACGTTGCCGCCCGCGCCTGCATTCGATAGGGCAAACGCGGGAATATGCGCCACAATTTGCACCAGGGCGGGCAAAGTCGTTGTCCAGTAGAGGTGTGGCAGCCACGGTAAAAGGCCAAGCAGCGCCTGCTTAGCCGCATCCTCCCTGGTAGCTCCCGCGAGTAGGGGATAGGTGGCGAGTAGGAGCGCCTCCAGCAATAACCCCAGGCCAATGAATGCTAATAGAGCCCGTCGTCCATAGTTGGGACGCCTGTGCGAGGACGTGGGCGGCTCGATCGGATACTGCTGTGAAAGTACAGGAGCGGGCGCAGCCGGTAAGGTAGCTCCAGGCAGTGCAGGCTGCGTCTTCCTGGAGCGCGGTGGGTAGAAGTTTCGATCTTTCCTGCCTGGACGCTGCTGCATATTTCTCACCAACCAGGGGGCAAGGGCCGCCTCCCTTGTCGAGATATCCCCCCATACATATCTTCTGCTACATTGACTGTTCTTTCATAGTATCAGGCATAGGGCAATTGCTGTCAATGAGCTTTTAAGCTTTTACTGCTGTAACAAAAAACGTAATACACTTTCCGCTTTTCCACTTCTGCGCGGTATAAAAAGAATAAGAAGCTGAATTTAGTAAACCTTAGCTCTATTGTCAGACATGGCGAAGGATGCTATAATAGCGTGGTGTTTGAAGCAACCCGCTACCATCGTGGGACAATACACGCTGAGGCCGCATAGTTTTAGCGGCAACTGTTATATCCCGCACCGGCATGTAGCCGGTGTTCCACCTGCCCCGGCAGTCGCTGAGGAAAGCGAGGAAGGCATTACCGGTAAAGAAAGGTAAGCCTGCAACTCACCTTACATCTCAGCAATAAATCTGTCCAGGTGCAAACCCAAAGGAAGGAGGTGGCTTCGTGAGACGAGATTACGAACTTGGATTCATTCTCAACCCCGAAGTCAACGAAGAGCAGACACGAGCAATTTTAGAACGTGTCGAACAGGTCGTTGCTAATCATGACGGCCAGATTGTCAGGATTAACCAATGGGGGCGGCGTCGCCTTGGATACCCCATTGAACATCACCGCGACGGCTTTTATGTATTCATAGACATGATTCTGACCCCTGAGACGGTAATCGAACTTGATCGTACACTCAAGGTTTCGGAAGAGGTTCTGCGGCACTTAATTAAAAGGCGCGATCCGAAAACTGTTCAGAAGGAACGCGAGGCACGTGCAGCCGCAGCAGCCGCAGCAGCCGCTACTGCTACTACTGCACCCGCTGCTCCTGAGGCAGAAGCGGGAGCGGAAGATGAGATGGCAGTACCTACCGGCGATGTCCCCGCCGGGCAAGAGGGAGAAATCCCCACTGGCTTGTCCGCTGAGGAAATCGAAGATGTCCCACCCGCAATAGAGGATGAGGAAAGCGTCGAAGCCTAGTTAATTGAAATACGTTTGGGTCGGTTCGTTTGATCTCTGCGGTAGAGAAGAGTTGAGGCAGTATTATCATGTCGAAAGGATCTTGAACCATGCTTAACAAAATTATGTTGATTGGCAATCTCGGCAAAGACCCCGAGATGAACTACACGCAGAATGGCACTGCTCTTACAAAGTTCTCACTTGCCGTTAGCCGCTCTTATAAGACAAGTTCCGGCGAAAAGCGCGACGAAACAGAGTGGTTTAATATCGTTGCGTGGGACAAGCTTGCGGAATTGTGCAATCAGTATCTGCATAAAGGTTCAAAAGCCTATATCGAGGGTCGTGTTTCACAGCGCAAGTATACAGATAAAAATGGTATTGAGCGTTACGCCTTCGATGTAGTGGCCAGTGACATGCAAATACTCACGCCAAAATCAGCGCAGAGCGGTAGTTCAGACTTTTTAGCAGGGAATGCAGACGATTCCGACCCTCTTGGAGATTTAGAAGATCACCCCTTCTAAACCTCGATATTGAGGAGAACAATCCGTGCAAAGAAGACCGGAAGGCGCCCCACGCCGCGAACGGCGCGAGGGCGGACGAGGCGAGCGCACATCTCGCCGCAAAATTTGTCAGTTTTGCCACGATCATGTACGCGAAATTGATTACAAAGATGCTAACCGTTTCTTGAAACGCTACATCTCCGATCGTGGCAAAATCGAACCCCGCCGGAAGACAGGGACATGCGCCAAGCATCAACGCCGTTTGAGTGTAGCACTTAAAGAGGCGAGACATATGGCATTGCTCCCCTATACAGCAGAACACATGCGTGGTATGCACTCGTAGAAGTAGGCAAGGGAGCAAACATACTTTACAGGTTGAGATGTGTACGTGAACTTTCACAGAAAAGTAGCGTATTCATCTTAACTGTATGTATGTTTTGACTTTGTTGACGCAAGCCAGCGTTTCAAGCGGAGGGATCAGATTTAGGATGAATAGTCAGACAGTACGTCGCCCTGAAAACAAACGACCATCACGTTCCCAAAAACCAAAGAAATATTACAAGCAGACAGCACGCTTCGAGGGCAAACGCGACGGGAAGCCGCTTATTTTTGGCTGGGGAGCACATCTTTCACACAACGAGAAAGTACAAATTCAGCGTCGTGCTACCTGGATTACCGCTATCAGCGTCGTTGTGCTTATCGTAGCAGTTATCATCGGCTTCTGGGTTAATATCAACATCATCATTCCAAGTCAACCTATTACCAGCGTCAACGGTCATCCAGTTCCGCAATCGCTATACCGCAAGATGGTTGCCTTCAAGACACAACTTGCCCAAAGTAGCATTAACGGGCCAAACGGAGAAATTGCACAGCGCGACAGCATGAAGAAGCAGCTCGCGGACCTGCAACAACAGCTTCAGACTCTGAGTAAACAGTTTGATACTGTGAAAAAGCAGATAGCAGCGCTCAAACCTGGCCCCAGTCCAGAGCGTACTAAGCTGACCAAGCAGCAAACAGATATACAAACATCGGGGACTAACCTGGCGACAAAATATACTAACCTCAACCAGCAATATACAAATCTTACGAAAACCGTCATTCCACAAGATCAAACGAACATCAACCAATCACAGGTTGGCAATGACAGCGTCACCTGGCTACAGAATGACGAACTTATCCGTGAGTGGCTTGCCAGCCAAAATAGCCAGGTCCAGGCCAGGGTGAACCCGACTGCTGGGGCGCTCAGCCAGGCTATGGCTGCTTTTAAGGCTAATATTCCAAAGACCAGCAGTTATTCTGCCTTCCTGAGCAAGGATAGGGTCTCTGATGACGATATGCAGGCCATGATGGCCGTCACATTGCGGCGGGATAACATGCAGGCATACCTGGCATCTCAAGTGGTTTCGCCAACATATCAGGTACAAGCGCGCATGATAACCCTTGATACGCAGCAAAAAGCCACGACAATACTGAATGAACTCAAGCATGGCGGCGATTTCGCGAAACTCGCCAAAGCTAGCTCGGTCGATAACCAGACTGCGACCAAAGGTGGTTCTCTGGGTTGGTTGGCCCGTGGGCAGTATGTGCAAAACTATACGGCGGCTAATGTCGAGATGTGGCTTTTCGATCCAGCACGAAAAGTTAACGAGCTCAGTCCTATCATTAAAGAAAACGGGACCTTCCGTATCGTTCAACTTATGGCCATCGACCATGCTCGCGCCCTGGATGCCGCGACCTTGCAGTCATTGAAGGGCAGCGCGCTCACCAACTGGCTAACTGAGCAGCAGACACTTCCCGGTACGGTGATTACACCGGTTGACCAGAACAAGCTGCTCGATGCTATGAATATGCCTCCCGATCTCCCAGCGGGCGCGCCCAGCAGTGGCTCACCCAGCGGCGCCCCTGGTAGCGCTCCTGGAGGGATTCCTGGTGGTGGCGTCCCCGCACAGCCGTAACAAAACCTGAGACACCGTATTAGGAACGCAGTAGCGAAATGTGCTGAACGGCACCGTTCGTCACTGCGTTCCTAAACAAAGGATCTGATTTTTTTCATGACCATAATCGCACCTGCCACAACTCAATCAGCAAAAACAGAACCCATTCAACAGCTCCTGGAGACCGTCTCCCTGTATGTACATATCCCCTTTTGCCATACACGCTGTCACTATTGCGATTTCAATACCTATGCCGGTATGCTTCCGCTTAGAGAGCCATATGTACGTGCCCTGCTCACCGAGATCGGCATGGCGGGCGCATTGACAAAGTTACCAGGTGGGGAACCACGTCGCTCTCGCACCATCTTTTTTGGTGGTGGTACCCCCAGCCTGCTCAGCGTCTCTCAGGTTAGTCGCATCCTGGACGCCTGTTACGACAATTTCGCGGTTGATGAAGATGCCGAGATTACCCTGGAAGCCAACCCGGGCACTTTGAGTCGCGAGCAGCTGGTGGGATTACGCGCAGCTGGCGTCAATCGACTGAGTATGGGCGCCCAGAGTTTTGATGCGGAGTTACTTAAAACCCTCGGTCGTATTCATTCGCCCAAAGATATCACGCAAGCCGTACGCGATGCGCAAGCAGCGGGCTTCACTTCCATCAATGTCGATTTTATGTTCGGCTTGCCTGGACAGACCATGCGCCATTGGCGTGAGACCATTGAAAGGGCGCTGGATTTACATATCGAACATCTCTCGCTCTACTCCTTGATCATCGAAGAAGGCACACCTTTTTATACCTGGACACACGAAGGGCGTATTACTCCGGGCGATGAAGACCTGTGCGCGGATATGTATGAATATGCGGATGAACGCCTGCATGCTGCCGGCTATGTGAATTACGAAATCTCTAACTGGTCGCTTCCCGGCTTCCAATCTCGCCATAATTTGACCTACTGGCACAATCTCCCATACATCGGAATGGGAGCCGGTGCCTATTCAAGCTTTGGCGGAAGGCGCTTTTCTAATGTACGCGAGCCTGCCGAATATATCCGCATGCTCAAGGCACAACAATGGCCAGAGGTCGAGAGCGAAACGGTAGACAAGGCGCAGGCAATGTCGGAGACTGCCTTTCTGGCCCTCCGTACCGCTCAGGGCCTGCATTTGCCCACCTTTGAACAGCGTTTTGCTCTACCATTCGCTCAGTTTGCCGGTGATCGCCTGCATATGGTCGAGGAGGCAGGGCTGTTAGAGCGGGAGACTGAATGGTTGCGCCTGAGTAAGCGGGGACGCCTCCTCGGGAACGAAGTGTTTCTACGATTACTGCCTGATTAACGCATCAAAAGGATAGACATGTGGAGTCAATATCTCTAACGAGCAGACCATGGGATGTATATGATATGCTCTCCGACGCTCAATTTAAGCTGTACGCACAAGCAGGTATAGAAGCAATCCACGCGCAGCTCCTCCATAATCGTGGTATCACAACGCCTGGTGCCATGCGTTCTTTCCTCGATGCCCGCTATGACCAGACGCCTGGTCCGCTCACGCTGATTGATATGAGCAAAGCGCTCGGACGCATACAACGCGCACTTGCTCAACAAGAGCATATAACGGTCTATGGTGACTACGATGCCGACGGCGTCACATCCTCAGCTCTACTCACCCGCGCGTTGAGAACGCTCAAGAGCCCGGAAGCGGTTCTCGACGTTCATATCCCCAGCCGCTTACATGATGGCTGTGGCCTCAATCTGAAAGCTATAGAGCTGCTCAAAAGCAGGGGTACAACCGTGATTATCACCACTGATTGTGGCAGTTCCGACATTGAGCAGGTCGCATACGCAAAAGCGCAGGGCATCGACGTCATCATCACGGATCACCACCACCCACCTGAAAAGCGTCCAGATGCTTACGCCATGGTCAATCCCTGGCGGCCGGATTGTACCTATAGCGAGCGCTATCTCTGTGGCGTAGGCATAGCCTTTAAGCTGACACAGGCGCTCTACCGCGCGTATAAACGGCCAGAAGCGGAAGAATTAGCCCTCCTCGACCTGGTAGCCGTTGGTACCATTGCCGATGTAGCCCCACTGCTCGGTGAAAACCACACCCTTGTACGCCTGGGTATGGAGCAGCTCAATCAAACGCTCAATCCAGGCTTGCGGGCTCTGATACGCAAAGCGGGCTTGCAGCCCGGTAGAATACGCGAGCGCGATATCGCCTATGCCCTGGCGCCACGCATAAATGCCGCGGGCCGCATGAAGGATGCAAGTATTGCTTTCAACCTGCTGACCACAGATCATCCGGCCGAAGCCGCTCACTACGTCGAAGAATTGGAACAACTCAACCAGTTGCGACAACGACAAACCGAAGAGCTGATGAACCATGTACGTACGGAGGCACAGCTTCGTCCAAATGATAAGGTTGTACTGGTCAGTGGTGATAACTGGCCTGAAGGCATTATCGGCCTGGTCGCGGGCAAATTGTCCGAAGAGATTCATCGTCCCGTGTTAGTACTGAGTCGAGGCCCGGAGTTCAGCCGTGGCTCAGCGCGCAGCCAGCAAGGACTCAATATTATTGATGCACTGGGCGAGTGCGCCGGCATCCTGGTGCGTTACGGAGGTCATGCCCAGGCAGCTGGTTTCACTATTGAGAATAATCTTATTGAAAAACTTCGCGAGCACTTGCTCGGCTGGAACGGACAGGCCGCACCATCTGTAGTGGCTGGAGAAACAGAGGTGGAGATAGCCGACCAGACCGGTGTTGTGATCGAACAGGAAATTACCAGCGTTCGTATGATCGACCTGGTCTTCAAAAGGCTGGAGCGTATCAACTACGACACGTATCGTAATGTACGCGAACTTGCCCCTTTCGGCGCGGCCAATCCTGAGCCTATCTTCAAGGCCGAAGGGCTGCGCATTATGAGTAGCTGGTCAAGTGGCTTTGACGGTCGCAATCTACGTCTCCTGCTGAGCAATGGGAAGTTTCAGTTCAAGGGGACGTTGATGCGTGGTGGAGCTCAGCGCTCCTCGTTTCCTGCCGGCCAGTTCGTCAACGTGATTTTTTCACTTGAGCCCGCGTGGAGTCCTCAAGAGGAAGTGAACAAACAGGAAATCTGGTTAAGAATACTGCATCTTGAACTGATCAAAACGTAGGGGCGCAATTCATTGCGTCCCTTCATCCTTTAACTCTTACGGGTAGACACCGCGAATTTCGGTTGCCTCGGCAACACGTGTTACAGCCAACAAATACGCACCCATACGCAGGTTCGTCTCCTGCTGCTGCGCTTTGTTGCGCACAGCTCGATAGGCACGCGTCATGATCGACTCGAGGCGATCGTTGATCTCATGTTCAGCCCAGAAAAAGCGTTGCAGGTCCTGTACCCACTCGAAGTAGCTGACGGTCACGCCACCTGCATTTGCCAGGATATCAGGCACAATCGTGACGCCGCGATCATTGAGGATATGGTCTGCCTCTGGCGTCGTAGGACCATTGGCTGCCTCAACCATCAAACTGGCCTTGATGCGGGTCGCATTTTTCTCCGTTATCTGATTCTCAAGGGCGGCAGGCACCAGCACATCACATGGCAGCGTCAGCAGTTCCGCGTTCGTGACAGCCTGGGTATTGGGTAGGCCTCTCAGGGCGCCATGTTCCCTGGAGTAGTGCATGGCCTGGTGGACATCGATACCGTCAGGATTATAGACACCACCGCTAATGTCGCTTAAAGCAACAATTTTGCATCCCAGCTCATTAAGCAGGCGAGCAGAAATACCGCCCACATTGCCAAAGCCCTGAATCACCACAGAGCTTTCTTCAGGATCCATACCAAGGTCGATCATTGCCTCACGCGTGACAAATTGTATGCCGCGTGCAGTTGCTTCGAGGCGACCTTCACTACCACCGATAGCGAGAGGTTTCCCGGTAATCACGGCCGGCACCGAGTAGCCCTGGTGCATAGAAAACGTATCCATCATCCAGGCCATGATCTGTGGATTGGTATTCATGTCGGGAGCAGGAATATCGCTGTTAGGTCCAATTAAAATAGAAATTTCCGTAGCATAGCGACGTGCCAGGCGCTCAAGCTCGGCCCGAGAGAGCTTATGCGGATCGCAAAGAACGCCGCCCTTGGCGCCACCAAATGGAATAGCTACAACCGCGCATTTCCACGTCATCCACATCGCCAGCGCGCGAACCTCGTCGAGTGAAACTTCCGGGCTAAAACGGATGCCACCTTTGGCCGGCCCACGATTGATGTTGTGCTGGACACGATAACCCGTGAACATCTCCACGTCTCCATTGTCCATACGCACGGGGAAATTGACGATAAGTTCACGTTTCGGCTTGCGTAAAATAGCTCGCATCGCTTGCGAGAGCCCGAGACGTTCTGCCGCATCATCAAACTGCGAAACCGCCACCTGATAGGGGTTAACAATATCAATAGCCACTGCTGAAGAACCTCCTTACTATTTGACCTATCGCAGGTCATCTATGCAACATTGCATAACGTAGCGCCAGGGCTTTTTCCTAAAAGTCTCACACAGGCTCTGCATAGTTATCCTGGGTAAGACACACGTGATATAGAGGAAAGCCCGCCAACATTGTAGCGGGCCCACACCAAATATGTTATCTAAAGTATATCATCTTGCATACGAAGCTATCAAGTTATCTCATGCATAGGGGTGCAGGCCAGTCTCACCTTAATGTTGCAATACGTAGACTTGCGACCAATCTCCGAAGAAAAGACCATTTGCATTGACACTCACTCCATGAACCCACAATGGAATAATCGCCGCCAACGCCTGGTGATCGAGCGGGAGCCAGCCAACATTTTGAATAGCAATCTGTTCCGCCTGGTTATAAAGCGAGACACGCGTATTATTTGATAGCGTTTTATCAGCCTGTGTCACCGCCTGGTCAAAGTCTGGATCACTCCACTGCCCATAATTATTTGGCGCCGTCGAGAGCAGGTTTAAGGTCAGGCAATCGTAGGGATCAGCAAAGTCCGCATTCCACGGGACAAAGCCAAACTGTACCTGGTGCTTGCTCAACTCATCGGCATACGCTGTCGTCTCCACGGAATGGAGCATAATCGGGATACCTAAGGCATCTTGCCACATCTTTTGCAGGGCAACAGCCTCTTGTGTAGTGACCTGTGAGCTTGAATAGGAGAATGTAATTGGGGGAACTGTGGTTAGATCAGGATAAATAGTCTGCAAAAGTGACTTCGCCATGTTTTTATCATAGGGTATACCGGCATAGTCGGGCTGATAACCAGGCATACCCGGAGGTATGATGGTCTGCGCGGGCACAACAGAATCGAAGAAAACGTTATGTGCCAGCGTCACCTTATCTGTTGCATACGCAAAAGCCTGGCGCACGAGAGCGTTATCGAATGGGGGCATCTTATTATTAAAGAAGAGCGCATCCGTTTCCAACTGTGTGCTTCTAGTAAAACCCGGCAGACCTTTAGAAGCTACCTGGTCAGACACCGTCATATTCCAGACAAAATCATACCGGCCCGCGCGATAGACATTTAATGCCGTGGTAGCATCATTCGTAAAGATCATATTCACTTGTGTTAATTTCGTCTTGTCTCCATAATAGTAAGGGTTAGGAACAAGGACCATTTTGACGCTGTGGTTCCACTGCGCTATCATAAAAGGTCCTGTGCCCACACCACTACCTACAACATGATCTGGCCAATCAGACTGCCCATATGTATCAATGATACGCTTGTTCAATGGGAAGAAAAGAGAGTTGGTAAGCATCTGCAAGAAATACGGTGTAGGGCGCGTCAAAGTGATACGCAAGGTCTGATTATCGATAGCCTTCACACCTGACAGGGTTTTCGTCTTGCCATTCATGACAGCGTTGGCCCCAACGATAGCGCCCTCAAATAAAGCGGCCATACTTGAATCTACTTCTGGCAGTAAGGCGCGAGACAGCGTGTACACATATGTCTGGGCCGTGACGGGCGTCCCATCTGAAAAGACAATGCCTGGCTTCAAGTGAAACGTATAGACTCTATTATCGTCGGAAACATCCCAGGTTGCCTGGTCAGGAACGACGTTCAAATTGATATCGGACTTAACCAGGCCGCTATAAATCATATTGACAATCAGGTCAGTATTTTGATCGGTGACCAGCGCCGGATCGGGGGGGCCGCTATCCGTGATGCCGACATTGGGAAATGTCAATATTTGTTTTGCCGCCAGTTTGGGTGCGCTGCTTGGGGTAGGAGTAGTGCTCGCAGCCCCCCCATTCCCACAAGCAGCGAGAATGGACAGCATAATCACAACCAGGGCAGCATAATGTCGAGGTATCGCTTCACGATGCCCGCTCATTGTTCTCATCCTAATGCGCATGGGCGACCGCTCAGGTCGCCCATGAAACTATTCACCTGCCTCAACGGAGTGATGGTCAATGTTGCAAAATGTAAACGTTAGACCAATCTCCGAAGTAGAGGCCATTGCCATTCAGGCTCAAACCATGCAGCCAGGATGGAATAACGGCCGCCATGGCCTGGTGATCAACAGGCAGCCAACCAACATCCGAAATAGCGATCTGCTCGGCCTTGTTATAGAGGCTGATGCGCTGATCACCAGTCGCCTGTTCCGCCTGGGCGATTGTCTGATCGAATGTGGGATTACTCCATTCACCGTTGTTATTTGCCGCGTTCGACGTCAGGTTCAATGCCAGCCAATCATACGGATCGGGGAAGTCCGCGCCCCATTGCGTAGAGCCAAATTGTACCGAGTGTTCGGTTGTCTCTGTATTATACGCCACCAGGTCTACAGAGCGCAGGTTGACGCGAACGCCAAGCGCCGTCTGCCACATTTCCTGGAGAGCATCCGCCTCCACTGGAATAATCTGCGAAGTCGGATACGAGAAGGTGATTGGTGGCACCTTACTGACGTCCGGATACACCGATTGCATCAAGGATCGCGCTTTTTCTTTATTATATGGTATACCGGCATAATCTGGCTGGTAGCCCGGCATTCCTGGTGGAATGATCGTCGGTGCAACGACCACCGCATCTTTGAAAATCGCGTGAATCAGGGCCTCTTTGTTTATGGCATAGGCAAAAGCCTGGCGCACCGCTAAACTGTTAAACGGGGGCATCTTATTATTAAAGAAGAGCAGGTCTGTTTCCAGCAAGGACTTTCTGACGAAGCCAGGTAGGCTCTTCGCAGTTTGCTGGTCATTCGGAGTGATATTCCAGATGAAATCGTACTGATTCGCCTGGTATGACTTGAATGCCGTTGTTGGCTCGGTCACGAAGTACATATCCACTTCCGACAACTTCGTCTTTGTGCCGTAGTAATGAGGATTGGGAACGAGAATTATCTTTACTTTATGATCCCACTCCTTCACCATAAATGGACCTGTCCCCACTCCCAAACCGGCCACGTGATTGGGCCAGTCGCCCTGACCATACTGGCTGATCACCGTCTTATTCAATGGGAAATACAGTGAGTTGGTTAGCACCTCCAGGAAGTACGGGGCTGCATGCGTCAACGTGATTTGCAAAGTTGAATCGTCAAGCGCCTTGACTCCCGTCAGGGTCTTTGTCTTCCCGGCGCTGACGGCGTCTGCACCAACGATAGCACCTTCAAAGAATGAGGCTATCCCTGATTTTACCTGCGGCAGAAGCGCACGCGTCAACGTGTACACATACGTCTGCGCGGTAACCGGTGTTCCATCCGAGAAAGTAATCCCTGATTTGAGATGAAAGGTATACACCCTATTATCGGACGATACATCCCACGTGGCCTGATCGGGTATAACGTTTAAGTTGACATCAGATCTGACAAGCCCACTATAAACCATAGTGACGATTTGAGCCGTATTCGCATCTGGCCCCAGTGCCGGGTCAAGGGAAGCGCTATCGGAAATACCAACGTTGGGGAAACGCAATACCTGCCTGGATGCCGGTACAGAGGTCCCATTCGTTGTCGAAGATGTACTTGTTGATCCACCACTGCAAGCGGTAAGCGCCAACAGCAGCACACTGAGAAATAGGATGGGGGTTGATGAACGTCGCGAATGTACATACCATGTATGATAATGCAAGTAATGCCTCACTTTCTGAAGCGTTGTGTATAAAACGATGAGGGTGGTAAACCTTGCAAACTATTGTACAACTTCTCCAACGAACGAAACAAGCAGCATACATCTTCTTCGCAAGACATTTGGAGAGAAGACTTCCCGTGAGCGGGCTTGAGAGGCGGCCTGCATGTCATCCTTCGCTGCGCTCAGGATCTGGCTCGCCGGACGCAGAGATCCTGAGCGCAGCGAAGGATGACATGCATGATCTCCAAATGTCTACTTCTTGACGACAGAGATGGACAAACCTGCACGCAAGCAGCTATAATAAAGCCAGGCTATAGTACTGTTCAACGAGGAACAGGAGGAATACATACTACATGCGAATACGTGTGATTGGCGCGCCAATGGACCTGGGTGCCGACCGACGCGGCGTTGACATTGGCACAAGCGCCATTCGTTACGCAGAGATTAACGAGCGGCTACGCCGTCTTGGTCATAGCGTCAAGGACATGGGCAACCTGGTAATTCCCCAACCCGAAATTCAACCACAGGGCAATCTCAAATTAAAATACCTTGACCCAATCGTAGGCATATCTAAAGAACTGTCAACTATCGTTACCACCATCCTGCAAGAAGGCGAATTTCCCGTCATTCTCGGAGGTGATCACAGCATCTCGCTTGGCTCAGTGTGGGGAGTTGCGAACGTTCACAAGAATGTGGGAGTGATATGGGTCGATGCCCACGCTGATTTCAATACCGATCAGTCAACCCCCTCAGGCAATATCCATGGCATGATCCTGGCAGCACTGGCTGGCATAGGACACAGCAGCCTGACAACAGTAGGAGGCTGGCAGCCTAAAATTCATGCAGAAACAATCGTCATCGTCGGCGCACGCGACCTTGACCGCGCTGAACAAGACTTACTCCGCGCGCACTCAATTCACGTATTCACTATGTCAGAAATTGATCGGGTGGGTATCTCTGAAATCATGCAACGCGCCATAGCCATTGCTGGACAACAGAACGATGGCATTCATCTCAGCCTTGATATGGATGCATTGGATCCCAAAGAAGCTCCCGGCGTTGGCACCCCGGTGCGTGGCGGTCTGACCTATCGTGAAGCCCATCTGGCAATGGAAATTATCGCGGATTCGCATCAACTGGTTGCGATGGACGTGGTTGAGGTGAATCCAATACTCGACCGTGAAAATGCAACAGCATTACTCGCGGTCGAACTAGTACTTTCAGCTCTCGGCAAAAAAATTCTTTAAGGAGCAACGACGTTCCGTTCCAGGTTTCTAGTTTCATATACAGGCCTCGTATGTGATACTATTGAGGCAGACTAGAAACAAGATAAGGAGGGAAGGTAGGTAGCAAAGACGCTGCTTGCCGTACACAATTTGGAAACAAAAGAACTATTCATGAATGGCGAGTTCGTGCCTGTCGAACATGGCATGATCTCCGTACGAACACACGGCTTTGCCTATGGTACTGGCTGTTTCGAAGGCATTCGAGGTTACTGGAACGAGGCAGAGCAGCAGGTCTACTTATTCCGCCTGCGTGAACACTACGAGCGGCTCCTGCGCTCGTGCGCTATTCTTCAGATAGCGCTCCCCTACACGGTTGACCAGCTGATAGACATCACCACTGAACTTGTGCGGCGCAATGGACAGCAGCAGGACGTCTACCTCCGCCCGGTGGCCTACAAGGCCGACCAGACGATCGGGGTACGGCTGCATGGTCTGCGGGACGATTTCATTATCACCTCAGAACCCGTAGGGAACTATGTCGATACAAATGGAATGAGCGCTGGCGTTTCGTCCTGGCGGCGTATCGACGATAACGCTATTCCCGCGCGCGCAAAAATTTGTGGCGCCTATGTCAATTCCGCTTTCGCTAAAAGTGAAGCCATGCAGAACGGTTTCGATGAAGCCATCATGCTCACTCACGAGGGCCATGTCTCGGAAGGCAGCGCAGAAAACATTTTCCTGCTGATCGATGGTGAACTTGTAACGCCGGCTCCGACCGAGAACATACTTCTTGGTATCACCCGCGATACGGTGATGCAACTGGCACGACGCGAACTTGGTCGTATCACCAGCGAGCGGCAAATAGACCGTACCGAGATCTACGTCGCCGACGAAATCTTCATGTGTGGCACAGGGGCACAGATTGCTCCCGTCATCAGCGTGGATCACCGTCCCGTTGGCAATGGGCGAATTGGACCAATCAGCAGCGCTATCCAGCAGCTTTACAGCGACGTCGTGCGCGGCCGTTCTTCCGACTATCGCGCCCCGTGGTGTACACCAGTTTACGCCCACGAGCGCGTACCATAACTCCGTGCTACATAACCCACAATGTGATATAATGAGTCGCAACACAATAAGAAACGGATTGAACAAAGGGGCACCCGTTATGAAATGGGTGCCCCATTTATGATACAGGGTGGGGAGGTCTATTATGAAACCACTTGTGGCCGTTGTTGGCCGGCCAAATGTCGGTAAATCCACTTTTTTTAATCGTATGATCGGCGAACGCGTCGCCGTTGTTGAAGACTTACCGGGTACGACCCGCGATCGCATTTACGGGGACGCCGATTGGAACGGGCGCGAATTTACCCTCATCGATACGGGCGGACTCGAGCTCGGCTCAGACATTCCTGTGGGTCAGGTCGGCTTGACCGGCCAGCCAGGCGATATTATGAAGCACGTCAAGGCCCAGGCCGAACTGGCCATCGAAGAGGCCGACGTCATCGTCTTTATGGTTGATGCTCGCTCTGGTATTACCGCCGCTGACGAGGAAGTGGCGGATTTATTGCGCCGCACAGAGAAACCCGTCATCCTGGCAGCTAACAAAGCGGATAACGCGGCCCGCCGCCTGGATGCCGTCGAATTTTACAGCCTTGGCCTCGGAGAACCGATTGTCATCTCCTCCATTCAAGGCACCGGCACTGGTGACCTGCTCGATGTTATCGTAGAAGCCCTGCCGCCCGAGGATGAGGAGACGGAAGACGAAGATGACGAGGATGTCTCGCGCATTGCCATCGTAGGGCGCCCCAACGTGGGTAAATCCTCCTTGCTTAACGCGATCCTGGGCACCGAACGCTCGATCGTCAGCGAAGTGCCCGGCACGACACGCGACGCCATCGATACCGAGCTATTGTATAAGGATAGAAAACTCGTATTGATCGACACGGCTGGTATCCGCCGGCGCGGCAAGGTTGGCCCCGGCATCGAGAAGTTCAGCGTGTTGCGCTCTGAACGAGCTATCGAACGGAGCGACGTCGCGCTCCTGCTCATCGACGCCAGCGAGGGCCTGGCGGCTCAGGACACCCATATTGCCGGTGAAATCCTGGAGAAGGCTAAAGGCGTCGTTGTCGTTGTCAACAAATGGGACATGGCACAGGAACAACAGCGTGCCGAACGCCGCGGTGAATACACGGACCCGAAAGCAGAGATTGAAAGTGCCGAAGCCTATCGCCGTATCATTGCCGAGGGTTTGAAGTTCATTCCTTTTGCTCCCATCGTGTTTGCCTCCGCGAAAACAGGCTATCACGTGCAGTCGCTGCTGGACACGGTGCTGAATGTCACCGATATGCGCTACCTGCGTGTCCCGACCGCTCGTCTTAACGAGGTGGTGCAGGATGCTGTACGCCACCATAATCCTACGGTTGTGCGCGGCAAAATACTGAAGATCTACTATGCTACGCAGACACAGGTGAATCCTCCTACCTTCGTGTTTTTTGTCAATGACACCCAGGCGGTACACTTTAGCTATGAACGCTATCTGGAGAATAAAATACGGGAAGCTTTTAGTTTTAAGGGAACAGCTATTCGCCTGTTCTTTAAGCCACGCCCGAAAAATGAGCTGAAATAACAACTTTTACCTTCCAGGTACGTACAATTAGTAGGCTCCTTTAAACACTAGAGATATATTATATGCTATTATGCTATACGAAGCTGTTCACGTCCTGTCAGCTAGCAAGAGAAGCCAGGCAAGGCTGTTTCATTTGTCACAAATAACACAATTATGTTATATTGAGTGAGCTTGGAAAACACAAAAATACTTATGTTATATAGAGGAAATACCAATGCAATTGAAACTCACTGCTGCTGATAAAACCGATGTCGGAAAACAGCGAGAGCAAAACGAGGATTGCGCTTATAAACGAATAGAATCATTGGACGGTGGTGATCGTGGTCTATTTATTGTCGCGGATGGTATGGGTGGCTACCAGGCCGGTGAAGTTGCGAGCAAGCTGGCTGTAGATACGATTAGTAGAGCTATGGATAGCTTCTTCAAACCGCTGCCAGACCAACCTACCATCAAGCTGCAGCTCTCAGCTTCCGAGACGGACGACCCGGACAAGACCATTACCTTCCCAAAGGCAGCTGTGGAGGCACAGGAAGTCAAAGCGAACAAGACCGTCAAATTACCTGAGACACCTGTGGCGCAATCAGTAGAGGACCAGTTTACAGCCGCCATCCAGCTGGCAAATAAAGCTATCCTGCGCTATGGTGAACAAAAATCTTCTGCCCGCGGCCTGGGAAGTACAGTTACTGCTGCGTTAATACACGATAGCCAGGCCTACGTCGCCAACGTCGGCGATAGCCGCACCTACCTGTTACGCAATGGGCAACTTACCCCCATTACGAAAGACCACTCGCTGGTAGCCAGGTTGGTCGAGGCAAAGCAAATTGAGCCAGAGGACATTTACACACATCCACAGCGCAATTTGATTTATCGCTCTCTTGGCGCCGGTCATAAAACAATCGAAGTAGACATCTTCCACCAGACCTTGAAGCCCGGTGATACACTCCTGCTTTGTTCTGATGGTCTCTGGGAGATGGTACGGAGCGAGGATCTGCTCAAAGAACTTAGTGAGAAAACGAGTCCTCAGAAAATATGCGATACATTGATTGATCTCGCAAATGCCAACGGCGGTGAAGATAATATAACTGCCGTGGTGGTGCACATCAGTGCTCTTTAAAGGAACTTTGGAGTAAACTGGCGTATGGCTCTCCCAATAGGTGAAATCCTTGATAGAAAATTCAAGATTGTGCAGGTGATAGGCGAAGGTGGAATGGGCACTGTGTATAAAGTGGAACTCTTAGATAGGCCGGGCAATTACTGTGCCGTTAAAGAATTATTGATCAATCCTACCACCAGTGCAGAAGAGCGCAAAACTGCTATTGAACGCTTCAATAAAGAGATCGACTTGCTGTTTGGCCTCAAGCATCCACGTATTCCTTCGTTTATGCTCAGCTTTCAAGAGCGCGGCAATTATTACTTTGTGATGGAGTTCGTGCCAGGGAAAAGCCTGGACAAAATGCTTGAAGAGCATAAAGGGCCGTTGAACGAAGAGTCTGTGATCAAATGGATGATGCAGGTGTGTGAAGCTCTGGCCTATATTCATTCTCGCAACCCACCCATTATCTTGCGCGATCTCAAGCCGGGCAATGTCATGATCACACCTGCCGGTGATGTTCAATTGATCGACTTCGGTATCGCGCGCCGCTTTGATCCGAACAAACGCACCAACACCGAGAACCTGGGCACCATTTCATATGCGTCCCCAGAGCATCTAGGTTCGATTACAGACCGTGGACAGCGGCGCAGCGCGCAGAATCCAGGGAAACTGGTACAAACGGATGCCCGTTCAGACATCTACTCGCTGGGGGCTACGATGTATCACCTGCTCACCAATTATGAGCCAGACCCTATTCAGACGCCTGCCACAGGGAGTGTTCTAGCGAAGAATCCTCGCTTACTTACGGTGCGCGTCAACAATACGGTGGTCTGCCCTATCGAACAGGTAATTATCAAGGCAATGCAACAAGACCCGGCCAAGCGTTTCCAGAGCGCCGATGCAATGCGGACAGCGCTGCAGCAATGCTTGCCCAATTATGCCCCGCCTGCCACTGTGCAGATTCCGGCTGTGTCGTCACCAAATGCCACCATTCTTGTCCAGCCTAACGGCTTGATCTGTCCGAAGTGTGGCTTTCAAAACCGGCCTGGCGCGAAATTCTGCAAGCGCGATGGACAGCCTCTGCTTCAAGGAGCAACAGCGGTACCACCGCAGCCACGTATCCAGGTGCCGCTTCGCCAGCCAATTCAATCGCGATCAATTCAGGCTCGTCCAATTCAGCCTCGACCGGATCAGTCTCAAACAATTCAGTCACGGCCGATTGTCGCACAGCCTATTCGCGCGAAACCGGTAGCTGGAAGCGCAGCGCCGGTTGGTGACCCTGTTGCCGCCTACCGGATGGGCCTACAGTACCTTAATAGTAAAAACTTTGCCGAATCGGTCAATCAATTTAAGCTGGCCCTGTCACTTGGCAGGTCATCCTATGATGTGCTATACAACCTTGGCCGGGCGTACCGCCAGTACGCGCAGGCTTCTAGAGATAAAGATAAAAAGCTCTTTACCGATAACATGAAGATGGCCGCTGAACAATTTGAGGAGGCTACTCGCCTCAAATCAGATGCTTTAGATGCCTTGTTTCAACTTGGTATGAGCTACCGTGACCTGGGCTTATACCCTCAAGCAATGGCAACATTCAAGAGGGCGCAGCAAATAACACCCAGAGATCCCGCTATCTATTACCAGTTAGGCATGGCTGCGGTTGAACAGGGATCCAAGAGGGAGGCGGAGAAGTACTTTCTGGACGGTCTCAAAATTACGCCTGATCACGCTCTCATTCTGACCTCATTAGGCCATCTCTATGTAGAATTAGATCAGGTTCGTTCAGCTATCGATATCTTGCTCCAGGCAACCCGGCGAGAACCCAATCTACCGGAAGGTTGGTACGAGTTAGGTAGAGCCTACATGAAGACGAAGGATTGGAAATCGGCGATCAAAGCATTGGATCATGCCAGGCAGCTTAACCCGGATGCATCGAACATTTACAGCGCTATGGCAGCATGTTATCAAAAAATGAACAAAAAAAATGAGGCAAAGCAGAAGACAGATGAAGCGCTTCTGCTCGACCCTAACAATTCGGAAGCCATCCGACTACATAGACAATTATAGTTGTAACCATAAAGGAGGGACAGTATGTTCTGTCCGTCATGTAACGCACCCAACCGCGACGACGCCAAATTTTGTAAAAAGTGCGGGCAGCCATTACAGGCAGAAGCAACGAAGATACCCGAGGCGGCTGTGGTCAGCCAGGTTTCCGCTCCCACGCAGGGGCAGACGGACGTCGAGGATATCAGTTCCGCGCCGACGCAGATCATTTCCCCGCAACAAATGGTAGAATACCATAATCGCCGCTGGCAACAGGAATTAGAACGCGAGCAAGCCAGCAAGCAGGAAGCAGCACAAAACCAGGACCAGGCAGTAAACAATCAGCAAGTCGTGCAAACACAGCCGCCCACCTCCGCACCGGCAGAGCCACTTGCGAGGAATGAACCGGCACAGGATATCGCGGACATGCCGACAGTAATCATCAATCAACCCGCCGACGCTGAGCCTGTTCCACTGCCGCAGCCTGCTCCGGCTGAAACAGCGGCCACTATCCAGGCTGACGAGCCGGCGCCTATACCACCGCAACCTGCGCCTGAAGCAGCATCTCCAGATGTCCATGCCCAAGAGACGACTGCAGAGACCGCTGAGGTGGCTGAAGCAGCGGCTAGTGACGTGCCGGTAGCACAGGCCCCGGCAGGGGAAGTTCCCTCTAGAGAAGAAATGGAAGACGAAGGAGTGACACAAACACCATCCGATGAGCTTGACGAGGCCCAGTCCTCTCAGGATGCACAGGCCACCGCATCCGCTGATTTCCCGGTCCTGGCGGTTGGTACCACCGTCCACGAGCGCTATGAGATCACGCACGTCATCAGCGAAAGTACAGACCAGCATGTCTACAGCGTGACGGATCACCAGGGTTACCAGCACTGTTGGAATTGTGGCTCTGAGCAAAATAGTGAAGGTGATGAGTTCTGTATCGACTGTGGCGCTGAATTGCAGAATGCGGTTTACACCATGCACGAATATCCGGCCGCGAAAAGTAGTGATTCGGACGCCGACACGTTCCATGGGACTATTGTCAACACCTTTGTTGAGCAGGGACGAACCTACGCCGTTGAACAGGCCCATGCGGCCGGGAATGCTTTTCCCAACGGCGTTCATCTGCTGGCAGCCTCCGATTCGGATGCCGGGGACGTGCGGCGCAGTGAACCTAATGAAGATAGCACACTGGCGCTGGTACTGCAGCGGGTCCACGAATCGCAGGCGTTTCCTGTCGGAGTCTTTATTGTCGCTGACGGCCTGGGGGGCCACGACAACGGACAGGAAGCGAGCCGCATGGCGATTAACATTATCGCGGAACGCATGGTACGCGATTTGCTGGCAGCGCCGCTCGCCAGCGAAAAGGCCGGGGAAACGGTCGAGGAAGCCTCTGAAGATAGCCTGGCTACGCTCTTGCAGAGCACCATTGAAGATGCGAATAGCGCCATCTGCCAGGTGAACCAGCGCGATAAGACCGATATGGGCTCAACGATCACAGGATTTATGGTGGTCGGTGACTTTGCCTATATCCTGAACGTCGGTGACAGTCGCACCTACATGGTCCGCGCCGGGCAAATCTATCAGTTGACGACTGATCACTCACTGGTGGGACAACTGGTCGCGGGCGGCCTGATCCAGCCGGATGATGTCTACACCCATCCGCAGCGCAGCCAGATCTTCCGCAGCCTCGGCGACAAGCCGAATGTACAGGTCGATATCTTCAAGCAGCAGCTACATCCTGGAGATATCCTGCTCAGTTGCTCAGATGGCTTGTGGGAGATGGTGCGCAACCCACAGATTGAAAGCATCTTAAATAACGCCCCCGATCCGCAGACGGCATGTACGCAATTACTCGAAACGGCCAATACAAATGGCGGAGAAGATAATGTCAGCGCGGTCGTGGTTTTTGTGCATTAATTATGAACATGAAATATGATATACTACATCAAGCCAAGCATGAAAGGAGCTACTCATTATGCCCGGTGAGGTAACATTGGCACATCAGGTCGGTAAGGATTTTATGCCGGTCACTGGTGGAAGCCAGGTGGCATATGTGTTGATAGAAACTAAACCTACTGAACTGATGGCACAGGTACGTATGCCACTTAATTTTGCCCTGGTGCTCGACCATTCTGGTTCCATGAAAGGTGCAAAACTCAAGAACGTTAAAGAGGCCGTCAAGATGGTCATCGATCGCTTAGAGCCGACGGACTATATCTCCGTCGTCATCTTCGATGACACGTGCCAGGTCATCATCCCATCTATGCCCGCGCGCGATCCCGTCGGTATGAAAGCCGCTATCGATCGTATCCGCGACGCAGGTGGTACAACCATGTCGCTCGGTATGATCCAGGGACTCAACGAGTTACGGCGTTGGAATATCCCGAATGCCATTAATCGCATGATTCTCCTGACGGATGGCGTCACCTATGGCGACACCGAGCGCTGTCGTCAACTGGCGAGAGACGCCCGGGCCGCTGGCATCTCGATCTACCCGCTGGGTATAGGCCAGGACTGGGACGAGAGTTTGTTGGATACCATCGGCGAAATGAGCGGTGGTATGCCGGCAGAGTTCATTAGAAATCCATCGGATGCTATGACCGTCTTTGAGCAGCAATTCCAGAGCGCGGTCGCGGTGGCTGTCCGTAATACCACCCTCACATTGCGCCTGCCCGCGGGTGTGACACCGAAAAAAGCGGTAAAAGTGCTGCCCATCATTAGCGATTTTGGTCCATCCGTACTCTCCGACCGGCAGGTCATTCTCCAGCTCGGCGATCTTGAGAAAGACAACGCACAGTCGGTACTGGTAGAGTTGATGATCGACCCGCGGCCTGCAGGTCTCTTCCGCATTGCGCAGACTGAGCTCACCTACGATGTTCCGATTGCTAATCTTATCGGAGAAAGGGTTCGCGACGATATTAAAGTAACATTCACCACGGACCCCAACGAAGCGGCCCAGGTCAATCCGCTTGTAATGAATTTCGCCGAAAAGGCCAATGCTCATCGCCTGGTGACCAGGGTATTGGACGAATACAAGCGCACCGGTAAGGCAACGACGCGCCTGGCTCCCAATGTCACTCGCGTGCTTGACCAGGAGACCCAGGCAGCTCTTGAACAAATCAACCAGGGACAGCAAATTTCACAAGACCAGGTAAAATCAATTGGGAACAAGACGCGCAAACTAACGCAGCGTTTAGATGATCTCGTCTGATTCAACCAATAAGTAACTTAATCGTATTAAGGTTAAGGAGGATAGAGTAAAAATGGTAGTATATTGTTCTTTACATCACGAAAACCCTGATGGTTCAGCCTTTTGCGATGAGTGTGGCGAGCCACTGACTGGCGCGGCACCCGAGCCAGCCGCGGCTGCTCCCAGCCAACCAGCACCGGCGCCTACGGCGACAGGGACACAGACCTGTCCATCGTGCGGAGCAGAGAATCCCGCCGGTGAGGCTTTCTGCTCAAACTGCGGCGTGAGTTTGCTGGGAGCACCGGCCGCAAATCCCGCGACTGCTGCGCCACCGGCTCCCGCTCCTGAACCAGCGGCAGCTCCCGCCCCCGAGCCTGCTATAGCAACGGCTCCGGCGGCTTTGGCGGCACGTTTGATCGTTGAAGCAGACAACCAGGAATTCGACCTGGGCGGTAAAGATAATGTCGTGATTGGGCGCGAGGATGCCGTGAGCAATATCTTCCCCGACGTGGATCTCACACCACACGGCGGCGAAGAAGGTGGCGTTTCACGCTTGCACGCTCGTATCTTTGTCGATAATGGCCAGTACATGCTGGAAGATGAGAACAGCACAAACTTCACGTTTCTCAATCGCCAGCGGCTCGCCGGTAAGACACCGACGCCACTGAACGACAACGACGAAATCAAGCTTGGTCGCGTGCTGTTGCGCTTTAAAACAGCGTAATCATGAAGAACTTAGTTTCAAGTCACTACTGGCGTGGTACCTACCTTCTCTGACACATTTGACAGTATGTACCTTTAACCGCTATAATCTACAGGACATCTCAAGTGGAGGAAAGAGAAGGAAGACATGAAACGTACATGGCAACCCAAGCGCATTCCGCGCTTACGCGAACATGGTTTTATGAAACGCATGTCGACCCGCAACGGTCGTCGCGTTCTGAAAGCTCGCCGCGCCAAAGGGCGCTGGAAGCTAACAGTCGAATAGTGAACAGTTGTGGCACTTAACCGTGCGTTACGCCTGCATAAAAGTAGTGAGTTTCAGCGGGTAAGGCAGCAGGGACGGAGCGTGACGTCCCGGCTGCTTATCCTTGCATGGATACCAAACGACGTTGGAAGACTGCGTGTTGGTTTTGTGGTCAGCAAGCGTATATCGAAACGGGCAGTAGAACGTAATTATATTAAACGGCTGCTCAGTGAAGCGATACGCCCTGGTATCCCAAAGCTATCCGGCGGGTGGGATATCGTACTGAGTGCGAGAAATCAAATTATTACTGCTGATCTCCATGCACTTGAACAGGATATTGTCAATCTATTGCATCGGGCGCGACTTCTCGGACCCGAATTGGAACAAACAAAGGCTTGATAGGTATCGAGGGATACGAGCCGTCGAAGATACGCAAAGGTCACAGCCGTGAAATATATTGCTCTTTTTTTAATTCGTATATACCAGCGCACGCTGTCGGTAGTCCTGCCTTCATCGTGTCGATTCACACCCTCATGTTCCCAGTACGGGTATGAGGCTATACAACGTTTTGGTTTTTTCCGTGGAGGATGGATGGCAGCTAAACGCATCGGGCGTTGTCATCCTTTTTATCATGGTAATCTTTATGATCCAGTCCCAGAACGCCTGGCTGACTAGATCGAGGAAGGCAGGATAGGCCCGTGGGTCAAATAGGTTACTTGT
>Ga0137384_10000371_pt1 | contig 33521 bp, 36 predicted proteins | sample SagtaG_2_FD_104922 | JGI IMG/M metagenome (GOLD analysis project Ga0137384, IMG submission 104922) | Vadose zone soil microbial communities from Sagehorn Ranch, Mendocino, California, USA - Sage2_R_60_16 metaG | ecosystem: Environmental > Terrestrial > Soil > Vadose zone | place: USA... | reverse complement strand
TGGCCAGGGGCAGAATCGAACTGCCGACACGCGGATTTTCAGTCCGCTGCTCTACCAACTGAGCTACCTGGCCGAGCTATGCAGCAGAAGAACTTAGCGGACCGACTGGGGCGGTGGGAGTGCCAATGTTTGCCGTTGTTTGCCTTTTGTTTGCCTTTGTCTGGACCCTGAACCGCTTCGCTACGGCTTCCGCGAGGTCGGCTTCATCGATGATGTTGTAGCGGTCGAACATCGATCGGGTCTTCCACCCGCACAGCTTCATGATCTCGCCCTCCGACAGCCCGGCGCGCCGGAAGTCGCGCGCGGCGGTGCGCCGGAGGTCGTGCACGAGCCGGCCTTCCAGCCCGGCCTTCTTACAGGCGCGCTTCCAAACACACCGAAAGCTGTTGATGCGCTCGCTGCCGCGGTGAAAGACGAACAGCCCATTGCGCTCCGCCCACCGCTCCTCCAACAGCTGCTTCAACTCGGGCGCGAGACCGAACGGGAACGCGCGGGCGTCACCACCCTTGGTCTGGGTCGCGTGAAGCCGCATCATGTGCCCCTCCCAGTCCACTTGGTCCCACGTGAGGCCGAGTGCTTCGGACTTCCGCCAGCCGGTCATGCGCAGAAAGCGTACGACGGGTCGGACGTAGGCGGGGAGCTCGAGCAGCAGGGCAGCGAAGTCGCCCTCTTCGAAGAAGCCTGTCCGGGCGTTGCGGAGCGCGGGCAGCTTGAAGACCGGTCGCACGGCGAGGAGTTCGTCCTCGACCGCAACACTGAACGCCGCGCCGAGGATGCGCACCTCGTAGCACACCGTTCCTCGAGCGGCACCTTCGACGAGCCGACGCTCGATGTACTCCCCGACCCGCGGCTTCGTGATCCTGAGCACGCGCGTCTTGACTCCAAAAAACCGTTCGATGTGATCGAGCGCCTCCTGAGCCCGACGCAGCGAGCGATTGCCCTCACGCTGGTAATGGCGCTCCAAACCGGCTCGGAGATCAGCGAGCGTCACCCGGTCGGGACGGCCTACTACCTTGCCAGACTTCCGGTCGCCGATGCGCTGGCGAAGCACTTCGAGCGCCTCGCTTTTCCGTCTGGTGTGCGCCGGCTCTCGGTGCCGCGTGCCGTCAAGCGAGTAGTCGAGCCACCACGTCGCGACCGCTCGGCCACGTACTCGTGGTCGGTACACCCTGCCCTGTCCACGCATAGGCACTCCCTAAAGGTTGGGATTCGAAGATAGGGCATTATGCCCTATGCTCGCAATCCCCCGGCCGTGCTTGCTTCCCGAGTGCGGAAACCTCTACGTTCGAAGGCATGACGCCCTCAGAACTCAAACGCCACCTCCAGCGGGTGGGGATCGGCCAGATGCAGGCGGCCCGCCGACTCAAGGTGAACCCACGCACAGTTCGACGGTGGGTGGCGGGAGACAGCCCCATCCCCGAAGCCGTGGCGCAGCTCGTCGCTTTGTGGCCGGCCCGGAAACGGCGGCCCCCCCGCGACCTGTAAAGGCCGGCTCACCCACTCTTGGGCTCCGTCAGAGACGCCCGCCGTCCGGGTTGCCGCCGGTAGGTATCCAGCCACGCCTGCACGTCCTTCGCGACGTACCGCTTCGTCTTGCGCCCAAGGTCGATGCAGGGGATGCCGAGGCGTTCGACCTGGCGCGGGTTGATCTTGAGCCAAGCGGCGACCTCGGCACGGGTCAGGATGGCGTCGGGGGAAGGCGGCAGAGTTAGGTGGCCGGCCCGACCGACGGCGCAGACCTCACGGGACGTCCGACGGTCATCGATCGGCTCCAGGTGCACAACACCGGCAGGCGAGACGGCCCCTTGGGCTCCGTCCGCGAACCGCCTTACCAGGCGGCTCGTCAAGCGCGTTAGGCGCGTTAAGCATACGAGTGTCCGTCATTGCCATTCTTCGCTTTTGGCGCTTTTCGCGCGACCCACCGCTCAATCGGGCGCCCACGTGTAGGCTCGGGCTCGAGTCGCTCAGCGCGTCCTTGGCTTACCAGGAAGGCGAGCGCCCTGACGATCTCTTTCCGCGGCTGGTGGCGTCCGAGGTGGTCGTACATCTCCGATCGCGTCACCCCTTCCGGGTGTGCGAGGAATAACGCGTGCAGCTTGTCGGCTACCGGGTCCGCGAGTGCATCACCAAACACGAACCGGGCAGACGCCTCGCAGTAGGTCCATAACGCGAGCGCGGCCTCGAGGTGCCATCGGCCAATGACCCGGGACTCGTCGAGGAGCGCATAAAGCGCGGAAAGCCGCAGCACGTGGGCCTCGGCACGCGACGTGGCGGCGCCGAGGAGTCCCGGCTGGCCTTCAGAGAGTTCCGGGTACACGTCCGCCCACAGGGCGCGAGCGGCATGATCGCGGGCCAGTTCTCCGGTGTGGCGGCCGGCATCGGCGGCCCTCCGAAAGGCGTCTATGAGCGGCGCGAGGTCCTGGTCACGGAGGGCCCCTCCTTCGGGGAGACACTGGGACCGGCGCACGCACACCAAGAGAAACCGATTCAGGAACCCGTTCACGACTTCTGTGCGGTCCAGCTGGCGGCGCAACTCATCCGCAGTCACGTGGCCAATGATCGAGATATGTGCGCCAGTGGCCTGCGCGGGCGTCGTCTTCGTCAGCGTGCGCAACGTGCCGCTGTCCCAAGCCTGCCTTATCGTCGCGGAGAGTGTGTTTCCGTCGCGGGCCATCACTCGCAGCGTGCTCGCGAACTCGCTTTCGACGACAAGCAGCCGCTTATCGCTGACCCCCTCGTCCACCAGGACCGTTTGCTGGCCCTTCACCTTCCCTCCCTCCTTGAACGGCTCCTGTCGCGTCTCAGCGTCGCGCACGGCGTGAATCAGTCCTTCGCCCGACGAGAGGCCCGCTTTGATGTTCTGCAACGCCCAGTCAGGATCTACCGCCTCAAATACCCGGCGTGTGCGGCCTAGCGCAGTCCCCTTTCGCGCCTTGGATGTGGTGCCGATTTGGAGGGTGTTTTCGTTGAGATGGTGCTCGTCCGCTTCCACTTGGACGTAGGGACGGCGGCCTACAACGCCCCCGAACATCACGAGCGCGTGGGTCAGGAGCGCCACAGGGTCCGCTTCGGACTGCGGCGCGATAACTCCGACGAGCTCTCCGACGATGCCGTGGTAGACCGCCGCCGTAGGCCGGTCAGGCCACGAGGTGATCGCGATCGCCGCATCATCAGCATCCGCTGCGTGGCGCCGGCGGTCGTCGGCGTCCGTGGGGCCGAGCGCGTCCAGGACCTCGTCTTCGCTCATGGCCCCAATGAGCCCCGCTTGGGGGTCGGTCACCGCGCGCCCCGAGCGGGAGTGCGCGCTATCCTGCGCACCTCGCAAGGCGGCGCGTGGCGTCGGTTGCCTCCGCGCGGTCGGCAAGGTAGGCTGTCAGCCACGGCGCAAACCCTATGTGAGCTGCATCATGTTCGCGTTTACGAACCGCTCTGCGTCGCGCGCAGGGCGGTTCGCCTTTCTCGCCTAGCCACGGCGGTTGCCGTGCCGCCACGCGCGCTCTCCCGACGGAGACCTTCAACGTCCTCTTCGCACACGAGGTAGCGACCGTTCACCTGGCGGACCCGCAACACGCCCGTCAGCACCAGGCGGTAGGTCGCGGCCCAACTTCGGCCCAACGCCCGGGCCGCCTCCGGCAACGTCATCTCACGTTTGGCTTGCATGGGCTCCTCCTGTTCCCTCGATGATAGACAGAAAGAGACTCAGCGGGTACCTTCTTTCGAGAACTATTAAAGAGCAGTCATCAGCTGATTAATCGACACAAAGGAGTTCTGTATGGCGCGATCGGGACTCTCGGTCCGTGAGGCAAGGGGTGTCAAGGAACAACTGAGGCGCTTCTACCTCGCTGGCAGCCCTCCGCGCGCCGCCAGCGTATCCGCGCTCGCCGAGTGGCTCCGTATTCCGCGCCCCACAATCACGGGTTGGTTCGGAGATCATCCGAAGGTCCCGGATGCGCCATACATTGTGAGAATGGCGGAACGGGACCGGCTCAATCCGGGGTGGCTCCTCACCAGCCAAGGGCCGGAGCTGCTGGGTGCCCCTATGACGACGGCGATGACAGGCGAGACACTACGTCAGGCGCTGGTCTCCGCGCTGGGAGCACGCCTAGACGCCACGCAGCTGCTCAATGAGTGTCTGCCGTCAGCAAGCCTGGTCTGGGAGCAGACGCTCGCCCATTGGCGGGAGCGCCTCGAAATCGTCGCCCGGTTGTGGCAGATGAGGCAGGAGTTTCAAGATGTCCTGGAGACTAGAGGTGCCGAATGGGCTGACCGCGGGGACCGCGAGGGCGCTACGGCTCGTATCGCTGTCTATGCTCAGGCAAGAGCGCAGGCCACCGGTCGCCCTCTAGCGGAGATCTTGAAGCAACTTGACCCCCGTGAACCTGGCGGCATGGAATGGGAGCGAGCGCATCCTCCTAGGTTCTCCGACCCGCGAGAGAGAAATGGCGGCTGAAGGCACCGCTGCGCACCCCCGATTAGATTCCGAGAGCGTATTGAGGTGCCCGCCAGGTGCCGAGAGGAAAACTAGCGGTGAAACTACCGGAGAGGGTCCGCCAACCACATGGAGGCGCCCTGCTCACTGGCGGCGTTCCTGGCCACCGGGGAGGCGGCGGTCGCCCGCCCAACGAATGGCGCCAGAGGTGTCAGCAGGCGCTAGAGGACGCCGACGGTCTCGGGTTCTTGGGGCGGGTTCTAGCGGGTCAGGAGCGCATCCGGCTGGGCTTTCATCGCGGCAAGCCCATCTACGGGCCGCCCCGGATCCGCGACCGACTGGAGGCGTGCAAGATCCTGTTGGAGTACGGCTACGGCAAGCCGCCGCGGAATCTCGAGGACGATAACGCGGAGCCGCGCGCGACCGAGCAGCAGGCGAAGGACCGGATCATTGAGAGGCTGCCGGGCATCTTGGTTGCGTTAGCGCTGAGCGAGGAGGAGATCGCCAAGCTAGTCGCCCCGGCACTCGCTCAGGCACGCACGCGAGAATTCGTACAAAAAGCGCTCGACTCAGGGCCGCAACCTGCGCGGTCCGACGGGTCCAACACTCATATCCTCGATTAGGCCCGCCGCCTTGACCACGCGATCCAAGCTCATCGGCGGCATCTCATCGTGTTGGGCCAAGTAGCCGTATAGGTAACTCTCTGACGGCACGGCAACCCCCTGCCTTTGGCAGACCATATAGGCTACGGACTCTGCCTCAAGCTCGGCTACACTCTTCGGTAGCCCCCGGCGATCGGGCCACCAGCGGGGATCGGGCGTACCAATGTGGCCGCAGTAGAGGTGCCCCAGCTCGTGCACGAGAGTCGCGAATTGCGCCTCAGGCGTGTGATTCTGGTCAAGGATGACGTCGTACCGCACCGGGGTCCGGGTTTCGCGAAACGTGAGATATACCCCTCCCGAGCCTGTGTTAGCGATCGCTCGGGTCTGAATGCACCCGGCGCCCTGACTTCCGTGTGGTACGAGCGTGACGCGAATCCCATCCCGAGCGCTGTTGAGCACGAGAGTCTTCAGCCTGCTTCCAACACTCCCCCCGGGAACTCCGAACGGGTCTTCGACGAGCCTCGGTAGCGGCGGGCCCTCCGTATCGGACACGTCGAATACGAACATCACGGGACCCATAGGTTGCAGGATGACCAGCGGCTGTGCGCCTGGCTTGATCTGTCGGCCGTAGCGCGACCCCCAACTCGAGGCAGTCAAAACGAAGCGTGCGCCGCGCTTCTGCACATAGACGAGCATCGCGTTGAACGGCGAGTACCAGCGAAACCGCGCGATGAACCCTAGGAGCTCCCCGTAGTCCTTCGAGGTCCCGAAGCACTTGGCTCGAAGGAACAGCTCGTCGAGGCCCCGCTTGGCAGCGTCGCGGTCCCACCGCTCCGCCCCGCCGATCTCGAGCACCGCGGGCGACTCGCTCCGCCCACTCTCCAGAGGTTCTCCTATTCCTTTGGACCTGCCGGCCGGTGTGGTGCAGGGTTGACGACCGTTGTCATTCTCCGAACTCCGCCTCTATCGCTCGGCCGGTCGAATCCCAGACGATCACGACGCGGTCAGATCCTACTCGAGGGCCCGGCGGCGCCAGGTGAATCACCCAGCAGGGATCCTGCAGCACACCGTACTGAGGTCCGATAGCGTCCTGTGGCTGCCGATAGTGACGCGCGCTCGCGTCGACAATCTGCCAGACAGACCGCGGGCTCGTGAGGAGGGTACGCGCCCTTGCGAGGGCTGCCTCGCGGGTCATGTGCTCCGCCGCTCAGTGATCGTCCCCGTCCATCGGTCGAGCACGGTGCACCAGTGTTCCCGACGGGTTGGTGGGAGCGGCGGGAAGTCCCGCGCGGTCGCGGTCCCCGCGGCCATCTTCGTGGCGAGGTCGTAGCGCTCGCCTGGGGTCAGGTCCCATTGGGCGCGACGGGCAGAGTCCAGGCGCGCCCGGAGCCGCTCGAGCCGCGGGTCGCCCAACGGTGTGGTGTCGACAGGCGGCAAGTCTAGTACGACGCGGGTCTCACAACCGACCACCGAGTACCTCGTTGCGAACGCGCTGACCACCAAGAACGTCAGCAGCCCGCCGATCGGGACGCCAGACAGGATAAGCCAGATGCGGCGCATTGCGACGCCTTCCTGCGCACCCGCGCGAAGCTAGAGGCCACGCCACGACCAGGCGTAGATGATGCCTCGCCTGTCGATCCGAAAGATTCGCCACGCCGTGTAGCCGTAGGTCTGGGGTGGCACGTACTCCGTGCTCGCCCTGGCGTTGGCCCAGATCATGTCATCGTACAGGGTGGCTGTCGCGTCGACGTTCGTCGTGGCATGCCCCGGCGTTGTCCACCGACGTGTTTGCGTGTACACCAGGATACGGCCACCGTTACCGTCGTCGTATACCGCCTGGGGTGGCCCCCACGACATGATCACCTCGGAGTAGTGATGCCCTTCCCAGCTATGCATCGCGTTGTTGATGCGACCTGCAAGGCAGCCGGCCAGGAGGATGCAAGGGACGACAGGTAGGATGGTACGGTAGGCTCGCATTTCGGCCGCCTCGCTTTACTCGCCCATTACAGATCTCCCACCAAAGATACGGGACTTCTATGCCGTGGCTAGATATGCATAGCTGTCATACCGTCGGCTTACGATGGCGCTGGCTCAACGCGAGTCGTTCCGCCGACAACTCGGTGCTCGCCTTCGAGAACTTCGAAGGCGGGCAGGGATCGCCTCGCAGGAGCGTCTGGCGCACCTTGTTGGTGTTGATCGCACATACATCGGTCGTCTAGAGCGCGGGAAGACAGGAGTTACTGTTGAGTCGCTGGCCACGATACTCGCCGTGATCGATGTCAGTCTAGCCGAGTTCTTCCGGGTCTTCAGCCAGCCGATCCGCCTGCGAACCCCGCGGAGACGTGATTAGAAGGACGGCCCGTCCGGCGTACACTCCGCTCGATAGTCGGTCTTGAAGCCTCGCAGGCGACGCGCCGTCGCCATTACTCGCGGGTGAGTGCTCGTCTAAGGCGATGAGATTCGGTGTCTAGGCCCGCCTTCTGAAGAGCATAGATGGCATTCCAAACAAGGCGTTCGAGTCGCTGGATGTGGGCTTCGCGTTGCGCCACTGCCGGATCATGTCCCGTCCACTGCCGGATTAGCGCCCAGGCAGCACGGTATTCGCTTAAGAGCTTGACCATGTATTCACCGCCGGGGCGTGACGCCTCAACGCTCCACTCACGCTCAGTACCTTCGACGTGGAGGAGGACCGCGGCGGGTTCAGCGGCGCTAAACGCCTTGGCCAGCGCGAGCGCCTCATCGAATGGAACGTGGATAGTGCCGAAACGGTCGACATAGGTAAGAGGCGAGGCATTAGCCAACTTAACGTTCGCCCGTGCTCGCACGCGGTCCAGAGCGGCCGGCGATCCCCTTAGGTCACCGCAAACAAAACTCAGATCCTTCTCGCCCGCGGACTCAAACACCGAATAGAGGGCATTGTCGACAGGCGACTCCCTCTTGTACCCTTGCCGCGCATTCTCCTCATGGAGCCGGTCGTCGGCGGCTTCGTCGCGTAAGAACGGCTTACGGTCCTTCCATCGGACGACGAGCGTTCTGGATTCGACGTAGTCAACGAGTCCGAGGTTCGGCTCGATCCATTCTGCCTTCCACTTGCTTCCACGAACATGCTGGAGAATACGGACATGGTGGAACGGCGTGGTAGAGCCGGGCACCTCGCGAAGCGCGTACGCCTCGCCAGGTGCGATTTCGGCTTTCTGCATGCCTAGCTCCCGTGGGGTGGTGAGGAAGAATTACTGCGACCGGAGCTCGAATGAGCCCCGCGCAATCTGGACGATCGGCAAACACATCGGCAAAGCGCTCGAAAAGTGTAACGCTGACTGAGTTTAGGAGCGGGCAGCGGACTTGGAATCCGCTGCGTTTGTCTTAATCATCCCGTTGAGTCTCAACGCGGCGCTTCTCAGGTCGGAACTGCAGTGCTCAAGCAAAACGGGAGCTTTTGGTTCTGTCAGGGTTGATCTCTGCAGGTGCCGAAGCGACTTCGCCATGCGCCCGCGACTAATACTTCGCAACGTGCCACCGGCGCGCGCCCTGGCATGCTCGGGATTTCCTCCATGATGCCTTCACGAGAAGCCGGGAACACTCGCTTTGTCATCGTGTCGAACGTGACGAATTCAGTGCGCCAATTCAAGCGTGGTGCCCACGAACAACGCCTTCACACCCGCGCGCCGGACTGGGACTGGGGAGCCCCCCCCCCGAGCGCGCGACGGACCGGACGGACCAACCTTCCATCGCGTTATGAGGCATCGACGGATGCTTTGCTAGCGCAGTGTCAGGGAGCCGGCGTCGTCTGTGTCGAACTGGGAGGCATCGACCGTGGCGCTAACCTGGCACCGTTCACCATGACACGATCTACGTTTGCAATCATCCGCTCGGGGTTACGGAGTGTGCCTGAGTTCAGCCTGCTAGCGTTCTTTCGCCAGTGGGCAGTGAGCGTATCCCAAGTCAGCGGCTCTTGAGTGGCTCTTGCTACACTCCTGAGTAGCATTCCGACCGACGGGGCACCGACCGTATGGACCAACTTCGTTAGGCGCTCCGACAAACCGTCGTCTCTTGGGTCGAGCGCGACGTGGGTTCTCTCAAGCTCCCCTTGAAGCCACGCCTTGCACGCTTGCACATGCCGAAGGCCGTACTGAAGAGAGTTCTGCTTGGACCTGATTACCTGGTCCACGGTGGCATGTAATAGGCGCTGCCCGTCAGGGTCGATCTGAAAGTACCCCGCTTCACCCGTGCGCTCGACGTGGTTGTAAACACCGCTGGACTCGGCAAAGACCCATCCAAGCAAGAGGCGCGGCGGAAGCCCATTGGCTAACTGCCGAGTCGTGGGATCCGTATAGATTGGTTGAATTGCTTGCAAAACGCGATCGTCGTCGTCCATTCCGACTACCTCGCTGGACGCTCACATGCGTGGCGCTAAAGTGGCTGGCAAAAGGGGGCCAAGTGGCGGCCGTGCACGATGGCACCTGAACCCTAAGGTGTTCACTCCAAGTTTCGCACCCTGCACAGACGGACTACGCTATTCCTTGGCGTGCTCGGCAGACCGTCACCCAACCCAGTGAGAGTGTGTCAGGGTCATTCCAATCCTCAAGGTTTGGGCCTGTCGCTAGGTGAGGCCAATCGTAAGCCCCTTTAGCGCAGCGGGAAACTCCGGTTCTGTTGGTACGTTTTGCAGCAGGCATGCGCCCGTCGCAACTTCAAAGTGCACCCCGTCGCAGGGAAGCTCAATGTCCTCTACCGTCGGAACCGGCGCAGAGACCTTTGCCGCCTGCCCGCCAAGCGCCTTTGCGACCCCAGAGAGCGCAGTATCGTCGAGAGGTGCCCAGCCCGGGATTACAATGTCGCGTCTGATGAGGAAAGCCCTGTCGAAATCGAAGTCGCCCACGTCGAACAAGAATGAAAAGGTTAGCGTGTCCTTGCTGAACGCCTTTGTCGCAAATTCGACGATAGCTACGTTGTTCGTCGCTTGGGAGATGTACTGGAGGAATCTCTCAGTATAAAAGGTCGAGTAGTCTTTCAGGTGCTCGATGATGCGATTAAGGGTGAAGACATCTTGATTGTGCGCCGTAATAGCCTGGGAATCAGCGCCAGCGGGCTCAACTAAAGGACGCACGCTTTCCCTAATCATTGCGATGAACCCGGGGACGCGACGGAACACTTCTGTGAAGTTCCGGCTACTCATCATTGCGTGAAGCTCGTCGCTCTTCAGCGGATCGGGATAAAGCTTGTCCCATTGAAGCTGTAGTTCCGCAGCAAGAGCCGTAGCAAGTGAAATAGCATTATTATCGGCCTGGAGGATGTTGACGACCTTGCCCGAGTTGGGGTCATTCGGATCGGGCACACTCTCGTGTACGATCCCGTTGAAGTAAGCAAGTGTCGCGAAGATGGCCGACGCTTTCGTACGGACCGCGGTGTCAAATCCGGCCGACCACATGATCTTCGCCTCTTTGGCATTGAACTGTTTGTACACATCAATCGCTGCTTGAGCGGTCGCTTCAGTTAGGAGCGAAGCCCCACCGGTGGCGATTCCAAGCAGGACATCTCCGGCTGACATCCCGCTGCCGCCCAGGTCGTCCGTTGCTGCGACCGCTTTGTGTAACTGGAAGGACTGCTGCGGGTCATTCTGGTCATTTTGATCGTCTTGTTTAGCTAGATCCATGATGTTTGCTGCCGTCGGTGTCCAGGTCTCGGCGGCATCGAGGTTGAAGAGATAGCGAAGTGCCAGCTTGGATAGGACGAGGGCGGTATCACGCGCGCCAGACTGAATCGTGGGCTTGGCACCCTGTATGGCACTCGGTAGATCGTCGATCAATGCAGGATCCAGCAAAGTGTTGCGCAAGAAGTCCACGTGATTCAGTACAAAACTGTTGTCAAATACGAGAGTGTCGATGCGAAAGATCATCGCGCCACGCAAATCGACAAGGTCGGTTTCAACGGAGAAATGCTTCAACAGTTGAAAGACGTTTATCGACAAGGCGCGGTCGTAGTAGGGGTTCTTGAGAACCCTCGTCATCCGATTCTGGACGAGCGACTCCGATACGCCGCGAACATCGATCTTGTGCAAGGTTTTAAGGTTCTTCGCCGATTTTCTCGTCGCTTCGGTTACATGATTAACCGTCTGCTGATTCGATTCAGTCACGCTCTGAGAATACCCCACACCGACGGTCGCAGAAGCGTAGCCGCAGGACACCGTGCCTGTCGCATCCACGTGCCAACCCTCGGTCTTCGACGATGCGCGAGCGACATTGACAGCTTCTTTGTCCGAGGCCGTGCTCTCGGACGTGGACATCGCCTCGGTGGAATCAAGAGTGGACTGATCGAGGACCTTCCGCTGCGAGGTTTGAATCTCGATAGTAAGCTGTTCACGTGGCGCCAGGCTCATGGTCGATGCAAGGTCGCCGATCGTAAGATCCGTTAAGTTCCACGTTTGACGAAAGCGCGCATCGAGCCCGAAGTAGACATCTCGCATTGAGAAGGCGACACCCGCTACAGCAACGGCTTTGGCAAGGCCTAAATAGAGGTCCAAGGGAGCAAATTCGTCGTCGCCAGCTTCCTTGAGCAGAACTGGCCTGCGCAGGGACAGCTCAAATACGGGGCCCGTCCGAGAGGTCGGCGCCGAGCAGACGAGCAGCTTGTCGTTAGGATTCCCCGCCGCCGCTGGTTGCGAAGGTACCGTCGTCTTCGGCAGAGAGAGCTGCGGTTTACCTGGACCCTTCACCCTTGGCATCTGGGCCCGCCATTGTCAGTCCGCTCGCTGTGTTCGGTGCCGACCGCTCGCGCCGGTCCCGTTCTTCGGGATTAGGAGGGAAGCGTGGCCCTTACCTCGCAATGACCACCCGTGTCCGCCGCCTCGGGTGGCTCGCCCGATCCACCGGATACAGGCGCCCCTGCGCACAATTGCGAGGCCGATAAGACGAGCCGCTATAGATCCGACGGAGCGAAAAGGCACCGATTCGTCTGGACTGGAGGCACGGACCTACTGAGGGGGTCAGTTCGGATTAGGGCGGCGCGGATCCGAGGTGCTGCGGCTCCGAGCGTAGGCCGCGACCTGCAAGCGCGTATGCAGTGCGAGCTTCTCTAGGATGTTGTGGACGTGTCCTTTCACCGTATTTGTGGCGAGGTGCAAGCGTTGTGCGATCTCCTTGTTGCTCAGCCCGTCCGCTATCAGATCGAACACCGCCCGCTCACGCTCGGTCATGCGGACGGACCCGATCAACTCTGCCTGCTTGCGGCCAAGCGCGAGCTTCGCAATGTGCGAGAAGAGTGTGCGGGTTAACCCCACGGGAAGCACGTCCATCCCGCTAGCCACAGCGCGAACCGTGCTGACGAAGTCATCGAGCGTCGCGTCCTTCGCGATGAACCCCGACACTCCCGCGTTCACAAACTCGAGCATGTCTTCCGGCGTGGGTAGCAGGTTCATCACGATGACCCTCGCCTCGGGCGCCGCGTGCTTGATCTCTACTACGAGTCGATGGCTGTCGTGATCGCCGAGGGCGGCGTCAACCAGCACCACGTCCGGTTTCATCTCGCGCGCTCTCTCGGCCGCCGCGGGCGCACTGTCCACCGCGGCGACAACCTTGAGATCTGAGTGCTCAGCCAGCATAGCGATGATGCCGTCGCGCACCAGACGATTGTCTTCCACCACTAGGACCGGAATTCTCTTCGCCATGGCGAGCCCCGTGTTCGGCGTGCTAACGCGCCGGTCTCACATTCGTGTGGCGTAGGGAGGGCGTCAGGCGAAGAAGAGATCGGCTACTGCTTGAGGCCTTAGTATGCTGTTCGGCATACTGCAGTACAACCTTAACGTTCCCCCTCGCAACTATAGTTGTGCACGACGGGCCACCGTTCGCTGGTCCCCCCGGCTCTCAATGGCATACTCCTCGCCAATCGTTTCTTAATGCCCCTGGCGAAGGGAACTAGGGTCGGGGCGCGTACCGGATGAGAAATCCTCAGTGCGTTAGTGCTATGCTAGTCCGAGTTGGTTCAGGGAAGCTGGATCCTTGCGGGAGTCAAATATGGAGGGTCTCATGACCGACGCTGAACTGAAGGCGCTCGCGGACAGACTTGATAGACTGGAGCGTTTCTGCCGCCGCCTAAAGCGCCTCGGCGGTCTAGTCTTGGTGGTCGCCGCAATGGCTGTGCTGAGTGCTCAAGGCCCTAATCGCCGTGTGGTCAGAGCCGAGGAGTTTGTGCTGCAGGACGCAAACGGGACTGAATGGGGCGCCTGGGGCGTGAGAGAAGTGGAGTCGATCGGACCCACCGTCGAGTTGGTACTCAGCGCCGATAACAACCACAGTCTGGCGACGCTGTCCGCCGCGCAAGGAGGCGCGCATATGACGCTCGCTCAAAAGGGAGGCGTGAGCGTTGACGTCTCAACGTTCAAGTCGAACCGATATCCCGTTCCCTGGGGTGGGTTGCGGATGTATGGCGACTCGCCTGACGCCAATTTCACTCTGTTCTTTTCGCCCCCTAACAAGGGCAATCGTGCCGCTGTTTTCCTCTCCCCCGGTACCGACGGTCCTGCCGCAGGAATCTCGGTGGACAGCACGGGCGCGTTGCTCGCATCTGATCCGGTAACTGGAGGTCAAGCGATGAGGAGACTCGCACTGCAGCGCCCGTAGGCTCACACCGCCGAACAGAAATCGATTCCGTCAGCGGAACCCAGCGGCGACGACCTGAACGGGGGGTAGCGGAGGCGATCGTCTCGACAAGGTGCCCGGAAGACAATCCCCCGCAACGCGGGCTACAGCTAGCAGCAGACATCCGCGTCCAGAAGTGGGACCGGCAAACGTCCGACTAGGAATACGAGCCCGAGAAGTAAGGCCCTTGCCACACGCGTTGTGGGAGGCTGATGGCAACGTCGGGAATTATCCACTCGCCCTGATCTGTCGGCGGCCGATTTCAGCGCGAAGACGTCCAAAAGACCTCGGACACCGGATTGGTCATCCGCTGCGCGGCGCTATCCGGGCCTGCCTGTTGTGATTGAAGGGTGCTTTGCCGGAATGTTTGCCACAGGAGCTCGGCCACTGCTACCGACCCCATGTACGTGCATCGGGGGTCGTCACCCCGGTGATCGAGAACGACGTGACGCGCAGCCTCGACGCAGGCGATCTGACGGTGGTCTCGGCCACACCTGGAAGCTCTGAAGATCCGTTGAGCGATAGTAGGTTACTGGAGCACGCGCGCCATGTCGGCGACCGCCTCGCAAGGAGACGGTCGCCGCTGGGCAAAACGTAGTCAGGGCGTCGGAATGATCGTGCGGTCCTCATAGCCGGTGACGTGCACGTGGGCTGGCGTGCACTTTGTAACTATGTTTGGTAGTAGGTGCAACCACGGTATCGGCGGCGGTGGGATCGTGAACCGCTGACAGAACGTGGCAGTCACGGGTTGTCCCGTGGAAGCGGTTTGACCCGCTACGGCCACCGTTCCGCTCAGGGCGGCTGCCGTTGCCGCATCTGCAGCGCTGAACGTTACGGTCGAGGGGCTGCCGACGTTCGGTTTGGGTGAGTACGTGACCACCATCAGCTTCGGAGTGTAGACGGTTCCGGCCAACAGGTCGACGTAATCATTGTAGGACACCCACTGCCCGGTGCTGTGGACACCATCCCACCGGAACAGGTCCTGCTGCCATCTACTACTACACGTGTTCCAGAAATCGGGAATGCACGGACGGTACACCTTCGCATATACGTAGATGCTTCCACTCAATGCGCTGACGTCGTAACTGACGGTCAGCTTCCGTTGAATGCCCCAGATGTTCTCGTCGAGGTTCTGAACGAGCATCATCTTTCCGTCGATCGGGACGGCCAGGCGCAGGAGCGTCAATGCAGCACCAGCGCCCGCTTCGGCGATCCAGATAGTCACCCCGGCTTCCGCGTATCCGGCGAGCGATGCGCCTGGGGTGAAGTCCGCGGTGACGGCGGCGTTCTGCGCCGTCAGCCCGAACGAAAGGTCCGCTGATCCGCGCCCACCGACGCGGACCGTGACCGGGATGGGGCCTACCATGACCGTCGTTTGCACGGAGTAGTCGACACTCTTTGTGACACTGAATTCCAGGACAACCGCTGGAGGGGTGAGCGTCTTGGTGTAAACCTTGTTACCAAGCACCGTGATGTCGACTTCCGCAGAGCTTTGCCCCGTCTTGGGCGCCGTGGCGATCCCGTCGAACTCGGCGAGGTTCCCGTGCTTCGCGAAGAACCATGCATCCACTTCGGTACCCACCTGGACCGACGTTTTAGTCGTATCACCGGTGAGCTTCGCCGAATATCCAAACCCCGCGGCAATCACGTCATGGTCACCGACGTCGTAGGACCGCGAAAAACTCTTTTCAATCGGCAACACCAATTGAGGGATGGCCTCAGCATTGAGCGTGAATGTCGGGAGGACGCGGAAGCTATCCAACGCGCTCGCGAACGACCGATCGATCGCCCTCAATTGACGAAGTGATACTGGTGAGCTGGCGAGGACGGGAACCACGTCGAGTCGCCGCTGTCTCTCGAGGAGCGTGGGCCGCACCGGGGGTCCTCGCCGGTCGGCCAGGAACGCGGTTCGCTGCGCGTTCAGTCGCACCACATTCAATGGCACTTGATGCAGGATGACGTTGGTGCTCGGGCCCCGGATCGTATAGCCAACCGCGTTCAACTGGACCTCGAGCGCATTCGCGCGCTGAACGAACTCTCTACGCGTCATCGTTCGACCATTGGGCAGCGTGACCTGTTCGTCCATCGAGGGTCTTTGGCCGGTTGCTGGGTTTTTGTGCAGGGTGTCGATCGGCACGAAGGTTAGGCGCGGACGAATCGCGAGACGTCCCGGCGAAACGCTCGACGTATCAACCTGACTCACCGCCGGCAACGTCTCCCGCGTCCGCGTCCGCGGCTGTTGCGCGGCTGCCGGCTCGCCAACAACGGTCAGCACCACGGCAAGCAAGAACGCAATCTTTGGGATCGTGAAGATAGATCTCACGTCTGCCTCCTCCACCACGGCGGTGGGCAAGAAGGGGAACAATGGCGCCCCATTTCAGGGAGACCTCAACGATTGCAGGAGTTGCCCTGCAGCGGCTCGAACGTCGGGGTCGGGGTCGCGCTCCGCGATGGCGCTGATCGCGCGCGCGACCTCAGGACTCACCGATCGCATTTCCCACAGGGCCCGCACGAGCCGCAGTCGCAGGGCGGCGGAATGCTCCGATTGCAGGGCCTGTATCAGTCCCTGGGTCATGGCCACAGTTGCTTGCCGCCGCTCAATCGCGGCCACTACTTGTCGTCTGACGCGTTCACTCGGATCAGTGAGCAGGATTCGAAGCAGGACCGTGTCAGGACTTGGTTCCGATATGCCGCGCAGGGCATACACGGCGGCCGCCCGCACCACGTCGCTCGTGTCCGTTGTCGCCGCCTTGAGAGCCGTGGTGGCTGCGTCGGCCTGCGCATTCCCCAGTGCGTCGAGCACCGTAACGCGAGCCGGTCTGTCCGAGGCGCGCGCAAGCTTGTCGAGCAGGGCGGTCACGATAGTGTCGGCGAGGGATGAGTCGACGGCCCGCACCTGATGCGCGAGCGTCCCAAGCTGAAGCAGCGGGGTGGACATCGGCTCGTCGGTACCGCTGACTTCCTTGAGAATGGCCCGGACCGTCGCGGGCGAGGGCGCCCGAAGCGATCCGAGCGCAGATATGAGCAGCTCGCGACTTTCGGCATCCGAAAAGCGTCGTTGTAGTGCGCTCACTAGGGCCGCCTGAGAGGCGGCGTTTCCCGCGGAGCTCAGAGCCTCCGCGAGCGTGCGGACGCTCAGCAGCCGCGGATCTCCCAGGAGCTGCGTACCGAGGGCCTGGACCGAGTCCGGCCAGACGACGGCGAATGCTCGCAGCTTGAGGAAGACGGGTGTGGCCGCTGCCGCGTCGACGCCCGGGCGGTCCAGTGCCCTCAACGCTGATCGCAAACTGTCGAGACCGGTGGTTCCCAGCTGCGTGCGGGCCACCGCCCTATCGCTCTCTTCGGGCGACATCGCTGCGTCGAGACTCACGACGCCCGAGCGGCGCATCGCGGCTTCTGCTCGGGCGATGCTGACGCGGCGATCCGGTTCCGCTATTTGCTCGCTGCGGATGCGCGTCAGGCGGATTTCCGTAGCTGCAGTGCCGATGATGCTTCCACTGAGCCGTGCCGTGGTACTCTCTGCTCCAGCTATCAGCAAGGGAACCCGCGATCGCAGATCGAGTTCGATCGCGAGCGACCCTTTCGCCGACATTTCCGGTGCCACGTAGTAGCGATCTAGGGTCTGCAGATTACGACCAGAGTCGAGGTACTGGACTTTGCGCTTGCGGAGGCGCGTGATGTTGGTGTCGGATACCTGTGGCTCCGTTTCGTACTCCGCGACGTAGCGGCCGGCGGCGTCCGCCTCCTCAGAGCGCCACTGCGACGGCAGCGGATGCGCCTCTCGCGGAAGGACGACCTGCGTGAGGGCGAGCAGCGCGCGCACGTAGTGACGCGCCGTCTCGCCGCTTCGGTCGTCGAAGACCAGCCATCGGAGCTCGCCGCGATCGGAGCGCCAGGCGTACACAGGGAGGCCGAGTTCGGCCGCTAGCAAGCGCGACTGGTCTACAGTGTCGGAGACGCGCAGCTCGAACCTGCGCGGCAGCAGGCGGTACCGCAGGAGAGTCGAATCTCCGTACGTGGCGAGCGTCTCGACCTGCAGCTCGCCGGTAAGCACGGTATGGATCGAGCCCGACAGGCCCACAGCGGGTTGCCCTGCGCGAGCGCCGGGGACGCGAAGCAGAACGGTCGCGTCATACACGCCGTGGCTCGCGTAACTGAGCTGGAAATGGTGCCGACATGGAACGAGAGGGCAGTCGCCAGGTTGCCTCGGGACTGGCGTCGGCTGAACGGCGATCACCGCCGTCCGCGTCGAGCCTTCCCTGAGAGAGCCAAGCTTGTCATCGACCATGAGAGGGTGGTCGCTCAGCCTGACCACCCCCGACGCCTCAGCCAAGGCCTGCCGTTGCGTTAGACGTGGCGCATCAGGTGCGGTCGCAACGACGAGGAAGACCCCAACGACCGCGCCGAGACCGTGCTCTTGAGCCTTCCGGGGTCCCACAGCCGCCGTTCCCACCTAGTCCGATCACCCTCTCTGCCGGCCCGAAATCGACGCCCGAAATACGGGACAAAGACGTGCATTGTACCCCTGCCTCACGCGTGCGCTATTGCGAACTGAGCACCATCGTTTGGCCGGTGATTATGACTGTTTGAGCGACAACTTGCGGATGGCTGTCCAGACGCAAGCTTCAACTTCCCAATTTCGAGTCCGGGTGTACTCCCCAATGATGTCGGTTCAAGCCAGCATGGAGCTCGCGCTTCGCGCAAGTCTTCCACACCTCTCCTTTCGCACTCAGGCCATCGTGGACGCTCTCAGGCTCGGCGGAGGCAGCATCGGTTCGGCAGCCGAGGTCGCTAGAGTGTTGGGGCTGAGCAGCCGTTTCGTGCTTGGACGCATGCTCCGCGGGCAGGGGTTACCTGGACTTCGTGAGCTGGCCGCATGGATCAGCGTCTTGGGATGGGTCATGCTCGCGGAGCGTTCTAACGCGTCGTTGTTCGTCATTGCAATCCGCTCACGCCGGAGTCCAGCGGTCTGCTATCGCATGGTGAAGCGGCTCACCGGTCTCACGTGGCTTGTTCTGAAGGCTCACGGATCGGCATGGGTCCGGGGTCTGTTCGTCAAGCGGTGCCGAGCGATCGGCAAAACGCGGGGCGATTCGCGCGGTCACGGTTCCGCGGACGTCGGGCGCCCTGCGAAGAATGGGGGTCGACCTCGAAGGAATTGGACGCCGCAACGCGGCTCCGTTGCTCTGATCGTGGCTGCATTAGCGGTCAGCTGACTCCACTGTGTTTTGCGATCTGAGGAGAGAGTCAGTTGCGCCGCGAGTCTGTCACGACACCGGAAGTGGTATTGTGCGTCATGACTAAGGAGGATCAGCGATGAACGAACATTCCCCGGTCCTGGCAAGCGTCATGCTCGTAGCGGCCGTCGGACTCGTCCAGGCGCAAGACACCTTGACGCGAGTGCAGATCACCGCGTTGCGATCTCGCTATCGCCAGGCGGACCAGTGGGAAATCCAAACCCGGCCGGGGACCCGCCTTGACTCGTTGCGCCGGCTGTACGATCGCCAGTTGCAGCGCATCGCTGTGCACGCCGACAGCGAGGACCGATCGCCCTATCCACTATGGTACCGAGCCTTCTTGCGCGACCGATTGCCTACACTTCCCAAATCGGGGCGATATCAGTATCCGCGGGTCGGGGCGCAGCTGCTTGAGTGGATGGCGTCGCACGAGGACTTCGCGGTGCCGCCTCCGCGACCCCCCGGTCGCTCCGCAGCGCGCGGGCCGGCGCGCGTGGCCGCCGTGGCCGCGAACGTCGATGCCTCCAACGCTAACGAGGTGCAGAGCGAATCCTACGTCGCCGTGTACTACGGCGATCCCCGCCATGTGGTCGCCTCGTCCAACAACATCAGCGGGTCGGGGCGGCTGAAGGTGTTCTTCTCGTCCGACAGCGGGGGCAGCTGGAACAGCACGGAGCTCCCCTTGAACGACGGTGCCGCATTCCACTCTGATCCCGCCGTGGCGTGGGCGCCCGACGGCACGGTCTGGGCGGCGACGCTCGGCGTCGATGTCGCCCAGGCGGCGCGGGTGCAGATGTACAGGTCGTCGACCCGGGGGGCCACATGGACCTTCGCGAAGACGGTTTCCACCGGCGGCGCGAACGACAAGGAAATGATCTGGATCGACACGCAGGGCTCGAGCCCGCACAGGGGGAATATCTACGTGGCGTGGGATGAAGTCGGGTCGGGCATGCGGTTCGCGCGCTCAACCGACAACGGCGCGACCTGGTCATCTGTGGTGAGCCTGTCGTCGGATGCGGCGATTGGGGCCCATCTGACTTCGGGGCCATCAGGGGAGGTCTATGTGGCTTGGCCGGACGTGAACTCGCGGCGGCTCAAGGTGCGCAAGTCGAGCGACGGCGGCGCGTCGTTTGGCGCGGAGCACACGATCGCGACGACGAATGACCAGTATGAGATCTCGATCCCGGCGATGTGCAAACGCAAGGTTCTGATCTACGTAATACTCGGTGTCGACCGGTCCGGTGGACCGAGGCGCGGCAACGTCTATGCGGTCTGGACTGACCGCGACGGCAACCAAGCTGATCCGGACTGCGGGGGCCTAACGGCGCCGTCGAATACAAATGTCTATTTCAGCAACTCCACCGACGGCGGCACACATTGGTCACCGGCCACGGTCATTCACTCCAACCCGTCACAGACCGACCAGTTCAATCCGTGGCTCGACGTGGATCCAGACGACGGCGACATCCACGTCGTGTACTACGATACGCGGGGCGACAGCGGCCGGAGCGACGTGCGGCTGTACCACATTCGATCGGCCGATGGTGGGGGCACGTGGGTGGATGAAGGTCAGATCGCGACGGCGCCGACGGACGAAACGACCCCGGGGGCCGACGAGGGAAACCAGTTCGGCGACTACAACGGCGTCGCGGTCTACCGCGGCGCGGTTGTCACGGCCTGGACAGACCGGCGCAACGGGGCTTCGGGTGGGAAGGAGCAAATCTATACCGCCCGGATCAGAACGAACCGGATCAATGCTGATACGGGAGAAGCGGCCGCCTTGACCATCAGCATCCAGCCGGCAGGCACGCTCAAGTCCGGCCAGACGGCCACCGCGCGCGCCACCGTCATGCGCGGTAATGCGCCCGTCGCCGGTGAGCATGTGCTGTTCACGATCTTGGATCCGAGCATCGCGGAGGTGGCCCCTACGTCGGCGGCCACGAACTCGGCCGGCGTCGCGCAAGCTACCGTGACTGCGCGCAACCGCGGTAACACGACACTCACGGCGGCTGCGGCAGGACAGCTCGCGGCCGCCGCCGTCAGCGTGCCGGCGCTCTCGGTGGCTGGCGTGGCACTGCTCGCCCTGGCCATGACGCTACTGGCACTGTTCCGGCTCCGATTGCGCCGCACTTAGCATGCGTCGCAGCCCAACGTCGGGCTCGCGCCGCTTCTGGCTCGTGCCGACTGCGGTAGGCGTCGCGGCTGCGATGCTCTATCGTGGCGAACTCATTGGACAGACCATGCTGCCGTTCCAGGTCCTCACGGCGCGTGTCACCCAGGCCCTGCTCCATGCTCTCGGGTTCGAGAGCATGCGCCTGGGCGCGGTGCTCTATCATTCGAGCGGCTTCGGCTACGAGATTTCTCACGGCTGCACCGGGGTCGTCCCCGCCGCCATGCTCGCCGCTGGCATTGTTGCCTACGCGGCCCCGCTCCGCAAGAAGATCTCCGGGGTACTGCTGGGAGTGCCCGTGCTCTTCCTCGTGAACCTCATTCGGCTCGCTCATCTCTACATCGTCGGCCTGCGTTGGCCCCGGTGGTTCGATGTGGCGCACGAGCTCGTCTGGGAGATTTTGGTCATTCTCTCCGTGCTCGTGGTTTGGCTGGTGTGGGTCGCGTGGGTGAATCGTGACTACATGGTCCTGTCGAGTCAGCGCCCCGCGACCGATATTGTGCTCGGGAACCCTGCCTCACGGATGGGGTAGGGCATCACGCGCCGACGGAGCGAGCGGCGGCAAGAAAGCTGCAAACGCGATTCACGTGTGGAGATTCGAGAAAGGTGCGCGCTCGTGCCTGTAGTCTTCGGCATGCTTCTGCTCTCCGCCATCCTGATCCAGCGAGCACTGCGGCAGCCCGAACCAGGCGGACTCTTCAGGGAGTGTAGCACGCCGTCTGCGTCCAGTCCTGAGGACTCCGTTCAAGCCCGCGTGCAGGACTCATCCAAGGTTCATACGCCGGAGGCGCTTGGTCGCCGGCTGGAGCCAGTCGCGACTGAGCAGCAACGGTCGCATTTTCAAGACACGACCCGCGCACGGTATCCCAAAACGTGGGAAGTGCCCGTCCCCGCGGGCTCGCGACTCGACTCGGTTAGACGCGCACTGAACCGGGAGATTGCCGTCCTGCCGGCCAGGGACTTAGAGGATCAATCAGCCTTGCCCATCTGGTTTCGAGTGTACCTGCGGAAGAAGAATCCCGCTCTTCCGACGAGTGGCCCCTATCAATACCCGCGCACGGCAGGCGCTCTTCTTCGGTGGATGCTATCGCATCCAGATTCGGTGAAGTAGTCGTATCGAGCAGCGCCAGCTTCCCGTGGAGCGTTGGGGGGTCTAGGTTCCTAACCACAGCCGCGCAACGAGTCAGTTTGCGGGGCCTCTTTACTTCTCTACGATAACCCCCATGGAGGACGCTATGCCACGTGGGTAGTCGAGCGGCGCCGAGACGGCCCCACCGCGCGATTCGCGTCCTCGAGCGCCAGGTGGCCGGGGGCTCCGCGTCGCTCACGCAGGCCCACCCCCGCCATATGGGGCATACCCAACACAGGAACCCGTCCGCCTCGTCCGAATCTACGAGCGTCAAGATGTGCGGGTGTTGCACTTGCGCGGTCAGACGGATCCCGAGCAGGAGCCGCGTGGCCCCGAGGATCACAGCGAACTCGGGGCGGAGCACTTGCAGCGCGACCGGGCGGTCGTGCTCGAGATCGCGCGCGAGGTAGACGGTAGCAATCCCGCCGCGACCGACCTCGCCCTCGATCGTGTACCGGCCAGGGAGGGCTACCTTGAGGGGGGAAGAGGATCAGCCACCGGTCGGTCCTCGAGCGAGCGCGGTCTCTATAGAGGCGCTCACCCCCTCGGGCGGCCAGCCCCTGGCCTTCTAGTCAGGGGCTCGCAGGTGCTGGGAGTTTTGCTGTGATTTTGGTGCAGCTTCCCGTCGCATGCGCCCTCTCGAGTAACTGCGCCGCTGCCCAGAACACCGCGTGAATGGTACTTGGTGTCGTAACTCGGCCCTCGAGCCGTTTGCATGAGGTTCAGGGGGTCTTGGTGGATCATTCAGCCAGTCCCCGAGTGGCAAACACTGCGGCAAAGCGCTTCGTAATGCGAGCCGCGAAGTTATAGATAGGCCCGCGCACCGGACTCGCAGTCCGCTGCGTGGTCGGGGGACGGTCTAGTCAAAGGCTTCGCCGACGGTTCCCCTGGACATCGGCTTTAGGAACGGTGAGGAAGACCGTCGCCGGACGCTATCCATGCAACCGTGCCAATGGCTTCATCCGAGCAGCGGCCGCAGGATCGCTGGTACACCCTCCAGTTTGGGAAAGACTTTGTCCAGCTTCGTCTTCACAGGTGTCCGGATTACCTCCGGCTCGGGTTCGTCTTCATCCTCTTCCCATTTAACGATCTGCTCGCGTCCGGAGACGCGGGTGTAATTGTCTTTTATTTCCCGCCCCCTGTGTTTGAACCCCAACGTTGGTCCCTCAGCAATTAACGCCTCGGCGATTTTGCGGCGCTTCGTTAAATCAGCCATTCGGCGCACTTCCACGTAGAAATCGAGCTTTTGGTTGTACACTTCGAACCGAAGAACAAACCACGACCGGCGGTCGTCTTTGCGGTCGAGCCCAACAGGCGGCAACCACGTCAACCAGGATGCTGGCACGAAGTCGATCAGGTTGCCCGCTCTGTAGAACACGTGCCAGCGAGAGTCACTTCGTAGAACCGTCTCAGCTTCCGCCAGGACAGGCGATCCAGGGGCGCCAACCCGCTCATAGATCAAGTCCAGCGCGCGCCGGTGGTTCTTGTAGATGCGTTGGCAAAGTTCGTCGATATCTGAGTTGTTCATGAATCGATTCCCGATCAGGCTGAGATAGTGGTCGAGAAAAATGAGCGCGTCTCCGCCGATCGCGTTGTTGTAGGTCGTTCTAACCCGTGTGAGCACGCGATAGATGTCGGCGTAGCTGTAGGGCACCCACGCCTTCTCTGAAGCCTCCTCTCCGTTTGGCGTCAAGTACACGTATAAAGGGCGAGCGTGGGGGTACTGATTCTCTATTGTCTCCTGGTAGCGACCAAGTTGGCCAGAGTGCTCATGTGATCCGACTTTATTCTCGACGGCGATTACGAGTGGAGGCTCCTCGCACGTGATGAGCAAATCAATGTGTCTCCACTCCCTGCTGACGCTCACGCCGCCCAGGTCCATTCCATCCAGGTCAATTGGCGAGAAAGGTCGCAGGTCGGCCGGCGCTGCCTTCAGCAGGTCCATTACGACCGCCTTAAGAAACAGCTGCCCCTGCCCGTGTGACTCTGCGGGGTCGAGGATGAAGGCGAGGAAATTGGAGTGACGGATCTCGGTTTGGGATATCGCGAGTGCGTCAAAGATGTTGAATCTTCCGATCAACGACTCAAGGGTGAGGACGTCATCATTATCGACGACGAAACGCTCGAGGGCTGCCAGGTCCTCGGCGTCCTGCGTGCCGGCAGCGGCCTTTTCAGCGCTCATGACAGATCAGTTGCAGGTCGTGACTGGCCCCCGGCTGCAGCAACGTCCTTGAGTGGCAGATCCTTTCGCGCAGTCGCCCAGGCGCGGCGGAACATGTGCCAGAGCCCTCCCTGCGGTTTCGCGATCTTGCCGCGATAGAACGCCTCCTTGAGCCAGTAGGCGGCAAGGTGCCGGGTCACGGCTCCACCGCGGTGCCTGCGACGCTGCGGATGCGGAAACAACAAGACCGACCCGATTCCCGGGCGCTCTGCCCGCAGCCGGCGCAACTCCTTCAGAAGGTCCCGACGCGCTGGAATGACCCAAGTTTGGCGGATCTTGTCGTGCTCAGCGCGCCAACGAATCGTCCCCTCCTCGAAATCCACGTCGTCCCAGCGCAGCGCCAAGATGGCGCTCAACCGCCGCCCCGTGCGCCATGCTAGCACAATTAGCGGACGCAGCAGCGGATGTACGGACGGAGCCACCGCGAGTAGCGCGTGGATCGATTCAGCGTCGAGGAGCGGGCGCTTGGGGTCCTTCTCGGTTGGGATGCGAACCTTCTCGAGGGCGTGTCTGGTTAGGAGGGGATGGCTTCCCTCGTACTTCTGACAGGCCCAGTTGAGCGCGGCCTTGAACATCCCCAAGTCCCGCTGGATCGTGTTGGCTCCCACTCGACGGCCTGCTACGCCCCCGCCGCGTCGCCACACGACGTAATCGTGAATGCGATCCGGCGTCAGGTCGGTTACCAGTTGGCCACGCCGGAAGAACTTTGCCAGATAACGACCAGTCTGTCGGACGTGCTCTAGATAGCCCTCCGTTTTCAGAGAGCCGTCGGGGAGGTGGCGGCCCTCTTTGGTGTATCGATCGAAGAGCGCCTCCAGTGTAAGACCCAGGGCTGCTCGATCACCTCTCATGCGCCGGTGTGCTGCCTCAAAGACGGTGATCGTGTTGGTTGGCATTTGGTCCTCACGTGCACCGTGGTCATCGGAAGCCCAGAAAGGTGGCTCGTCTTGGGCAAACAATCCGGCAAAGGGGCCAGTAATGTCAAGCACGGCGGGACTTCAACGTGTGCTGCGGATTGCTAGTCCGCGGCGCGGGGCGGGCTTGCGGTGGCGAAACGAACGCTGCCTTTTCATCGCTGTCACCCCAGGTCACTGGAGGGATCGATGGATCCTTACCTGTTCTTTCCGACGGACATGTTGACCGCTGAAGGAGTGAAGTGGCTAGAGCGATTGAACAACGCGCGAATCGAGCGGGATTTTCGAAACCTGCCTCACTTCGATGCATACGCAGTCTTTCGTGTCTGGACGAACGAGCAGGGGACGGGGGTTGGCATTGCCTACGCGGCATCGGACAATTCGCAGATTCGTGACAGCTACTTGGTTCAAGGACTCAAAATGGCATTGGCGCGCAACAGTGCGGGTCTCGACGCCGCCCGTCGCCGAGAAGAGGAGTGGACTCAGTTCTGTAAGGACCGTTCAAAAACGCCTTGAGATAGAGCGACAGTCACGGACGCCCGGCGTGCGAGCCTCAATCGCGGATACAGCGCACTCGTTTGGTGACAATCCCCTCGGCAGCCACCGAGTTCGCGCAACCGACCCAGTAGGACAAGTAGGGCACAGCAGGTCCCGCGACGCGGATTCCTAGTTCTGTGCGCGTGCCAGAGAAACCTACCGCCACATTTGCAGCCGCTCAGGCAGCCGGAGTTTGCGAGCTCCGAAGTCCTCCGCGAGTACAGTCCAGAGGCGCTCAAGCGACTTTTCATCGCCGAAGTAGAAGACTCGGTTGTAGACTCGATGCTTGTTGTACGCCTGGATCCAGTCCCCGTAGCTCAGGTGCTCTTTTGCAGTTGCCTGTTCATGCGGGCTTCGACCGGGCAGGACCAGGCTCTCTAGGTCGCCGTAGTCTGGATCGGCAGGGAAGTCAACGATCACTGAAGAGTCGGGAAGGTTTGCCTGCCGCGCGAGCGAGTCTTCATATGTCAGGAGTTGGTGGTACTGGTCCCAAGATTTAGGTCGGCTGAGACTGCTCAACCTGCGGTATTCCTGTATCGAGCGCGCTCGGTCCGGCTCCTCGAGAGTCACATCCTGCTCGCGAAACTCGACCACACGCCTCGGGAGGACCCGGTAGGCGACGTCAGCGGCACGGTTGTGACCGGGCCTGCCGCCCGTGACGGCGTATAGGTGCGCGTCCTGGACGTGGAATAGGTCCCAAACTCCTTCGATGCCCAGGATGCGTCCTTGGGTGAGGTATTCTCGAGCTAAGTTGCGTTCGAAGGTTAGTTCAGCCGCTCTCACTTTCTGGTGATGGTATAGGTAGGAGTACAAGACGAGCTTGCTCATCACGAGTTGTTCCAAGGCATTGATACCCTTTTGTAGCGGCAGCGTTAACCGCCACCACTCCTTCGTCGTTTCCGGATTAGTTTGGCGGTCTATACACACGGTAGACAAGAAGCGGTCGACATCTTGGGCAATGGGAATGCCGGCGAAATAGGCATCACGGGCGACGTAGTCCAGCTTGTCCGCATCAACCGGACCAGACACGATGTCGCAGAGAAACTTCTTAGGTCCCTCCGGCTCGATCCCCATCACCCACCTACCAATACGTGCCCACTCATCCTCGGTAGGAGGAGTACCCGGCCCGCTGCACCGCTCCCAGATTCGACCGACTACGTCTCGCCACTCCGAAGATGTCACAAGGAGATAGACCACAACCTCAGCGGCGCCAGGCTTCTTGTCATGCTGCCGCAGCACCTCGCCGATCAAGTCCGGGAACGGCGGGATCAGGCCGAAGATGCGTTCGCTCGAATGTGAGAGGAAACTGTGGCCAAGATCATGCACGAGCCCAGCCAACCTCAGGAGAACGCGGTTTCTAGACGCGAGGCGGTCGTCTAGTATCTCGGAGAGTGCACCCTTGTTTTGTTTCGCTCTTGGCGATACTCCATCGGCGTCGCGGCGCCTTCTCAATGAGTCGAAAACCCGAGAAGCGGCATGCGTCACGCCAAGCACGTGCTGGAAGCGACTGTGTTCCGCTGCAGGATATGTGAGGTAAGCGAAACCCGTTTGCTTCAGACCTCGGATTCTTTGCAGCAGTGGAAGGTCGAGTAGTCCCGCTTCCCAGGGGTCATACTCGCAGGTGCCCCAGATCGCGTCATGCACGATCTTTGGTCGCCTGTAAACCCGGACGGAGTCGACGGTGAGTAGATGGCCGATTGACGCCAGAAGGCCTCGCTGCGCCTCCGGAAACGGCCCGTTCATCCTGTCTTAACGATCAGCTTTCCACGCAACTCCTCCACCAGATCGGCAAAAGCTTTTTGCCCATCAGGGTCTTCTGCGAACAGCGCCCTGAGCTCGTCGTTCACAACCTGCTTCGTGCCCGCAAAAATGTTTGGGCTAAACCGGTCAAAGCTTGGGTTCCTTCGGCCGATCACACCATCGAGTTGCAGGTTGCCCAGGATCTGACGCACTTCAGGACTGTAGGGAAAGGCTCCCTCTCCGCTGAAACTCAGTTCCGCAAGGTCTGGGAACACGTGCTGGTACCGATCTCGTATCCCCTTTAGCGTGGCATGGAGAGTGGCGGGTTCTTCGGTGAACCAGACCTCGCCTCTCTCCTTGCCTTCAGAAAGAGCGGCGGCCTGGAGGGCGAGCGCCAGGAGGTCCTCGACTGCGATTCTACGCTGTTCCATGGCTGGCCTCCTAGAATTGAACCCCAGAATCAGTCTCCTGCGACCCCGTTGTTTTCGCCTGCATCGGTTCTGTGCAGCCTGAGAGGTCGGTTTGCCCTTTGGGAATCGACGAACGTCTTCACTTCGGGACTAGCGAGTCGAGCCTCAATGAATTCTTGCAACGCCACGCGAATCATTTCGGCTCGTGTCGGCCGCCCGACAGACGAGGCCCGACCGATTAGATCCAGCGTCTCGAGCATGAGCGCGTCCACGGTCACGCTCAGCTGCTTCGGGTCGCTCGTAAGCTTGGGCCTACCCACGCTGCTGCCTGGCCTCCCGGTTACCCCAGTGAGTAATAGTGGCAAAGGGTATTTACTATTGAAAACTCGTAATGTCAATTAGTATAAGGTATTATGTCCAGACATGCCTCTCGCTCGCAGGGGGGCATGATCTCATCTGGCTACCGAATATATACCGAAGCTGGATGGTGTCCAAACGGTAGTGAAACCTGTGGAATCTAAAGGGACCGCTTCGACTTGCCAGCGGATTGCCATTCCCGCCTTCGCTAGCCAGGGGGCGTCAAGACAGGCCGGGTCGGTCCAGACAGGCAGTGTGAACCGATTCCATCGTCGGCATTCGTTACACGTGATACCCCTGCTCGGCACCTCGAGCTGAATCGGCAGCAGGCCCACCCCGATGAAGACGTGGTTTATGAAGAGGCGGCACGTCCTGCCGTTCCCGTCCCTTTTCTGCCTCCCGGGCTGGGCGTCCGCTCGGGCCAGATAAAGCGGCCCCGGCCGCTCGCTTGTTAGGAACCGTCGGCCAGCCCTGGCCGGAACTGCCTCACCTTGACGCCCAGTTCTTCCATCCCACGCACGAATCGGTCTCGTAGATCGTGCGACTGGTCAATCAGGAGTCCGGACGCTGCGCCACGAAAGACCTCTTGATACGTGAAGAACCGTGCCGCCGGACCGACCTCACCTTTCGCATCAATCCGCCACACGAACGCATCAGCCGCCAGCCCGAGGAAGAGAGCAGTTCGGTATGGCTTCTCGGCCGCCCTACGTGTAAGGACGTTTGAGGCTGTCTGCCATATTGGAGCGAACCGGCGTGCGAGCTGGAGAGCTTCGCGCTCGTCTGTAATAGCCGTTGCCGCATCGGGGATAAGTATGTCGGAGACATCAAGGAATATGGCGTTGTAGTTGCTGCCAAACTCAACGCACTGCTTGAGCCCCTCACGAATTGACTCCTCTACTCTCGCACTACTCGCGAGGCGCTTCACCTCCAGACATATATCCAATCCGCGCGCGTGAACAACGAGATCCGGGGCCTTTCCGTCGCGAGGACGTGGAACACGGGGCTTCAAGCCGCCAGCCGCGCAGATTGCTCCAACCACCAATTCCGTTTGGGCGTGATGCGCCGCGGAGGATCCCACATCCTCGAGGCCGCCTCCAAGAAACCGCGGTACGATGTCGCGAAGGCCCACGGGTATGCCCCCGCTCAACGCGTGGGCGATTTGCGCGGCATTGAACGCAAGCCGGATGGCGTTACCTACGGTGAGTAGCGACCGACGGTCAGATGCAAATTTCCCAGCCCCGTATACTCGCCGGAGCAGCCGTGCCGCCAACTGCAAGCGATTCCCTGCCGGGACGGAGACTCCGCCATGACGAAGGATCTCCTGCGCTCGCTCAAGCTGCTCGGCAAGCTCCAGGCCCGCATCGGCGGTAACCGGCCGGAAGGGTTGCTCGATGAACGCCAACTCTTTCTTGCTCCGAGAGTGCCCCACACTAGACTGCTAAGCTGCGCATTCATGGCGCAATACCACGGCAACAACACGCTCCTTTCCACTCCACCTTTCCGCGAAGGACTATCCACGGACGTCGAGCTACCCACGCCTCCACGTGCCTTGAAGCCCGCGGAACTGTTTGCCAGAATGTTTGCCGTTCAGTGCCTGCCGATGGGGTCAAATGTGGTCAGCGAGTGCCAGTGTCGGAGCACAAAACGACGGGGCCGCACAGGCCCCGTCGTCTTTTCAGTCCGCTGCTCTACCAACTGAGCTACCTGGCCGCGGTACGGGCTCGGAAAATAGAAGACCGGCCGGGCGACGCCAAGTACATCCTCGAGTCGCTTGCCCTGGGCACCTCGGCCCGTAGCTTCTCGGGCATGCCACATCCCGAGTTCCCCAACCTGACCGTGCTCGATCACCCGCTGATCCGTCACAAGCTCACGATCCTGCGCGACAAGAACACCACCACGCGTGATTTCAAGCAGCTCGTGAACGAGATCGCGACGCTGATGGCCTACGAAGTCACCAAGGACCTCCCGGTGGAGCCGGTCGACGTCGACACGCCGCTCGAGCGGATGCGCGGCGTGCGCGTCGCGGGCAAGAAACTCGCGCTGGTGCCGATCCTGCGCGCGGGGCTCGGCATGGTCGAAGGCATCGCCCAGCTCATCCCGTCGGCCCGCGTGGGGCATATCGGGATCTACCGCGAGCACGACACCCTCGAGCCCGTGGACTACTACTTCAAGATCCCGTCCGGCGAGGAGGCTCGCGATTTCTTCGTGCTGGACCCGATGCTCGCGACCGGCGGCTCGGCGGTGGACGCGGTGGGCGCCCTGAAGCACGCCGGCGCCCAGCGCATCCGCTTCCTCAGCCTCGTGGCCGCGCCCGAGGGCGTCCGCCGCATGCTCGACGCCCATCCCGACGTGCCCATCTTCGCCGCGGCGCTCGACCGCGAACTCGACGCGAACGGCTACATCCTGCCGGGGCTGGGGGATGCGGGAGACCGCCTGTTCGGGACGAGATAGCACGCTTGACATTTAACGTCACATTGATACGTTATGACGTATTCCGTCATAAACACAAAATGTGACGTAAAATGGCAATCCAATACGTCGCGCTCATCGCCGACGCGATCGCCTCCCGCCTGCTGCCGCCCGCCCGCCGCGCCCGGCTCCAGGCCGGCGTCCGGGCCGCGCTCCCCGGGCTCAACCGGCGCTACCGCCGCGCCCTCGCCGCCCGGTTCGCCGTGACGCTGGGCGACGAGCTGCAGTGCCTGCTCACGACGCCCGCGCCCGTGTGGGACATCGCCCATGACATCCGCTCCCAGCTCGCCGAGGTCGAGTGGGTCGTGGCGTGCGGGCGCGGCACCATCAGCACGCCCCTCGCTGCCACCGCTCCCGAGGTCGACGGCCCGTGCTTTCACGAGGCCCGCGCCGCCATGGAGCGCGCCAAGCGCCAGCGGTTCGTGTTCGCGTTCGGCGGCTTCCCGGGCGCCCTCGACCCCCTCGCCAGCTACTACTCGGCGCTGTACTGGAGCTGGACCCCCCGCCAGCGGCGGGCGGCCACGCTGTTGCGGCTCGGCTCCCCCGCCGACGCCGCGGCGCGCCTCAAGGTCGACCGCAGCGCCATCTCGCACCTCGGCCGCCGCATGGCCTGGCCCCTCGTCGCCGCAGGGGATAAGATGTTCCGGGCTCTCTTGGAGACCGCGTGAACCCGCTCTTCGTCGTGCCGCTGCTCGCCTACACGCTCGCGGCGACGCTCTGGCCGGCTCAGGTGGACGGCCGCCGGCGCGGGGTGCCGCTGCTCGTCGGCGAAGCGGTGTTCATCGTCGCCGCGCTCGTCGCAGGTACGTTGCTCGCGCGCCTGGCGCGGCCGAACCCCGCGGGACTGTGGTGGGGCCGCGCGGCGCTGCTCGCGATCGCGTATCTCTACGTCTCCGGCCGCGGGATGGTCCTGATCCGGAGCGTGCTCGAGCTCCCGACCCTGCAGATGCGGCGCGACGAGGATCGCACCGCCGGCGCGATCGACATCGCCCGCGGCCGCACCATCGGCGCGCTCGAGCGGGCCCTCGCCCTCACGCTCGTTCTGCTGGGCGAGTACGCCGCCGTCGGCTGGATCATCGCCGCCAAGGCGCTGGCCCGCTTCAAGGCGCTCGAGGACCGCGAGTTCGCCGAGTACTTCCTGATCGGAACCCTCGCGTCGTTCCTGCTCGCCTTGCTTGCGGGATTGGGAATCCGGATCCTGCTGAAGCAGGGCTGACCGGCGGGGGCCGCCGCCCTCCCTCCCCGCCGCCCACGCAACCCTGCCCGCTCCACCAGTGTCAGACGAGTAACTCACACCGCCGCTCCGGAGCCCGGTGGACGAACGCGAACTGATAACCCGGGTGCGTGCCGGGGACGGTGTGGCGGAGCGCGCGCTGTACGACAGCCACGTGGACCGTGTCTACCGCCTCGCCTATCGGCTCGCGGGGGACGACGAGCTGGCCCGCGAATTCACGCAGGACACCTTCGTCCGGGCCTTCCAGCGGTTGGCCGCCTTTCGGGGCGAAGCCAAGCTCTCCACCTGGCTGCACGCGATCGCGACGTCGGTCATCTTGAACGGGCTGCGCAAGGTGAAGCGGTTCCGACGGCGCGAGACGGACCTCGACGAGGCGACCGGGCTCGTGGGCGGTCGGCGGGAGGCGGAGCCCGATCTGAAGCGGCGGCTCGCCCGCGCCATCGACGACCTCCCGGAGGGCTACCGTGCCGTCTTCGTGATGCACGACGTCGAGGGGTACACGCACGAAGAGATCGGCGGCGCCCTCGGCATCGAGACGGGCACGTCGAAGGCGCAACTGTCCCGCGCGCGCGCCAAACTGCGCGAAGCGCTGGCGGACTTCGCGGGAGAATGGGTGCCATGACGGAAGATCGATTCGAACGGGTGCTACGCGACGCGGCGCGGGATTATCACCGGCCCCCCGATCAGACGCCGCGCGAGGAGATGTGGCGCCAGATCGAAGCGGCGCGCGCCGCGCGGCGCCGGCGGGTGATCACGCTGCGCCCGGCGCTCCGCTGGGGCGTGGGGGGCGTGGGGATCGCCGCCGTGCTCGCGCTCGGCATCGCGCTCGGGCGCTGGAGCGCGGCTGGGCCCGAGCGGGGCACCCGCGCGACGGCCGCGAGGGGGGGTCCCGATCAGGCGTCGACGCTCGCGTACCGGCTCGCCGCCGCTCAGTACCTCACGCGTACCGAAGCCCTGCTCACGGGATTCCGCGCGCAGTCGCGCGGGGCCTGGGACCGGCGAGGGGGGGCGACGTCCGCGACGCAGCTCGCGGCGCAGGCGCGCGACCTACTCGGGACCACGCGACTCATGCTCGACTCGCCGGCGGCAAACGACGCCCGGCTGAAGAGCCTGCTCGAAGATCTGGAGCTGCTGCTGGCCCAGATCGCCCAGCTGCCGGCGAGCGGCGACCGGGAAGACGTGCAGCTGATCAACCAGGGATTGGAACAACGCAGCGTGCTGTTGCGGCTGCGGACGGCCAATCCCGCCGGCCCGGGCCCGGTGCGCGCGCAAGGAGCACTGTGATGCAGACGATGCAGCTCGTGTTGGCGGCCGTCGTTGGACTCCAGCAACCGGCGGCGCCCGCAGCGTCCCCCCTCCTCCCCCCGGCGGCGCTGACGCTGCGCACGCTGGCCGGCCTCGAGGGACTGCAAGGGCTAGAAGGGCTGGAAGGGCTGCAG
>Ga0137384_10000370_pt1 | contig 33571 bp, 28 predicted proteins | sample SagtaG_2_FD_104922 | JGI IMG/M metagenome (GOLD analysis project Ga0137384, IMG submission 104922) | Vadose zone soil microbial communities from Sagehorn Ranch, Mendocino, California, USA - Sage2_R_60_16 metaG | ecosystem: Environmental > Terrestrial > Soil > Vadose zone | place: USA... | reverse complement strand
CTTCTGGCACATGGAGCGTGGCCCTTGACTCCACGCGCGTACTGATGGAGACCAACACGAACACGGCGACGGCCAAGTCGATCAATGCCGGGTCGGTGCTCTGGACGGACTACGCCCTTCAGGCTCAGATCAAGCCCGGGACGACAGCCCTCGGAACCGCAAACGTGCTCGCGGCTCGTTACACCGACGACAACAACAGCTACGCCTTGATCCTCAAAGATGGAAGCACGTGGTATTTCGGCAAAAAGGTAGGCGGCGTTTGGACGACTCTTGCCAACGGTTCATTCAGCTACAACACCTCGAGCTGGTACCAGCTCGAGGTCGATGTGGTTGGCAACAAACTGACGGGTCTGATCAACGGTACGAAGGTCGCATCGGTCACCGACTCGACTTTCTCCGCCGGGGCGTTCGCGGTGATGAGCCGCTCCACGATTGAGGTCGACAACGTGATCGTGACCCAGCTCGCTCCTCCACCTCCGCCGAGCCCTTCGCCCTCACCCAGTGCTTCGCCCAGCCCGTCACCCGTGCCCAGCCCGTCGCCAGCTCCATCACCTTCGCCGCCCCCGCCTCCTTCCAATATCCCGGCATGGATCAGTGGCACCGTGACGATCGCCGGCACGAGTTCGCCTCTCGCGGGGGTCGTGGTTACATCGCAGCCGGCATCTGCCTCGGCAACAACGGACTCCAGCGGGTCTTACACGCTCAACGTCACCTCCGGGACCTACAACGTCATCTTCAACGCTCAGGGGTTCAACGCGAATTTCGCCGGAGCGGTGAGCGCACCACCGAACGGAACGGCCACCGCCAATGGGGCGCTCATTCCAGTGACTGCCCTGGCCGCGCAAGACCTCTTCAGTCGTCCGGATCAAAACGGGATCGGCACCGCCTCGGATGGTCACGCGTGGGCTGCTGACTACAACGTCTATCCGGCCGCCCAGGTCAGCATTTCGACTGGCAACCTCTACATTCAGACCGCGACCCAGAACACGGACCACGACACATGGATGGGAATCCCATATCGGGATGAAGAGATCACCGCCGACCTTTACATAGTGAATGTGTTTCAAGATCCGCGCTTCCTTCATGGCGGGCGGCTGCTGGCCCGAGTACAGGGTTCCGACAGTTGGATTGTCATGGCCCTGAACACCGTCAACGACACCTTGACGATCTGGGTCGACAACGGCGGCAACTGGGCTCAGCTCGGTTCCGCTTCCGTTCAGATGTCGCCGAATACGTGGTACCACGCGAAGCTCGACGTGGTTGCCGTTGGTGTCTACGGCAAGGCGTGGGCGTTTGGCACAGCCGAACCCGCCTGGCAGGTCACCGGCTCGCAGAGCGCGATCATTTCGGCCGGCGTCGGAGGCTTGCGGTGCGGGGCGGCCGACGTGCTCTTCGCCAACTACATGGAAATGCCGATCACTCAAATTTCGGGCAAGGTCACTGACGCCGCCACAGGCACTGGCCTGGCCGGCGTGACCGTCTCCCTGAGCAACGGCGCCACGACCGTGACGGATGCCGCAGGGAGGTACTCGTTCGGACCGCTGACCCCAGGGACCTACACGGTGAGCGCCGCGCCCGCCCCGTACAACCCGGGCTCGACGAGTGCGACTGTCAGCACGGGACTCAGCGCTACGGGAGTCAACCTGGCCCTGAGCTGACCAGGAGCGGCGCGCGCGTTCTCGATCCTCTGTCGCACCTCTCTGGCAAGGCCCCTGTCTGGAAAGGGGATCTGGCCTGATTCGGCAGACGGCGCCTTGATGCTCTCTCACCAAGTAGATTGATTCGGGCATGAAAACCATCGACGAAGCCTTCGAACGCCTGATCGACAAATCCGCTTCTGACCTGCTGATCAGCTGCGGCAGTCCGCCACGCATCCGCAAGGACGGTCGGCTCGAGCTGTACGGGCCAGACGAACCGGTGCTCACACCGGCTGACACGGAACGGCTCCTCCGGGAAACGATCCAGCCCGGCGACTGGCGCAAGCTGCAGAAACACAAGCAGGTCGACTTCGCCTATACATGGAGGGACCGCGCACGCATACGCGGTAACGCCTATTTCCAGCGCGACTCGCTTGCCGCCGCATTTCGGCTGTTACCGCTCGAGATCCCGGGGTTCGAGCTCCTCGGCATGCCGGAATCCGTGCATCGCCTGCTCGAGCGGCATCAGGGCTTGATCCTGGTCACCGGCCCGACCGGGTCTGGAAAGTCCACCACACAGGCCGCAATGATCGACCACCTGAACAAAACGCGACCGTTTCACATCATCACCTTCGAGGATCCGATCGAATACGTCCATAAACACCGGATGGCGATTGTCGATCAGCGGCAGGTGGGCGATGACACGCCGAACTTCGCGGATGGCCTTCGCAGCGTGTTTCGCGAGGACCCTGACGTGGTCCTGATCGGTGAGATGCGGGATCTGGAGACGATCTCCAGTGCTCTCACCATCGCCGAGACCGGCCATCTGGTTCTAGCTACCCTCCACACGAACGACGCTCCCGCCGCAATCAATCGGATCGTGGACAGCTACATGGGCGCCCAGCAGCAGCAGGTGCGGGTGCAGCTCGCGGGCTGCCTTGCCGGTGTCATCTATCAACAGCTCGTTCCGGCAATCGGAGGTGGCCGCGTGGCTGCATTTGAGGTCCTGGTCGCCAACATCGCGGTCAGGTCGATGATCAAGGAGGGCAAGACCGACCAGATCCGGAGCATCCTGCAGACCGGCTTGCGCGAGGGGTCGCAGACGCTGGAACGATCTTTGAGTCAGCTGCTCCGGGCGGGGGTGATCACCGAGCGTGATGCTCGGGCGCACTCCCTTTACCCGTCCGAGATCCACGTCGCATAGCTGCTGCTCCCCGACTCCGGCGCACCACAAACGCAATAATCGTGCAGCTGAAAAGCACTACCGATGCCAGCCCGAGCAACGTTCCCGGCCAGGGGCCGAGCCAGATCAATGCGCTGAGCATGATTGCGCCACATGTCGCCTCGATGAGGGGCGATGAGGCGCCGATGGCCACGCGGCATGTTGCACAGCGCCCGCCGCGCACGAAATAGCCCAGCACCGGTATCAGGTCCATTGCGTTCAGCCTGCGGCCGCAGCGGCGGCAGTGGGACCTCGGCCTAACCACGGACTCGCCGCGAGGTAGACGGTCGGCGGCAAGATTGACAAAGCTGCCGAGCATCAAGCACGCGATTACGAGCTCCGCGCCAAAGAACGCCGTCACGTTATTCAACAAGTCAGAAGAACATCCCCATCAAGTGAGAAGGGCGCCGCCCCGGCGGCGCCTCCCTCCTCTCCGAGACCTACGCACGTGTGGCTAATGTGGCACGCAGTTGTTGATGGTAGCTCCTGAGGAATTGGACGCGATTCCATTGATTCGGCCGAACTGGTCCCATGTGTAGAAGAACTGCGTGACGCCGTTACGGGTGTAGTTCGGGGAGGTCGCGCTCGGGTTCGCGTTGTAGAGCGGCACCGTGCCGCCTGCACCGCCCGTCATGTCATTGGTGAATGCGGACTGCACGCCTGGAAGTGACGTCAGGTTGTTATTGGCCATATAAGCGTCGATGGCCGACTGGACGGTCTTGTACTCCGCGTTGCACGATTGCACAGAGGCATTGGTCGTGAGGCCTACCAGGCTCAATGTCACTATGGCGGCCAGGATGCCGAGGATAGTGACAACTACGAGTAGCTCGATCAGGGTGAACCCTTGTTGGCCCTTGCGGCCGCGGAGATTCTTGACCAACCACCGATAGACAGATTGCTCCATTCGCGCTCCTTAAACACCCCAACCAGGGATCGATCGATCCGAGGCGGCGAAATCCCGTTGGAATGAACTGGCCCCAATCTAGATTTGACGGCTCAAAAGCTGAATAGAAGGAATAGCCCACGTTCTGGGCGCAGGTCACGGTTTGGGCTGGGCGACCCTGGCCGGTGACCTAGTGCAGTCCCAGGTGGACCGCTGCCAACAGGGCCACGACGGCCAGCAGCTGGCCGAACAGGCGTACGCAGCCGCGCCTGGAGCTGGCGACCGAACGCGGTTTGCCCTCGCCGGCGAGGTCGATCTCCGGCATGGATCGCCGCCGCTCCACCGGCACAACTCGTTTGCGCTTCATCAGGTCCTCCTCATGACGAGGCCAAGGCATGTGAGGTAGGTCGCATGGCGAAGGTCGGTCGGCACCCGTGGTGGAAGTGGAAGATTCGTCACCGGATGCCCAACCATGCGATGGAGCCACTCGGCCGAAGCCGACGATATCGACTGGTCGCTCGCGATCAGGATTGGCGCCGCCGGCTGGAAGTTAGTGTCACGGCGTCGCTTGTAGAAGCGCAGCACCGACCGCAACGGCCCGACGAGTGACGGTCCGACGTCGTCGCCGGCAGCGCGGTCCATGCGGAAGCTATGCCAAACCTGAGGCACGTTGCGGTCGATGAGAAAGACGTCAACGGGATCGGAAGCCATGTCGACGACTACGCAGGCCGACTCGGGAGCGGTCCTGGCTATGCAGGCCGACTTCAGGTCGACCGCGATGGGCTCGAGTCCTGCCGCCCGCGTCGCTGCGGTGATGCCATTGACAAGTGCGCTGTCCCACGCCACGGCGTAGATCCGGCGCTCGTCTTCTTGTGTGGGCACGTCCACCCACTGAGTCGACATGCGTTCGGGGTCGAGCGCCAGCTCACGAGCCACGGCAGCGCCCACGTCCTTCTCACTGGCCGACCGCGGGAGTCTCAGGACGCGGAAGGTGGCGACAGCATCGCTTGCCGCGACCAGGGCGTGCGTCCCCTTGATCTCGGTCCGAGCTACGAGCTGGCGCAGCGCACCTCCGACGGCATTTACATCAAGGATCCTGCCGTCAACGAGCGAGCCGGGCGGCGTTCCGCCGGAGCCTGAGCGGATGGGCCCTCCGAGGGAGCCTTCCAGGACGCGGATCAGGCCCCCGCTCAGATCAATTGCGAGGCGCGTGGCGGGCGGTGGCACAGGTCACGGCGAATAGTAGGACCAGCCATCAACATGGACCTTCCTCGGGTTGTTCGCTACTCCGACCTCGACCTGCACCCACAGCCGCGGGTTGACGCCCGAACAGCTGGGTGGCGATGCGCTGATACAGGTCATCACGACCGCATCACGCGCGTCGAGTGGAACCAGATATGCGTTCCCGTCAGACGATCCGAAATAGATGCAGATGCCGGCGGCGCAACTGTTGACTATTGGCGCGCTGGTGATGGCGCCTGCCGAGCCGTATCTGAAGGCGAGGACCATCGAGGACTGGCCGGTGACAGTCTGCACCTCAGAAATTGTCCCGGCGGCGTCGGCGAAGAACCAGTCTCCGCCCGCGTCGGCCGCGGGGCTGGTCGAGATCGCCGATGCGCCCGAGTAAGAAGCAACCAGGTTCAAGTTGGCATCCAGCAGGTAAAGGCCGCCGTTCAACCCGCCGACACCAATCAGATCGCCGGTCGGGCAGTGGCACCAGTACGGCGCGTCGGCGATTGCCCCGGGCAAGCCGGCGGCGCTCACGGTCACCCCAAAGGAGGACTGGATCTGCGCGATGTCAACCTGGCCGTTCGTGAACGTGATTGCCATCCTGGCGGGCACGAAGTTTCGTTCGAGGGTGGCCCCGACCGGGACCCCCGTAAGGGGATAGCTGCCGACCCATGTCAGCGCAGGACCAGTCTTCGTGCTCGATTCGAAGGTGTAATGGACCAGGGCGCCGGTTCCGCCTGTCTTGACGACGACATAGATCTCGTCTGTCGGCACCTTGCTGCTGCTCGCAAAAACGAAGGGCCCTGCCACCACCGAGCTGGCGCCTGGAATTGGGCTGTTGTCCTGCTGACTGCATTGCGACCCGCTGCCGACCTGGTAGGCGAAGAGCATTCCTGCTGAATCCCCAAAGAATGCAAACGAGGGAAAGACAATCCCAGCCGCGGGCGCGGAAATTACGGGCGCGCCGGCAGGCATGAAGCATTCGAGGCTTGGGCGTGCCGCGTAATAGCCGCTCAGCATTGCAACACACGCGCTTGCCGCGCCACAGCTTGGACTCACGTTTCCACCAGATGGGTTGGTCACCGGCGCTAGGTAGGAGACGTCCTGTGAGGACGAAGGGTCGAGCACGGCAATGGGTGTACCGGTGATGGTGCCGCCCAGCGCGTAGGACCATGCGGGGAACGACTGACCGATCGGGATCGAATAGAGGATGCCGCTCTCGTTCCCCGTCAGGTATGTGTCCACCCCAGCGCTCGCCAGCACCGCGTGATTTCCGTTAACTCCAAACGCTCTCGACGACGACACGACCCGCGTGAAGGATTGAAGCGACCGCGAGTCGATAACCGGCGCACAGCTTCCGTATGTGGCGACGGCTGTCATGTTGTTCAAGGCGGCGGTGCCGCTCAAAGATGGACATCCCGCATAGAGAGGCGTCGTTTGGGTGTCCTGCAGGCGGCTCAAGGCCAGCTCCATTGCGGAGTTCACAGTGGCCTGGATCGCCACCCTGTTGACGAGGTTGTTCGACAAGAGGAAGTTGGTCGAAAGTTCGGTCATGAGCGCACCGGAGACAATCGCGATGTAGGCGACGATGATGAGGACCGCGCTCAAAACGCTGCCTCGTTGGGCTCGTCTCCGGTCTTGCAGGAGAGCGCGGATCGACCTCATTTGTTGATGCGGGGGTCAAAACGCAGGGTTTGTGTCTGGGTATAGCCCTGGACCGTCACAGAGATGGTCACCACAACGCTCTGATACGGAGTCGTGCCGTCGATGTACCAGGCGAAAGCCGAGACTCCCGTCGCGGCGTGAACAGGCGGGTTGCCGTTGACCTGACGGTCGAGGACGTCAGTACCATTCCATGTATACGTCACCTGGTAGGGTGAAACGACCGGCTGGTTCTGGTTGGAGGCTTGAACGCCGAGTAGCAGAATCGGCTGGGTCGTGCACGGGCTTGCCGCAGTCGCCGCGCAGCCGCTGGGGATGGGTGTATTGCTGAGCGCGAAGTCGTCGTATGCGAAATACTCAAAGCTCCGAATTTGCGAGCTTGCCTCGACGCGGCCCGTGGCTGTGCTGCTCGAACGCCATGCGGTCAAGACCACCGACGTCAGGCCGGCCATGACGATAAGGCCTATGACCGAGGCTACCAACAGCTCAACGAGGGTGTAGCCGGCCTGATTGCCGGAGCAACGGCTGAGTCTCGTTTTCAACGGTTGACCTTCAAGACAGACACGGGATTACCGACCTGGCCAATCCCCGGCCACGAAGAGACCGTGACTGTCCACTGTTGGCTGCCGCCTGGGCCGCTCGCGACGCTCACGTCTGCCCGCAGCGTGTACGAGTTGTTTGGACACGCGCCGCCGAAGCTGGCCAGGGTCAGCGGCGGACTGCTCGGGTCCTCAGTAGCGAAGCACTCCGAATAGCTCTGGGCTGAGCTGTTGAAAGCGCCGCTGCTGACCTCCTCCAGCTCGTATTGGACAACTGCGACTGCTGCGGTGTTCCGTTTGGCCAGGGCGGAGTCCAGCAAGCCAGTGCTCAAGGTGCCCACGACCAGCACCAGGGCGAGACCCATGATGACGACGCTGACCAGGAGCTCGACGAGCGTGGTTCCCGACTGCTGCTGACGTCGGGTCATACGCCGGGGCATCAGTGCACGGCTCTGAGGAGGCCGTACATTGGGAGGATCACTGACACGGCAACGAAGCCGACCGCGCCGCCCACTGCTATAACAAGAGCGGGTTCCATCAAGGAGATCATGTTGCGGACCTTGTAATCCATCTCTTCGCTCAGGAAGTCTGCGATCTCTTCGAGGCTTGAGTCCAGGGTGCCGGTTTCCTCGCCGACCCTAATCATCCGGATCATCATCGGGGCGAAAAGACCAGTTTCCGCGAGAGGCTCCGAGAAGCCATCTCCCGTGATCATTCGCTGTTTAACCGATTCCAGGCCTCTGCGATATCTGATGTTGCCTGCCGAGGCGATGGCGACGTCGAACGTCTGGCTGATCGGAATGCCGGCGCGAAGCATGGTTGACAGCGTGCGTGTGAACCGCTCGATAATCCCGTAAGTCACGATGCTCCCAAGCACAGGCGCCCGGACGATCGCATAGTCCCAGAAGATCTTGCCCGGCCGGCTCTGCATGAACACGAGGATGCTCACGATGGCAAGAAACAGCCCCAGGACGATCTCATATCGCCACGTCTGAGCGAACATGCCGATCGCCAGAAGGACGCGTGTAGGAAGCGGAAGCTCGGCCCGGAACTCGTGGAAGATCGACACAAAGTTCGGCAGTACGAACACGATCAGCACGGTGCATACGCCGATAGCCAGCAGCAGGATGATCGCGGGGTAGATCATCGCGCTGCGCAGTTTCTTCAGGGCGGTGTCCTGGCGCTGGAGATAACCGGCCACCTGCGCTAAGACACGGTCGAGCGTCCCACTGTATTCGGCTGCCCGCACCATGTCGACGTAAAGCTGGTTGAAGGCGCTCGGGTGATGCTGGATCGCGGTCGAGAACGATTCTCCCGCGTCGAGGTCCTCGCAGATGTCCTCCAGGGCGGCACGAAACGCTCCGGAGCTCGACGATCCCTGCAGCAACCTGATCGCGTCAGTGATCGGCACCCCGACACGAATGAAGGTTGACAGTTGGCGCGAAAAAAGGACCAGGTCAGACGTGCGGACGCGGAAGAACGTGGGCAGTTCGCGATAGAGCCAGCGCCAGCCGCTCTTTTCCGGGCGCACCGAGACCACGCGATAACCACGATCGAGGAGGCTCCGATGAACCGACGCTGCTGTCTTCCCAGACGCAACTTTCTCCTCGAGATTGCCCCGGGGCGAATACGCGCGATAGGCGAACTTGCCGATCTTCAGCCTCCTTTCAGAGGATGTAGACGCTTCGCAGGACTTCGGAGACGGTCGTCACACCGGCGAGAACCTTCCCCCATGCATCAGCTCGAAGCGGCACCATCCCATTCTTGAGAGCGGTGGTGAGGATCTCCTTGTGGCTCGCCTTGCCGATGACCAGTCGCTTGATCTCGTCGGTCATCGTCAGCACTTCAAAGACTCCGATGCGGTCGTAATAGCCGGTCATGCTGCAGCGGCCGCACCCGTGGCCTCGAAAGACTTGCGCTGGCGCGGGCACTCCCAGTGAAGCCGCAAATTCGAGCTCCTCCTCGTTCGGCGTAGACGGCACCTTGCAGCCGTCGCAGGTCTTGCGAACCAGGCGCTGCGCCACAATCGCGATCACGGATGAAGCGATCAGAAATCCTTCGATTCCCATGTCTGTGAATCGAAGGAGTGCGCCCACTGCATCGGTTGCGTGCAGGGACGACAGCACCAGGTGGCCGGTTAGCGCCGACTGAACCGCGATCTCGGCAGTCTCCCGGTCTCTTATCTCGCCGACGAGGATGATGTCCGGGTCCTGGCGCAGTATCGCGCGCAAGCCGTTGGCAAAGCTGATGTCGGCCAGCTTGTTGATCTGGCTCTGATTGATGTTGTCGAACATGTATTCGACCGGATCCTCGATCGTCATGATGTTTCGGACTTGCTGATCCAGCTCGTGGATCGACGCATAGAGCGTGGTTGTCTTTCCGCTGCCGGTAGGTCCGGACACGATCATCATTCCGTATGGCGAGTGCAGCATCCGGTGGTACTCGTCGTAAGCGCTGCGCGAAAAGCCGAGCTGACGCAGCGTGATGAGCGACCGGCTTCGGTCGAGCAGCCGCATGACGAGCTTCTCGCCCCAAATCGTCTCGATGGTGGCGACTCTCACGTCAAGCTCGCGGCCGTCGACGTTGACGCTGATCTGGCCGTCCTGCGCCCGCCTGCGCTCGACGATGTTCATACCGGCCATGATCTTCACGCGCGAAGCCAACGCCGCACCTGTTGCGCTCGGCAGGTGAGCCATGTCCTGCAGGACTCCATCGATCCGGAACCGCACCCGCAGGTAAGCCTTCTGCGGCTCAATGTGGATGTCGGAGGCGCGGTCGCGGAGTCCCTGCGTGATCAGAAGGTTCACGATCTCGATTGCCGGAGAGGTCGATGTGATGCTGGCAAGCTCAAGGGTCATCACGCGGTCGAAGTGCAGCTGCGGCCTCGACTCCTCCAGCGTGCGCGCCGCCTCCTGCAGACGCGGTCGCATGCTGTGGACCTTGCTGAGATTGGCGAGGATGTCGGAAGGACTCGCGACAAATGGCTCAACCGCCAAGCCGGTTATCAGCCGGATGTCATTGATCAGCGCCAGGTTGCCGGGGTCGTCCATCGCGACGGCGAGCTGCCCGTCCTCGCGGCGAAACGGTATAACCACGTGACGCCTGGCGAACTCCTCGGGCACAGTGCCCGCCACGGAGGCATCCACCTCGCCGTGCTTCAGATCGGCGATCGGCGCCTCCAGGTGCTCGCTCAGGATCGCCGTCAAACGGTCCTCTTCAACCGCGCCCTGGCTGACCAGGATCGAACCGATCTTGGCGTGGGACGCCCGCTGCGCGGCCAGGCCTCGGGCAAGCTGTTCCTCGCTGATCACGCCTTCGATAACGAGGAGTTGGCCAAGCTGCAGCTCGCTCGCCGGCCGGTCGGCAGGGTGCGATTCGGCGACCGCTAAAGCCACGCCCTGATGTTGTCGATCAGCGGGCTTCTTAGTAATGGGGAATTACCCGGCCGTGTGGGTCGCCTGTCCTAGCCAGACCGGGCTCCGATCCCGGCTTCGGACTGCGAAACGGCGTTCCGCGGCTCGTCGCGAGCATGAAGTGGGCGGCGCTTGAGGCTGGGGAAAAGCACGGCGGCAGCGAGTCCGGAGACTTCTACCGGACGCGAGGTAAGGGTGTAGCGCTCGACGAGGATGAACAGCAGCCACGCGGCTACCACTATCAGGGGCAGAAGAAGCAAGAGCCCGCCGAAGGTGGAGGTCGGCGACAGGCCGGCATCGTGCCGCAGCGCGAAGGCCAGCGCCTGAACGAGGGGTTGGTGGACCAGGTAGAGGCTGTAAGACATGATTCCCAAGGCAACCAACGGTCGCCAGGCGAAGATTCGGCTGACCACGTTGCCCTCCGCCAGGACCGCCACGAGCAGGAGCGCAAAGACGGCGCCGAAAGCCAGATGGCTGAGTGGAAGCCCCACCGCGGCGACCGCCGGGAGCAGCATGGGCGCCCAGAGGTATGGCACGAAGCGCGGCAGGCGATCCAGCGAGCCTCGGGCATAGAGCTCCGCCGTCACCATCCCAAATACGAATTCGGCCCAACGTCCGGGCAAGAGATTGGGGAGGACGACTGTTTGCAAAGTTCCCGCCGGCAGCCAGCCGCGCGCCGCTGCCAGTGCCAGAGCCAACCTGTAGACCACATTCACGAACACGGCTGCCGCCAAAGTCCGGGCAAATCCGAAACGCCGGACGCCGATGATCAGCAGGGGAAGGGCGAGGTAGAGCTGCCATTCGAGCCCCAGCGACCAGTAGGCCCCGTTCAGAGCGTAGAAGCTGCTCGCGAAAAACGTATGGATCATTGCAACATGGGTGAGGACCTGCCACAGGACGTCTGGCGGGGATATGGTTGCGAAGCCGAGCCTGCTGCCTCCCAGGACATTGAGGCCTAACGCGAACGCGATGGAGGCGTAGTACGCGGGCAAAAGGCGCTTTGCTCGCCGAACCAGGAAGGCGCCTGTCTTGAATCGAGTCTGCCGGCCCGCCGCAAACGGCAAGTACAGGCAGAAGCCGCTTATGACCAGGAACAGGCTGACGCCGGTCGAGCCTGAGCGAGCAAAAAAATCGAGTGGTTGAATCGGCAGCTTGGCACCACTGAAAGCTCTGATGTGGAACAGCACTACCCACAGAGCGGCGGCTGCGCGTAGCCCATCGACACCGGCGAGCCGGCCGACCGTGTTCTTGACACGGTTGACGAGGGGCGCCGGGGCGCTCGTCGGCGAACTCCCGCCCGGGCTGTTGGCCGCCTTGGTGGGTGCCCTCACCGCCGCAGTCTAGGCACTTGTTTCGGCGGCCTGAATGGGTGAGGCGCCCAGGCAGTGAAGCTCTCGTCCTGGATTGCCTTTGGGATCCAGGACTTCCGTCCCGCCTGGAGGCGTCACGCCTATTACCGGCGCCGGAGCAGTGAAGTAACTTCGTGGGGTGATCGACAACGGACGGCCTGCCTTCGTGTCATGAGATTGCTCGCTGGCGCCCTGCTCAACCGATGGCGCATCGGCTTAGGAGTAAGGGGCAGAATCGTCTTGCCGCTGCACGACGGCGCCGGTGCATTTGTGCGACGTTCGGTTAGCCGTCAGCTTGTGTCGACGTTAACGCGGGCGGACGCCGAAACGCCGCTCGGTGGCCTCGTGGGCTGGCTCCAGAAACGCCAGGCCCGGCGGTCAGTCCTTCTCGTCGTGCCAGATCGACCGTGCGGCGTTGCTGTTGCGCTGAGGTTGGGCTTGAGCCCTGAGCGCTTTCGGCTCGCCGCGGACTACGACCCGACGTCTCATGAGGCCTCAATCTCGACGATCGGCCGTGGGAGACCCTGGTATTCACGAGGCTGAAATCGCGCCGAACCCCGAGCCCGCCAGGCGGCCCGGCCTACTAATCCTCTTTGCGCCCGCCGACCATCCACATCGCGATGCGGTATGCGCAACGGTCGCATGGCTGGCTGTGGCAGAAGGCCTTCTCTTCGAGTGCTACTACGACAGTCGGGCATCGGGCGTGCACTTCGGCGGCGGGCTTCCGTGGCGGACTGACACGGCCGACTTGCGGGGTGGCACGTTCACCGGAGCTCATCACCTCGAGCAATTCGAACTGGTGCTGGACCGGTTCGAGTGCCAGGCGGCCTGCCTGGGGGAAACTATCTTCGCCAACCACCTGGCCGATGCGGGCGTCTGCGTGCGGGCGAAGTCGGCCGACGTCGCCGACTTTTACAGGCAGCTCTTCGAGCGGAGCCCCGTCACGTGGCCGAGCACGCTCCTGGTCGTCGGTAGTGGCGCCGGCCCAATCAGCCTGGTTCCCTACGCCTGCCACGAGGTCGTCCAGCGCCGCTTGCTTGCAATCTCTGGAGGCGATGAGTCCGCCCGCGAGAAGTTGGCGCCGGGCATGCAGGTAGAGCACCTCTGGGGCGACGAGCCAGCGGAGGCGGGTCACTCATCTGTCGCGACTCGATCGGTGACGATGGCAAAGCGTTGGAGCCAGGTCACCAGCTCCTACCTTCTCGCCGACCCTGAGGTGGCCGGCCGCTGGATCCCGACAGCCGTCCGCGAAGGATGGGCTCCCGTGTATGGGATCCCTCAAGCCGATGTCGTGGCGCAGCTCTTGAATCAACTTGACACGATCTCGGTGGTGTGGGGACGCCAGCAGGACGACCGAGACTTCCTCGAACTATCGAAGACCGGCACGGCTTTTCAGCTGGTCGACCCGGGGCGGCCGCCCTTCCCGATCCTGGGCCAAGTCGACCGCCACAGGGGAACCTCAGCGATCTGGACACCCCCCGAGCCCTCCGAGGACGAGCTGAAGCGCTGGGCGATCGACGGTCGGGTGGTGAGCACGATCGTCTTCTGGGCCGGAATGATCCGCGAGCTCGAGTGTCTCTACGGGCTCGCCGAGATCCTGAACCAGACCGGGCTGAAGGCGGGCCTGGCGCTGACGTCCGAGAGCTTCAAGTTCTCGAGTTCCACGCCACTTGGCCTGCTGACGGTTCCCCCACAACTGGGAGGGCTGAGCGGCCAGGTGGATGTGGTCTTGGCCAGCGCCGGTGGCGGGGCCATGATCGAATCGGCCGCGCCGGCAGATCGGTTCGATGCAACGCTCAAGGCAAGTGTGGCCCAAGTAGCTGCACATCTCGGTGGCGCGGACCATCTGCCCAGGGGATGGTGGGGCGTGATGGACGCGCCGCTGCTGCCCGCCAAGAGCAGCCGAGTCAAGATCGGGCTACAGCCGCTCTCGGTGAAGCTGCGATACAGGCCACGCCCGTTGAGCGCCCACCTTTCAGATACAGGCGAGGGACGCTCGGATTTTCGTGCACGGGTGCGACAATCGCCGCTCGGTAAGCTGTTCGAACCGATCAGGCCGTTCGACGACGCCCGTCCAGGCCCCCCGCTCTTATCGGTTCTGAACAGCGTGCGGTCAGCCGGTTTCGAGTTTGCACTGACCAAAGCCGAGTTTGACCAGGCCCCAACGCTGGCCACAGGCGTCGATGGCCTGTCGGTGATCAATTACACCGCCGGCCGCTGGGACGGCTGGACGCCTTTCGAGACGCTGAATGACATGGGCGATCTTCGGCGGGCGGAGAGGCGCCTGTTGAGATCGAAGAAGCCGGGATGGCTGCTCGGCGGCATCGACAGCTGCCTGTGGACATTCAGCGGTCATCTGCTGGAGCGCGGGCGCGAGCTGCGCGACATGTGCCGGTGGCTGGCCGAAGGCGGTGAGTCCGGCAGGCTCCATAACGTCACGCCGGGCACTGCCGCTCGGTACGCTCGTGTGCTCGGAGAGCTCGGTCTGATCAGGACGGTGAGCGCGCGGTAGACCTCCGCGGCCGCCGGCGGATCGGCTACTCGAACAGGGGCGGTCTCTGAAGTCGGTAGTGCGGGTCAAGGGCCCGACGGCCCACAGGCCTCGCCGGAACACCGGCGACGATGTCGAGCGGGGAAACGTCCGCAGTCACAACGGCGCCGGCGGCAACTACCGCGCCGCGACCGATGGTCACACCAGGAAGCACCATCGCGCGCATGCCTATCCACACGTGGTCCTCAATCACCACGGCGCGACCCTGAAGGGCGAATCCGCTGTCGTTCACATCATGTTGGGTGGTCAGAAGGACGACCTCGGGCGAGATGCTTACGTCGTCGCCAATCCTGAGGCCGCTCCGTACATCGAGCCAGCACCCGCGATTGACGATGGTGCGTTCGCCGATGCGGGTCTTGAGGCGACGGTTGCTGCGGGGGCCGTATGACCACAGGTGGCAGCCAAGTTGAACGGCGCTGCCCGTGCCCATGTCGACTCCCATCACATGCCGGTACCAGCCGCGACGGACGGCATACGACGGGATGTGATTGATGATGTGATTGGTCACGAAGTTCAGGCAGTAGGCCGCCATCAGGCTGGGATAGCTCGTGCTTTGATTGGTTCGTTTTCGAACCAATACCGCGTCAGGCTGCACTGGGTAGATCGCTCGCTGGCACGCCTTGGCCGCCTGACCTGACGGCTTTGGTCGGACCGTCGGACACAACCTGCTTGAGGTCGAACCTTCGAGTGGCCTCCAGCGTTCCCATCAAGCATCCGATGAGGGTCGCGATTCGGAACCAGTAGAGCCCCATGTCGAAGAAACCCTGGACGACGTAGGCGATCAGCGCCGCCATCAATGTCACGCTGATCATCAAGCTCACGTGATCCTGGCGTCGGCGGAAGACATTGCTGGCAGTCATCAATGCGATTGCCACCATCATCCAGAAGGCCACAATGCCCGGTAGTCCGAGGCGCAGCCAGACGTAGAGGACTCCGTTGTGGGGAAGGTAGCTGATGAAACTGTCGATGTCGCTGATGTCGACGTTCGGCACAGCCTCGGGGATGCGGTGGCCGAAGCCGGTTCCAAAGGGCACGGTCTGTCTGATGGCGATGCCCAGATTCACATTCTCGACGATGCGGTACTGATTCGACTGCAGGTCGCGATCGCTGGGGAGGAGTTGGGAGAGTACAGCGCGAGCAGGCTGCCCCGCCAATCCAGGGCTGTTGGAGAAAAGCAGCCAATACACGCCCGCCAGCACGCAGCCCATGACCGCGAACCCGGCGATTACGCGCCTGCGTTCGGGAAAGCCCCAAAAGCAAACGACGAAAACGGCGAATAAGACTGCGGCGGCGATCGCCCATGCCGTGCGCCGCTGATTGGCTACGTCGGCGACCAGCACAAACGGAAAGAGCAGGGTCATCACGGTTCGCAACTTTCCTTTCATCGGGATCAACCACAGCGCGGCCAGAATCGCCAAAAACAGCCCAAAGAAGAACGCTTCTTCATGAGCTAGGATCGACTGCGGCCGCCTGTCGTAGTGCTCGAGCAAGGTTGCGACGCCTTGCACGGCTTTGACTCCAATGCCCACGGCCAGGACCCCAAGCAGCACCGTCACATGCTTCGGTTTGGTGATCAGCTGCGAGCTGGCGAGAAATGCGATCGTCAGATAAAGCCAGGGCCTTAGTTCCAGCAGCGAGTCCTGAAATGACCCACCCCCGGTCGCGCCCCGGACCCAGCCGAGCGCGACCACCAGGGCAAATGCCGCCACAGAGAGACCAACGGCCGAAACTGGCAAGCGCAAGCTGCGGTTCGCAAAGCCTTTGATGAGCCAGACCGCAAGCAGCAGGGCGAGAAACATCTCAAATGGCGAGGCGTAGATGCCGGCAAGGCCGGCACCTGCGTTGAGACTCTGGAACAGAACTATGTGGTCAGTTCCGTCTGAGTAAGTCCCCTCGGCCACAAGAGAGAATTGCTCGATCAAGGTCGCTGCGATGACCAATGCGACCACTCCCGTCCAGGGCGCCAACCACAGAATCGCTACGACCGCGATCGCACAGAGCATGGCGACGGCCAGGGCGTTGCCGAACACGAGCTCGGCGGTCGACACCCCGGTCACCGCAGCGAGCAGCATGGCCAGGATCAGGGCCAGACGAAGTCTCGAACGCAAATCGCTCTGGGCCGCGTATGTGCTCAACGGCGGCGCTGTGGCCATCTACCCTCCCAGCGAGCGGTAGGTGAACGCCAGGGTCCCGGCCGCGGCGATCAGCATGACCGCGACCGCGAATCCGTCGATCCGGGCTCGCCGCCAGCCGATGACGACGGCGACCGCGATGAGAAACAGGCCCCAGGCCACGCGAGACTTAGATTCCGGACAGTCGAAGCGCCCAGCTCGGTACGCGCGTGTGGGTGCCGTTGAGCAGGACCTTCGGCGTCACCGGCAAACCTGCGACCGCTTCCTTGATGCTTCCCGCGGGCACGACCCCGGCGCGTACAACCAACACCAGGTCCGCCATCATGCTCGCTGCCTGACGCCCCATACTGTTGCCTAGCAGCGGAGGGAGATCGGCCACCACTGTGTGCCCTTGATTCGCGAGTTCGCCGAGCACGTCCGCACGCGCAAGCTGGCTCAGAGCGTGGGGGATCGAATCGTAGATCTGCCCTGCGGGAATCAGCTTCAGACCGTCGCGTATCGGGTGCATCGCCTCGGATAGCTCGGCCAGGCCGGCGGCGAGATCACCAAGACCGGGGTACTTGGCAACGGCCAGCCGCTGACCCAACGATGGGTGCGCGAGATCCAGCTCGACCAGGACTGTGTCTGCACCGTGATCTGCAAGGACCAGCGCCATAGCAAGGGCGAGCGTGGTCCGGCCTTCGGCTCGAAGCGAGCTCGTGATTCCAAGCGAGGTAACCCCATCGATGCCCAACGTCTGCAAGGCCAGTCGGCACCCCTCTGCGATGTCCTCTGCGACAAACGCTTCGGCGGGCGCCGCTGGTGCTGCCGGCCGGCTGGGTCGCGCATACAGCGAAGACGGCCACGGCTCAGCCGAAGCGGTTGAGGATTTCTTGGCCTTCCTGACTTCCAACAACTCGGTCATCTCCCCTTGGACAACGGAGTAGCGCCAATGGCCTGCAGGCCAAGCAGCGCCGGAATCTCACTGGCGGTGTGAATCGTGGTGTCCAGTCTCACCAACAGTGCGCCCATGGCCGCAACGGCGAGGAACCCGGCGATGACTCCGGCCGCGATGGCCATCAGCTGCTGCTTGCCTAGCAGCGATTGGGCGGACGGAAGCTGAGGCGCGTCGGTGACCCTCAACGGCAAGATCTGGTTGGCGAGTGCGAGATCCGCCTGCGCCTTCTGGATGCTCGTCAGGAGATCGGCGTAGGTCTGCTGATCCACGGACGCCTTGGCTTGAAGCAGCGCAAGCTGGGGATCGGCGGCTGTCGCCCTGGGATTGGCCGCTACATAAGCATGAACCGCTTCAAGGTCCGATTTGACCACAGTGGCCTGGCTTTGCAGCCGGCTCTGATATAGCGCCAGCTGAGCCTGAAGGGTCGATGTCTTGGCTGCGATCTCGGCCGCAGTCAGCTGACTGAGCAGAGCATCGGCGGTGCCCTTAGCCACCTGAGGGGTCGGGCCAGTCACCGTCACGGACAGTTCTGACGGCCCGAGCGCTGCGATCGCTACGTGAGCTGCAAGATACTGGCGAACTGCGTCAGGAGAAGGCTTCGTTAGGTCCGAGTCACCTCCGATCAAGCTTTTGACGCTGAAGCCCTGAGTCGCGCCTCGATGCGTGTCCAGGTAATCGCCAAGCGGGCTTTGGTCGGCAACTGAAGCGGCGAAAGTGTTGCTCTTCAGAAACTGGCTGATGATGTCTGCCTGAGTTTGCGCCGCGCTCTGAGTGCCAGCCCCTCCGCCCACAACCCATACGATCGCTGTCGATTGATACGTGGCGGGTTGCAACAGCACGACGCCCGCGGTCCCGGCAAGAGCGGCCACGAGCGGCGCAACAAGAAGGACTTTGTGCGCGAAGAAAATTTCAAGGACTCGCCTCATGCACGTGAGCTTAGGTGTGGCGTGCGCTTGTCCCAATAGGAACTTGGCCCGGAATCGACGGCCGCGTCCCGGCCTAGTGGGCGAGTGTCCCGGCGTGCAGCAAGCGAATGGCCGCCGACGTTACTGCCGGAGGATCAATCCCGGCGAGGCCTCCAAGGCCCCGACACATTGGCGAGTTGCATCCGGAAAGGACCCCCCAGCGGCCGAATTCACACCAGTTCCCGCCTTGAGCTGCAATCTGGGGTTGAATTACCGTCAGCGCCAGGCCATCCGACACGCCTGTGTAACGGGGGTCTTCGAGTCCGAGCAGGACGACAGCAGGGGTGCCAACCGCGCGAGCAATGGCTGCGGCACCGCTGTTGACAGAGATCAAGAGGTCGAGCTTGCGCACAAGTTCGACGAACTGCCCAAAGCTGGTTTGCCCGCACGCTCTGACGGGCGCCTGGGACATACCCCTAACGATCTGTGCCTCGAGCTCCATCTCGCCTTCGGTGCCAGTGGTGATCACACTCGCTCCGGTCGCGGCTTGAAGGTTTCGCGCCACCTCGGCGAAACGTTCCGGCAGCCATTGCTGGCAGGACCAGTCCGAACCGGGATGAATGCCCACGCGGGGTGCACGATGATTCCCAAGGAAGCTGGCAGCCCATGCCGCGTCCCGCCCTTGGGTCCAGAGCTCCACCTCGCCGGCGTCATCCTGAATGCCAATTGCCTCGAGGATGCGGCGATTTTCCTCACGGGAAGATTCCACCGCAGTGACGGGCGCGACCGGATGTGTGTAGTGGTCACCTCCGGCTGACGAGCCCACTCGTATGGGCGATCCGATCAGAGCCGCGAGCTTGCGCATTGCGCCGGAACTGCGATGAAACACCAGCGTGGCGTCATAGGCGTTCCGCTTGAGGCTCCAGGCTAGAGATGCGATCACACCAAGCTTCTCGAGCTTGTCGATTGGCTGTCCCTTGTGCCGAAAATCCTGCCATGTGATCAGCTTGTCGATGTACGGACACGGCCCGAGGATTGGTTGTGCCGATTCCAGGGCAAGGACGTCGATCAATGCACTCGGGTATGCCGCCCGCAGGCTGCGCACGGCAGGGATTGCGGCAATCGTGTCCGCAATGTGCCCATAAACGATGACCAGGATCCTTTTCCGTTCCAGCGCAAGCGGTTCCATTCAGATCCTATTCAGGAGGCCCCCAACAACGCGGAATTCGCGTAGGCACTGTTTGTATGCGGCCGAAAAGTAGTGCAGTCTGCGCAACCCTCGAACGCCCCTATGCGGAGCCCCACGAAGCTCGCGCAGGCACTCCACTCGCGTCGCCGCAAGCCAGGCTTCCCCGCGGGAATCCCCCTGGAGAGTCAGCTTCGCAGCCATGCCGCCGTTGCCCGTCGCGTAGTTGCGCTGACTGTTCAGGACTGCACTCAACCCTCTGCGAACGCCATAGGTATGCACGACCGCCGCTTTGGGGGTGCTCAGCATCCGCACTCCGGCCGCCTCCAGTCGCAACTTGTAATCAGTGTCTTCAGCGGCGGGAAAGTCAGCTCCAGCACCGAGGCATTCATCAAATTGGCCGAGCTCCGTCGCCACCGGTCGCCGAATTGCAAAATTCGCACCGATCCAGTCCCAGCCGTCGGGCGGCCGCCGCGGGTTGGTGGCAGGATCGTATACGGCTTCGGCGGGAGAGACTGTTGGGCATGTGACCAGCGGGCCCAGTGTCGTGGGAGTCAGGACGGCGCCTCCGACCACTCCGATCCTGCAGTCGCTGACAAAGGCATGCGCGATCGATGAGAGCCACTCTGGCTGCGGTTCGCAGTCGTCGTCTGTGAAGGCCACGACGGCCCCGGCCGCATTCGCCATGCCGGCATTACGAGCCATACTCAGGCCCCGTCCCGGAAGGGGCACGTAGCGAACCCGCGCATCGCCGTCAGCCGCCTCAAACACTGCTGCCTGAATAGCTTCATGAGCTCCCTGTCCGACGACAATGAGCTCCCAGTCCGACCACGTCTGGCGGCGGATGGCTTTGATCGTCGCGCCGACGATGTCCTGACGCGTCGTGGGCACACATACGGAAATCGGCAAGCCGTCGCGCTGGGAACGATCGTCAGGCGGTGAGCTCGCCATAGATCTCCATCAGCCGGCTTGCCATTCTGTCCACGGTGAAATCCCTCGCCCGCAGCCGCGCCGCGGCGCCCAGGCGCTCGAGGAGCGACGGATCGCCGAGGGCTTCGACAGCCGCCTCGGCCAGGGCGACCGAGTCACCGGGAGGCACCAGCAAGCCGTCAACACCATCGGTGAGGACCTCGTTGAAACCAGACCCGCTGGTGGCGATGATCGGCCTGCCCAGCATGATCGCCTCGAGGCAGGTGTTCGCGAAGTTTTCCCATCGGGACGGAATCGCGACCAGCCTGGCGTTCGCAACGATGCGAAAGAGCTCAGGGTGTGCCATCCGCGGCAGGAAGTGAATGCGCGAAAACACCGATGTGCATTTCCGCTGGGCGTAAGTGGCATACGGCATCCCCTGGTAGGACATGTCCTCGCCAATGAAGACGCAGTGAACTTCGCGGTGGGCCGACAGAATTGATGGGAGCGCGTCAATGAGAACGTCGACGCCCTTGCGGACTTCGAGGCGCCCGAAATACAGCATGTAGGGCGCTTCTACAAGGTAGGCAGGAAGCGGCGTCGCCGCCACCTGCGGCGGATCGATCCCGGTCGGAACGACGGCGATTGATGTCTCCTCGATGCCCCACTTCTGCGACACGTCCTTGGCCATCGCGGAGGACGGCGAGATGACTCGCCGGCTGCGCAGCGCCTGGAGACGCTCCATTTGTGATGTGAAGGAGGACCTCAGACGCTGACGTCGCGGGGCCTCATTCGTGTGCTGGATCATGTAATGGGGTGCGGCCAGCCGCGTGACCAGCGGGGCAACCGGACGCAAGGCGCAGACCAGCGCTTCGGCGTCCCATTCGCACGCCTGGACGACGTCAAAGTTCCCGGCTGAAGAGACAACCTTCGCGACGGCCCATGCCCAGCCGAGCGAGTAGGGACGCAGAGGGGCGGGCCGAAGACGGTGAATGTATACCCCGTCGACGACTTCCTCTGCGAGTTCGCCCGCGTGCAATTCGGTGAACAGGTGCACCTGGCTTCCGAGCCGAGTAAGACCACGCGATGCTTTCGAGCTCCACGATCCAATCCCACCGCCGTGGGGCGGCAGTTCGCGACTGATGATCGCGATTCTCAACTGTCAATCCCGGGCGCCACGGCGACGCGTGCCTTCCGTGCCTGGACGATCTCGAGAAGCTGACCAAGCTCTTGCAAGGACACGGCTCCGAGCCAGATCGCCAGGACCGGATAGACGACAAGGCCGGTGACGATGGCTGGCGCGAACCCGAAGCTGCGAGCTGCAAGGACGGCCAGCCCCATACCGGCAGTCGCCAAAGTCGCGCGCGCGAGCCGATCCAGGAACTCCCTGTTGAAGCAACTCCGGATCACCACCACGCCGATCCCGACCAGCACCAACTCTGTGAGCAAAAGGCTGATGGCGGCGCCAATTGCTCCGTTTCCGCGAGTGCGCTGAAAGTAGGGGATGAGGAGAACATTCAGCACAGGGTTGATCACGCACGCGACCGCCATCGCTTTGGTCCACAGCATCTGCTGGCGACGAGCGATGAGGATCTGGTTGACCATGATGTTCATGTACATCGGAGGCACTGACAGTGCGAGCCACGTCATGACAGGGACAGACTCTGTGAAGTCGGGACCGTAGAGAAGCGAGATCAAGCGGCTTGCAACCAGGACAACCCCAACGCAAACCGGAAGGCTAAGCGCGACCACGATTTGCAGAGGCGCACGTGCGACTCGCCACAGGGCCTGATCGCCATCTGTGGCTGCGGCCGCCAATCGCGGCAACCAGGCCGTTGAGAGGATCACCGGAATGAACATCAGCGTCCCGAAGAGCTTGGTAGGAAGGCCATACCACCCCAGGACCTCGGGAGGGGTCATGACGCTGAGCATCAGCGAATCGATCCAAAGATAGAAGGTGAAAAAGAGCGCGAATCCCAGATATGGAACGCTTCCCCTCGCCAGCGACCATAGCTCAGCTGTTGTGATCTTCCAGTCGATTGTGAAGTTCTTCCGCCACCACCCAACGTGCAGGATGAGCACCACTGCGAGGACGATCACAGTCAGCGAGAGCAATCCGATAGCTCGAAACCCGACCACGACGAGTGCGACGCTCACGAGGCTCACACATGTCTTGGTGAGGATGTCGGAATAGGCCAGGTAGTGCATTTTTTCCAGCGCCTGCAGTCCCGCCTGAATCGGCTCGAACAGCACGTAAAGCACGCAGACGCCCCACCCGAGGTACAACGCCACAACCTGTTCGCCATCGAATTTGCCAGAATGTGCGAAGGCACCCAACAAGACCAGCATCGGAAGCGCGAGCAGCCCTCTCAAGACGATCGCGGCAGGGATCAGTCGTGACGCTCCAGAAGGGTCGATCGAGATCTCGCGAACCAGCAAAGGGCGCGTGCCGAGCCCGATCAACACGGTCAGGATCCCTGACGCGGCCACCGACAGTGTGAATACACCGGTTCCGTGAGCGCCGAGGGCACGCGGTACGAAAAGAGCCCACGCCAGGCTCGCGCACCACGTGATGATCTGGCTCCCGGCGAGAACTCCCACATTTCTCGCGAGGACCGATGAGGGCCGCCTACCGACTGGGGCCGGAGCGAGTGTTTCGATCATGGCCGGAGCGCCATGCCACGGGCCGTGGTCCGCGGCATTTCAGGTGACAACGGAGGATCTCCTAACCAGATGTCAGTCAGCCTTCGCCCTATTTCGTTGGCTCCGAACCTACTTTCCGCCGCAGATGCGATTACTGGTCGGTTCGTGCCAGTGGTGAGCACTTCTTCGATTGCCATCGCCAACGACCCGGGGCTCATGTCGCGAGCGCACAAGCCGAGGGGGCGGGTCAGTACCTCTGAGAACGGATAGACCGGGAACGCAACCACGGGTGTTCCTGCGAGAAGAGCCTCCGTTGCCACGTACCCCCATTCCTCGTAGAGGCTCGGCACCAAAAGGACGTCTGCTTTGCGAAGCCAGGCGTCGACCCGTTCCCGCGCGAGCGGCCCGGTGGAATGCACCTCCACCGATGCCGGGAGCTTGGCGAACAGAGCTTCGAAAGCGTCCGCTTTCCGCCCGATGAGGTCCAGGTTGACACGCATCCCGGCATGCCCAAGGCGCCCGACCGCCTGGATGCCTGCGGCCACATTCTTGCGTGGGTGCGACAGGTCTCCGCAACAAATGGCGATTCGGAGCGGACCGCCAGCTTGTTGCTCCTTTGCCCACCCGCCTCTTGAAGCTGACTTCGGCCTGCGCCCCGGAGGCGGACAAACACGCGCGTGTAGGCCCAGGTTCTGGAGGTGCGAGGCGAGACGCTCGGTCGGTGCAACTATGCAGTCGCTCGCCGAGTATCCCTGTCGGTCGTTCCAGTAGTGTGCGAGGCCCTTCAGCGCGAGTCCGGCGCTTTTGGGAAACACAGCCCCGGTGTGCCGCCAGGTCTCCATCACCCTACGACGCCCGTGATGCGGATAAAACCACGCGGCAACGACCACACGGTTGGCGTACCGGCGGGCCGCCCTCGCGAGTGCAGGGTGATTGAGGTGCGCAACATCAAACCTTTCGTCAAGCGTGGCCAGCGTCGTCTCCAGCGCCCCGCGCATCTCCATGAGCGCGAGACCGGGTACCTGACGTGCCGCGGATCCCCACATGGATGACCGTGGGCTAGCGGTCGCCAGGACCCGAATCTGCGGACCGCCGAGTCCGCCCGCGAGAGCAGCGGCCAGCTCGGCCCCTTGGCCAAGCAGCGTGACCTGGTGCGACGCCGTCGCAGCTGCGGCCGCCACTTGCTCCGCATATGTGTCCACGCCGCTGAAGCTGCCGCTATGAAGCGCGATCAGAACCGACAGGCGTCTTTTCTCTTTCACTCGCAGGGAACCTCAAACGTAGTGCGGCGGTGGCGTGATGCATACCCGACGCTTCGGTATGTTCAGATTCCAAGTCCTACTCAAGCGGGACGGATGTCCCGAGCATGGACCCGCGGATCGACGGCCGCGGCCACAACTACCCATGGGAAGCAGCCATTAGCTGACCTAACCTTGCTTGCTCGATGGCTGTTGGGTCGCGGTCGGCCGTAGACGATTCAACTCCGGCAGGCCGGCTCTCCAACGAAGCGGGGGCCGCACGGAGCCTTTCAATACTTTTCGTCGCCCCGTCATGGCCGTATCCACCCACATGGGGCTTCGCGACGCGCGTCTATCACTTGGCGAGACAGCTGTCGAAGCGCCACCATGTCAGCTTCCTGGCGTACAAGGGAGCGAATAGCGAGGTGGAGCCGACCGACGCCTTTCGGGATTTCCGATCCGTTGAGCTGGTTGCTCAACCGCCGGCCTTTCGCTCAAAGCGGCGTGCGCAAGCGGCATCTCTGCTTTCGCCCCGGTCTTATCACATGGCGCACCTGCGGTCGGCCCGGATGTCGGCGGCTGTCAACCGGGCACTTGATCGTCACGCGTTTGATCTCGTCCAGGTGGAATCGAGCCAGATGGGCCTTGCGGCCATCGAGCCCGGAATCCCTCTGGTGCTCGATGAGCACAATGTCGAGTTCCTTCTACTCCGGCGTCTCGCGTCAATCGAGTCTGCCCCCTGGCGCAAGGCGTTCGGTTACCTCGAAGCACTGAAAGCGCGGCGCGATGAGTTGCGGTCGTGGAAGAACTGCGACGGAGCTGTATTCGCATCGGAGTCAGACATGGCATTGATGCGTGCAGCTCAACCCGAAAAGCCGGCTTGCGTAGTCCCCAATGGAGTTGACACCGACTATTTCCATCCATCCTCCGTCGAGCCTGAGCCAGCGACAATCGTTTTCACCGGCGCCATCAATTACCGTCCGAACACCGATGGGGTTGCCTACTGCATTCGCGAGGTGATGCCCATCCTGCGGCGAATCAGGCCGTCGGTGAGATTTGTCGTCGTCGGCCAGGGTGCGCCCGACTGGCTGATCCGCATGGCAGGTCCCAACGTCGAATTCACGGGTGCTGTGGATGACGTGCGGCCTTACCTTTCGCGCGCGGCAGTGGTCATCGCGCCCCTTCGGGCGGGCAGCGGGACCAGGCTGAAGATCCTGGAAGCCCTCGCAGTCGGGAAACCAGTGGTGTCGACGCGAATTGGTCGCGAGGGCCTTGCGGTGGCAGACGGTGAACACTTGATCGTGGCCGACGATCCTGTTTCGTTTGCGCAGCAGACGGCTCGGCTGATTTCTGATCGGAGGCTCGCCGACGAGCTCGGTCGTCGCGGACGCGCGCTGGTCGAACGGCAATACAGCTGGAGTGCGATCGCTGGTCGGCTGGAGAGCTTCCATTCCACATTGATCCAAAAGGAGACGAGAGTCTGATGATTCGGGATGGCGCTTCGAAAGCGCCGGTTCAGGTGGGCGTGGCAAGGGTTTTTGACGAAGCCGCGGGCTACTATCGGCAGCTTCGCTGGGAAAAGAATCGACTTACCCAGTTTGAGCGGCTCCTGACGCGGACCACGATTGAGGAGGAGCTTGGTGACTCTCGAGTCTCGAGCGCGCTCGAGCTGGGGTGTGGGCCCGGGACGTGGACCGGACTGCTGGCCGACCGAGCAGAGCGGGTCCTCGCGGTCGACCTCTCCGCCGCGATGTTAGAGCAAGCGAGTCGAGCTCATGCGAACCTGACCAATGTCGAGCTGATCCAGTCCGACATTGCAAGATTCGATCCCGACTCTGAGAAGTTCGACCGAATCCTGAGCGTCCGAGTACTCGAGTACGTTCCAGAGTGGCAACGCGTGGTCGAGGGTCTCGGCCACTGGCTTTCGCCCGGCGGGCGTGTTGTTATCATCACCAAGACGCCGATTTCGATCTGGCGTGGCACCGGCAGGGAACGATGGTTTGGGCCTCGGACTCTGGCTCGACGCCTGTCCGGCCGCAGCTTGAACCCTGATTTCTGGCAGCGATACATCCCCATCCGCAGGGCGGTAGCCGCGCTTAAGGCCGCGGGCCTCAGCGATATCAAAGTGAGACCCGTCATATTCGGTCTGCCAATCTTCATGCGCGGCACAAAGCAGTACCCGGTTGTGCCGCGCATTGCGGAGCGCCCATTGATCTGGGGAACGGGGAAAGTGTGGAGATGGGTGTCGGCAGGGCCGCGTTCCCGGAGGATCGCGTCCCTGCCGCTCGCCGAGTCTTACGCCGTTTCGGGCAGCCTCAAGTCGCAGCCTTAAGGCTGAGGCGGTGGCGGAGGCGGGACGGGAGGCGGGGAGGACGGGCCGAGTTGCGTGACGACGACGTTGTTGAACGAGACGGGGTCATTGGCCTCGAGTCCAACCGCACCGCTGGTGAGGGTTGAATCGTTCACCTGCATGATGGGCGTACCGTTGACATAAGCGGTTATGGATCCATTGATCCAGTAGACGCTCAACGTGTACCAGCTCCATGAGTTGAATGCGTAAGCGGCGGAAGCGAGCTTGGTCGTGTTGCCCCCGACCACCTTGTTGAGGACCAGCCGCTTGCCTCCGACGACGTCGAGGCTGTAGCGGTTGCCATCGGTCATGGCGAAGTCAATTCCATCGCGCCCACTCCCCCAACCCGTGGGCTTGATTCCGACACTCAGTGCGTAGTTCGTCCACGATGAGCTACCGGCTTGCAGATAGCCGGCAGATCCGCTGTGGCTGAGTACAGCTTGAGTTCCTTGAGTCTGAACGGTCCAAACGCAGTTGTCGCCTTTGCTCGTCCAGCCGAGAGGGGATGAACCGGCGGGGTCGTTGGCGAAATTGTCACTAAGCAGGATGTCACCTGGCGCCGGTCCAGTCGGGCCAGCCGGAGACGGGACCTGTGACGGCGACGGAGATGGCGAGGGTGACGGAGATGGTGATTGCGAGGGGAACGGTGTCGGCGTGGGCGATGGAGAGGGACTGGGTGGTGGTGCGGGCGCGGTAGGAAGGCCGACAAGCCACGCGTTGTAAAGGACGCCCTCGCCCGCGGTCGGGGTGCCAGCCTGCATGTCGGTGATGAGCACGTCGTCAGTGTTTGTCCAGGCATTCCAGGTCCATGCCACGACGCTCAAGCCATGAGCGCTGGCCCATGGGAGGAACGTCGGCAGGTAGGTCTCGGGTCCCGCGGTCGAGTCGCCGGTCTCACCGACCACCACGGGGACCTGTTGCGCGAGAGAAGCGACCACGCTGTCCCAGCAGGCCTGAGCAGCGCACTCAGTCGTAAGGCTCGGATTGGCGCTTGGATAGCTGTGCCACGAGGCGACTATGTTGTTGTCAGAGGGTCGGCGCGGCAGCCATCCTGAAAGGTCGCGAGCCCAGTTCACGCCCGCCACCATGATCACGTTCTGGGCTCCAGTTCCACGGACGTCGGCGATGAGCTCGTTCATACCGGCCGACTGCCAGTTCGCTGTGATGGTGAAAGGTGACCCACCGGTCTCAAACTGGCTCAAGGTGCAGCCGTCCATCAAGCATGTCCATTGGTCAGGTCCGCCTGGAGCGATCCAGTAGAAGAAGGGTTCGTTGTAGAGGTCGAAGATCACGCCGTTGTCACCTTTGAAGGTAGATGCGACGGATGTCCAGAAGGCGGGTGAGTGGTCCTTGTCAGGCGCAGGGTTTTGACTCAGCGCGAGCTGTGTGCCCGGCGCTGACCAGTGCAGGTCCACGATCACGTAGAAGCCTGCTGCGCGGAGATCGCTGACAAACTTCACGATCGCGGTCTGATACGCCGCCCCTCCAATGCGCGCTCCGTTGATGCCGAGCCAGCAGTCCTCGTTAAGCGGAACACGAACGAAGTTGATGTGCCAGGACTGCATTGCTGCGAACGTCTGCGGGGAGTCCTCGGGTTGACCACCAAACGGATCCGTGCTCCAGCCCTGCGCGCAGACGAACTCGGTGCCGGAGATGTTGGCTCCATGCAGAGGTACCAGGGCACCGTTCGAGTCGACGATGCCGTTACCGCTGACGTGCAAGCCGCCGACGGCGGACGGTGTTGCTGAGGCCAGATACGCTGGAGCCGGCGTCGGCGATGGCGATGGCGAGACCGATGGACTCGGGCTCGGTATCGATGGGGATGGGGCAGGGGCCTGCGCGACGACTGAGCCGGCAAGCAGCGATTGCATAGTGACGAAGCTGGGTTTTGGCGAATAGTCAAAGTTGAGCAGCCCCCAAGAGGCAGTGGCAGCAGCGACCGGCGGACAGCAGTTGTAAGCTGAGTCGTCGCGCAGGTTGTACCACTGGGCCATCGCGATCGGTCCAGCTCCAGTGAGGGTAGCGTTGATAAGCGACGACTGGTCTCCGATCGCGGAGGCGACACTGTACTCCCCAAGCCAAATGGGACGGTTGTCGCCGTGTGCGGCCATCGCATTCTGGATGGCTTGCGCCTCGGCAAGGGGATTCCCCACGTAATTGTGGAAAGCCATGATGTCGTAACGCGCGCCCAGGCTGTACAGGCTCGCGAGCCAACCATTGCTGGTCGGATCGTTGGCGGTTCCACTGACCTCGACCAGGATCGCCGGATCCACGGCCTTCACTGCCGCATAGCCAGGATTCAGGATCGCGCTGACGTAAGCCTGCTCACCAGAGTTCCAGTAGTGGCCATGGTCAGCCTCGTTCCACATCTCGATCACCGAGATCTGATGGTCGTAGCGTTGAGTGAACGCGGTTACGAAGGCCGCGAAGGCTGAAGCGGACGGCGCGACCGTAGTGTTGGCACCCGCCCATGAAGGGGTGAAGACAAGTACCGGCTGAATCGCGATCTGCGCACCCTGCGCAGCAGCCATGATCTCATCAGATCGTGACCAGTCATAGACGCCGTTCTGCGGCTCCAACAAGAACCACGGAAATTCCAGTCGCACGCTGGTAACGCCAAGCTGATGGGCGAGGCTCAGTTCTTGGGTCATCGTTGCGGTGGGATCCGCAATGCAGTTTGGCTGCGCACACCACCATGAACCTGGGTTAGCGCCGATGTAGCGCCAGGGTCTCGCCGAAGGTTCGACATTGACGCCCGCTTGACGCACCGCGGTAGCTGGATGCATCTGGATGGCAATGGCACCCGTCGAGATCGCGCCCAGTATGAGCAGAGCAAGACCAACCAGTGCGACCCCGAGTTGGTTTGGCCTGGCTAAACGAAATCTGTGTCCCGATCTTCTTTGGGTCGGCGGCTGTACCCGGTTCCCAGGCGTGATGAATGAAGTCGCATGCAAGGCGTCTACCCCCTGTATTCGACAGTGTTTGGCGTCCAACGCCGGCGCGATTCGAAACTTGCGAAACTGGCCGGGCCTGCAGCCACAGGCCGGCCATCGACAAAGCCGCGGAATTAGTGCGAACTTCCCGATCGCCTACTTACGTGCGAGCTCTGTCGCGACGTCGAAGTGTCGCCATCCAGGCGATCTCGCGTCAGGTCCTCTCGTTCGCCCGCGGTAGTCTAGCGAAGAGATACCGGATTTGTCACGCTAAAAAGGTTGCCGCGGTCACGCATGAAGCCGCACCCAGGATTGCGATACCGATGCCGATGACGAATCGATTCTGACCGGCAGCTGACATCATGTTGAATGGATTCGTCGCGAGCAAGACACCAGCGCCAAACAGAGCAACGCCCAAGAAAAAGACTGCGAGGATTAGAGTCCGCGTCGCGTTGATGTCGTTGCTGGCAGAGCTTCCATGCGGATTGGCGGCCTCGGGCCCTGAAGATGTAGAGCCAGGGGCCGCGGCGAGCGCAGCGAGATGAGCCGCGTAATACTCCCCTTCGCAAGGAGATGGCGTGCCCTTCCAGTCTGCAATCAACACGTCGTGCGTGTCGCGCCACGGATTGAACGTCCAGGCAAGGTATGAGATGCCGTGATTGTCCGCCCATGGCAGGAACGTCGGCAGGTTTTTCAGAGTGCATCCCGCTCCTGTGACATCCCCGGTTTCACCGACAACAACTGGCACCTTTTGTGTAACGGGGACTATGGTTTGCGACCAGCAGTCGACCCGCGCGCAGCTTTCGCCGTGGTACTCGTGCCAGCCTGCAACCAGGTTGCCGGTCGGATCGTGAGGCTGATGAGCGAGCCAGCCTGAGTCATCATTGGCCCAGTCGAGACCGCTCGCGATCACGACGTTGGACGCGCCGGCAGCGCGAACCGCGTCGACGAGCTGCTGCATCCCGGCGGTTTGCCAGCGGTGGTTCTGCGTGTAGGGCTGCCCCCCGGTCAGGTACTTGTTGAGACCACACCCTTTGAGCCAGCACGACCAGGCGTCCTCACCGGAATGCTCGAAATATCCGGCATAGAGGAAGGGCTCGTTGTAAAGATCGAAGACTACGTTGGAGTTATCGCGGAACTCGTTTGCGATCTGGCTCCAGAACGCGGGCGCGTGGTCGAGATCTGCCATCGGCTGCTGGGACAGAGCAAGCGCGTCGCCGGGTGCGCTCCAGTGCAGGTCGACGATGACGAACAGCCCCGCCGAGACGAGGTGATGCACGAATGATCGGATTGCGTCGCGGTAGCTCGTGCCGCCGAATGCGGGGTTGATGCCGCTGATGCCCAGCCAGCAGTCTTCGTTGAGAGGCACGCGGACTGCGTTTGCATGCCAGCTCTTGATTGCCTCGATCGTGCCGGCGGTGTCGACCGGCTGCCCCCCAAAGATGCTCCAGCCGTGGTTCCCTGCGCTTCCGCCCTGGGCACAGGCGAACTCGGAGCCCGAGATGTTGACCCCGTGGAACACCACTGGGACTCCGGCCCCATCGACCAGGTGACGTCCCATGACGCGGAGGCCGACTGGGTCTGACTGCTCCCTGTCAGTGTTTGCGAGCGCGTTCTGAACGGAAACGGTGGCGATCGCCAACAGCACAAACGACATGCGCGCCAGGTGCCGAGCCATCAAGAGTGCGCTCGATCAGTGGAGGAGGAGCACCGCCAGCGCGCAAAGGGCGGCGCCAAACGCAGCCACGCCGATGCCGGGGACGGGCCGAGCCTTGAAGATCGGAGGCCGGGGCTTGAGGCCACTGAATGCGGCCACGTTCATCGCGAGAGAAGCACCCCAACCGAATGTCGCCAGGCCGACGAATAGAAAACCGACAGTCAGCAACCGCAGGCCGGCGTCGCCTCCAGATGAAATCTTGCTGACGAGGGCGGATACGGCTGAGGGTCTGCCTAACGGCGATGCGCCGTCTCCGGAACCCGAGGGACTTGCGCCGGGCGTTGCTTTGTTAGGGCTGGATGAGCCCGAGGTCGTCGATGGTGACTGTCGACCCTGATGCCCCGATGAGCTGCTAGGAGTCGCCGCCGCACTTGACGATGGGGTGGGATGGGACTCAGAGGTTGGAGATGGTGAGGCAGGGGATGGGGGTGGGGGTGGTGGGGGTGGGGGTGGCGATGATCCACCAAGCAGGCTCTGCATCGTATAGAAGCTGGACTTCCTGGTGACGTCATTCGAGGCGACGACGCCGTAGAGCTTGTTTTCACCGGTTGGCGCTGGAGGACAGCATGTGTAGACGGATTCGTCGCGCAACGTATAGAACTGCGCCATGGCAAGGCCTGGTGTCTGTGTAAGGGCTGCGGTGATCAGGGATGATTGCTGAGAGCCGGTGCTGTCACTGACTCCGTATTCGCCCATCCAGATCGGCTTGCTGCCGACGATTGCCCGATACTGCGAGACAACCTGGCCATAGTTGCCGCCGTAGTCGTGGAAGGCCGCGATGTCGAAGTACGCCCCGCCACCTGCGTTGATGACGCCGCTCAACCACGCGCAACACGTTCCGGAGTCGTTGATGCTTCCGCCTTCTATCACCTTAACCGCCGGATAGGTGCTCTTCACGGCGGTGAATCCCGGCTTGAGGATGCTGCTGACGTACTGGGATGGATTGTTGGCGACAAGCGACTGACCGCCATCCGGCTCATTCCACATCTCGATCGCGGAGATCCGGCTGCCGTAACGACCCATGAAGGCGGTGACGAATGCCTGGAAATCTGCGGCGGGCGGGAATGCGGTGTAGCCGCCGTCCCATGTCGGCGTGTAAACCAGGATCGGATTGATCAGGATCCCGTGTGAGCTAGCGCTGTTGAAGATGTAGTCTGCCCGGCTCCAGTCGTATGAATTGCGTGCGGGCTCGACAAGAAACCACGGGATCTCGATACGTACGTTGGCGACATGAACCTGTTGTGCAAGAGCCATCTCGGTGTCGATGCGGGCCAAGGGACTGGAGGTGGTGCACGAGCTGGCAGTCGGGCACCACCAGCTGTCTGGATTTGCGCCGACATACCGCCACGGGCGAGCCGACGGCTCCACGTTGATCCCACCCTGGGCAGCAGTGGCCGCGTGAGCTGGCACCAAGACTTGCACCGAGGTCGTCGACGCTGCGGCGATTGAGACAGAGAAGAGCAAGGCAACGCATCTGAGCAAGAAATGCGCGGCTCGATTCGAGCGTCGTAGCGGGGCTATTGCGGCCCTCCCCCTGGTGAAAGATGCGTCGTTCATGAAAGGTATGGCGCCGGTACGCTACGTCCGGTTGCCCGGCGAGCATTGCCATCCCGCAGAACGACGGTAACAATAGGTCATGGCGACAGGGAAATGTTTACTGCCGTTGTAGTTCCCGCTTGCGGGATGACCTGAATCGAACTCTGCTTGAAGCCGGGCCCGGACGCCGTCAGCGTGTAGGTGGCGCTGCCAAGCAGTCCGCTGAACGAGTAGCTTCCGGCGGCGTCGGTCGTCGTGATCGCGCCATTGCTGAGGCTGACAATGGCACTGGCGACCGGCCCACCGGTCGTGGCGGACGTGACGACCCCGGAGATCCGCGTGATCGGTGTCTGCTGGAAGTTGGCGTACTGGACGTAGGCTCCCGTCGTTCTCAATCCGCCTTGGCCAGGGCCGTTGAGTGTGCGCTGTGACGCTGTAATGAGCCAACCCGGCTCTGCGGTGCCAAAGGTCCAGATCTTGCCTTGCACCGTATTGCCACCGACGGTCAGCTTGGCGTGATACCAGGTATTGGTGGAGATCGGTTGCGAAACGAAGGCAAGCTCAGTCCAGTTGTTGTTGAGTGCAACCCAGAGCTCTAG
>Ga0137384_10000363_pt1 | contig 33850 bp, 24 predicted proteins | sample SagtaG_2_FD_104922 | JGI IMG/M metagenome (GOLD analysis project Ga0137384, IMG submission 104922) | Vadose zone soil microbial communities from Sagehorn Ranch, Mendocino, California, USA - Sage2_R_60_16 metaG | ecosystem: Environmental > Terrestrial > Soil > Vadose zone | place: USA... | reverse complement strand
TTGACTCTGACCACTCGTTTTCCATCGACATCGATCAATTGCTTGTCGAGCACATCGGAGGCGAGCAGGACCTCGCCTTCGCGGCGCACAAACGGACGCAGATCGAGAATATCTGAAGTCAATCGCACGCCGTTTTCGCCAAAGTGCGAGATACGCCAGCGCGGCAGAAAAAAATCACGACGCCGGTAGCGCGCGACAAAACCCGCGACGGGCGGGTGATCACCTTGGCCGAGGCGAACGATCACGTCCTTGAGCGTTGCCACACGCTCGCCTTCAAGGTCGAGAATGGGTCGACCCAAAACCTGTGACAGGTACAACATTTCCCGGTTTCACACCAATGCGCCTGTCGATAATAACACGAGGTTGGTTTCGGAATCGCTCGCGTCAGCGAGCCCGCGATGTTGCCATCTTACTGCTAAGGCAAGGAGTTTCGAGGCGGTTTGCGAAAGTTGTAGCGCATGAGCACGCGCATCGGAATTGCGGTGCCGTCGCGCTTTGCCGGTACGAAGTGCAACTGTCTGACCGTTTCAATCACCGATTGATCGAGGCCGTATCCTGCCCACCGCACAACTTCAACGCGCGAAACTTCGCCGCTCGCATCGATATCAACCAGGACGTCTACTACCGCTTCGACTTCCGCATGTGCGGCTTCGTTCGTGTACGGCGGCTTTAGCCTGCGATAAGGTCGGGGCAACTGTAAACCACTTATCGTCGCGTCACTTTCGTTAGGAGCTTCCGCGATCACCGGCGCCAGATTTTCAACGGCCCTCGCCCGCTCCTCCCGCTCATCTTCCAGCGCGCGACGAATGGCGATAACCCAACTATAACCAGAGGTCTTTGCCAGCGAGTCTAACAAGTTCTTCCTGGCTTCTTCGGCACTCGGCGCTTGAAAAACTGGTTGTTCCCAAAGTATTAGCCGGCCTGTTCGGGCGCTTACCAAAAAGATTGAGGCGTATGACTCAAAATAAATCGGGCCGCTCGACGGATACCGGCGGAGCGTTTGGGCCTCGCTCGTGAAAAAGAAATCGCATCCCACCGCAGATCCAAGATCGCGGGCGTCGCCCAGCGTCATGTTCAGTGACCCTTTGTAACCTATACCTTCGGCGGCGGCGTTAGCCTGATCGGGATTGATGACGCGAAACTCTTCCCGGTTTCTTTCGAATGCTTTGGCAATTTGCGCGACTACCTCTTTCGCGGTCCGGGTATCTCCGAAGTTGAGGACGGCTATGGCTGGCCGCCTTGCAACAGTCTGGGCGGCGCCATTCAGAGACAGAGCGCAAAATAGAACGGCAAGATAAACAGGAACAGGCGAGGTCAAACTTCGAAGGTAATGACGCATTGGATTCGGTGAAGTCAGGCTCCCGAACCTACGGCGCTCTGCGGCGTCGAACTGTGATACAGCCGGTAAATCTCTTCTTTCACTTCCGGGGGAAAGCAAACGCGATGCAATTGATAGCCGCGCTGAAGTCCGCGTACCGCTTCGCTCACTTCGCTGATTTCGCGAATCTGCGGATGCGCATAGCCATCCTCAACGTAAATCCGGCTGCGGGGTTCAGCGCCTTCAACGGTGTAGTAGTTATAGTAGGGCACGTCCCCGGCGTGATCTTCAATGAAATAGTATTCGGGCGCCAAACCAGCGCGTGAGATTACTTCCCGTGCAGCGGCGAGAAAACCCGCGCGCTCGTCGGGTCGCATGTCGAGATCGATTGCTTTGAATAAGCGCCTGTCGACGAAGCGCCTGCTGAGATCGCTTAGGATCGGATCGCTCACGCGCTGCCATTGTTTCAAATGATAGATTACGTCAGAGTCGTCAATCTCGAGATGTTCGCTGACCGTAAGTGGCTTGCGGCTTAGAACTTTCTCGAAAGCCGCGCCCGGTGCGTACCAGACATCTTCTCCTCCTTTGAAAAGTTCCAGCGCCCGTCGCAACGCCGATCGCAAGACGACTTCCGCCGAACGCAGGGTGCGGTGAAAGTACACTTGCCGAAACATGTAGTACCGGGCTTGCAGATACTCTTCGACGGCAAATACGCCTCGCGCGGCCACGTAAATGCGATCACCGTCTTCATCTATCTGCAGCGCGTTGATGATCCACTCGAGATCGTAAAGACCATACTTGGCGCCGGTCATCAGGGAATCCCGCAGAAGGTAATCCATCCGATCCACATCAAGCTGGGATGAAACCAGTTGAGCCAGGGCGGCGGGCTTGAATGTTCCTTCGATGATTGACGCCACTCGCCTGGGTAGATCTGGTGAATGGGCACGCAGGGCTTGCCCGATTTCAGTTTCATCGGAAGTTACCGCGCGGACAGTCCACTCTTCATGATGAAAACCAAGAACAGCTTCCATCGCATGGGAAAAGGGGCCGTGACCGACATCGTGGAGAAGAGCGGCGGCCTGGGCGGCCGCTCGATCTTCGGGGCTGATCTTGTTGCTCTCACGCAGGCGATCGAGAATGCGGGCCATCAAATGCAACGCGCCCAGGCTGTGAGTGAACCGAGAATGTTCGGCGCCCTGATAGGTATAAAGGCCCAGACCGAGCTGCTTGATGCGCCGCAAACGCTGGAACTCCGGTGTATCGATCAGACGGATCATCAATCTTCCGTCGTCTGTATCTGATCGCAGACGAATGATGTTGTGGACAGGATCGCGATAGATTCTTTCGGACATCATAAATTTTCAGAAGAGGCATGCCTGTCTCACGGCATTCTACCACTTGGTTGGTGTTTACTTTGGTCCCCTTGAAGAATTGGCGACCCGGAGTTAACTGAGAAAAAGGGGCGCCGAATGAAAAATCCAGCGCCCCAAAACCGAAAACGTGGAACCGAGGTTACTAAAACTCGACTCGGGCTCCTATCTGAGCAGTAAAGGGTAACCCAACCGGCGGACCGAATCCTGGTCCGTAGAGCGAGATCGGCTGCAAGAACGTTTCCTTTGAGGAAAGGTAGCTAAGTCCTCTTCGTTCACCGAAAGCAAGATTCTCGCGGTTGAATAGATTGAAAAAGCTAATATATCCCTTGACCTTGACGCGTTCGCCAACATTGAAGGTCTTTGTAGCCCGCAGGTCCACATTGAAGAAGCGGCCACTACGCTCTTCAACGATACTCCCGTTCGTGACAATAAACCCAGTTCGCTGGCTGTTGACCGGTACTTGGGTACACCCCGCCGCCGTCGCGCCCGGAGGCTGCGTGTTTGTTAACCTAGCCTGCAACAAAGCCCGCGGATCAAAGCCGACGCAAACACGATCCACGGTTGAACGTCCGTCCCCATCAATGTCGGTCCCGGCATTAATTGAATACGGCCGGGCCGTAGCAAACTGCATAATCGGAGCGAGCTGAAAACCATGTGGAAAATCAAACAGGCCGCTGATGACAACTCGATGGCGTTCGTCAATCCGGGTAGGACCAAACTCCTCCGGTCGGAACTGTTGCTCCGGAGTAATGGCGATGGCGTTGCCGCTATAAGAGGCAGTGGGCTGCCCACCCCAAGCCTTGGAACTCGATAGAACATAGCTTGCCGAAAGCAGTGTTCGGCGAGTTCGCCGGCGCAAGGTAGTGACCCAACTGTCATACCGCGAACGGTTGTTCGACGCAAACATATTGATCTGCTCGAGTCGACCCGCACCAAGACCAGCGGCGACGAACGCCGGGTCAAAGAATCGCGTGCTGGTGCCGCGGGGGCACTGCACGGTAATCGCTGATGTGCAAGTCAGCTTGAGGCGCGGATTGATGTTCAAGACGCGGTTTTCGTGGATGCCCAGCGTGTGCACATAGTCGCTCGAGAGAACATAAGACTTACCGATTTTCGTTTCCATGCCAAGCGACCACTTCTGGACATAAGGATCCTGCAACTTCGGATCGTTGATGCGACCAAATCCGCCAAACTCCAGATCGGTGTTGTTAACGACCGCGGGCGCCGGGAGCGGGTCAACGCCAAACCGGAACGTCGCAGTTTGACCACTGCCCACCGTGTTGCCGGCATTGAGGTCAAGTACAGTTTGGTAAATTGTGGGATTCGCCTGCTGCTTAGCGAACAAGGTCAGATTCTGAAAGATCTGATCATAGAAGATTCCGTAACCGCCTCGGACGACGGTCTCACCAGTGCCCTTCACGTCCCACGCAAATCCGACCCGGGGTTGGAATTCTCTAAAGCTTGTCGTAGTCTTGGTCAGATCGGCGCCAGTGATAGCCTTCGCGCGCGTATTATTTAACTGGCTCAGAATCTTCATAGTGCGATTGTTCGTCTGGTCCACGAGTATCTTGATGTTCGCATCCCAGCGAAGCCCCAAGTTTAACGTTAACCTCGGCGTGACCTTGTAATCATCCTGAAAGTAAAACGCTAACTGGTGGAACGGAGGCTGGCTCGTATCACCGGCGCCGGTATTGAAACTGATTTCTCTGACAGCGCCAGGAGTAGCGAACCCCTGCGGATAGCAAGGCACCGCTGGATTAGGACAGTTGGAAGAGAGTAGGTTGTTCTTTATGGTCAACGGGTCATCGAAGAAAGTTATCTGGTATCCGTTCGCACCAAAGAAGAAGAAACCAGTAAGCAAGGTGTGGATATAGTTCACGCCAAACTTCATACTGTGCTTGCCGCGCAGTGTTGAGATGTCATCACGAAACTGAAACTTTCGCTCCTTCGTCTGTTGCGGCACGTTGACGTTTGCACCAGTCTGCACTGATGGAAACAGAATGTTTGGTTTGTCCGTAATCCCAAGGATGTCGTTCTCGAAATCCTGGAACTGGAAGGTGAACTGATTCACCGTCTTTGGGCTAAATGTATAGGTGTGATTTGCCACGAAGCTGTGCAGCCGGTTGTTGTTAGTATTACCGCCGGTAAGATCGGCAGGTAGCGTTGGATCGAACTGGTCATTTGGAGAGTCGTTCTTCTGGAACGAGTAGCGATAGAACATCGTCTGTCTGTCACTGATGCGATGATCTATCTTTACGGTGAGCAAAGTATCGTTGTAAGGAAGCGGAATGGTAGACGACGCAGTCACGCCGGGGATCGCGGCAATCTGCGGCAGGAGTGCAGGGTTGACGAGAAGGTTCTGTCGCTCCCGAAACCGTTCAATCGCCCCAAAGAAGAAGAGCTTGTCTTTAATGATGCGGCCACCTACAGAACCGCCATACTCCTCGCGATTGTAGTCCGGCTTCGGATCTGTGGTCTGTTTTTCAAAGAAGTCCCTGGCACGCAAAGACTGATTGCGGTAGTTGAAGAAGCCCGAGCCATGTAGATCGTTGCTTCCAGACTTGCTCACCACGTTGACCACGCCACCAACCGAGCGTCCGCTCTCAGCGGTCCAGCGATGCTGCAATACCTGAAACTCCTGGATCGATTCGTAAGCAAAGTTTTGCAACAAGCTGCCGACCACGTTATCCTTGTCATCACCGCCGTCAACATTCACATCGACCTGCCGACCATCACCACCGCTGAAAGCGATAGTGCCCACGTGAGTCTTGGTCGGATCGAACGTGCCGGTTGGCCTAGCTTCTGGCGCGATGATCGAAAGATTAGCGAAGGTTCGATTTAGTAAAGGCAGATTCTGGACTTCACCGGGCGTAATACTCTTGGAGATTTCAGAAGTCGTAGTTTCAACCGGAGTCCCCTCAGAAGTCACCTGCACGGTGGCGCTTAGTTCGCCAGGCTTGAGCTCGAAATTCTGAGTTACCTTCGCGCCCACATTTAATTCAAAGTCTTGCGCCAGGGCCTTACTAAAGTTCGTCGCCTCCACGGTTATGTCATACTTGCCCGGGGACAATTGCGTGATTGTGTAATCGCCCGAGTCGTTCGTCGTGGCTGTACGAGACTGGCCGGTGCCTTTATTCGTTGCTGTCACCGCGGCGCCGGTTACTACGCGGCCCTGGGTGTCCAGCACCCGTCCCGTGAGGTCGGCCGTGGTAACTTGCGCGCAGACGATCCCGCACGCCAGTAGCAACAGGATAAGAGCTGAGCTAAACTTGATCACGAAATTCATCGGCTTCTTGATGGTCATCGGTATTCTTCCTTTCAAGTTCGGGGTTACAGATTGAAAACCTAATTGGGTCGCGCAGGCTCGTAGCAGCAAGACATGATCCAACATTGATCCGGCCGGTTCCAGCCCCTCAACCGCCGGGAAAAGAGAGCAAAATTCAGCCAAACGATACTTTCATGCTTCGGGGCTGTCAATGTGGCTTCGTTGTTGTTAGCTGGGGGTTTTCCCGAATTTTGGACTAATAACCGAATTTTTGGATCTAAGATTCCACAGTAGCCGCCCGAAAACCGAAGAATTCTCAAGAGCCTCGGGGCTTTTTCTATGGCACCGCCATTGCTTTCGTCGCTTTGGAAATTCCTTTGCCCGACAGATTTACCTGATTTCGCTTTTAAGTGAATGGTTTAGCAAGCTCTCTTCCGGTGATGCTTACGGTATCGGCCAGGACACGATCAACACACCTTCTTCTAAGAAAGGAATCGAGACTATGAGAAAAGTTTTCCTGCTGTTCTTTGCGCTCGTTGTCGGACTCTCAGGCACGGCGATTTTTGCCCAGGAACCAACCGGTTCAAGGCAATGAAACAGATGAAAGACGGTAAAAATGAAGACGCCTTAGTGTCGCTGCGAAAAGCAATCGCCGTCTTCCCTGACTATTTTCAAGCGCACTTCATCCTGGCCGGAGAATTAATTAAGCAGAGCAAATACAATGATGCTATTGCCGAGCTTGATCAAGCGCGCCGAATTAATCCGAAAGATGATCGGGTCTATCAATCGTTCGGGTCAATCCTGATGCAGCAACATAAGTATTCTGTAGCTGCAGCGGTGTTTGCCGAGGCCTCCCGATTGAACCCGCGGGAACCGGAATACCCACTCATGCGGGGCCAGGCGTTACTCGCGCAGGCAGCTTCGATCGATCCATCACAATCCAAAGATGCCGTGACTGCACGAGACGGCGCACTCAACGACGCGGAAGCTGACATAACAAAGGCCTATTTCCTCAGCGGGAAAAAACTCGCAAGCGCACATCTACTGCTCGCCAGCGTTTATGAAAAGAAGGGAGACCGCTCGCGCGCCGCCAACGAGTTGGAAAACTACCTTAGAGAGAACCCGCAGACGAAAAGCGCGGAGGCAATACGCGAGGCGATCAAGAAGCTGCGTGCCAACCACTAGGATAGCCAGCACTAGGATAGCCAGGTGCTAAACAAACTTCTTGTAGCTGCACCGTCTGGCTCTTCAGATTCATTTGGACGCAGGTCTCAAGTCTGGCAAGACTAATAGGCCCGCTGTTCAAAGTTTCCGATTTTCGGAATAAAACCGAAATTTCGGATTTTCAATCGCCCGGAACAGCGCCTAAACCGCAGGTTTTCGGACACCGATCGGATGATAAACGCATGGCATCGTCATTGCTTAAAAACCGCTCGCCAATTGTGTTTTTTCATGGTTCGGGCTGGAAAATAAGGCTTAAACGACAGCAGAGCGCCATGGAATGTCTTGATTGCGAGCCGACAAATAAGGATTAGAGTCGTGCTCCTCGATTATCTATGAAAGGAATCTGAGAAATGAGAAAAGTTTTGATGATAGCGCTTGGCTTGTGCCTGGGGCTTTTTGTTGGCGTAGCTCAAGCTCAGGTAACCACGGGCAATATCCGTGGGATCGTGAAGGATCCCAATGGCGCGGTCGTACCTAACGCCAAGGTTACTGTAACCAAGAAATCGACAAACATTTCGAGCACGACTCAAACGACGGGCTCGGGTGAATATGAATTCACCAATTTACTTCCCGCTGACGATTACAGCATTACAATCGAGGCTGCCGGATTCAAAACACTGACGCTGGATAGCGTAAAGGTGCAACTGAATCAAACAACGGACGTTCCGGCGGCGCTGACGATCGGCGGGACCAGTGAAACGGTTACCGTAACGGCGGGCGGAGCGGAACTCGTGGACACGACGACGCAGAATTTAGCCAAGGGCTTCAGCAATCGACAAGTGGTCGAACTGGCCCAGTCGTCAACCGGCTTGGGAGTTTATAATCTCGCGCTAATCGCGCCGAACGTCTCCAGCACTGGCGGCGTAGGTGTAGGCTCGGGAGGTTCCGTCGGCGGCCAGCGCGCGCGCAATAACAACTTCGTCGTTGACGGTATTGATAACAACGATAAAGGTGTCACCGGACCGCAGGTTTACATTTCGCCGGAAACGATTCAGGAGTTCACCCTGCTTGCAAATCAGTATTCGGCTGAGTTTGCTCGATCAACGGGCGGCCAATTTATTTTGGCCACCAAGAGCGGCACGAACGATTATCATGGGACGGCATATTTCTTCGGCCGCAATCGCTACCTTAACGCGATTGATACCCTTAACAAGCAGCCGGGTAACGTGTTTGTGCGCGACCGAAGTCAGGCCAACAACGTTACGACATTCTTTATGCCGCGGTCTGACTATGATCGTTATGGCGGAAATGTCGGCGGACCTATAAAGAAGAACAAGCTTTTCTTCTTCACTTCGTTCGAACGCGTGCAAACCGGAGGATCAGGGGGCACGGTTTTCTCGGCTCCGACGGCGGCGGGTTATGCGCAACTGGCCACAATACCTGGTGTTAAGGCGAGCATCCTTAACATGGTTAAGCAATTTGTTCCGGCTGCGCCGTCAGCGAGCGACGTCATTTCGGTGGGCGGACAGGACGTGCCGATTGGCACGCTCAGTTTGCCGGCGCCGAATTTCTTCAATCGACGCAACATCGTAGGTAACGTGGACTGGACGCAAAATCGCAAGATGTCGCACCGATTCCGCTTTATCGACAATCACGAGCGGCTGATCGATACCGCCGCGACCTTGCCACAGTTTTTTGCATTACTTCCAACAGACCAGGAGTTATTCTCGTACACGAACCTTTACAATTGGAGGGCAAACATCACGAACGAATTGCGGCTTGCTTTCCGGCGTTCAAAGTTTGATATTCCGGTCCCGAATATCGCTTTCCCGATACCGGGTTTCGATGCGTTTCCGAATGTTACGATTGAAGAGTTGGGCGTGAGTATTGGACCGGATGGAAATGCGCCGCAGTTCTCAATCGAGAACAATTATCAGGTTGTCGACAATATTACCTGGCTGAAGGGCAATCACTCGTTCAAGTTCGGTGGCGACTTCCGGAAACTAATCTCGCCGCAAGGCTTCACCCAGCGGCAGCGTGGTGACTATGATTACGACAATCTTTCGACATTGCTGTTCGATCAAGTTCCAGACATTTTGGCCGAGCGCAACACAGGCGCAAATACATATTATGGCGATCAGAAATTGCTGTTTATGTTTGCCCAGGACGACTGGCGCTACCGGTCGAATCTCACATTTAACCTCGGTCTGAACTATGTCTATCAGGAAGTTCCGTTCGGGGCCAAACAGCAGAACTTGAATAAGATTTCCAGTGTGCCGGGCTTAATTAGTTTCGACTCGCCGAAAGCGCAGAAGAAAAACTTTGCCCCACGCGTAGGATTTGCGTGGTCACCAAACTACACCGGAGGGATGCTGGGTCGACTCTTTGGCAGCGAAGGTAAGACCTCGATCCGAGCTGGCTTCTCGATGGCGTACGACGTGATTTTCGATAACATCTACATCCTGTCGTCGCCACCGCAGTTCCAGCAAACGATCGACTGCCCCAGCGGTGATGTTCGTTGTGCGCCGAACACGTCCTTTATCACGGGCGGCGGCATTGCGGACGTGGTCCTGTCTACCGGTAGCGACCCGGTTGCGGCGCGGGAAGCTACGACTTCGTGGATTCCGGATCAAAAGGTGCCTTACTCAATTACTTATACCGGTTCTATTCAGCGGCAGTTCCATAAAGACTGGTCGCTCGAACTGCGCTATCTAGGTACGCGAGGTGTGCATCTGCTGACCCAAAACCGCATCAACCGGCAAAACCGAATCACAGACACGGATTTTGTGCCGACGTTCCTAAGCGCGCCTTCGCCAGCCGTACTGGCCAGCTTGCCCTCGTGGCAAACTATCCGTTCGCGTAATCCAAGCTTCGTGCCGAAATTTGCGAACGCGGGATTCGATGTGAACAGCCTGGTGGCTTTCTTACCGAACGGTAATTCGACCTACCACGCTGCTTCGGCTCAATTAACGCGCCGGTTCACCCGAGGATTCCAAATGACGGCTGCTTATACCTGGAGCCACCTGATTGATGACACCACCGCCGAGGTGTTTAGCACTATCCTATCCCCACGACGCGTAGAAGACTTCCAGAACCTGCGCCGCGAACGCGCGGATTCGGCACTGGATCGTCGTCATCGTTTTGTGCTTTCGAGCTTGTACGAGCTGCCTTACTTCAATAAGAGCAGCAACAAATGGGCGCGTATTCTCCTCGGTGGCTTTAATTTCGCCGGCACGCTCACATTCGAATCTGGCGAAAAAGCTGTGGTTCGTAGCGGCATTGACTCCAACCAGAATGGTGATTCAGCCGGTGACCGCACGATTATCAATGTGAACGGGACACATAACACCTTCAGTATGGTTTGTGCTATCAACAATACTGGTGCTTGCATACATGTTGACCCGAGTACTGGGGAGCTTGTTGCCGTCGGCGGGGTCATTACAAATAGCCCGTCTACCGCGTCTGCTCGTTCAGCGACCGTTGGATATCTTGCGCTAAACCCGAATGCTCAATACATTCAGGCTGGTCTCGGTGCTCACACAAATGCTGGCCGCAACACACTTCAGCTGCCCGGCATCCGAAATCTGGATTTCTCAGTCTTCAAGAATTTCCACATCGGGGAGAACAAGACGATCCAGTTCCGGGTTGATTTGTTCAATGCATTCAATCATCCGCAGTGGACGCCGGGTTCGGTCAACGGCGGAGAGGCGGTTAGTATTACGTCTGGATCTGCGGCCAACATCAACAACATTCAGGCTAATGGAAGTTTCGCGAATCCAACGTTTCAGGGAATATTCAATCAGCCTGATCAGGTTTACACCAGCCACCCGCGCGTGATTCAAATGGCGTTGCGGTTTAACTTCTAAACTTAGCTCTGTCAAAGGAGCGATTCTTGAAAGAGGTAGCCAATCGGCTACCTCTCTTTTTTTGGTGCGCCCGGCAGGGCGCACTCACTAGGGAGTGAAAGTCTCCTACGAACCCGACAGGGGGAATCGTTAGCCGGACGGCAAGGGTGTTCATCGTGAGGTGGAATCTGAAGGAAGCCGCAGGCAAAGCGCTGGCCCGACGAACAGAAATCGCATACGAGGCGTGCGAGCTGGATGGGAAGGCAATTATCTTCAAAGTCCAATACCTGTACGGAAAGCTTGGGCGTAGATGCGGCGGGCATAAGCGTGAAGGTGAGAGCGCATTACTCGGGGAGATCTGTCAGCTTGTCACGAACTACCATTATCGAGAGGTGATGGGAAGAGTTGGCAGAAGTCAGCCGAGGGCATAGTAGCTTCTTTCGACCGGAGCGAAGGCCCGAACTTGAAGTAACGGACGGAGACTCGAATTTCGATGACCAGCGAAGACGCAGAAAGAAGAGCTGAGAAGCTTGAATCCCACCCGGAGGTAGCCAACGGAATTGGCGAGAGGAAGGCTTGGGTGCGTCAAAGGTCACGGCAAGGAGAGAACACTCTGCTCAGAAGCAGGCGAGCGTTGCAGACAGCAGAGGTCGAATTTAGTTGCTGCTGTCGCAAGTGCGCTATCTTCAGTGGACTTCATGAACCGCCGTATACGGAACCGTTCGTACGGTGGTGTGGGAGGACGGCGGCGGTGACTTCGCCTCCTACCCGATCCGTAGTGCTGCGGAAAATAGAAACTGAACGAACTATTGCGCCCGGTCGGCACGCGGCGTATACTCCGCGTTAACTTCACCATCAATCATTAAGCCGAGGTTGTTGCCATGAAAAAATCGTTCAAGTCACTGGTCAGTTCCATGATATCGGCGGAAGTGGCTCTGATTTTTGTTTCGCTGCTGCCGCCTTCATGCCACGCCCAGCAGAGAGGCGCCAGTCGGCCCGATGCAGTCAGCGCCAGGAAAGCCGAACAGGACATGATTGATCGGGAATGGAACCTCACGCGCATGACGAACGAAGCTGATAAGCAGTTTAAGAAGGAACAGATTTCTCTGTTTCCGCAAATCAAGGAAGATTTCACAAATCTCCAGACGGTTAATAACAACCTGATGCGAACCGTCTTTGTTAATAACGCGATTGATTACGGAGTCATCTCCGGGGCCATCGGGGAAATTAGGAAGCGCGCGTTTCGCCTGAGGCAAAACCTGGTCTTACCCAAAATCTCCGACCGGGAAGAAGCGCACAAACAAACCGATATTCGCAACAACGAGCAATTGAAAGCTTCACTGCTTGGTCTCGATCACGCCGTCATGAGTTTTGTGAAAAATCCTATCTTCCAGGCGCCAAATGTGGTTGATCCGGTCCTGGCATCGACCGCAGGGCGCGACCTTGAAGCCATCATTGCGTCGAGCAATACAATCAAGAAAGAGATCGAAAGACTGAAAACCGCCAATAATCGAAAATGAAGGCGGGGCATTCCAACGTGAGAAGACTTTTTATTGCTCTCGAGCTATTTATTATGGTTGCGGCAACTGTCGTGTGTTTTTCCGGACAAGTAAGAGCCCAGAAACCAAGTGGAGTAGTAATACGCACTGACGATCCTTTAAGCCGGGATCGCGACGCGACTCGCCCCGACCGTAGCGAGTATGAAATCCGAACTGCCGTGACTGGTACGCCTTCGCAGGTCGAGGCAGAATTGAAGTACGCCAAAGAGGCATTTGACGCGAAGCCTCCTCGCTATGACGAAGCAGAAGAGCATTACTTGAAAGCCAGTAAGCTAAATCCGAAAGAAGAGCGCGCTTACCTGGGGCTGGGGATGGTTTATGCCAATCAAGAGAGAGTCAATGATGCTACCGCCGCTTTTCAGAAGGCCGTTGAGATAAAACCAAAATTCTCAGAGGCTCACTTTAACCTGGGCGTTATCTTTGTTGCTCTCGGTAAGAAAGACGAGGCGAATGAGCAATATACCGTGCTCAAAGATTTGGACCTGAAACTCGCCGTTAGACTTAAGGAAATGATCGACAAGCGATTCAAGCCAGGAGGCCCCTGATTCCTGAAACCTAAAGCTTAAGCAAGTGCCCCAGCTTTTCTTTCTTAGTTTGCAAGTATCTAGCTGCTAATTCCTGCGGTTGAACTTCAATCGCCACCCGCTCGACGATTTCCAGTCCTGCTTCTTCCATCGCTCGCAGTTTGCCTGGATTGTTTGAAATCACGCGCACCTTGCAGAGTCCTAGATCGAAAAGCACCTCCGCACATTGCCGGTACTCGCGCGAATCTACCGGTAGACCCAGGCGTTCATTGGCTTCAATTGTATCCGCTCCCTGATCCTGCAACGCGTACGCTCGAATCTTGTTAATGATCCCGATGCCGCGGCCTTCCTGTTGTTGATAGACGATGGCGCCGCGGCCGGCTTCTTCGATCATTTGCATTGTTCGGTGGAGCTGCTCGCCGCAATCGCATTTTGCTGATCCAAATACGTCGCCGGTCAGACACTGAGAGTGAATCCGCACCAGCGTCGGCACATCGCGACGCAATTCCCCCTTGAACAGGGCGACAAACTCTTCGTCACTCGTCAATGAGCGATAGCCCGCGATCTGAAAAGTTCCCCACTCGGTGGGCAAATTGGCTACCGCGACGCGCTCCACCGATAAATCGCGCGACGACATCGGACAATTTTCGGCTGATTTCCGGCTCAAAACCTTGGCTTCCAAAATGATCTCCCTGCTTCGGTTAGTTGTTTCGCTTAGATTAATTATAGAAGTCGCTGGGTATACAAGCAAACCAACTAAAGTCCAGTTGCGTCAGTTAATTACTGTGCGCCTGCAAACTTCTATTGCTACCCTCTTGGGTCGCGCGATAAGATACGAGGGACGGGCGAGAAGGAAGCCCGCCACCCCGAGTAGTCCTCCCGCTTACTTACTCGGAGAGTCTGGCCTCAAAATTATGTCGGCAGAATCTGAAGAGCTATCGGGCAAGTCAGACCTCGACAACACCTTTGGCGGCAAGAGTCGCAAACGCGGCCTTGAGCGACGGCCGGCGCTGGTATTCCTGCGTGGTGAACTACTCGCGGTTCCCATACCGCTGGAGCGCACCGAGGTAACGATCGGCCGGGCACTTGACGCTGACGTGCGCGTGAATGACACTCGCGCGTCGCGGCTCCATGCGCGGATCACGACGGAATCTAATGAGGCTACCGGTGAAAAGCGTTTCCGCCTTTCTGATCTTGGCTCGACTAACGGCACGCTGCTTAACGGCCTACCTGTCGATGAAGCCTATTTGCAGGACGGTGATAAGTTTGAAGTCGGCGATCAGCTGATTCGTTTTGAAATGCTCGACGAGATTGACCGTGAATTTCAGAAGCAGATTCATCGCCTGTTGGTTCACGATGATCTCACCGGCCTCTTAACAAGCAAATCTTTCTTCTCTGAGTTGCGGCGCGAATCGGCCCGGGCCGCTGCCGAATCGATGCCCTTCTGTGTTCTGATGATGGATCTCGACTACTTCAAAAAAGTAAACGACTCGTATGGGCACCTCGTTGGCAGCGAAACGCTGGAAGAGGTGGGCGCGGTGATCAGGAAGTCACTACGCGCAGGCGATGTTGCCGCGCGCTTTGGTGGTGAAGAGTTTGCGGCTTTTCTGCTCGATGCTGACTACGCTCAGGGCCTCGTGGCGGCTGAACGCGTTCGCGCCGAAATTGAGAAATATGAATTCCCGGCAGTGCGCCGCGATAGCGGGATGCCTCGAAAGACTCACCACATCAAAATCAGCATCGGCATCGCCTCATTTCCTGATGACGCGCGGGACCCGATTCAACTTGTGGAAATGGCTGACTCGGCGCTCTATCGCGCGAAGCGCAGTGGCCGCAATCGCGTCTGCGCATATCGGCCATCGCTCGCCGAAACTGAACGGCCGTTGCGATCGCGATCTTGATTGTCCTGAGCAGCGCATTTCTCGATACATTTTCCTGGGCATTTTCGCTGTGCTCTCAGCGCCTCCGTGGTAAATGATCATCAACACGGAGACACGAAGAGCACCGAGGTTGCACCGAAACAATCCGATTAAGTCTGTGCGGCAGGCTGAAAGAGTTGCCAAAAGGAATCGACGGACGATAAGGTATCCTGCTCAAGTAACTAATGAGGGAGGCATTATCCGTGAAACTCTTGAATATCGTACTCTGTCTCGTCTTCCTGGTTTGTGGGTTTACGACCGCTGTGGCGCAACAAGGTGAGCAGCGTGCACCGCTCAGCGAATCCGCCGTCGCTTTTGATTCGAAGGGCATGAACGCGATCGACGCGCGATTATTGACAACCCTCCTTAGCGGTTCTCCGGATACGCCGGTCACCAACGTGAGATTGGTCCTAAAAAATAACAGTCCCACCTTTTTTACTTACGTCTCGGGTTGGGCGACATTCTATGACGCCGGCGGAGTCCGTTGTGGCGAAGGCCAATTCAAAGCCGACGCGCTGGCGCCTGGTGAATCAGTTGAGACGGATACACCAGGTTTGCGACTGCGTTGTTCCCCGGCGACGTGGCGCATTGTCGCGACGAATTTGTTGACCCGCACAAAAGAAATGGCGCCGGCAGAACCAGCGCCGCCAGCTCCCGCTGAAGCCCCCATCGCCGAACGGCCCGCCCCGGTTAATTTCATCATCAGTATTGATGGCGAAGAGCACCCGATTCAGGTTAACAATCCGCTCGTGCTGAAGCTCGGCAACCGAGACCGAAAGATTGTGCTACGCTCGGCCCCTTAAGATGAGACACTGATTCTCACCAGGCGGCTGGCTTGGTGAAAGATCCGCGACCATCGCTTAACGTGTTAGGAAACTGGCTACGCGCCAGCACTCCGCGACGAATCTGCTTTACAAACTTCGCGTGAGGCAAGAGCGCCACGCTGGGTAGTCGATGCGGATTCAGGATTCCTACCGGTTTACCTAAACGCTGAGTTACCATCTTAATTGGCTCAAGCAAATCCGAGTCATTGGAAACCACGACGGCAAGTTCATAAGCATCAGCGAATCCGTCGATTAACAAGTGGGTCGCAAGATTGACGTCGGATCCTTTTTCTTCGGTCTTGATCACTCTTTGATAGCCTTTGCCAGGCGCGGCTAGCGGCATCATTATTTCGTGCGTGAGAAAAAACCCATGGATAATGGACAGATTCGGAATCGTTTGCAACGCGCGAAGAAATGTCTCTTGCCGCGAACGCTGGTCAGGATCCGACGGGCGAGGCTTTACCAGCGCCGTGAAGTATTTGATTTGCAGGATCTGATCACGAGGTAGGAGCAACCGACACATCTCCGCGAGGTTCAACCATCGATAACGTGTCCTCTTCAGTGCGCCGTAATATAAATTGAAACCGTCAATGTAGACGTTAACTTTCATGGGAGTAAACACGGAAGCCGCCTTGCGGCGGCTTCGTACCAGGTTCGCCGCGAACGGCTACTACTGGGCGGTATGCGGGTATTATCGCTTTCGTAAGCAGACCTGTCAACGATCATGGGCGATCAACTTTGTACTCGCCCGAACCATCCTGCTTAAATCGAGAACGACAAGTCATCCTGGGATGTGTTCCGTGGCCTGACCCCCAGACTTCAAAAACCCTTTCTAATCTAAGCCTTCAGGTTACGTTAACTACCTAATCCAATACCGGCAACACCGCTGCACCGCGCGGCATGATATGGCCCTTGGCGCGGGACGAAATATTCGCAAGCGCTTCCTCGAGGGAGCGCGCAGGGGTTATGCGCATCCGCCGCACCTCATCGTCGGCAAGCTTCGTTATCATCAGAACTCGAAAGCGTTCGGTCTTGCTAAGCAAAGCCCAGGCAGTCTGTCCATTAACCTCATACTTTTCCCGTAGCCGTGCTTCGAGAGCGGACGAGTTCTCTGACTCGAACCACTTCAAAAAGTCTGAGCGGCCGAGGCCGTCACGGCACTCGGCGAGCAGAACAATTGTGCCGCCGTCGACACAGGCCTGCGCCGCCATGTCGAGCGCTTTGTGCGCTTGAATAATGTTGATGTCGTAAGGCGAGCCGCCGCAACTGATCACAACCACTTCGCGCTTTTCATGGATTCGCTTCGAATGGTCAGCGAGATACGATTCGCACGCCAGGCGATGCGCAACTCTCCAGTTGCCCGCGAAAACGCTTTGGGGATGTCCTCGTTGATCAACAATCGCATTGATGATGAAAGCCGGATTGATCAGCGCCGTGACGCGTTCGCATTCCTCATGCACCGCGTTTCCATCAAGTTTGCCCGCGGCCACTCCGGCGCGCCGCCCGCCGCGCTCGAAATCAAACGCCAGCATATGCGTTGCTTCAATGGTTCCGGTCGAAGCCAGGCCGGGACAAATCGATTTCCGGCCACCCGTAAAGCCCGCGAAGTAGTGAAACCCGACCACTCCCGTCAGAATTACCTTCGCAAAATCCCTTAAGGCTCGATTCACTTCGACCGGTTGACCCTGTTTCGTTAAGCCGATTTGTAGCAGCTGTCCGGCATTGTGAGGATCGTGATCGATGAGTTGGATTCGTTGGGCAATGAATGGCGTCAGCAACTGGCGTCTTTCATCGGGCCGAACGTGGCGATGGAGCCCGGTAGCGAAAATGATTGCGACATCGCCTGAGTCGACGCCCCCCTGGATTAAGCGGCGCACGAGCAGGTTAACGATCTGAGCGCTTCCTGTTGCCCGAGTCGCATCCGAGGCGACGATCAGCACATTATCATCGGCTGAAACAAGTTCTTCCAGTAACGGCGCTTCGAATGGATTATCAATTGCCGCGCCGATTTCTGCGTCGGACATCCGGCGCGAGGTGGTCTGGTCCTGAGCGAGCAGTTCGAAGCGTGATGAGTCGTAATCGAAGTTAACCGAGCCATTGCCGTAGCCGAGTTGGATTTGCGGCATGGGCTTCAATCACGCTCGGGGCGGAAACAGGCGCGACCGGCGTGACAAAAATGGAAGGTGTCATCTTCGAATTCCGGCGTCTCCATCTGGATCGTCAGGTGATCGACGCCGAAGCGGTCGTGCAGCTTGGTCCGCAGTTCTTTCAAGAGGCCTGGCTGAGAAATGCTTTGGGCATGAATCACGTGGGCGCTCAGGGCTTCGCGCCCTGAGGTAATCGTCCAAATATGCAGGTCGTGAACGGCCGCAACGCCGTCGGTTTGAAGAATGGCGTCTTCGACCGCCGCGAGGTTTATGTGTGCCGGCGTACCTTCGAGCAAAACGTTGGTAGCATCGCGAATCAGGTTCCAGGAACTCCAGACGATCAGCATCGCGATGATTATGCTGAACAATGGATCAGCCGCATTCCAGCCGAACAGGGTAATCAAGGCCCCGGCAATGATCGCCGCGACCGATCCGAGCGCGTCGCCGATCACGTGCAGCCACACACCACGGATGTTCAAATCCTGGTCCCGATCCTGATGCAGCAAATACGCGCAGATCAGGTTTACGAGTAAGCCTCCCGCAGCGACAATCGTCATTGCGATGCTTCTGACTTTCGTGGGCGCGAACCAGCGTTGATAAGCTTCGTAGACTATGATCAGTGAAATCAGGATTAACGCTACACCGTTCACGAGTGCCGCCAGAATCTCGAGGCGGTAGTAACCGAAGGTCTTGTTCGGCGTAGCAGGGCGTGCCGCAAACCACACGGCCATTAAAGCCAGCATCAATGCGGCCACATCTGCCAACATATGGCCGGCGTCGGCCAGCAGCGCCAGTGATCCGGTCCACCAACCGCCCATCGTCTCGGCCACCATGTAGATAGCCGTGAGCGCGAGGACGATCGTCAGCGATCGCCGGCTTTCGGGAGCACGGCCATGCTGATGCGCATGGTCTCTAGTGTCAGTTGTCACGCTTGAATTGGTCATTAACTCGAGGGCTCTCTCGGTTTGACTCGATAACTATTGCGAAGATGCTCCATCCGCAAAACCTTTTAAGAAAACAAGATTAGCAGATTAAGGAACTCGGGCAAAAAAACTCATTTCTCGGGGAAAGGCAGACGGAGCGTGTGGCACGGGCGTTCCGCCAGTAAATCGGGCGCAAGGTGTGTGTCCACAATCAAACTGAACCAGTTCCGGTCGAAGGCGTTTATTCATGTGTTCGGCCGGGCGGTGCTAGAATCCTCCTTCCATGGCGGCTACTGCTCAATTCATGGATCAGCAGGTGCGATCGCGCGCAGTTTCGTTGCGTTGGATAATTGGCGCGCGTGAAGACCTGATCTGGTTCATAGGTTCAGTCGTTTCAAGCTACTTATTGCTCGGCCTTTACGTCGCCGGAATTGTGCCGCTCATTCCAATGGTTGCGGCATGGGCAATTCTTATCGATGCGCCGCACGTCTTTGGCACACTCTCGCGAACGTACTTCGATACTTCAGAATGGGATACGCGCAAGCGTCTGATGCTCGGCTCGCTTTTGTTCTTTGTCGTAGGACCAGCGATGGTCCTTCTCGGCTTTGGTTTCACTTTCTTTTTCCTGGCCGCGTTGTGGGCTTATTACCATCTTGTCAAACAGCACTATGGGTTCATGGTGCTATACAAAAAGAAAAACAATGATCTGGCTGCGGTAGACAATGCGCTTGATCGTTTGTTATTGCTGTTCGCCTTCAACTATCCATTTGTCGCCTACATCGCTTCCGATCCAGCGGCGATGGAGCGCGTCCCGCCGGTCTTGCGCAACGGTGTCAATGCGGTCGCGTTGTTGCTGTTGGTGGGCACCGTGGTGCTGGGCACGGCGTGGATTGGGCGACAGCTTCAGCGTGCCTGGTTGCGACAGCCGCTGAATGTTCCGAAGTATCTGCTACTTGCCGCGGCCATTCCGATGCACTGGATCGCGCTGTTGACGCCAATGCCAAATAAGCCGATCGCGCTGGTGGCAATCCTCACGATTTATCACAACCTGCAATATCACCGGCTGATTTGGTTTCATAATCAGAAATATAGTGTCAGAAGCCCAAACCTCAGGGAGGGCGCCGTTCGTCCTTTGGATCTCAAAAAGAAATATGGACCGGCAGCCCTGATCAGCCGCCGCTTAATTTTTTATGTTGGGTTTGGCATTCTGTTCGGCCTCATGTATCAGGGACCGCGGCAAGTCCTGGGTTACCTGGGGTTGAAACCTACTCACGGCGTTCCGACGGCCGAACTGCCGGTATCGGTTCAACTAGGCGTGGCGTTTCTCTGGGGCGTCGCTTTCATTCACTACTACCTCGATTCCAAAATCTGGCGCGTGCGCCGTGATCCGTCTGTTGGCAAAGCGCTGAAAATGGATTGAGGCGGGCCGGTTTTAGTAGGCAAGTGTTCAGCGAGTCTTTTTTTGCTTGAATTCCAGGGTGCGTGGTTTTTCGTTTCGCGCCGTTTCAGTTTTGCAAAAGCCACTCACAACCTCGACGAACTTTTGCGGATACTCAACCGGCGGCAAGTGCCCACAATTGCGAAAGACTATCAGCCGCGAATGTGGGATAGCATCGCGCAAGCGATAGCCGCTGCTCAGTGGGATGTGCGTGTCATTATCGCCCCAGAGGATTAACGTGGGCTGGCGAACCTGATGCGCATCACGGTGCAACCGGTTGGCATTCCAGCGGCGCACGGTTCGAAGCATTGCGCGATGAGTGCTGGCTGTCTCCAACAGATGATGCCGGGCTGCGACCGTCTGTTCATTTATTTTCCTGCCCATCCGGCGATACATGTCCTGCATGCGCTTGCGCAGGACCCAGCGCGAACCGAGAAACAGAGGTGTCACGATATCGCCAACAATCGGTAAACGTGAAAGCCGCAATAGCATTTTCTTTTTTGGTTCGTCATCACTGACGGCTCCCACCAGCACGAGCTTTTCTATTCGATCCGGATAATCGAGCGCGGCCGCCAACGCGATCGCCGCGCCGTAAGACGCTCCCACGAGTGTCGCTTTTTCGATTCCCAGGCGATCCATCAAACCGAGGACTGCCTGCGCCTGGAACTCAATCGTGTAATCGCCGTCGGCTGGCTTGTCAGAGTAACCATAACCCGGCAGATCAGGAGCAACTACATGAAAACCCTTGGTCGCTAGCGGTAAGAACACCTCGCTCCAAATGAGCGTCGAAGAAATAAATCCGTGAATGAGAATGATCGGCGGCGCGCTTTCATCACCCGCTTCCTGATAATGGACTCGCACGCCGTTGACAGTCGTGAACCAGGAATATTCCGGATGATAAATGTAATCGAGACTGTCCGGCCAACTTACGTCTTGTGGGCGCGTAAGAAGCTTCGTGGCCACCACGCCGGCGACTACTCCGGATATTCCCGCGAGCAAATAACGTTTCTTCATACGGACTGGAATTCTAGCAATTGGCCTGCGTAGAGAAAAGCCGGTCGCTGATGCAAGGAACCGCAATCGATATCGGCTAGCCTCGATTCCTTAGTTGGCAATAACAACCCGCGGGTGCAAATACTTTCCTTTCGCATCATAGGCGCCGATCGCGACTAAATTTCCGTTAGGATCCCGCATCCGCACATTTTCATTGCTTTTCCAATTCGATCCGGCACTGTCTATTTGCAAGTTGATGCCATGAAGTACGCGCGGTACATCATCAGAACTCAAATCGATAGATGCCAGGTGAGAAAGAGCTGTGTCGGGCGAAATCAGTGCCTGTTCCGGCGAATCTGAATCTGAGAGTTCCGTCAGTTGCTCAGGGAGGAGCGCCTGCTCGATGCGGAAGTTTCCCGCCCGGGTGCGGCGCAATTCGCACAGGTGGGCGCCCATGCCGAGCCTCTGGCCCAGGTCTTCGGCCAGCACTCGAACATAGGTCCCGGCAGAGCAGACGACCTGAACTGCAATCTCGCGGGTGTCATCATCGTTCATTCTAAGTGAGCCGTTTCTGGAGACTGCCTTAAACTGAAAGACCTGAATGCGCGCAGGTTTGCGCTCAACTTCTTTACCCCGTCGCGCAAGTTCATAAAGTTTTTCTCCGCCAATCTTCCTGGCGGAAAACATTGGTGGCGTCTGTTCGATTTCACCGCACAGGGATGACATTGCTGTTTCAATTTCCTCGGGACTCAAATTCACGGCGCTTGCCCGTGTCGGGGTTTCGATGCGTGTGCCGGTCGCATCGCCGGTGTTTGTCGCATAACCAAGACGAATCACGCCCGTATACTCTTTTTCAGCGCCGCTCAAAAATTGCGCCAACCTCGTCGCCCGTCCGACCAGGATTACCAGCACGCCCGTCGCAAATGGATCGAGCGTGCCTGTATGTCCAACTCGTTTTACGTGCAGAATTTTTCGTACGTGAGCCACCACATCATGCGAAGTCATGCCGGCGGGTTTGTCGATTATTAGCACGCCGTCCACGCCAACCATTTTAGAGTTTTGTTTTGCGATTGTCGCTTCGAAACCCAGGCGAAGGTCGTTTGGTTTGTGATGGCTGTATTAGATTCCATGCAGCCGCAGGCGGAATTCGTCGTTAAAAGCAGCAAGATCGGGTAGGCGATGCGAAAATTTGTGCGCCTCACTTAAGAGCATCGGCAGCCCGCGCTTTTCCAAATTCAAACCATACGCAAGGTTTGAAAACATTGAGGCGATGTGGGGATTTAATCGTTCCTGGACTCCAAAGCGAATTGCTCGCAATGCTGTCGGCGCAAAACCGGCGCTGCGCCGCGGGTTCACGATTTCAATTGCGCGATCAAAAATGTGCAGGCGTGTCGTGACATCACGCACAGCTAGATCGCGATGCATTAAGGTATTCGCGAGCGCTTCAGCCACGACCCCGCGATGATAGTTGGCGCGCGCCACCGCGGCAGCTGAATCATCCTGATCCGCCGCCGGCACTGCCGGCCGCGAATCTTGCAGGTCGCAATAACGTCTGGCAAAACGCCAGGCCGCTTCATAGATGGTTGCGAGATTGCCGGTCAGCTCAACTCGCTCGATTACCGGGGCTTGATTTGTATCACCGCTGAATCGAGTGGCGATCAATGAGGCTCTGGGCAGGAGCCTGGCGACACTTTCATTCCGACCGAACAACAAAATTCCGGCGACCGTAGGCGTGACGTCGCTTCCAGTGTTTGTGGCAAGCAGCAGGTATCGCTCGAGAATTTCGGCGGTTGGATAACCCTTGGCGCGAGCTTCATCGAATACGCTCCCTTCAAATCCGCGCATGAAGCTCCAAAGGTGGGCTTCGTCAATGTCGGCGACAGTTGCACCGATTGCCGGCAAAGTTTCGTAAGAAATTGGCCGCACATAGTCCAGCAACGTCGCTAACTCTTCCGGCGTTGCTTCGCGTTTTTCGGCGCCGACTCGTATGAAAAACCTGCCGTCCCTGGTTCGATAAGGTTTTCGCCGGCCGTCAATATCGAGCGAGACAATACGCCGGCCGCTGTCAAACGCCACCCGATCGATAAACGGGATCAGGGCGGGGGTCATGTCTTCACGACAAATGCGCGCCAGCTCTTCCTGCACTTCCTCAGGGTGATCGATCCCTTCGACCCGCATCTGATCGTTGACGCCAAAGACGATCACACCTCCGCCGGTGTTGGCCATCGCGACAATCTCCTGGGCGATGCGTTCAGAATTCGAAAGTTTGACTTTGAGTTCGAGGAAGGTGTCTTCACCGCCGCGCACCAGCCGCATCAGCTCAGTGCGGTTGGTTTGGGGCGCTCCACTCGAGTACAGGTACTCCTGGAAAGAGCGTTCGGTGACCGGTTCATGCCGTTGATTGCTGCGAAATCTTCTGCGAGCCATTTGTGTAATGACGGGGCCGGCGAGCCCGCCCGGATGCCGCAGCGCCTATTGACGTGCAACATCGCTGGAATCTCAGATTAATGCTTCACGCGTTTGCCATCTCAGTGTAGCATAGCGCGTCTCGTGAGGTATGTTTGGAGTTCCGCCTTGAGGCGGAATGCCTGCTTGACGAAATGCTCCGCCCGAAGGCGGAAGTCCTGACAACAGATGTTCTCACGTCGAAATCACGCCAATCACGCTTATATTGCGCTCGGCTCGAATCTGGGCGATCGCGCGAGAAATCTCCTGCTTGCGGTGCGAGGGATGATGGAAGCTTCGCTATGTGTCGGCCGTCTGTCTTCGATTTTTGAAACGGAACCAATTAGCGAAATAAAGCAGCCTTCCTTTCTAAACATGGTAGCAGAAATAGGAAATCCTTTGCCGCCGCCGGAGCAGGTGATGGCGCGGCTGTTGCGAATTGAATATTCCCTGGGCCGCACGCGAGAGGTTCCCGACGGACCGCGCACAATCGATCTTGACCTGCTGCTCTATGGAGATGTGTTGAGCGACACTGAGTTCCTCAGACTCCCCCATCCGCGTTTGCATGAGCGTCGTTTTGTCCTCGAGCCGCTGGTCGAAGTTGCGCCGCGCCTGGTGCATCCAGTACTGAAGAAGACTATGGCGGAACTGTTAGAGAGCCTGGCAGATAAGTCGAAGGTAAAAAAATTGACTGCGTTATGAGCTATGTCGCCGCCAACGCGCTTCGAATCCTCAATCCAATTTGGCGGTAGGCAAAAATTTGGGTGCCCGTCTGATCTTTGTCGCTTGCTCGAACGCATAGGCGAACTTTATTAACGTCGGCTCGCTCCAGGCCCGGCCAAAAAATGAAATTCCCACCGGCAAACCAAATACGTAGCCTGCGGGCACAGTTATGTGCGGATAGCCGGCGACAGCGGAAGCGGTCGAATAGCCGCCCGCGAAGTGATCTCCGTTCACCCAATCAGTAGGCCATGCGGGACCACCCGTTGGCGCAATGAGCGCGTCGAGTTTGTTCTTGTCCATCACAAAATCGATGCCCTCCTTGCGCGACATCCGGTGATTTTTTGCGAGTGCGTCGCGATAGGATTTGTCAGTCAGCGGTCCTTTCGCCTGGGCCTTGATAAAGAGATCCTGATCAAAGTAAGGCATCTCGCGATCGCGATATTGTTCGTTGAAATCGATAATCTCCTTCAAGGTCTTCACTGGAGCCCGCGGACCAAGCGAAGTAAGGTAGTTGTTCAGGTCAGTCTTGAATTCGTAAAGCAGAACTTCCAATTCTGAATCATCGAACTTCCCCTGGGTCGGAATGTCGGCCGGATCAATCACGGTTGCGCCGTGTTTCTTAATGATGTCGACGCAATCGTTCATGAGTTTGTCGACGGCATCATTGAAGCCAAACCCCTTGCGGTGCACGCCGATCCGCGCGCCCTTTAAACCGCTCGCGTCGAGAAACTTAGCGTAATCTGCAAAAGAATTGCCGGCTTTGGTCGCAGGGTCGCCCGGATCAGGACCGGCGAGCACGCCCAGCAAAACTACGGCATCGGTCACGGTGCGGCACATCGGCCCGGCCGTATCCTGACTGTGCGCAATCGGCACGATGCCTGCTCGGCTGATTAAACCAAGAGTCGGTTTAATTCCCACCAGCGAGTTCGCGTTCGAAGGGCAAACCACCGAGCCGTCAGTCTCTGTGCCTACTCCGATCGCGCTAAGGTTGGCCGCGATTGCGGCGGCTGTGCCCGAACTGGATCCGCATGGGTTGCGATCAAGGACGTAAGGATTCTTTGTCTGTTTGCCGCGACCGCTCCAACCACTACTCGAGTGGCTCGAACGAAAGTTTGCCCATTCGCTCAAGTTTGTTTTGCCGAGGATTATTGCGCCCGCGTCGCGTAACTTCCTCGCTACGGTTGAATCCCGCAGTGGAATTGATCCGCCTAGCGCCAGCGACCCTGCGGTGGTTGTCATGCGATCATGAGTATCGATATTGTCCTTGATCAGCACCGGAATACCGTGCAATGGACCTCGCACGCCTTTCGCCTTGCGCTCCTTGTCCAGATCGTTTGCGATCGGCAGCGCATCCGGATTCAACTCGATTATCGAGTTGATTGCCGGCCCGCGCTTGTCGATGTCATCGATTCGATCCAGATATTTTCTGGCCAGCGAATGCGCCGTGTATTTCCCTGACGACATTCCGCTTTGCAACTCGGCGATAGTGAGCTCGTCAAGTTCGAATGCCGGCGGCGCCGGTGAGTCGGGTCCTGCTGCGTGCTTCACATTGGCTTTCCTGGCCGAAGCTCCAACGCATTCGCCGGCCAACGCCACCCCACCAAGAATTCCGCTGCGGACAAAGTTTCTGCGATTCATTAGCTCCTCGCTTTAACATGGCAAGTGTCAGAAGCCGGACCGTGAGAGAGCTCCAACGCGTTGAGATTGCCTCCGCGGGCGCTTCTGGCACGATAAGATCGACGCACTTCTATGCCGAGCCCCGGGAAAAGTCAACAGAAAAAATTAACCGGCAAAGACCGTTCAGTAGATCATTACTGTCGACTCATTAACTTCGATTCGCTATGCTTAGCGCCTGATGTTATCGCCGAATCGGGAATACGGTCTTAGCTGATGCAGCGCATTCCGGTGCGTCTAAAAGGACGCGAGAAAACATACGAAATCAAGATTGGCACGCGCTTACTATCGAGCCTGGGAAGAGATGTGCGCGCAGTCCTGGGTCCGGATGCGCGCCGAGTCGCCATCATTTCCAACAGAACTGTCTTTGATCTTTTTGGCCGGCAGGCCGCAGGCAGCCTGACAAAAGGCGGCTTGAAAGTCAGTCATTGGCTGATGCCCGACGGTGAAAGAAACAAGACTTTGCGAAGTTTGAGCAAGGCGCTCTGTTTTTTGCTGGATGCAGGGCTCGAGCGCAGCGACGCAGTAATCGCTCTCGGAGGCGGGGTAGTCGGCGATTTGGCCGGATTTGCCGCGGCGAGTTATATGCGGGGAATTTCCTTTGTGCAGGTTCCCACAACTTTGTTAGCCCAAATCGATGCTTCAGTCGGGGGCAAAACGGGCGTCAATCTCGAAGGCGGCAAAAACCTGGTCGGCGCCTTTCATCAACCACGTTTGGTTTTGATTGACACCCGGACGCTGGAAACGTTACCGCAACGAGAACTTACCGCCGGCTGGTGCGAAGGCGTAAAGCAAAGCGCGATCGCCAGCAGGAAACTCTTCGATCAAACCTGCAAAGCTCTCCGTAATCCCGACGACCAGGATCTTCTGGCTGCCGTCATCGGGGCACAATGCCGTTTTAAGGCGTCGATTGTGGCCGCCGATGAACGCGAGGAGATCGCGCGCAATGATCAGCGCTCGCGTCGCATTCTGAATTTCGGACATACGACGGCACATGCGCTCGAATTGATTACCAAATACCGGCGCTTTCGACACGGCGAGGCGGTGGGTCATGGTATTCTGGTGGCCGGTGAGATCTCAAAAAATCTGGGTATGCTTCCCCGTTCCGAGTTACAATCGTTGCGTGACGCGGTGACGTTGTGCGGACGATTACCCCGGGCGGACGATCTGCCAATCAACCAAATCATAAAGAGTCTGGCGCGTGATAAGAAAGCTGTTGGTGGAACTGTCAATTGGATTCTGCTCGAGCGGATTGGCTCTCCCCGAATAGTCAGCGGCCGCGAAATGACCCCGGCTCTGTTGCGCGATTCGCTTCGTGCGGGACTCACTTAACTGAAAGATCGAAGCACCAATCGAAATCCATGAATAACAAACGCAGAAGTCATGGCTTTAGTGAAATGGGATCGGCACGCCTGAATTTCATAATCGCATTAATCATAGTCGTCGGTACCTTTTATGTCGGCTACAAATACGTTCCGGTTGCCTACCAGGCCTACCAGTTCAAAGACGCAATGCAAATTAAGGTTGACGCTGCCGCCACTCAAGGGTTCGATCCATCGTGGGTGCGGGACCAGTTGGTGAAGAGTGAATCTGAGTTCGGCATTCCCGCAAATGCAGTCATCAGTCCGTCAGCGAGCGAGGGACGAATTGAAGTGCGAGTGCAATACACGAGCCCGATTGAGTTTCCCGGCTACACCTACAACTACGAATTCGATCACACCGCGAAGAGTAGTATTTTTCTTACCGGAAAATAGAGATTCTTAAAAACGCAGGGTCGGCCAGGCGTAAGATCGCTTTGCGAGCGTGCTTAGGTGGAGAGTTGTGTGATTTGGTCGGCGCCGGCAATCTGGACCAGACCTCCCGGCATTTCGGCGAGCCAGGTTGTTGGACAGACGCCGCAGCGGGTGCATTGATCAACCGAAGGGCACGGAGCAGTGGAGCGGGCGGCGTGCGACCGTTCGTGCTCCTGCTGCATGAAGTCGCGTGAGATGCCAGAGTCGACTATTTCCCACGGCAGGATTTCATCGTAGCTGCGACCACGGCTCGTGTGAAATCCTGGATCAATCTGAGTTTCGCGCAGGGCGGCGGCCAGATCACCGTTAAGGCGCGCCGCAGCTTCGATGACCCGCGCGACGCGACGGTCACCAGACGAAAATAGCGCCTGCTCATGCGCGATGCGCGCGGACATCGCCCGGACTTCTACGTTAGGAATACGGGCCAGTTGTTTGCATGTCCATTTCAAGCGCCGTTTCAGCTCCCTCTCTTCGCAAATCGGTTCCCGTTGAAATGGTGTATTCGGCTTGGGCACAAACCCGTTGAGCGAAGGAATAATTTTTCCGGCCCGGCCAAAACGGCGGCCTGCTTCCAACATACGATTCTTGATTCGTTCGACGAGCCCGACCATCTCTGCGAGGTCTTCATCGGTTTCCGTCGGCAGGCCCACCATTAAATAAAGTTTGACGGTGAGCATGCCGCGATCGAAGACCGCGCCGCAGATGTCGACAATCTCGTCGTTGGTTAGGTTCTTGTTAATGACCCGGCGTAAACGATCAGAGCCGGTCTCCGGCGCAACGGCGATTTGCTGATCGCGCGACTCAACCAGCGCGTCCAGCAATTCGTCCGAGATCTGATCCAGCCGGAGCGACGAAACCGAGATGCGATAATTCATCTCGCGCAGCCCCTTCAGGATTTCGCTTATCTCGGGGTGGTCGCAAACAGCAGTTGAAACCAGGCCAATCTTGTCGGTTCTTGCCCGCCATTCGCGCGCCTTTGCCAGAATATCGCGCGCCGGCACCACGCGCGGCGGCCAGTAATTAAAGCCCGCCCAGCAAAAACGGCACCCCTGCGAGCAGCCGCGGGAAATCTCAATTAGAAACCGATCGCCCATTTCGGCTTGCGGCGCGAAGATGGTCGTCGACGGGGCAAAGACTTCGTCGCGTCTGAGCTGCGCAACAACGTCAAGTTGTTGGCGCCGAATTGCCCGTCTCAGGCTTCCTTCCTTTGGATTCTCGGCCGCGACCGCACGACCGATGCGGAGCGGAATACCTTCAGCCGTCGGAGTGCAGGCCGCAATCGTGCCGTCTTCCTGGTAACTCACCTCATAAAGCGAGGGCACATAAAAACCACGTCCCTGTTGGGCCAGCGCCAAAAGTATCTCTTCCTTCGATTCATTCTCGAAGATTGCCTCGACGAGTTTTGGACCTAGTATTTCACCTTCACCGACTCCGATGACATCTGTAAAGTCGGCAATCGGCTCGGGATTGAGAAACGAGGCTGCGCCGCCCATCACGATCAAGGGATCGTGTCTGGTTCGGTCCTTCGCCCAAACCGGCACTCCGCTCAGCTGGAGCATACGGGCCATGTTGAGGTAGTCAGTTTCGAATGAGATCGAAAATGCGACGATGTCAAAATCACGAATTGGACTCTGGGATTCGAGCGAAAGCAAAGGTGTTCGGGTGCGTTCGTATTCGCTCAGCTCATCAGCGTAAGAAGCCCGACCGTGAGGGAGGGCCCGATTATCAACAGAGCCCTTGCTGACGCGCGGGCTTCTGACACGATTAGCGACCGCTTTTTCATCACCAGAGCCCGTGTTTACGCGCGAGCTTCTGACGCTGTCTGGCAGGAACGCGCGTTCGCATGAAACATCAGGCAGACGATTGAAGAGTTCATACATCGCCTGAAAGCCGAGGTTCGCCATCCCGATCGAATAGACATTCGGATAGCAAAGCGCAATGCGCAGTTGCGCGCCACGCTTTAGCACCCAGCCTTCTTCGGCAGCGAGTTTTTGCCTATAGCTTTCGACGATTCTTTTCATAATTGTCAGTAGTCAGTAGTTCGTTGTTAGTTGCATAGGCCGGTTACGCCGGCACAAATAACCAACTAACAACTGACTACTGACAACGAACATTCTTAGTGTTGCATCGTCTCAAGGAAAGCCTTGAGTTTGCGCGAGCGCGAGGGGTGGCGAAGTTTCCGCAGCGCCTTGGCCTCAATCTGACGAATACGTTCACGAGTGACGGCGAAATGCTGGCCGACTTCTTCGAGAGTGTGTTCAGAACCCGTGGTGCCAAGACCGAAGCGCATCTTGATGACCTTCTCTTCGCGCGGAGTCAGCGTGGCCAGGACTTCATCTGTGATCTCGCGCAGGTTGGAAGCCACCACGGCGTCAGATGGATTCAAAATCGACTTGTCTTCGATGAAGTCACCCAGATGCGAATCTTCTTCTTCGCCAATGGGCGTTTCCAGCGAGATCGGTTCCTGAGCGATCTTCAGGACCTTACGCACCTTGGAAACGGGAATGTCCATCTTCTTGGCGATCTCTTCGCTGGTTGGTTCGCGGCCCAGCTCCTGGACGAGCGCGCGCGAGGTCCGAATCAGCTTGTTAATTGTTTCGATCATGTGCACCGGGATACGTATGGTGCGTGCCTGGTCGGCGATCGCGCGGGTGATGGCCTGACGAATCCACCAGGTCGCGTAAGTCGAAAACTTGTAGCCGCGCCGCCATTCGAACTTGTCTACGGCCTTCATCAGTCCGATGTTGCCTTCCTGAATCAAGTCCAGGAATTGCAGGCCCCGATTTGTATATTTCTTGGCAATTGAGACGACCAGACGGAGGTTAGCTTCAACCAGTTCGCGCTTGGCCTGTCCGGTCTGATGCTCGCCGGTGATAATCGATTGCAGCGAGCGCTTGATCTCGACGGGCGGAACGTGATGCTCCTCTTCGATCAGTTGCAAACGCTTCTTACCCGAGGAAACGCGCTTCTTCCACTCCTTCTGATCGGCGGCTTTGATCCGTTTCTTGCTTAGCTTGTCGCTGTATGTGTCGATTTCGCGCTCAGCCGATCGGACCTGTTTTTGCACGTTGCGGATCGCGTTGATCAGACGCTGGCGCGAACGCTCGGTGAGATTCAGCCGGCCGATTTCGTCGGCCATTTCGATCCGCATCCGCGCAACTTTGCGCCGCAAGCGCAGCAATTTCCTGGTCTTCTTGCCACGGGTAATTTTTTGTTCCGCGCGCAACTTGGCCCAATCTTTCAGCGCCTGCTTGAAAAGTTTGCCAATGTTTTCGATGCCTTCAATCGTCCACACGCGATATTCGTCGGCTTTGTCTTCTTCGCCGGCCAGTTCGGCCTGCTCAGAAAACGTGACCACCTCGCGAATGTTGATCCTGCCAAATCTGAGTTCTTCGCCGATTTTCAGCAGTTCACTGATTGCAATCGGCGAACGGGCAATGGCCTTTTGGGTTTTGATTTGTCCACGCTCGATTCGCTTGGCGATGGCAACTTCGCCCTCGCGCGTCAGCAGCGGCACGACTCCCATTTCGCGCAGGTAAAGGCGCACCGGATCGTTGGTTTTTTCCAACGCTCCAGCGGACAAATCCAATTCGAGATCTTCGTCAGCCTCGTCATCTTCGACCGGGATAGCTGCGGCCTGTTCAATCAGGCGCTCGTCGGAATCGGCCACGTGGATGTTCGAAGCGTCAAGCTTTTGCAGCACATCTTCTATGTCGTCAGGCGAGACAACATTGTCCGGCAATTCACGATTCAAATCGTCAAAGGACAGAAATTTCTTATCACCACCAATTTGCAACAGACGATCCATAACATCATCTCGATCTTTTTCTTCTATGCTCACAGTCACGTCCTTAGTTTAATTTCCTTTATGAAAACTCTTTCCTCACGAGCCGGTGGCTACCGGCATCTTTGGCCACAACGCATTTCGTCTTTTGGTTAACTCCAAAACTTCCATCGCCAGCCGATCACGTTTTTCGTTCTCGCCGGCGCGATCTGCCTGGGTCATTTCCGCGTTGAGTTCATCAATGCAACGATCCAATTCCAGCCGGCGCAAATCGTGGATGCACCTTTCTGCCGCCGCCAGGGCATCTTCTTCAAACTCCCAACGCTTGAGAGTTAAAAGGCGCGCCAGTAGCTCGCTGGACGGCGCATCATCTGCCAACAGTTCACTCAAAGAAGCCGCATCAATGTCGACCGCTTTGTCGTGCAATTGAATTAGTGCTCGAAAAATTGGAGCCGTCACCAGGTCGCGGTAATCTTCCTCCTCCAGGCGAGGGAGGATCACGCGCCGAAGCTCTTCATCTTCAAACAACAACTGCAGCAGCCGCTCTTCAACGTCAGTTGGCTCAGCGGTCGCCGGCTTAACTATTTCCTGAACGCCGGCCCCGTTTCCACTTGCGCTCATGCGCACGCGCTGCCAAATTTCGCGATGCTGATCAGGCTGCACCCGCAGCGAATCCATGGCGATATCAAAATATTCGCGCCGCTGAATCCGGCTGCGCACAGCACGAACGTACGGGAGCACCTCTTCGACGGCCGCCTGCTTATCCGGCGGGTTCCGAAGATTGCGATCCCGTACCGCTTGATCGATCACAAATTGTATGTGGGGCTGTGCTTTGCCTCGCCGCTGCTGATACTCATCAACGCCGTATTTTCTGATGAAATCGTCCGGATCGGCGTTGTCCGGGAGCACCAACACCTTAACTTCAAGGTCTTCTGTCAGAAGTGTCTCGATCGCCCGTTTTGCCGCCTGCACGCCCGCTCGATCACCATCATAGTTCACCACTACCTTACGCGCAAATCTGCCTATTAGTTTCACCTGCTCCGGCGTTAGCGCAGTGCCCAAACTGGCAACCAGATTGCGGATTCCGGCCTGATACGGCACGATCAGATCGAGATATCCTTCAACCAGGATCGCGAAGCCCTGGCGGCGAATTTCATCGCGCGTCAGGTTCAAGCCAAACAGGTGGCGGCCCTTCGTGTAAGCCGGAGTTTCCGGCGAGTTCAGATATTTCGGCTCGCCCTCGGGATCCAGGGTGCGACCACCAAACGCTATTGGTCGTCCCTGCGCATCCATCACGGGAAACATCAAGCGGCCCCGAAACCGATCATACGAGCCGCCTTCATCTTTCTTTACCACCAGCCCGCTGCGTTCGATGAGTTCCTGCGCCGCTCCCTTTTGCCGCAGATGAGTTGAAAGTGCTTCCCAGCTGTCCGGTGCAAAGCCGAGCCGGAAAGTTTTTCGCGTTTCTTCATTGATGTCGCGGCCGTCGAGATACTTGCGCGCGGCGCGTGCCGGCGCCGAACTACGCTCAAGTTGCTGTTCCCACCAGGACAGCGCCCACTGATTCAGTTCGATAACCTGATCACTTTCCCGCTGGCGGGCTTCAAAACGGCTATCATCGACCATCTTCGGCAAAGGCACGCCGGATTTCTCAGCCACGATCTTGATCGCTTCCGGAAAAGTGACTCGTTCAATTTCCATGATGAAGTTGAAAACTGAACCGCCTTTTTGACAGCCGAAACAGTAGAAGATTTCTTTCGCCGGGTTTACCGAAAACGAGGGCTTGGTCTCTTTGTGAAAGGGACAACGCGCGACCCAGTTTGCGCCGGTTTTTTTCAGCGAGACATAATCCTGCACGATGCGGACGATGTCCGCCTGACGGCGAAGGTCATCTATGAAAGTTTGCGGGAAGCGCACTTCGGCTTAAGGCTGACTGTTTCAACTAATCGAGTGGCTGGTATTTTAGCTGATTCAGGCTCTCGCAGCGATGTAGCAAGGAAAATAAAACATCCAAAGCTCGCGTTCAGACCCGATCCAGGTTGCCATGTCTGACTACGGCTGGCACTCAGCGTTCGAGTGCGTCATCACAGAACTGAACCGTATTTGATATTCCGGCGATGTAATGAACGAACAAACCAT
>Ga0137384_10000350_pt1 | contig 34531 bp, 37 predicted proteins | sample SagtaG_2_FD_104922 | JGI IMG/M metagenome (GOLD analysis project Ga0137384, IMG submission 104922) | Vadose zone soil microbial communities from Sagehorn Ranch, Mendocino, California, USA - Sage2_R_60_16 metaG | ecosystem: Environmental > Terrestrial > Soil > Vadose zone | place: USA... | reverse complement strand
TAGGCGCGAGCCAGCGAGACCTGGTTTGCCTCGCCGGGAATGAAAGCGCCACAAGCCGCGACCGCCAGCACACAGGCAGTGGCAGCCGGCGCCCCAGCGACCAGCGCCCACCCGACGCCAAGAACCAGGTACACGACACCGGCGACAACGCCGGTCCGCTCCAGACGCACGGAGACTAGTGTGGAGAAGCAGCGGGCGACGGCGACGCCGGGGGCGGCGTATACGGCTTCTGACCCGGGTACGGATTCGCGCCACACGGATATCTCGGCTCGCCTATGCCTTTGAGAAACATCTCGCTGTAGCCGCCGCCCGATACATAGCCACCGTCGTACGAGCAGACCTGCCGCGTCACCACGCCGGCCGGCTGCACCCACATCGCCGGCCATGGATGGTTCGCGTAGTACTCCTCGACGAACGGCTTCCACAGCGCCTGTAGTCGACGCCCGAGTTGGCGTAGAACGTGCGGTCCTCGGTGTCGATGGTCGCGCGCTGAAGCCTGACGCTGATCCTGCTCAGCGGAACCACGGTGCGGTTCTCGTGATACAGCGCCTCGATCAGGTTGCCGTTCCGATCGAAGATCCGCGTCGTCTGGCTGAGGCTCGACGTCTGGATCGCGTCAATCGATGGCGGGTCGCCCGCGAAGTAGTCCACGACCCCGATGGTCGCCGTGCTGACCAGGCCCATCGTAGAGACCACGATCAGGGCGGTCAGCGTGAGGCGAAGCAGGCCGCGACTGCGGCGTCCGCTTCTTGTTTCGGCGACCGCGGGAGCGAGGGTGCGGCCGCTTCTTGCGCGGGGCCACACTGGACCTCCAGGACGTTTGCTGCGGCGTGTCTCGAGCTGTTCCGAGTCTGAGTTTACGCGAGGGGCCTAGCGAAGTCCCAGGGCTTCCGCTCCCTGATCCGCGAGCCCGAAGATCGGGTAGCTGAACAACCCGTAGACCGCGATCACGATGCAGAACGCGACCACCCCCGCGGTGGAAAAGGCCGTCACCGCCGGCAGCGCCGCCAGCCCACCCCGCCTCGATTCCTCGAGCGGGGTCAGCAGGTAGACGGCGCGCAGCGTTCCGAGCGCCGCCACCACGCCCATCACCGAACCCACGAGCGCCAGGCCCAGGACCACGAAATTCCCGCTCTGGGCCAGGGCGGCGGCCACGGAAAGCTCACCGAAGAATCCCCCGAGCGGAGGCGCCCCGGCCAGCGAGAGCATGGCCAGCGACAGGCCTGCCGCCCGAACCGGGCGCAGGGCGCCGAAGCCGACGATCGCCGGCTCGCCGCCCTCGGCCCGCCCGAGCATGGCCGGGCCGCAGGTGGCCGCGACTGCGAAGGCGCCCAGCAGGAACAACGACGCGGCAAGCCCCGATCGGTAATGCGTGGCCAGGCCTGCCGCCACCCAGCCCAGCTGGCCGACCGCCAGGTACGCGAGGCGAGGTCGTGGTGAGCGAACTGCGAGGGCAGCGGCTCCGCTCCCGAGGATCGCGAGAGCCGCCACGACGCTGGCATAGAGGGCGTAGGTCGCGGGGATCGGGGTCAGCGCCGCCGCGAGCTTCACGGCCACCACGCCCGCAGCCACCGCCACAAGGCCGAGCACGAGCCCGGCGCCGAGCGGCGAGGCAGCCAGGCCCACCGGCAGGTTGGCGACGTGGAACGGCGCCACGCCGGCGCGCAGCGCCAGGCCGGCGACCAGGAGCAGCAGCGGGATGGCAAGCGGAAGCGCCGCCGATCGGCCCGTCAGCACGACCCGGATCGCGGCCAGGTCCGCATTGCCCGTCGTCGCGTACAAGAATGCAAGCCCGACCAGGATCAGCGCGCTCGCGACGCCTCCGGCGAGGAGCAGGCGCAGGCCCAGGTCGGGCCGCCGGAGCGAGACGATGACGACGCCGCACGCCGCCGCGAGCTCGAGGCCGGCCCACAGCGCGAGGAGGTTCGCCGACGACGCCGCCACCATCACCGCGAATGCGGCAAGCATCGGCATCGCAAGTCCCAGATGCAGCGAGTCCTCGGCCGACCAGTCGGTCGCCGCGAGGACGACGGCGGTGGTGAGCAACACGGCCGCTTTGGCGAACAGCGCAAAGCGGTCCTGGACCACGGCGCCGCCGAAAAAGCTCGTCAGCGCAGCGCCCGTCCAGAGCTCGACGACGAGCGCAACGAGCACCAGGAACGACATGGCTTGCGGCAGAAAGGATCGCCACCCGCGCGGCAACCAGCCGAATCGGCCCGCGAGCATGACGCTGACTGCGCCCACGACAACGAGCGCTTCCGGCAGGAGGACGAAATCTCTCACTGCGCCGGCGGCGTCGGCGCGACGTACGGCGACGCCATGTCGGAGATGCCCGCGGTCATCTGGTTCAGCAGGCCCGGGTCGAAGAGCGGCACCTCGGTGCCAGGGATCTTCGGGCCGCCCGGGAAAAGGCCGACCCACAGCAGGCCGCCGGCGAGCAGACCCAGGTACCAGGTCTCACCAAGCGACGTGTCACTGACGCCCGGCGCCTCCGGGTTAGGTGAGCCGAAGAGCACGCGGCGGAGGAGCACCGCAACGGCGATCGCGCTCACCGCCAGCCCGGCCGCCACCGCAAACGCGCCGATCGGCTGGTTCTTGAAAGCGCCGAAGAAGGTCATCACCTCGGCCGAGAACGACGCCAGGATGGGCACGCCCAGCAACGCGAGCGCGGCGATGGTCAGCAGCCATGCCGTGTTGGGCATGCGCGGGGCGAGACCGCTAAGGACCAGCAGGCTCCGCGACTGCGCACGCTCCGCCAGCGTGGCGCAAACTCCCGCGATCAGCGCGGCGGCGAGCCCCCCGGTGAACAGGCTCAGGACGCTGCCCGCGATGCCGAGCGGTGAGATTGCGGCCAGCCCCAGGACTGTGATGCCGCCAGGGACCATCGCCAGGTACGCGCCGGCGTGCCGGACGTCGACCGTGCGCAGCGCGGCCAACCCCGCGTATCCGACGGTCAGGGCGGCCAGGGCCGCGAGGACCGGTGACAGCAGGTGGCCGGCCACGGGCATGCCGGCGATCACGGTCCGGAGCAGGAGGAAGGCGCCGAGCCGGGAAGCCGCGCCCGCGATGATCACGACGGTTCCGGGCGGCCCTTCGGAGAGCGCGTCGCGGACCCAGCCGTGGAGCGGAAACAGCGGCAATCGGGTCGCCGCGGCGACGATCATCACCAGTGCGACCGCGATCTGGACTCGCGACGAGAGCACGCCCGACTTCAGCAGTGTGTCCATGTCGAAGCTCTGCGCGCCCGTGACCGTGTAGAGAGCGAACACCCCCACGGCGAGCACGCCGGTCCCCAATCCCCAGTAGGCGAACAACCGCCATGCCGCGGAGGTGCGGCGTGGTCCACCCCATCCGGCGACGAGCAGCGCGAGCGGGATCGCCGATGCGCCCCAGAAGAGAACGAGCACGAACATGTCGCGCGACACGATCGCGCCGTTGACCGCCGCCTGGGCCAGGAGCAGCAGGGAGAAATAGGCGCGCACTCGCTCGCGAATCCCGAGTGAGCCGAGCACCGACGCGATTCCCACCAGGCCCGAAAGCAGCAGCATGACGAGGCCCGGTCCGTCGACCCCGAGGTGATACGTCACGCCGAGCGAGGGCAGCCAGGCGAGCTTCTCCTCGTACTGCACAGTCGGGAGGAAGCTTTCGAACTGGTTGTACGCGATGAAGAGGACGAAGACCAGCCCGAGGTTGCAGAAGAACGCGATCTGCTTCATCAGGAGGTCGTAGCGGCCGCGCGGATTGGGCATCACGGCGATCGCGACGGCGACGATCACCGGGACCCAGATCGTCAGACTCAGCAGGACCGGCGACGAGAAGATGTTGGCTCCCGGCACGCCGGCCGGAGACGGACTCGGGTTCTGGAAGATGATCCCGAGCATGCTCATCGCGCCACTCCAGGTGCGACGATCGCGAAGACGATCGCGAGCGCGACCGCGAGCACGATGACGATCGGCAGCGCCGGCACCCGACCGGCCGCCAGCGCGAGCTGACCCGAAGTGCTGGTGAACCGTCCCAGCGCGCTGTCGCCGGCAGGGACCCAGTCCTCAAGGCGTCGGGCGATGTCAGTCGTCGGCCGGATCAGAAAGCGATCGATGCCCGCAAACGCGACCATGAGGCTGCGGTGCACCCACGCGCCGCCGGCAGCCGATGCCGCAAGCGCACCGTCCTTGCCCCGCACGAACGAGACTGCGGCGATAGCGATGCCGACGATGGCGACTCCGGCCCACACGAGAATCGCCCCCACCGACGCCGCGGGGTGCTTCTGGCCGTCCAGGAAGTTGAGCCAGCCGGCGAAGAGAGACGCGACCAGGAACCCGGCGCCGGCGATGGCGAGCAGATACGGCCACCCCAACGCCCCTTCCACCTGGCGCACTCGCTCGGGTTCGAACGCGCGGCGCCGTCGCAGCGGCCCGAACGACGCGGCGAGATAGATCCGCAGCCCGCCGACCGCAACGAGCAGCACCGCCTCACCGAGTGCAAAACCCAGGAAGGAGCGAGACTTGACGCCGAACGCGAGCGCACCACAGTCGGCGACAGCCATGACGGCGGCGGTCACCAGCAACGCGCCGGCGCTGGCGCGGAGGCGACGCCACGCCTCCCCCATCTCGGCCAGGTCGTCGGTGCGCATCGCGCTTGCGATGGACGCCAGCGCGAGCACGCCGCCCGCCCGAGCTGGCGCGATAGCCAGCACCGCCGCGACACCCACGATCGCGAACGTCGACGACTGCACCTGGAATCCGTTCATCAGCACCGCGGCCGCCACGGCCACAGCGCCTGATCCGTTGAGTGCTACGGCTCGGCGGGGTTCGTTGCCGAGCATGCCGAGCAGCGGTGCTGCGATCGCCGCCACGAGCGTCACCGAGATGAGCGCGCGGAGCGTCTGCTGGTTCGACGCAACGACGATGGGCATCAGGCGGAACCAGACGACGATCGCGACCACCGACCACGCCGACTGCGCGATCGCGGACGCCGCCGGCGGCGCGGTCACCGCGGTCTGCGTGATCCACGACGTGAGCGGCCACAGCGCGAGCCTACCCGCGATCCCGATAAATAGAAGGACGGAGCCGACCACGAGCGAGCGCACCGTCCAGCCAGGGTTGGTGTGCAGGATTGGAACCAGCGAGCTCAGGTTCTGGGTGCCGTACCGCGCGTAGAGCCACGCGATGCCGCAGAGAAAGCAGAGGTCGGTCAGGAAGGGCAGCGCGAGCGCGACGCGGGCGCGGCTGGCCGCCTCGTCGAGGCCCCAACGGTGCGCCAGGAGCAGGTAGGTCAGCGCGCCGCCGATGGCCCAGAAGCCGAAGAGCTCTGCGAGGTCCCAGCTCATCAACATTCCGGAGCACGCGAAGAGAAGCGCCGTGATCACCGCGTGGAATCGGGCCGCGCCGGGCTCCGTGCGACCCATCAATGAGTGCCAGCCGATCGCCGCCATCATGCAGATCTCGATTGCGAGCAGCGCGACCACCGTGAGGTGGTCCACGTGCAGGATCAGCTGGAGCGTGAAGGTCTGAAAGTTGCTCGGCCCGCTGAACGCGACCGACATGTTGATGTACTGGTACGTCGCGACGAAAGGAGTCGACCTCCTGGTCAGGCCCCACGCGACCAGCAATGTGAGCAGCATCGTGACCACGATGCCGAACATCGCCATGGCGGAAGCCGACCGCCGCGTGCGAATGCTCGAAAGCGCGAGCAGGAAGGACGCGAACGGAGCGATCAGGAGAAGCGGGACCGCCCAGGGGAGCGCGCTCGACGGATCGAACGTGAAACCCGGCCTGGTGCCCGATGCCGCTCCAGACGCCGCGTTGACAATCTCCCCGGCGACGGCGATCAGGCTCAGCGAGTTCCCTCCCTGCCCGCAACGCCGACTCCAAGCGCCACCAGCGCCGCCGACGCGATCGCGAGCAGCACGGCGAACTCCTGGCCCAGGGGCTGCGGGCCGCCTGCCACGGCGAAGCGCGTGATGCCGACGAACGCAAGTCCAGCACCGGCAAACATCAGCGGCACGCCCGCAAGCGCCGCGGTGAGCTCCCGACGCCAGGCGGCCGCGAACGCCCCCACCGCCACGAGGCCGGCGGCGACGAACAGGACCGCCACGAGGCCGACGCTCAACGCTGGCGTTCTCGGGCGCGCCACGCCGCGGTCGCCCCGGCGAGCGCAGCGACTACGAGCAGCGCAACGGCTTCGGTTGCGAGCGCGTCATGGCCGAAGAACAGCCGCCCGATCGATTCGGTGCCAAACGTCCCGCCGCGAAACGCGCCGTTGACGAAGCCGCCGCGAAACGCCGAGTACGCAAGCAGCACCAGCAGCCCCCCGGCGCCGACGGCTCCGGCCTGGCGCCAGACGGGTCCGCTTGCGCTCATGACCGGGCGGTAGCCGGGGCCCGCAAGAAGCCATGCAGCGCCGAGGTAGCAGAGCAGCGCGACCGCAGCCGCAAAACCAGCGGAGAGCGTGAGGTACAGGCCGGCAAGGCCCACGCCCACCACCGCCAGCGCGAGACCTCGATGATCGCGCCGCCTCATCAGGGCGACCCCCAGCGCACCGGCGAGCGAGACCCCTGAGGACACGTAGAAGCCAATCGCGTGGAGGGAGTCCATGGACACTCCGTGGTAATGAAAGAGCGGCTCTGCCGGCGGTACGGCTAGCTTCCCGGCTCGCGCCAAGCATACAGAAAGCCGGCTCCGGCAATTGCCACGAGGGCCGCTGCGGCGATGAGGCTTTCGGTGCCCGGCTGAGCCGAGATTGCGCCGAACGCGAACGCGCCGAGGACGGCAAGCCACGCGACTCCGAGGACGGCGGCCGCGAACCGCATCGGGTCCCACCGCCGCAGGGGTCGCGCGAACATCGACATGGCGGCAGTATCGCAGGCTCTAGGCGAGAGATTCCTCCCACGCCCGATGGAGCGATCCATACCGCCCGTCGCTTCCTCGCAGCTCGGCGGGCGCCCCGTCCTCCACGATCCGGCCGGCGTCGATCACCAGCACACGGTCCGCGATCTCGACCGTCGACAGCCGGTGGGCGATGATGAACGCCGTCCGCCCGCGCAGCAGGGTGCGCAGCGCCCGCTGCACCAGCCGCTCCGACGGCAGGTCCAGTGAGGACGTGGCCTCGTCCAGGATCAGCACCTTCGGGTCGGCCAGGAACGCGCGCGCAAACGCGACGAGCTGACGTTGACCTGACGAAAGCCGCACCCCGCGCCGCCGCACGTCGGTGTCGTAGCCGTTCGGCATCGCGGCGATGAAGTCGTGAGCCCCGATCGCTCGAGCCGCTGCCTCCATCTCCTCGCTGGTGGCGGTCCGGCGGCCGAACCGGATGTTGTCCCCGACCGTCCCCGAAAACAGGAAGGCTTCCTGGGTCACCATCACGATCGCCCGCCGCAGGTCGGCGACCGCGATCGAGCGCAGGTCGACGCCGTCCAGCGTGACGCGGCCCATGGTTGGGTCGTAGAAGCGCGCGATCAGTCGCGCGATCGTCGTCTTGCCCGCGCCTGTCTCCCCCACCAGCGCGACGATCTGCCCGGCGGGAATGCGCACGTCGAGGTCGTGCAGCACCGGCTTCTCGCGATACGCGAACGTCACGTTCTCGAAGGCGATCGCGCCCTGCGCGTCGGCGACCGAAACCGGTCGGGCCGGCTCGGGCACCGTGGGCGCTTCCTCGATCAACCCGGCAAGCTTTTCCAGCGCCGCCCCGGCGGCCTGGAACACGTTGTAGAACTGCGACAGCTCCTGCATCGGGTCGAAGAACTGGCGCAGATACAGGACGAACGCGGTCAGCACGCCGAGGGTGAGCTGCCCCTGCACGACGAGGTATCCGCCGAACAGCAGCACCGACGCGGTGGTCAGGCGCCCCAACAGGTTGATCGCGGGACCGTACGTGGAGACGAGCCGGTTCGACCAGATGTTGGCGTCGCGATAGCGAGCGTCGACGTCTTCGAAGATTTCCTGATTGCGCGGCTCGCGCCGAAATGCCTGGACCGCGCGGATTCCGCCGAGCGACTCGACGTAATGGACGATCACGAGCACGATCGCGCGCCGCACCGCCCGATACGCGCGCGCAGAGTTCGCGCGGAACCAGTACGTCAGGGCCAGGACCAGCGGCATGGCCACGAGCGTCACCACGCCGAGGCGTACGTCCAGGCGCAGCAGGATGACGGTGATTGCGACGACGGAGATCACAGACGTGATCACCGACGTGAGCCCGGTGGCCAGGAGCTCGTTCAGCGCGTCGATGTCCGACGTGAGTCTCGAGATGATGCGTCCCGACGTGTAGCGCTCATAAAAGGAAAGCGAGAGCTCCTGGACGTGCGCGAATAGGGTCCGCCGCAGGTCGAACAGGATGTCCGCGCCGAGGCGGCCCGAGACGCGAAGGAACGCATAGTTGGCGAGGGCGTTGACGACCAGCGCCACGAGCAGCACACCCACGATCTCCACCAGCGCGGTCAGGTTTCCGTTGCGTCCCGGCCGGATGCCTTTATCGATCCCGAGCCCGACCAGGTAAGGGAGCGAGAGGTAGGCGGCCGAGCGAATCAGGATGAGGACGGCGGCGAGAACCATCAGCCCGCGATAAGGACTGGCCAGACCGGCCAGGAGCCGCCGGCTGCGCCGGCGCAGCAGTCCGGCGACGCTCGCCGAGAACTCGTCGACCTCCTCGGCCGCCACCCCGCGCCATCGATCTGCGACTTCGCTCACGCGGTCACCTCCTCCGCTCGCGGGTCGTACTGCTGAGACAGCAGCGCGCGGTAGAGCTCGTTCGTGCGCATGAGCTCCTGATGGGTTCCCGCGGCGGCCACCGTCCCACCGTCGATCAATGCCACCCGGTCCGCCAGCGCCAGCGTCGAAGGTCGATGGACGACGAGCAGCCCGGTCGCGCCCTCGAGCACCCGCGCCAGCGACTCTTCGATCAAAGCCTCGGTGTGAACGTCGACCGAAGACAGCGGATCGTCGAGCACGAGCACGGCCGGCGACCCCAACACCGCACGCGCGAGCGCCAGCCGCTGGCGCTGACCTCCCGACAGCGTGTAGCCCTGCTCACCGACGCGCGTCTCGAGTCCCCACGGCAGGTCCCAGACGAAGCTCGCCTGGGCCACCTCGATCGCGCGCTTCAGCTCCTGGTCGGAGGTGAAGGGCCGCCCCATCACGAGGTTCTCGTGGACCGACGCCGAGAAGAGGATCGGGTCCTCGAACGCGAAGCCGATGTGCGAGCGAAGTGAGCGCAGGAGGATCCCACGCACGTCGATCCCGTCCAGCAGCACGCTCCCCTCGCTGACGTCGTACAGGCGCGGCACCAGGTGCGCGAGCGAGGTCTTGCCGCTGCCCGTGCGCCCGACCAGGCCCACGGTCTGACCGGGTTCGACCACCAGGTTCAGGTCGCGCAGGATCCACTCGTCCGACTTCGGATACTTGAAACCCACCCCGCGAAACTCGAGCCTTCCGCGACAGGTCTCGAGGGACCGCGACCGCGGGCCGTCCGCGATCTCCGGCCGCGAGTCGAGCACCTCGACCAGCCGCTGCGAAGCGGTCTTGCACTCCTCGCTCATCGAGAGCACCCAGCCGATCGCGTCCATCGGCCAGATCAGCATGAAGACGTAGCTCATGAACGCGACCAGGCCGCCTATGGTCAGCCTGCCCTGAAGGACGTTCAGCCCGCCCAGCAGAAGGATTGCGACCAGCGACAGGTTGGGCAGCAGGTTGAGCTCGGTCCAGATCTCGGCCCGCGCCTTGACTCCCTGCAGGCTCGTCGCCCGGATCATCCGAGCCTGGTCTTCGAACCGGCTCTGCATGAGCGGCATGCGGCCGAAGGCTTTGATGATTCGCACCCCGGTCGCCATCTCTTCGATCGTCGTCGTCAGGTCGCCCGTCATGTCCTGCAGCCGGCGCGCGATGACTCGGTACTTGTCCTGGAACAGCTTGCTCAGGAAGGCGATCGGGACCGTGAAAAGCACCACGACGAGGGCGAGCTGCCAGTCGAGCTGAACCATCAGGACCAGCACGACGACGAACGTGACGACGGTCTGCAGAAACCAGATCAAGCCGAGGCTCACGAAGCGGCGCACCGTCTGGATGTCGGCGATCGCCCGCGACAGGAGCTGACCGGACTGCCAGTTGTCGTGAAACGACACCTGGAGGCCCTGCAGGTGCGCGTAGAAATCGTTGCGCAGGTCTGTCTCCATGTGCAGCGACGCGACGCCGGAGAAGTGGCGGCGCATGACGATCAGCCCGAACTCCAGCGATCCGATGAGCACGAGGAGGCCTGCCAGCTCGACGAGACGCGACGAGTCGTGGTGGCTGATCGGGCCGTCGATGATGTACTGGATCACCTTCGGGATCGAAGCGGCCGCGGCCAGGCTTCCCAGCTGGGATCCGAAGAACACGCCGACCATCCACGCGTACGGCCGGAGGTACGGCAGGTAGCGCCGCAGCGCGCAGACCCACGGGTTGAAATCCTTCGCGCCCGTTTTGAGGGCACAGTTAAGACACCGGTGGCTGGGGCCGCTTAGTTTACCGGTTCGTTATCGGTGCTCAACCCGCGAGGTCACGCATCGAGACCACGCCGATCACCTTCCCATTCTCAACGACGGGCAGGTGGCGGAACCCGTTGTCGAGCATAGTGTGCAAGGCGTCTTCGGAGTCCACGTCCGGCTCGACCGTCTTCGGATTGTGGGTCATCCAGGAGGTGATCTCGTGCCGAGCGGCGTCGTGCGCCTGCGAGAGCGCACGAACCGTGTCGCGCTCGGTGAAGATTCCGAGCAGCCGGTCGGCCTCCATGACGAGCACCGAACCGACGCGGTTCTGCGCCATCACCGCGACCGCCTCGCCGACCGTGTCCTCCGGTCCAACCGTGTGAAGCTTCGTCTTCATCACGTCGCGGATCCTCCCCACCGGCCAATCCTATGCCGGTGGGGGAAAAGTGGCGAGGAGCGCCGTGAGGCCGACGACGAACGCCCCGGCGCCCGCATCCCAACCCGCAACCGGACTCCCGCGCCTCCACAACGCCGAGAGGCCGAGCATCAGCAGAACGCCGAACGCCTTGAGAAGCAGCACGACTCCGTAATTCGTCGTCCACAGGTCGGTGACGCCGTTCAACGACTCGGTGGCCCGGAGCACTCCCGTGAGGGCGGTGATCCCGAACGCGATCAGCGCGACGCGTCCGAAGCGCTCCAGCAGGACGCGCGCCTCGGCGCTGTTCCACCCGTCGGGCGGCCGCAGCCATGCGAGGGCGAGGATTCCTCCCCCCCACATCGCCGCCGACAGCACGTGCAGCACGTCGGCGAACTGCGCACCAACCCCGTTGGCGTGTCCCGAAACCGCGAGCAGCGCCGCGGCGAGCACGGCAACGGGCGCGACGTAGGGTTTGCCGCGGAGGCAGAAGAGCAGGGCCAGACCCTCGGCCGCCACCCGGGCCGCCACGACCCACAGGCGCTGGTCGACGAGCAGCACGGCGCCGCCGGCAAGAGCGATGCCAAAGAACCGCTCCATCGGTGGGTCCGCCCACCGGATCCGCGGCCCCGTCCGCGCCATCCGCCGCACCACGAACGAGCCGACGCCGCCGAGGAGTCCGACGTCCTCGAACCAGTGCGCGACCGCTGCGACGAGGTCAGGCGGCGGCGACTATTCCGCCACCGAGGACGCGGGTGCCCGAGTACATCACCGCAGCCTGACCCGGCGCGACGCCGAGGAATGGCTCGACGAGCTTCAGGCGGCCACGCGCGTAAGTCGCCGTGATGGCGGGCGAGTGGTAGCGCAGCCTCGCCTCGCACTCGAGCGGTTCAGACGCGGCGCCGTCGATGAATGTCACGTCTTCCAGCTCGACCTCGTTCACCGCAAGCTCCTCTCGCCGGCCGACCACGATCGTGTTCGCCGGGGCGTCGACACGGAGCACGTACCACGGCCCTGGCTCGACAAGGTCACCAAACCCGCTGCGCTGGCCTACCGTGTAAAGCGCCGTCCCGCGATGAGTGCCGAGCCGGCGCCCGTCCGAGTCCACCACCGCGCCGGCGCGGACCGGCAGTCGCGCAGCCAGGTATCGCGCCGTCTCCCCTCGCGGGACGAAGCAGATCTCCTGGCTCTCGGCCTTGTCCGCGACTGGCAGGCCGAACTCCCGCGCATGCTCGCGCACCTCGCGCTTGGTCATTCCGCCGAGTGGAAATGCGATGCGCGACAGGCGGTCCCGGTCGAGGTGATAGAGCACATACGACTGGTCTTTCGCCACGTCGGCCGCCATGTGAAGCTCGGGTCCGGCCGGTCCCTGCACGATTCGCGCGTAGTGGCCCGTGGCCAGCCGGTCGAATCCCAGCTCGCGCACGCGCGAAAGCATCAGGTCGAAGCGCACGAACGCGTTGCACCGCACGCACGGGTTCGGCGTGCGGCCTTCGAGGTAGGCGCGATGGAAGGGCTCGATCACGCGCTCGCCGAACTCCCGCTCCAGGTTCCAGCAGTAATAAGGAATACCGAGGAGGCTCGCGACGCGGCGCGCATCTTCAACGGCGGACAAAGAGCAGCATCCACCGTGGCGTGACGCCTCATCGGAGTCATCGCGCGGCCACTGCTGCAGCGTCACACCCACCACGTCGTGGCCCTGCGCCTGCATCAGCGCGGCGGCGACCGACGAATCCACACCTCCCGACATGGCGACGGCGATCCTCACCGCCGCCCCTCAGCGATGTGTCGGGCCACGACCTCGGCGTCCTCGCCCACGCCGAAGAGCACCGCCGACTGGGCCTTGCGCTGGAAGTGCACTCCCATGAAATACAAGCCTGGCACAGAGCTCTGGCCGTCCTCCTGGATTGGAAATCCCATGTCGTCGATGACCGGAAAGTGCACCCAGCCGTAATCGGGTCGATATCCGGTCGTCCAGATGACGGTCCTCACACCTTCCCGCTCCAGGTCCAGCTCGGTGCGACTCGCGATCCTCATCGGCGGCGGCATCTCCCACGGGCTCTCCAGGCCTCTGTGCTCGCACAGCGCATCGACCCGCTTCTTGAAGGCCAGACTCAGGTTGTCACCGGCGTCAACGCTCCGCGCCAGGTCGTCCTCGAAATGCACCCTGCCTTCCTCGGCGCCTGTGTAGCGACCGACCAGCTCGATGCCCATCGCGTGAAGGGTGCGCAGATGCATGTCACGGCCTCCGCCGTGGCCCGTCGCCAGTGGGTTGCTGATCAGGCGCCCGGCCGGAGACGGGAGGTCGCTCAGCTTCCGCTGCCACCAGCCCGTTTCGACCACCCACCAGACCAGGTCGTGCCCGCCCATCCGCCTCGGCGCCCACGGTGCGCGACCGCAGGAGAGCAACACCTTGCGGCCGGCCTCGTGCAGCTCCTCGGCGAGCTGGCACCCGGTCTGGCCGCTGCCAACGATGAGCACCGCTCCGGGCGGGATCGCATTCGGGTTGCCGTACTCCTCAGCCAGGCGCTGATTGACGCCTTCTGGAATCTGGCCGGCATTCGAGGGTCGATGCGCGCGCTGGTATCCCCCGGTTGCCACGACGACGGTGCGCGCGCGCAGCTTCCGCTCCGGCATCGTGAGCAAGAAACCGTCGCCGTCGCCATCGAGGGACATGACCTGGCAGCCTTCCACGACCGGAGCCTGGAACGAGTCGGCCCAGCTCTGAAAGTGGCCCACCAGCTCGGTGAGGTTCATGAAGCCATCGGGGTCGGGACCTTCGTAGGCCCCGCCCGGGAGTTGGACGCTCCAGTTCGGTGTGACCAGGCAGAACGAATCCCAGCGCCGCGAGCGCCACGTCTCGGCGACGCGGCCCGCCTCGAGCACGACGTGGTCGACGCCCGCCTGCTTCAGGTGCCAGCTGGTGGCGAGACCCGCCTGGCCCGCTCCGATGATCGCGACGTTCGCATCGGTTGCCACGCCCGATAGTTAAGGCCATGGCGCTGAGCGACGTACAGGCGGCCAGATCGGGGGGAGTTCCTGCTTGCCATCTGCGCGATGGCGATGCGGTGATCCGCTACTCGACCAGGTCGCCCTCGGCCGGTTCGACCTTCACCCCGCGCGACTCCAGATACTCCACACCGCGGTCCAGCTCCTCGGGTTCGCCTGAGACCTCGAGCAGCACCCAGCCCTGGTCTCGCGTCACGTCCGCCCGGCGGATGTTGGTGACGATCTCGAACTTGCGGCCGAGCTGGTAGATCACCGGCTCTTTGACCAGTGAGGGCCCAAAGATCAGCTTGAGCCGTCTTCTCCCCATCGGCGCGATCTTAAGCCGGTCAGAGTCCTCCCGCCACAGCCGGCACGATCGAGATCTCGTCCTTCTCCCCCACCTTCGCGCCGAGGCCGGACCCCAGCCGGACGTCCTCGTCGTTCAGGTAGACGTTCACGAACTGGCGGATGTCGCCGTTCTCGTCGAGCAGCCGGTCTTTGAAGCCCGGGTACTGCGAATCGAGCGCGAGAATCGCGCTCCCGAGGTCGGTCGCCTCCACGTCGACCGTGACGTTGCCCTCGGACAGCCGCCTGAGCGGACCGGGAATTCGAAACTGAGCCATCGCCTAAATATTCACCTGTTCGCGAAACGACTTCATCGACGGTTCTATTTCCACCCGCCGCGCGTGCCCGTTCGCTGAAGCCAGTACGTCGGCCGTCTTCAGCCCGTGCCCCGTGACGTACGCGACGACCACCTCGTCGCCATTCCACCGCCCGGCGCGGGCGAGCTTGGCGAGCACGCCGATCGTCACACCGCCCGCCGTCTCGGTGAAGATCCCTTCCGTGCGCGCCAGCAGCCGCATCCCCTCCACGATCTCCTCCTCGGTCACCGCCTCCACCACTCCGCCGGTCTCCCGGGCGATGCGATTGACGTAGACGCCGTCCGACGGATTCCCGATGGCGATGGACCGCGCGATGGTGTCGGGCTTGACGGGCAGCACGCGGTCAGGGTTGTCGGAGCGAAACGCGTTGTAGACCGGCGCGCAGCCAAGCGCCTGGGCGCCCGTGAACGCGGGCACCCGCTCACCCCGGACCAGGCCGAACTCGATCAGCTCTCGGGCGGCCTGCCGGTGACGCACGAACTGGCATCCGCTCGCGATCGGGATGACGATCTCGTCGGGCAGCTTCCATCCCAGCTGCTCCGCGGTCTCGAACGTCAATGTCTTCGACCCCTCCGCGTAGAACGGCCGGATGTTGATGTTGCAGAACGCCCACGGGGTCGACTCGATGAGCTGGCTGCACAACCGATTGACCTCGTCGTAGTTCCCGCGCACCGCGACGATGTTCGGGTCGAACACGCTGATGCTTGCAACCTTCGCCGGTTCGAGATCGACCGGGATGAACACGAAGCACTCGAGCCCCGCCCGCGCCGCGTAAGCCGCAACCGCGTTGGCCAGGTTGCCCGTCGACGCGCATGCGATCGTCTCGAATCCGTGCGCCCGCGCCCAGCTGATCGCCACCGAGACGACCCGGTCCTTGAACGAGTTGGTCGGGTTCATGCTGTCGTTCTTCAGGTAGAGGTTGCGCAGCCCCAGCTCGTTGCCGAGCCGGTCGGCCTTGACCAGTGGCGTGAGGCCTTCGCCCAGCGTGACCACCGGGACCGAGTCCTCGACCGGCAGCAGGTCGCGATAGCGCCACATCGACTTCGGTCCCTGCTCGATGCGCTCGCGGCTGACGATCTTCTTCAGCGTCGCCTGGTCGTAGACGGCGTCGAGCGGGCCGAAGCACATCTCGCAAACGTGCGTGGCCTGGAGCTCGTACTCCGCGCCGCATTCACGGCACCTCAGGCCGACTACCTTGGGCACGGGCTCAGTTTAGAGGGGCGATCTTGAGCCACCACGAACAGGTCTCGCCCGGCCGCAGGCCTCGTCTGGTCCAGGACGGCTCGATGGCGATCTGACGGTAGCCGCCCAGGTCTCCGTTGCACATCCAGATCGCGACGTTGCGCACCAGGAACGGGTCCCAGCTCATCTCGATCTGGGCTCCCGACCTCCACCCCAGGGTTACGTGTTCGACTGCGCCCTGGGGCTGGAACACCTTGGTGCTCGAACCTTCCGGGACCTCACCCGGCACCGGGGCGCCGACCTGGATGCCCGGCTCGTATTTGAAGAGAGGGTGTGCGCACCAGAACGCGTCATGAGGCTCGGTGCCGACGTTTGTGTACTCGTAGAACAGGTCGACGGTCGATCCAAGGAAGATTCGCCGCCCGAGCCTCCAGGGGACCAGGTTGCCGTCGCATGACATTCCGATGCCGTCGCGGCTGTGGACCACGACCGTCCACGGCAGCCGCCACGCCTCACCGTGGTCGGGCAGCGTGTCGGTCGGATCCAGATTCGGCACCATCTCATCCCAACCCTGCGCTCCGCCCTCTACAAACCCGTCCGCGGTAGGCTGGTCGACTCCGATGCCCTGGTCCAAGAGCTCCTCGCCGTCGAGGCGCAGTGACGTGATGCGGCCGCCACGTTGGGGTCGCACCTCGAGCGCCCACCGCCCGGCCGCAATCCTCACTGCGGCGATGCTAAGCGCGGCAGCGTGCGGGGGCCAGACGGGACAGGTTCATCCGAGCCCCACCCCCATCGCCGCAATCGCGACGCCGACCGCATCCCCCACCCAAGGACCCCCGCCGCTGCGCATCTTCCTCATCGTCATGGAGAACCGCTCGTACAGCCAGGCGATCGCCGGCAGCTACACTGCGCAGCTCGCCGCGAAGTACGGGGTCGCCACCCGCTACCGCGGAATCACCCACCCGAGCCTGCCGAACTACCTGGCGATGACCTCCGGCAGCACGTGGGGCGTCACCGACGACGGATTCCACAGCCTACCCGCGGGCGGCCTCGGGACGCAGCTGACAAAGGCCGGCATCGAGTGGCGGGCGTACATGGAGGGAATGGGCGCCGACTGCCTCCGCAACGGCAACGGCTACGCCCTGAAGCACGACCCCTTTCCGTATTACGGCAGCGCGTGCCCCCAGCAGGTCGTCCCGTTCACGCAGTTCGCCACGGACATGCAGGGCGACGTGCCGCAGTTCGTGTGGATCACGCCCAACCAGTGCCACTCAGGTCACGACTGCCCGACGGCGACGGCAGATGCATGGCTCGCCGACACAGTGCCCACCATCCTTGCCACGAGCGCCTGGCAGGCCAACGGCGTGCTCTTCATCACCTGGGACGAGGGCGAGGACAGCGCGAACTCGGTGCTCACGCTTGTGATTCGCCCCCACATGGTCAACCACACGAGCGACCGTCCCTACGACCACTATTCGCTGCTCGCGACGATCGAAGACCAGTTCGGCCTGGATTACCTGGGCGCGGCGAAAGACGCCTCGGCGATGTCCGACCTGCTGGCGACTAGCTGACCGACCGCGTCCCCGCGCGTCCGAGCGTGCCTTCCCAGTGCGTGATCGAATCCAGGTATTCCTCGTCGACGCTGACGCCGAGACCCGGGCCCGTCGGGACGGCAAGCCGCCCGTCGCGCAGCACGAACGGTTGCGTGATATCGCGGTGGAAGTAGCGGTCCGACGCTGACGTGTCACCCGGCAAGGTGAAGTTCGGCATCGCCGCCATCGCCACGTTGCCCGCACGACCGATGCCGGTCTCCAGCATCCCACCCATCCACACCGGCACGCCGCGAGACGCGCACAGGTCGTGAATGCGCCGCGCCTCGAGGTAGCCTCCGACACGGCCGGGCTTGATGTTGATGATCCTGCACGCGCCCAGCTCGATGGCGTCGGCTGCCCACTGCGCGGAGGTGATCGACTCGTCGAGGCAGATCGGAGTCCTGACGGTCTGCGCGAGCTTCGCGTGCGCGAGGATCTCCTCCTCCGGCAGCGGCTGCTCGATCAGCAGCAGGTCGAACTGGTCCAGCTCCGCGAGATGCTCGGCGTCGGCGAGCTTGTAAGCGGTGTTCGCGTCGACCTGCAGCGGCACATCGCGGAATTGCTCTCGGACGGCCCGAACGGGCTCCACGTCCCAGCCCGGCTTGATCTTCAGCTTGATGCGGCGGTAGCCCTCGTCGAGGTAGTCCCCCACTGTGCTCAGCAGCTCGGGAATCGACGGCTGGATGCCGACCGAGACGCCGGAGTCGACCTCGGCCCGGACCGCGCCGAAAAACTGCCCGAAGGACTCGCCCCGAGCCCGCAGCTCCGCGTCGAGCACCGCCATCTCCAGCGCCGCCTTGGCCATGTTGTGCCCGTGGACCGCACGCAACGCCGGCGCCACGGCATCCGCAGTCACGTCCCGCTCGAGCAGACGTGGCACTAGGTGGTGGATCAGCACGTGCTGCGCCGACTCGACGTATTCGGACGAGTAGTTCGGCTCCTCGCCCGCGACGCACTCGCCCCATCCATCGCCGGCGTCCGTGACGGCCTTGAGCAGCAGCACGTCGCGCTCGGTCTGGACTCCGAAAGAGGTCTCGAAAGGCGCCACCAGCGGAAGGCGGATCCGGCGCAGCTCGACGGCCTGCAGCTTCATGCGTTCAGGCTATCGAGTCTCGCGACTTCGTCATCGGCGAGGTCGATGTCGGCGGCCCGCGCGTTGTCCTCGACCTGTCTTACGCTCGAGGCGCCCGGGATCGCGACGACGTTCGGCTTGCGCACGAGCCACGCCAGCGCGACCTGCGGCATCGTCGCGTTGTGGCGTCCCGCGACCTCGCGCAGCGCGTCGATGAGCGGCTGTCGCCGGGCTCGCGACCGGGCGCGGAACTCCGCCCTGAAGCGCCGGAAGTTGGTCGGGCCGCCGCGCTGGTACTTGCCCGAGAGGAGGCCCTGCCCGAGCGGGCTGTATGCGATCACGATGCGCCCGTTCCGCTGCGCCCACGGCAGGAGCTCGCGCTCGGGCTCGCGGCTGATCAGGCTGAAGCGCACCTGGTTGGAGAGGACCGGTCCGCCAAGAGCTCGCTCGCAGGCCTGCCAACCGGCGAGGCCGTGGTTGCTGATCCCGACGTGCCGGACCAGCCCGGATCCCATGAGTGAGCGAAACCGCGGCATCGTCAAGCCCGGCGGAAACATCGGACTCGGCCAGTGCTGCTGATAGAGGTCGATGCGGTCGGTCCCCAGCCTCCTGGCGCTTGCACTCGCGCGCGACGAGGTCATGAACGGAAGCCCGATCGGAAAGAGCTTCGTCGCCAGGAAGACGCTGTCGCGCCGCTCGCGAATGGCGGCGCCCACGATCCGCTCCGAGCTGCCGAGGCCGTAGATCTCGGCCGTATCGATCAGGTTGATGCCGAGGTCAAGCGCCCGCTGAACGATGTCCCCCGCGACCCGATCGCTGTATTCCTTGCCGTAGCCCCACTCGGCCGAGCCGAACTGCCACGTGCCCAGGCCGATGACTGACACGCGGGCTCCGCCGGCCTCGAGGTACCTCAAGAACCGGCGGACGTGAGCCGGTCGTAGACGATCTGCGACCACGACTCCATCGAGAGGTAGTACATGCGCATCTCCTCCAGGGTGAGCAGCTCGCCCGCCAGCTTTTCGGTTTCCCGGATCCGAATGTCGGGCGTGTCGCCGTCCACCAGGAACACGACCCCGAGGTGGACCTTCGAGACCGGCGACGAGTCCTCGTTCAGGAGGCCGAGCAGGCGAGCCTCGAACCGTCCGTCATAGACGACCTCCTCCTCCCACTCGCGCTTCAATCCGTCGGCGATCGGATCTCCGGCATCGAGATCGCCGGGGTTGATGTGCCCGCCGACGCCGAGCGAGTACTGCTTGCGCAGCCGCCGCTCCGACGATGCGCGCAGGCGGTGCGTGAGGAGGTATCGGTCGTGGTGCCGGAAGACGACGTACGGGATGATCTGTTGATAGCTCGGGTCGTTCTCGACCTCGGCGCGCGCCTTGAAGAAATGCCGCTCGCGGATGACCGTCTGGTGTCGATCGAGGTTCTCGCTGACAAACCCGTGCCACGCGCCATCGGGAAAGATGTCGTCCCGATTCACGCACAGCACCTGCTCGGTCGCGACTTTCATGCGCGCATGCGGACCAGGCCGCGCCCGAACACCGCGACCAGCTCGGCGGTGCGATCGATCGCATCGTCGTCGACCGGCAGGAAATAGATCCACGCGGCCTGCTCGGTGTCTTTGGTGATCATCGTCCGCGCCGAGTCAGCGCTCGGATTGCCACAAGGCCCTTCGGCATCTGCGACGCAGATGCGGCCGGCGACGTTCACGTGCTCCTTGCCGATTCCTTCGTACCCCTCGCCGTCCCTGCCCAGCCGGATCACCAGCTCGTCACCTTTCACCTTGGCGAGGTCGTAAAGACCCACCGGCACCTGCAGCTGCACCGACAGCGCGTTCGCGACATCGACGAGCGAGTTTATACGCGGCAGGGGCGCGCCCTTCCTGATTCGTCGCATCAGCGCCTCAGAGGACGGGCGGAGGCGGGTTGGATCGAGACCGAACTTTCGATAGAGCTCGCGCGCCCGCGCGACCGGGGGTGTCGCGCGGGAGCGGACCGCTTGCGTCGCCCGCTTGACCTCGAGCTCGAAATCGTCACGCGGCGCCGTCACTTCCAGCTCGTACAGCTCGAGCGCCACGATGTCGATGTCGATCTCGCACCTGACGTTCAGCACAGGTTTTCGAGATGATCGAAGAAACCCGGGTACGAGATCTCGACGCATTCGGCGCCGTCGATCTCGGTCTTGCCGTCGGCGACCAGCGCCGCGACCGCCAGCGCCATCGCGACGCGGTGGTCGCCGGCGGAATCGACTCGCGCGCCCTCCAGCCTTCTCGGACCCTTGATCATCCAGCCGTCGTCCTGGGCGGTTATGTCTGCGCCCATCGTGGTAAGCCCTACTTCCATCGCGGCGAGGCGGTCCGATTCCTTGACCCTCAGCTCGCCCGCACCTGAGATCACGGAGGTGCCGGCGGCCTGGGTCGCCGCCACCGCGAGAACAGGCAGCTCGTCGATCATTCCTGCCGCCATTGCCCGGTCGACCCGGAACGCTCGCAGCTCGCCCGCAGAGCGGACCTCCAGGTCCGCGACCGGTTCGCTCGCCTCGGAGCGGGGCTGCTTCCGCCTGATGCGAAAACCGATCGATGACAGAAGTTCGGCCAGCGCCGTCCGCGTCGGGTTGACGCCCACCCCCAGAAGGCGGACGTGGGAGTTGCCGACCACACCGCCCGCCACGAGCCAGAACGCGGCCGAGCTGAAGTCGCCCGGCACGGTGATATCGAGAGGCTCGAGACGTTCTGCACGGTGAATCTCGACGCGGGTGCCGTCGGCGCTCAGCCACGCGCCCATCGAACCGAGCATCAGCTCCGTGTGGTCGCGCGTCTTGAACGGCTCGGTGACCGCCGTGATCCCCTCCGCATAGAGACCGGCAAGCAGGATGGCGGACTTCACCTGCGCGCTCGGAACCGGCGTCGCGTAGTCGATTCCGTGCAGGTCGGCGCCGCCCCCGACCCGGAGCGGCGGCCAGGTCGCGCTCGCCCCCATCTGCTTCAACGGCTCGACCACGCGGTCCATCGGCCTCCGCAAGAGTGATTCGTCGCCTGCGAGCTCGCTCGCGAAGTTCTGCGCCGCAAGAAGCCCCGCGAGCAGCCGCATCGTCGTGCCCGAGTTTCCGCAGTCGAGTGGGACGCCCGACCCGCGCAGCCCGCGCAGCCCGCGACCGGCGATCGTCGAGCCGTCGATCTCGATGCCGAGCGCCCCGAGGCATCCAGCGGTCGAGCTGACGTCTGCCCCGGGGGAAAGACCTCGCACGTGGCTCGCGCCGTCTGCGATCGCTCCGAAGATCAGAGCCCGGTGGGAGATCGATTTGTCGCCGGGTAGGGTGATCTCACCTTCGAGCTTGTGCGCGCCGCGAACGGTGGCAATCACCCCTCGAATGATCGCGCCCCAAGTTGCCACGATGCAGCACGTGGAATAGACTCACGGCCGGTTGAAGCTTTTTAAGCTCCGATTCAGGCGGTTGGGCGGCTGGATCGGCGTGGCGCCGCTGGTGGGTGCGGCGCTCGTAGCCGCGACGACAAACGTGTATGCGGCGGGTGTCGCCGACCTCGCCGTGACCAAGACCGGCCCGGCCACCGCGGTGCAAGACACCACGTTCAACTACCACATCACGGTCACGAACAACGGTCCGGACCCCGCGACGAACGTGACGCTCACAGACCGGCTTCCCACCGGTATCTCCTTCGGCGATGTGATCCAGGACGTACCCGGTCCGCCGTCGACCTGTCTTTTCAGCTTCACCACCTCGACCCTGACGTGCACCGTCCCCACCCTCAACGCATCCGTTACCGCGGGCTACATGGTGCTCGTCGGCGTGTCGAGCTCGATTCCGAACGGCACCGTGATCAGCAACACCGCGAGCGCGACGTCAACTAGCACGTCCGATCCCGACCTGACCAACAACTCCGCGACCGTCGGGGTCACGGTCCAGGGCGCGGACACCGACCTCGCGATCAGTCCTGGGGTTAGCCCGGCGCCGGTGCAGGCGACGTCTGCCGCGGGCGCCGCCGTCACGTTCACGATCCCCGCCGCCGTCGACGGCGCTGCGCCTGTGGCCGTGGTGTGCAATCCCGCATCAGGATCGATATTCCCGGTCGGTTCGACGACCGTGACCTGCAGCGCGACCGATCCCGACGACACACCGTCGACGGTGCAGACCACGCTGACCGTGACCGTGTTCGACACCGACCTCGCCATCACCGCCGGCGTGAGCCCGGCGCCGGTGCAGGCGACCTCGGCAGCCGGCGCCGTAGTGAATTTCACGGAACCCACGGCATCGGACGAGGACGGACCTGTCCCTGTCGTCTGCGACCACCCGTCCGGCTCGACCTTCCCGGCCGGCTCGACGCTCGTGACCTGCGGCGCGACCGATCCCGACGACACACCGTCGACAGTTCAGACCACGCTGACCGTGACCGTCATCGACACCGACCTCGCCATCACCGCGGGCGTCAGCCCGGCGCCGGTGCAGGCGACGTCGGCCGCCGGCGCGGCCGTCACCTTTACGACCCCCACCGCTTCGGACGAGGAGGGCTCCGTCGCCGTCACCTGCGACCACGCGTCGGGTGACACCTTCCCCGTCGGAACGACAACCGTCACCTGCACGGCGACGGATCCCGACGACACGCCCTCCACGGTGCAGACGACGCTGACCATCACCGTGATCGACGCCGACCTCGCCATCACGGCCGGCGTCAGCCCGTCGCCGGTTCAGGCGACCTCCGCGGCCGGCGCCGCGGTCACCTTCACGACCCCCACCGCTTCTGATGAAGAGGTTTCGGTGGCCGTCACCTGCGACCACGCGTCGGGTGACACCTTCCCCGTCGGAACGACGACCGTCACGTGCACGGCGACGGATCCCGACGACACGCCCTCCACGGTGCGGACGACGCTGACGATCACGGTGATCGACACCGACCTGGCCATCACCGCCGGCGTCAGCCCAGACCCCGTGCAGGCCACGTCGTCCGCCGGTGCGGCCGTCACCTTCACGATTCCGACCGCCTCTGACGAGGACGGCCCGGTGGCGGTGACGTGCGACCACGCGTCGGGCTCGATCTTCCCGGTCGGGACCACGACCGTGACATGCGCCGCCACCGACGCCGACGACACACCTTCGACCGTGCAGACAACGCTCACCGTGACCGTGACCTTCGTCGACACCGACCTGGCCCTGACCGGCGTGCCGGCCGACATCGTGGTCGATGCGACGGGTCCTGACGGCGCGGTCGTGACCTACACGCCTCCAACGGCGACCGACGAGGAGACGCCCCCCGAGGTCACGTGCGACATGCCGTCAGGATCCACGTTCCCGATCGCGACCACGACCGTGACGTGCACCGCCACCGACCCCGATGACGATCCGAGCACCGTGTCGGCGACCTTCGACGTGACCGTGAACGGAGCCGGGCCGCAGCTCGATGCGCTCCTCGCCTACGTCGACCCGCTGCCGCCTGGGTCAAGCCTCGGTAACAAGGCACGGTCCGCGATTTCTGCGTTCGACGCCGGGGACATTGCCGGGACGTGCAGCGACCTCAGCGCCATCATCAACAAGGCGAACACACAGGCGGGCAAACAGCTCACCCAGGATCAGGCAGCGACGATCGTGAGCATGGCGAGCCAGATCCAAGCGGTCATCGGCTGCTAGGGTCGCTGACCCTGCTCAGACGCCGGAGCGCTGCCACCGCTCGCGGACCGAGCGCGCCTCCTCGAAAAGCTCGATCAGTCGCGGATCGTCCGCCTCGATGTGGCGGCGCAGCCGCGCCAGCTCCGCGCTGATCGCATCGAGCACCTCGAGGAGATTGAGACGATTGGTCCTCACCACGCCCGCGTACAGGTCTGGCTCCCCGCCCGCAAGCCGGCTCATGTCGCGAAACCCTCCTGCCGTGAGCCGCGATGCCTCCGGCCAGTCTGCGCGACGCGTCACCGCAAGCACGTAGCCGACTGACAGCAAGAAAGCGGCGTGGCTCACACCTGCGACGAGCCGGTCGTGGGTGATGGCATCGATTACCACGGCGTTGGCCCCGACCGCCTCGACGAGCTCGGCGATCCGGGGCTCCTCGCGGGTCAGCACCCACGGCGCGTTCTCGAACATCAATGGGTCAGCGTGGTCTATGCCCGACACCTCCTTGCCGCACATCGGGTGCCCGCCGACAAAGTCCAGGCCTTCGGCAGCCGCCCACTCCTGGACGTCGGCCTTGGTGCTCGCCATGTCGGTGACGAGCCTGCCCTCTGCAACGACGGCGAGCTTCGCGAACACCTCGCGCAGCGCGTTGATCGGAGCGCCCACGACCACAAGGTCATCCGCCATCGCCACGACCGCGGGGTCGGTGTCCGCGGTGGAGACGATCTCGCGCTCGAGCGCCTTGCGTACGACCACCGGGTTCGGATCATTGCCGACCAGGACGATCTCGGGTCGAGCCTTCTTCAATGCCAGCGCGAACGAAGCGCCCATCAGACCAAGGCCCACCACGGCGACTGCGGGCACGGACCTAAGCCAGCTGTTTCTGCATCGCGCCGAGCAGCCGGCGCAGGTCGACCATCAGGTGGTCGAACGACTCGAAGTCGAGCGACTGCGCGCCGTCCGACAGCGCCTGGTTGGGCTGCGGGTGGACCTCGATGATCAGGCCGTTGGCGCCCGCCGCCACCGCCGCGAGCGACATCGGTCCGACCAGCGACCAGCGTCCGGTCGCCTGCGACGGATCGACGATCACGGGCAGGTGTGACAGCTCGCGCACGAGCGGCACGGCGTTGAGGTCCAGCGTGAAGCGGGTCGCGGTCTCGAACGTGCGGATGCCGCGCTCGCAAAGGATCACGTCCCGGTTGCCCTGCGAGAGGATGTATTCGGCCGCGAGCAGCCACTCCTCGATCGTCGAGGACATGCCGCGCTTGAGCAACACCGGCTTGCCCGAACGTCCGGCTTCCTGCAGCAGCGCGTAGTTCTGCATGTTGCGGGTGCCGAGCTGCAGGATGTCGGCGTACTTCGCGACCAGCGCCACGTCTCCGGGCGACACCACCTCGGTCACGACCTTGAGCCCGGTCTCGGCGCGCGCCGCGGCCATCATCTTCAGGGCCGACTCACCGAGGCCCTGGAACGAATACGGCGACGTGCGCGGCTTAAACGCTCCTCCGCGCAGCACGCGCGCACCCTGCGCCGCGACGTGACGCGCCGTGTCGAGCAGCATCTCCTCCCCCTCGACCGAGCATGGTCCGGCCATGACCACGACCTCGTCGTTTCCGATCTTCACCCCGCCGACGTCGACGACCGTGTCGTTGCGGCGGAACTCGCGGCTGGCGAGCTTGAACGGCTTGGTGATCGGGATGATTTCCTGGATCCCACCCAGGTGGGAGAACGCGTCCTTGTACGCGTAGGCGTTGCCACCGATCACGCCTATTACCGTCCGCTCCTCGCCACGCGAGAGCTCGGCCTTCAGCCCGATCTCGTCGATGCGGTCGACCACAGCATCGATCTCGGAGTCGGTCGCGGTGTGCGACATGACGATGATCACTGGTTCAGCGAGCTCTTCAAATAATCCAGGTCGGCCTTGATGGCCTCCGCACCGCGCAGGTAGGCGAACCTCATCGCGGACTGCGGTCGCGGCGTGTTGTACATGAGCAGCACGCGGATGCACATCGCCACGCCTCGAGGATTCGGTTGCTGCACCTGCATGTCGTGTCCGCACAGCATCGGCAGCCCGAGCCAGCCGAGGCGGCGGGCGGCGTGAGCCGGAAACTCCGCGTCGAGGTCCGGCGTCGTCGTGAAGAAGGCGCACGCGATCTCGTTCGGGTCGAGGTCGTTCTGGTGGACCAGCTCCTCCAGCAGCTCTTCAGTGGCCACCATGATCGCCTCGGCCGTGTTCGCGGTCGCCGTGGTCGCGCCGCGGATTCCTCTTACCGGCACGCCTTGAGGAGCTCCCTGACCAGCGAGACGCCGTCGCCGCCGCGCTCGATCTCATCGACGATCGCGCTGCCCACCACCGCAGCGTCGGCATGGCCGCGCAGCGCCTTCAGGTGATCCTGGCGCGAGATGCCGAACCCGGCGGCGACCGGGAGCGACGTGCGCCTCTTGACCTCGGCCAGCAGCGATGGCATCCCCTCCGGCAGCTCTTTGCGTGCGCCGGTGATCCCCGTTACGGTCACGCAGTAGACAAAACCGGTGGAGCGGGAGGCGATGGCCGAGATCCTGTCCGGTGGCGTCGTCGGAGCGACCATGAAAACCGTGTCGAGCGACGCGGATCGCAGCCAGCCGGCCACCGGCTCTGCCTCTTCGATCGGGAGGTCGGGCACGATGACTCCCGCCACGCCGGCCTGCGCCGCCTCGGCGGCGAACTTGCGTGGATCGTACGAAAGCACCGGGTTGACGTACGTCATCAGCACCACCGGCACCCCTTCGGTCGCCACCGCAGCGGCGACCTCGAGGGCGCCCGCGACAGTCATGCCTTGCTCGAGCGCGACCTGGCCCGCCCGCTGGATCATCGGGCCGTCCGCCAGCGGGTCGGAGTGGGGGATGCCGATCTCCAGCGCGGCGACGCCCGCGCCCGCGAGCCTCTTGCCCACGTCGATCGATCTTTTCTTGTGCGGGTGGCCGGCCATTATGTAGGCGACGAGCTTGAGGTCGCCGTTGGCCCGCAGCGCGCTTTCGAGCCGCATCGAAGCTTCAGCCACCATCGACTTCTAGGGGTTCCCGCGTAGTCACGCCGTCAGCCTCTGACTTCGTGGGGATTGAATCCATGTCCTTGTCGCCGCGGCCGGACAGGCACAGCAGGATGCGGCCGCCCGGTCCGAGTTCCCTGGCGATGACACCAGCGTGGTGGATCGCATGGGCGGGCTCGAGCGCCGGCATGATGCCCTCGAGCCCGGTGCAGAGCTTGAACGCAGCCAGGGCGTCCCTGTCGGTGACCGCGACGTACTCGACCCTCTCGATCTCCCGCAGGAACGCATGCTCCGGCCCGACCCCGGGATAGTCGAGCCCTGCCGAGATGGAATGTGTAGGCAGGATCTGCCCGTCGCCATCCTGCAGCACGTACGAGTAGGTCCCATGCAGCACACCCGGACGGCCGCCGACCAGCGACGCGGCGTGCGACCCGGTCCGGATCCCCTTGCCGGCCGCCTCGACTCCAACCAGCGCCACGTCCCTGTCATCGAGAAATGCGGTGAACATGCCGATCGCGTTCGATCCTCCGCCGACGCACGCGACAACGACGTCGGGGAGCTTGCCGTCGAGCGACAGGTATTGCTCACGCGCCTCGTCGCCGATCACGCGCTGGAGGTCGCGCACCATCTCGGGATAGGGGTGCGGTCCCACCACCGAACCGATGATGTAGTGGGTGGTGCGCACGTTGGTCACCCAGTCGCGGATCGCCTCCGTGGTCGCGTCCTTGAGAGTTCGGGTCCCACTCTTCACCTCGACGACCTCGGCTCCGAGAAGCTTCATGCGGCGCACGTTCATCGATTGGCGGCGCATGTCTTCGGTGCCCATGTAGACCGTGCAGTCGAGACCGAATCGCGCGCAAACGGTAGCGGCCGCGACGCCGTGCTGCCCGGCGCCGGTCTCGGCGATGATCCGCCTCTTGCCCATTCGCAGGGCGAGCAGCGCCTGGCCGACGGCGTTGTTCAGCTTGTGCGCACCGGTGTGACACAGGTCCTCGCGCTTGAAGTGGATGTGGGCGCCGCCGAAGTGATCGCCGAGCCGGGTCGCGGCATAGAGCGGCGTCGGGCGACCGATGAAGGCACGCCGGTGGCCGGCAAGCTCGAGCTGGAACTGAGGGTCGGCTTTGGCCTCGTGCCACATGTCCTCCAGCTCCTGGAGCGCACTCATCAGCGTCTCCGGCACGTACTGGCCGCCGAAAGCCCCGAAACGGCCGTCGACCGGGTGGGTGAGGGCCGCTCGCGACATCAGCCGCCGGTCTCCGCGAGCCGCACCGCCCGGACGAACGCGCGGACCTTGAGCGGGTCCTTCACGCGGGCGCGCGCTTCGACCCCGCTCGACACGTCGACGCCGTAGGGCCTGAACCCGGTCACGACCTTGCCCACGTTACCCGGTTCAAGACCACCCGCGATGAACACCTGGCGCGACATGAGCAGCCCGCGCGCAAGCTCCCAGTCCCACGTGCGCCCCGTGCCGCCGCGCTGGTCGGCCGACCAGCTGTCGAGCATGATCGGGTCGGGCCAGTCCAGGTCGCGTGGGACGCGGCCGTCCTTGACCTTCAGCACCTTCATCACCGGTCGCCCGCCGTCGAAGCCCGGCGGTTCCGAGCCGTGGAGCTGGAGCAGGTCGAGGTCGACGAACTCGGCGATCTGACGCACCTCGTCGGGCGGCTGGTCGATGAACACGCCGACGATATTGGGACGCACGAACATCTCGTCCACGATCGCCTTCGCCTCCTCGGGCGTGACGCGGCGGTCGGACGTGCAGAAGTGGAATCCAATCAGGTCGGCGCCCGCCTCGACCGCCGTCTTCGCAGACTGGAGATCGCAGATCCCGCAAATCTTGATCCGGATCAACGGCTGCTCAATTCCCGGATGGTCGCCGATGGGTCAGGCGAGCGCATCAACGCCTCACCCACCAGGATCGCGTCGGCGCCGGCCTCGCGCATGCGCCGTGCGTCCTCGGCGGTGTGGATGCCGCTTTCGGCAACCAGCACGATCTCCTTCGGAACCAGGGCGCGAACTCGCTCGGTCAGCCCGAGGTCGACCGTGAAATCGCGCAGGTTGCGGTGGTTCACGCCAACGGCCTGCGCCCCGGCCTCGAGCGCGGCCTGGGACTCCGCCTCGTCGTGCACCTCCACCAGCGCCGCCACGCCGCGACTCCGGGCGACCGCGATGAGGTCCTTCAGCTGCGTGCGATCGAGTGCGCCAACGATGAGCAGGACCGCATCGGCCCCGCACGCCCTCGCCTCCGCCACCTCGAACGGGTCGGTGACGAAGTCCTTGCGCAGGATCGGCAGCTCGGTCGCAGCGCGCACCGCGCGAATGTGCTCGGGCCGGCCACCGAACCCGGCCATGTGCGTGAGCACCGAGATCGCGGCGGCGCCGCCGTCCGCGTAAGCGTGGGCGATTTCGGCGGGCCGGTAGTCGTCGGAGAGGACGCCCATGCTGGGCGTTCGCTGCTTCATCTCCGCGATCACGGTCAACCCGGGCCTCCGCAGGGCGCCGATGAAGTCCTTAGGCGAGTACGCGGCCACGGCGAGCTCGAACTGGTCCGAGCCCAGGAGGTGGCGCCGCCGCTGGAGATCCTGCCGGGCTTCCAGGACGAGACGCTCTAAGAGGTCGTCCGTCACTCCTGCGAGATTCTGGCCCATCGCTGCAGAACCTCGCCCGCCCGTCCGGAGTCGATCGCCTCGGCGGCGAGGCCCAGTCCCTCCTTCCAATCGCGCGCGAGGCCGGCCGCCCTCAGCGCAGCAGCCGCATTGAGCAGCACGACGTCGCGCCGGGGGCCGGTCGCCCCGTCGAGGACCTCGCTTGCAAGCCGGGCATTCTCCTCCGGGCCTCCGCCTCGCATCGACTCGACGGGCGCCTGGGTCAAACCCAGCTCCGCCGGGTCGAGCTCGTATTCCTTTCTCTGGCCGTCGATCTCGATCACAAATGACCGCGACGCGACCGAGAGCTCGTCCATGCCGTCCGAGGCGTGGAAGACGATCGCCCGCTCGACGCCAAGCCGCTGCAGGACGTCCGCCATCTTGGATGCCAGCGAGCCATCGGCGACGCCGAGGGCCTGGTATCTGGCAGACGCCGGGTTGCAGAGCGGGCCGAGCACGTTGAACACGGTCCGGAGCCCGAGCTCGCGCCGAGTCGCGCCGGCGAACCGGAAAGAAGGGTGGAACACGGGCGCGAAAAGGAATCCGATGCCCGCTCCGTTGATGCACCGCGCGACTCCTTCGGGCGGGAGGTCGATCTTCACGCCGAGCTCCTCGAGCACGTCAGCCGAACCGCACATCGACGAGGCGGCGCGGTTGCCGTGCTTGGCCACACGCGCCCCACATGCCGCGGCGACGATCGCCGCGAGGGTCGAGATATTGAAGGTCGCGAGGCCGTCCCCACCGGTGCCGCACGTGTCGAGCAGCGCGCCGTCGATGCTGATGGGCGTGGCCATGGCGCGCGCCGTGCGCGCGAATCCGGTGATCTCTTCCGCCGTCTCGCCCTTCATGCGCAGCGCGACCAGGAAACCCGCGATCTGGGATGGCGTGGCATCGCCGCGGATGATCACTTCGAACGCCGAAGCGGCCTCGTCCTCGGTGAGGTCCTCGCGCCTGACGACCTTCGCGATCGAGTCGATCACGACTTCCCTGCCCGGCGCACGAAGTTGCCCAGGATCTTTTTGCCTTCTGTGGTCAGCACCGATTCGGGATGGAACTGCACGCCGTACGTCGGGTGCTTGACGTGGCGCAGACCCATGACGACCCCGTCATGCGTCCAAGCGGTAACCACCAGGTCTGACGGCATGCTGCAGCGCTTGACGATGAGCGAGTGATATCGCGTGGCCTCGAAGGGCTCGCTTACTCCCGCGAGCACGCCCGAGTTGTCGTGATGGATCCATGATGTCTTGCCGTGCGCCGGCTCGTTGCGCACCACTTCCCCGCCGAACACCTGGCCGATGCACTGGTGGCCGAGGCACACGCCGAGGATGGCGACCTTGCCGCTGAGGGCGCGGATCGCCTCGTTCGACACGCCGGCGTCGTCGGGTGTGCCGGGTCCGGGTGAGATGACGATGCCGTCGAACCTGGCCAGCTCGTCGACGCCCACCTCGTCGTTGCGAAACACGTCGGGCTCGGCGCCGAGCTCCGCCATGTACTGGACGAGGTTGTACGTGAACGAGTCGTAGTTGTCGATCATCGCGAGCTCAGGCATCTACATCGCCTCCGCCATCTCGATGGCCTTGAACATCGCGCCCGCCTTCTCGAGGGTCTCTTCATACTCACGCTCGGGCTTCGAATCCGCCACGACTCCGCAGCCGGCCTGCACGTAAGCCGTGCCCTCGGCGACGACGACCGTGCGCAGCGTGATCGCCATGTCGAGGTTGCCGCCGAAGCTGACGTAGCCGAGCGAGCCCGCGTACACGCCGCGCTGGTCTGGTTCGAGCTCGGCGATCACCTCCATCGCGCGGATCTTGGGCGCGCCGGAGACTGTGCCCGCGGGAAATGCGGCGCGCAGCGCGTCCAGCGAGGTCCTGCCCTCGCGGAGCTGTCCGCTGACGGTCGAAGAGATGTGCATCACGTGCGAGTAGCGCTCGACCTCCATCAAGCGGTCGACGCTCACCGTGCCCGGTCGCGCGACGCGGCCCACGTCGTTGCGTCCCAGGTCGACCAGCATCACGTGCTCGGCGCGCTCCTTGAGGTCGCTGAGCAGCTCCTTCTCGAGCTTTCTGTCCTCGGCGGGATCGGCGCCGCGCCGCCGCGTCCCGGCCAGCGGCCTGGTCTCGACGCGCCGTTCCTCGACCTGGACCAGCTTCTCGGGCGACGTGCCGACCACGTGCTGCTCTCCACCGAGAGCGAGAAAGAACATGTAGGGCGACGGGTTGATCGCCCGCAGGCAGCGGTACACGTCGAAGGGAGAGGCCGCGAGCGGCTTGCGGAACCGCTGCGACGGCACGATCTGGAATGCGTCGCCGCCCATGATGTACTCGCGGGCGGCGTCCACCATGGCGTGGAACTGCCCCCGGGTGACGTTTGGCTCCCACCTTTCGCCGTCAGCGCCGTGTGGCGGCATCGGCATCGGGTCGCCCGCGAGCCGCCTTTCCATCTCCTCGATGCGCGCCACCGCGTCGGCATAGTCCTCGCGGTCGGGGCGGTGAATCGTCAGCAGCTGCAGCCGCCTGGTCACGTGGTCGAAGACGGCGAGATCCTCGGCCCTGAGGAAAGCGCTCTCAGGCATCGGAGGCGGAGCGCCCTTGGCGACGGGCAGTCGTTCGAAATGACGCGCGGATTCATAGCCGAGATAGCCGACCGCACCGCCGTGGAAGCGGGGAACTCCCCGCACCGGCGCCGTCTCTTCAGATGCGACGGCGCTCAGCGCGTCGAGCGGGCTGCCCTGGCCGAGCTCCAGGTGCCGGGCCTTGGCGCCGATGAACGAGTAGCGCGCCAGCCGCTCGCCTCCCTCCACGCTCTCGAGCAGAAAACCAGGCTCGCCGGGAGGGCAGAGCAATGTGTACGCGCGGACCGGCGTGAGCATGTCGGCCAGGACTTCCCGGTAGACGGGAACCAGCGCGAATTTCGCGGCGAGCGCCCGCGCTTCATCGCTTGTGGGGGTGCACTCCTTCATGGATCTCCTCTCATCTAGTCCGCCCCACTCTCTCTGGCGGGGCCGGAGCGCAAACCTTATCAGATCGCAGGTCAGTGACTGGCTTTCGTCTTCATCTCCCGCTTGACCTCTCGCGCTTGCGCCATGGTCTCGGCCGAGTCGACGTCCGCAACGGAGTGCCACGTCGCTGCATGCTTTTCCCAACCCGGGGGCCTGACGTCGAACTTCTTGGCCAGGATGGCGACCAGGATCTTCGTTTTCATGTCGCCGAATCCCGGCAGCCTTCCGATCCGCGCCGCGAGGTCGTCACCGTCTCGCGCGTCCCTCCACACCGAGCCCCCGTCTCCGTGGTAGTCGCTGACGATGGCGGCGCACATCGCCTGGACACGCCGGGCCATGCTGCCTGGGAACCTGTGCAAGGCCGGCCGCTGCCGGAAAACTGCGTCCAACCGGTCGGGATCCAGCTCGGCGATCTCACGGGCGTCGAGACGCCCCAGGCGCTGCTGCAGCTCGTACGGTCCGCCGAATGCCTTCTCCATCTTGACCTGCTGGTCGAGCACCATCCCGATCAGGAGCGCAAGCGGGTCGGTCTCCAGTAGCCTGTTGGCTTCTGGCTGCTGGGTCCAGACGATCGGCATGACTTCAAGAGTATCCCCGCCCGTTATTCCCCACGTGTCGGAGCCGTCCGACGAGTACCGACCGGGATCGAAAGAGGACTTCGACCGCCTCTACCGGACTTCGTACCCGCGCGTGTACCGCACGCTGGCGGCGATCCTGAGCGACCCCGAGGCCGCCGAAGACTGCACCCAGGACGCATTCGTGCAGGCGTTCCAGGCCTGGAAGCGGTGGCGTCCCGACGCCCCCGCCGAGGCGTGGGTGCACCGGATCGCCGTGAACCGTGCGATCTCCTACCGTCGGAGCGCGAAGCTGCGCAGCCTGGGCGAGATCATGCGCCGCCTCGGCCGGCCGACGCCGACGGCCGATCCCGCCGACGCGGCCGTGAGGTCCGACCTCCTGACCGCGCTCCGAGCACTTCCGCCCAGGCTGTCCGCGGCCATCGTCCTGCGCCACTACCACGGCTACACCAACCGAGAGATCGCGGCCGCGCTCGGCGTGTCCGAGCGCACCGTCGGCACGCGCCTGCACCAGGCAGGCGAGAGGCTGCGCGTCGTTCTCGGAACCTCCTTCCAACCTGGAGCTGCTGAAGCGTTTCCTTCAGATAACCGTGAGCTCTATGCCAAAGACTGAGGGCGACCTGCTGGGGCGTGATTTCGCCCGCCGCCTACGCGCCGAGCTCGACCGCGTTCGTCCTCGCTACTCGTCGCCTCGCTACACGTTGTCGCCCGTGCGGAATCCGCTGCGGTTCGCGCCTGTCGCGCTGTGCGCCGCGCTGGCCGGCATCCTCGCCCTGAGCGGGTTCATGGCGACCGGGAGCCCCAACCCCGTCGTGTGGACGCAAAGGGTGGTGACCGTCATCGAGGCGCCGTCGAGCACGGGAGCGCCACCTCCGGCTCAGGACGAGCATGAGCCAGGGCCTGCGGCCGCCCCCTCGCATGAAGCCGAGAGCAAGGCCTCGCGGGACGGCTCCGAGCCGCGCGAGTCGCCAGAGGCTGCCGAGCCGCCAGAGGCTGCCGAGTCGCCGGAGCCGGCCGAGTCACCCGAACCGGGCGAATCAGCGGAACCGACCGATGACCACTCGGGCTCCGGCGGCGGCTAAGGCTCCGGCGCGACCTCAGGCTCGGGTTCTGGGGACCACTGAGCTTCCGACTCGGCCCTCGGGGAGCGTTTCTAGTCGCATGAAAAGACCAGTCACCTTCATCGTCGGTGCCGCAGCGGCAGCCCTGGTCCTCGCTGCGGTTGGCGCTTCGGCGCACTCGGGTCTTTCGCTGGCGCGGTTCGCCGGCGTGCAGGGCTCGGTGACCGGAGACGAGGCCAC
>Ga0137384_10000341_pt1 | contig 34725 bp, 27 predicted proteins | sample SagtaG_2_FD_104922 | JGI IMG/M metagenome (GOLD analysis project Ga0137384, IMG submission 104922) | Vadose zone soil microbial communities from Sagehorn Ranch, Mendocino, California, USA - Sage2_R_60_16 metaG | ecosystem: Environmental > Terrestrial > Soil > Vadose zone | place: USA... | reverse complement strand
AGGTGCGCTCTGGTGGTTCTGGTGGGTGCATGGTCATTTGAGCGAGGGGCGCGGCTGGTTGGAGAGCATGCTTACCGCAGGGAAAGAAGTTTCTGATGCCGTGCGGGCAAAGGCACTCTATGGCAATGGGGTCCTGGCATATGCCTCTGATGACCGTACGAAGGCGCAAGCTCTCTTCGCGGAGAGCCTGGCTCTCTACCAGAAACTTGGAGAGAGGCGCGGTATCGCAATCTGTCTGTATAAACTGGGATACGTGGCCTGGTCAAGGGGGAACTATACAGCGGCTCGTTCACTGGCAGAACAAGCGCTGGAAATAGTCAGAAAGTTGAACCGCAAAGATGATATTGCCGATGCGCTCCTTCTGCTGTCCGAGGTATTGATCAATCAAGGTGAGTATACCGAGGCGCGAACGCTGATCGAAGAGAGCCTCACGCTCTTCAGAGCCTCAGGTGACGAATGGGGTATGGCCTATACGCTCATCTACCTGGCTCGCGCAACCTTCTTTGCAGGTGATGCTGCCATGGCGCGCTCCGCCCTCGATGAATGCCTGGTGATCTCCAGAGAATTGGGCTACAAAGGAGGCATTGCCTGGGCGCTCAGTGTCCTGGGGCGAGTCATACTCCATCAGGGTGATGGGGTTGAGGCTCGTTTGCTGATAGAGGAAAGCCTGGCAATACGCAGGGAGCTGGAGGATCGTCCGGGCATTGCTGACTCGCTCTTCCATCTAGCGGAAGTGACCTCTTCTCAGGGGGACTACCCACAGGCACAATCCCTTTATAGAGAGAGCCTGGCGATAGCTGAGGAACTGGACGACAAATGGCTCATTGCTACCTGCCTGCAAGGATTGATGGGAGTAGCCCTGGCGAGTGGGCAACCTGCATGGTCTGCACGACTGTGGGGAACTGCAGAGAGAATCCGTGAATCTCTGGGTGTGCCTATTCCATTGGTGGAACGTGCCAGTTATGAGCAGATGGTGAACAGTCTTCATACTCAACTTGGCAAAACTGCATTCAGGGCAGCCCGGAAGGAGGGACGATTGATGACGCCTGTGCAGGTTCTTGCCGCGCAGGGGCCAGTGAAACTCTCTACAGAAGCTGCCCAACGAGCAGAAAAGGCAGGCACTGTAGCAACACCTATCTCCCCGCTTTCTGCAAAACTGACAGTGCGCGAGGTCGAGGTGCTGCGCATGTTAGCTTTGGGATTGACTGACACACAAGTGGCCGAGAAACTTGTGATCAGCCGGCGAACAGTCAATACTCACCTCACCTCAATCTACAGTAAAATAAACGTCTCTACACGGAGCGCTGCCACACGTTATGCTCTAGATAATAGGCTGGTTTGACCAAGAATCAGAATTCAACTCCGTTATGTAACGTACAGGCTTTCACCCATGTCCCCCACAGTCGGCTGCAGAGAGATTGCAAAAATAAGTTACTTAACAGATGCGCTCTCACTCTTCCCGGTTTACACTGCTCTCAGTGGCAGTTATATGAGAAGCCCCTATATCACAAATCTTTATCAATTGCTATGAAAAACCAGGAGAAAAAAAGTGAAAAAGCCCATCTTATCGTACTGCAAGCATCTCTTTGCAGGCGCAAGCGTGCTCCTACTGCTAGCCCTTCTACTTACTGCATGTAGTAGTAATGGTGCGAGTGCCAGCAGCAGTTTGAACATGGTTGGAAGAGTCCGGAGTGATGCACCTCAAGCGCCACTTTCCCAGAGCACACTCGGCCCACAGGCATGTCCTGGCAAGACGAACAATCTCTCGTATTGGGACAACATTATCAGGACAAGTGGTGATGCCAAGGTTGAGAGTGTCAGCTGCGCCAAATTCATGACCTCTCCTGGGCTGCAAGCGCTGGTACTGGTGCGTCACCATAGCACTGGCTCAATTGCTGATGTCTACGTCTATGCCAAGATCCTGAGCCATAAGCCGGCGCGGATCTTCAAGTTGTCAGGCCTCTTGCATGGAAAAGCGAAGATCAGTGTCTACAACACCGTCTTGACGGCCCAGGCACAAAACAGTTCAACCCTGGTACCAGACCTCTTCCGCGAATTTAAGTGGTCGGATGGTGCCGGGGCATTTGAACAAACCGTCTTCCCTGGCATGTTCCCCGATATGACCCGCTATCAAGCCGAAGCAGACCAGGCCGAAGTCAATCAAGGTCATCAACCCTGGAAACTTGATGCCCTCGACACCACCAAAAGCGCCCTTGGCCTTTTCAAGAGAGACTGGAATAATCCAGTGACCCTTGTGAGTGGTGGTGGACTTCATGACGCTCATGCCGTTGTACGCGTGGAAGCATATCCGCAAGGCTCTGGCGCTTTTGCCATTCTCGTCAAGCTCAGTCGCCTTGAAGGAAATACTCACGGTGGCATCTGGGAGATTGTTGCCGTGCAAGGCAATCGGATGTCTCTCACTGCTCCGGTGAATGGCGCCCTCTTAACAAGCCCAACCATCGTCAAAGGCTCTGCTCCCCTGTTTGAGGCTGAAGCTGGCGTTGTAGAGATACTGGATAGCCACAATACCAGGATTGGTAGTGCTATTGCGACAGGTTCTCCCTTCTCGGTTCGTGTCAGCTACAGCTCAAGTTTCCATGGCGGTGCTCAGGAAGGTATTGTCTCTCTCTACTATCAAAGTGGCGCAAATACACCATTCATGGTGAAAGTCCTGCTGGGTGCATAACTGATGTTGGGAGCCCGCTCCAGGGCGACCGCAAGGGATCGCCCCTACTATACGCGGATCAGCCTGCCAAACCCGTATAGAGAGGTTGCCCCAGTCCTGGGGTGGTGCAGGCAACCCCTGGCTCTATCCTTAAGTTGGTGCGCATGGGAGGAGAAGGATATCCTCCCTTTGAAGTATACAGTCGATCTAAAACCATCTCTGAAGGAGAAATTACGATGAAAGGTTTTCAAGACAACAGTCCATCTTCGGTAGTCTCTTCATATCGTCCTCGATTCATGATTCTTGCAGTGATAAGTGCATGTATTCTGTTCACTTTGGTCGTGAGTGTTAGTAGTGCAAATCTGTCTTCCAGCGCCAGTGCTGCCTCGATTGCCCATGCATCCACGACCTCGCTCTCAGCAAGCTATGCAGTGAAAGTCTTCTTCTCCAAGTCTCCTGAGTCACTCAACAATGGCTCTGCCGTCTATGCAGTTAATCGCATGTCGCCAACCATAGCCGTGGGCACCTATGCCATCCAGCTCTTAATCGCTGGGCCTACCCTCTCCGAACGCCAGGCTGGCTACTTCACGGAACTCAATACGATGCTCAGTGGCCCATCGAACTGCTCGGCACCGCTGCCTGTCGGGGGACCAGACTTCACACTGGCGCTGAACAAGAAAGGCACGGTGACGCAAACAGGGACCGCGACAGTAAAATTCTGCCGTAGCCTCAACTCGGCAGGGATCGGTGCAGATGCGCGTGTAACCACGGAAATTAATGCGACCCTTAAACAGTTCCCAAACATCACAAAAGTGGTGATCCTCACGAAGGATGGACACTGCTTTGGTGATGGGAGTGGGATGGATCTCTGTCTGAGGTAGAAGAGAAGGGGCTGCTTTGCGCTCTTATCCGGATGTTCCCACCGTCCTGCGCAGGACGGTGGGGATGTTTTTGCGTTCGGCTCAAGCACTTGAAATGGCTCCGCTGGCTCTCAAGAGGCGAGGGAAAACCCGGCTGCATCTGCACAGAGTTACAACCGCTGTCCTTTTTTGTCAGAAGCGCACTGACAGGCCCCAGGTGCTTGCCAGATGCGCACGATGCCGTCATCATCTGCCGAGGCGAGGCGTATTCCATCAGGAGACCAGGCGATGCCATTCACCCATCCATGGCAGCAATACATCCAAAGGGGGTTGTCTGTAGCAGCGTTCTTGTTAATATTGACAGGAGTGAACTTCATTTTGATGGGAGGAGGCCATTGCTTTTCAGTCTCAGGTAGATCCATAAGCCCACGCCCAGCAAAAGCCCTCCGAAGAGGTAGCCTCCCAGCACATCGCTGGCCCAATGGTCTCCCAGATAGATGCGCGAAGGTCCGACAAGTACGACGAAGAGCGCGGAGATGATCAGCAACATATAGCGCCACCAGCCATCCTTTTTAAAGAGGATGATGCCGAACGACAACAGCAGTCCCCAGAAGGCAACATAGGACATGACATGTCCACTGGGAAAGCTCTGGCCGCCGCTCATCTGAATAATCTCAACGAGACTCGGGCTTGGTCGTGGACGACTCACAATCAGCTTGATCAACACATTCAACAGGAGACTCACCCCCGACAAACTAACAATGAACAGCGCTTCCAGGCGCAGACGGAAGTACCAGAAGATCAGCGCAGTAATCAGGACGACCGCAGACATCAGAAGTGGCTTATTGCCAAAGGCACTGACCAAGATCATGCTGGTACTGAGCCAGGGGGATTTGTTCTCTTGAAATTCCCGCGTGATCGTTACGTCTACAGGAATCACGGAATGAACGTGGACAAACCATGCTAGCAGCGTGAAGAGGACAAATGCTACAAGGTAGATGACCACAAAGATGCGTGCCCGAAGAGAAGAGACGCTATACCATGGTTCTCTCGTTCTCGTGACCTCTTGCTCCACCGGCTCCACTACGTCGTCCACATGCTCTTCTATATTCTCTTTCATGAGCTTTTGTGTCATAGGTTGCTCCTGTTATACATATCCTGAAGGATACTCGTAATATTGACGTTTAGACTTATTTGGCCTCGAGAAGAACTTGTACTCAAGTAGCTATTGTTACAACGAGACGAAGAAGAACTATTAGGATACAGATTTCTGAAATCAAGTTCTTTGGCATTGTTACACATTGACAATCGTCATAAAAGGATGTTATGGTATTTGCAACGTTGCAAACACTGAAATAAGGCTCTGTTAGAAGTTGTTCCTGTGAGGACTCCTTATCTAGCGGGCAAACACACTATCGACACAGTCAAGCAATTGTACACAGTCTCCCACCTTAAGAATGCTTTGGAGTTCTTCTATTTTTAGAGGTTATACACATAGTGCTGACCTTTTCTGAAGTCCATCGGAAGCAACGTTTTAGGCACTGGCAAAAATAGAGAAAGAGTCTAACGTGTTTGATCGCTGGAAATTGAAGGATTTTACACCTGGAGAGGGAGTTGCTGGCAAGGTATTTACAGAGCAGTTTGATACAAGTGATTGGATAGACATCACGGCTCCCGGGGATGTGCATCAAGCACTAATCGAGGCCGGTCGTATCGAAGATCCTTTTTATGATAGGAACGAAGACAAATGCGCCTGGATGGAAGGGCGAGAGTGGTGGTATCGTATCAGCTTCGAGAGCGAAGAGAAGCCTCTAAGCCAGGATGAGCGATTCCTCCTGGTCTTTCAGGGATTGGACACGTTTGTCACCATCTGGCTCAATGGTGAGGTATTGGGCAGACATATGAACATGTTTCGCGAGGCAGTCTTTGATGTCAGTCAGCGTTTGCGCACCAATGAGCCCAATATGCTCGCTCTCTGTTTTCACCCACCACTCCAGCAGATCGAGAAAGCTCTATTCGAGAGCTGGGGGCGGAACCCCGAACGAGTAATGATGCGCAAGGCGCAATTTGGCTATGGGTGGGATTGGGGTCCGCGCCTACCAACCATTGGGATCTGGCGCCCGGTTGAACTACGCCGCCAACGTTGTGCCAGCATGCAAGGAATGCATTTCTCTACGTTTGAAATAGATACGAACAGCAATACAGCGCTGGTAGCCATTCAGGTAGACGTAGAGCGATTTGCTGGAGATCAAGCGCTAGCGCTCTCCATCGCATTGCACTCGCCTGGCAGCCCGTCGGGAACGACAGCCGCAGTTGAACAATCGTTGAAGCTACAGGGAAGTGGATCTCAGCTCTCAGCAAAGGTGTACATGGAGATAGAGAATCCCCAACTATGGTGGACCCATGACCTGGGGGAGCCTGCGCTCTATACCCTGCAGGCCACCTTGTACGGGGATGGCGATCAACTCGAGCAGCAGCAGCGAGAGGTTGGCATTCGCACGCTGGAACTAGACCAATCACCGGATACCGGCGAGCCGGGGACGCGCTTTTTTCGCTTCGTGCTCAATGGTGTGCCAATCTTCGCACGGGGAGCCGACTGGATTCCCGCTCACTCTTTTGTCGGAGCGATCAGCGCGGAACGGTATGAAATGCTCTTGAGAGCGGCACAAGAGGCGAATATGAACATGCTGCGGGTGTGGGGCGGTGGTATCTATGAACATGATGTCTTCTACGAGCTATGCAATCGGTCAGGCATACTGGTTTGGCAAGATTTTATGTTCGCCTGCGCCATGTACCCGGAGGATAATCCCAGCTTTGTAGATGAGGTAGAAGCGGAGGCTCGTTACCAGGTACGCCGGTTGCGTACCCATCCCTGCATGGCGCTGTGGTGCGGCAACAATGAAAACCAGTGGATCCATGACCGCACCTATTGGGATCAACCGGACTATCCTGTTCCTGGTTCGCTCTACTACAACAAGCTTCTCCCTCAGATCGTGCAGGAACTTGATGGGAAAACGGCTTACTGGCCCGGTAGCCCCTACGGGGGGAATGACTACAACAGCACGGAGGATGGCGACCTGCACAACTGGCAAGTGTGGCACGGCAACCTCCCCCGGCGCTTTGGTGAGAAACCCCGCGTGGACCAGAGCCCCGAAGGAGTTTCCTTTCTGCACTATGCTGAAGATATGGGCCGCTTCAGCAGCGAATTTGGCATGCATGCATCACCTGTCTATGATACGTTGCGTCGCAACATTCCAGCCGATCAGCTCTCCTATCACAGCCCATCGATGGATCATCACAATAAGGACAATCCGAAGAATAAGGGCGACAATCTGATGATAACGGTAACGGGACTGCCCAACAATTTGGAGGAGTACATCGACTACAGCATGATCGCCCAGGCAGAGGGACTCAAGTTCGGGATTGAGCATTACCGACGACGTAAACCCCATTGCTCTGGCACGCTCATCTGGCAACTTAACGATTGCTGGCCCGTATTAAGTTGGAGCATACTGGACTACTATGGTTTCGGTAAAGCTGGATACTTCTACACCAGGAGAGCGTACGCTCCGGTACTGGCTTCTTTTAAGGAGTGGGATGATGGTGGTGTTGAACTATGGATTTGTAACGATACGCTCAACGAGGTAACGGAGACACTCACGATCAGGTCAGGGACCTTCGCGAACGGTACGGTATGGGAAGAAAGCTGCCAGATACGAGCAGGGGCTAACAGCAGCCAGGTGGTCTGGCATTGTACTGCTGGTAAGATTACTGCTGGCCCTGACAGCTATCTCTCGGTGCACACGACGAACAGTCTATTTCCAGCGAATCGCTACTTCTTCTCTCCCATCAAAGAGCTGCAGCGTACACCAGCTCCGCCTGAGATAACGATCACGCCAGGTGGTGAGCACGAGTTACATGTTCAACTTCGCGCAGTGACCTATACGTATTTCTTGCATCTCATGGTGCCAGACGAACATACTCACTTCACCGACAATTATTTCGATCTGGAGGCGGGAGAAAGCCGCATGATCATCATTACTAATCGATCTATAACGCTCACACCTGAAAAGGTTTCAGCAGGTTGGCGTTAGGGATGAGGCTTGCTTATGTGTTCCCTTCTCAGGCCGTGGGGGCAAAAGTTGTATACACTCGGTTTAGCTCTAATGTAAATGCAAACTTTCTCCCGGCGAAAACCACACCATTATCCGGGTTCGCAAACAACCTTAAAAACTCAACCTATTCTGTCCCATTCGAGCGAACTCACCCACAGAATAATTAGTGTACTTTCGCCAGGAGAAAGTTTGCATTTACTCCCAAAGGGGCTACAGCATTGCGAGCGAAGCCGCTCGACGACAGCTCATTGAGTCGGCTTCGACAAGTTGTGAGGTGCCGAAAGGCTAGGCTTCGGCGATGAGCGCGATAGAAATCTTCATTTTCCTCCGTTAGTTGGCTTGATATTCTGATTCACCTGGAACAGATTGCTGGGATCATACGTGGCTTTGATCTGGGCCAGTCGGGCGTAGTTGTCGCGGTACGCCGCTTTCACATTGTCCGTGCCCTCATCCATCATCATGTTGATATAGCCCCCTCCCGACGAATAGGGATGCAATGCCATCCAGTAATCCCTGGCCCACTGGATCATGCGCTCGTTGTTGGCCGGGTCGGGGTCAACCCCGACGATCACCTCGGCGAAGTTGGCGTCACGGAAGCTGAATGCAGTGTCGCTCGGGCTGGCCCGATGGGCAGCGCCATTGATCGGATAGAGGTGCATCGTCGAGTGCATCGTCGGCAGTTGCGCGCTGTACTTCAGGTGCAAATCAATCGCCTTCTCACTCAGGTCTTTGAAGAAGTCGGCCTTCCAGTACCACTGCAAGCCCTTCGGGTACAACGCATCGAACAGGCTCTGCAGCGCCGGCCACGGAATCGGCCCAGCGATATCCATTGCCGGGGCGCGAAAGGCACGAATGGGTTTGAAGAGCTCGTCGGCCTTGTCCAGCGCGCCGCTGTAGCACCACACGATGACGCACATCTTCTGCAGGTGAAACTGCTCCGGGAACGGTGGTGCTGGTGGCACCGTGACAAACCCGAACCAGCCGTTGATCTCTTCGGGAGCGTTCAAGATGAAGTCGCGCCAGAACTTCATCACGTCTGCCGCCTGTTCGAGCGGCCAGAACATCGGCCCGCCATAAACCGTGCTGATGGGGTGCAGCTGGAACAGGAACGAGGTGACGACGCCGAAGTTGCCGCCACCACCGCGGACTGCCCAGAACAGGTCGGCATGATCCTGGGCGCTGGCCGTGACAAAGCTGCCATCGGCGAGGACCATGTCAACGCCAAGCAGGTTGTCGAGCGTCAGGCCCAGTGTACGCGAGAGGTAGCCGATGCCTCCGCCCAACGTCAGTCCACCGACACCGGTCGTCGAAATGAAGCCACTGGGGGTGGCCAGCCCGAAGGCATGGGTGGCATGGTCCACCTCGCCCCAGGTGCAGCCGCCTTCCACACGAGCGGTGCGCGCGGACGGATCGACGCGTATACCCTTCATGCCTGAGAGGTCGATCACCAGACCGTCATCGCAGGTACCCAGACCGGGGCCGCTATGCCCGCCGCCGCGCACGGCCAATGTCAGCTCGTGCTCGCGGGCAAAGTTGACCGCGGCAATCACATCGGCCACATCCACGCAGTGGGCGATCAGAGCGGGTCGTTTCTCGATCATGCCGTTGTAGACCTGGATAGCCTGCTCGTAGCCAGCATCACTGGGACGAAGCAACTCTCCGCGCATGCGCGATACAAGCTCCTGAATTGCCGTTTCCTCTAAAGCGACGGGGGTGTTTTGTTGTTCCAACATTCCTTTTCTCCTTGTCCATGTTGTTAAGTAAACTGTGTATGCAACGGTCAACGTCTCGACCGCATGCGGAAGCTGATGATTTTGCGACAAGCGTGGCATGACAGAGCAACCGTCGCTATCATACGTATCCGCAGGTCGACTTCAGGAAGAATAGCATGGGTGGCGTTAGCAAAACGTTTGGTAGCTCAAGATGAGATGCTCTTTTCAAGAGGTATGCGGATGCTTCCGGTCAGATACGCGTTAGCAAAGCGTTATTTCAGAACACAATGCATGCGTAGACAGGCTACAACTGCGCGAGGAGGAGCCGGGCAGCTTGCAGATCCGGCGTCTCAAATCCTTCTGTGAACCAGGTATACAGGTCGCTTAGCTGCCGCCTGGCGTCGTCGGATCGATTCTGCGCGATCCACAACCGCGCCAGGCTCATCGTCGCACGGAGTTCCAACGATTTGGCCTGCTGGGAGCGCGCGATCTCGATCGCGCGGAGGAACGCCGCTTCGACATCAGAGGCGTCCGCACCATGCATGAGCAGCAACTCGCCTCGTAGCCGATGTAACTCCGCGTCCCACCAGCGCTCGTTGTATGTGCGCGCTTCTGCCAGCGCCTCGTCGATGCATGCGAGCCCCTCCTCCACACGCCCGGCTTTCCCATAGACCTGCGCGAGCAGCGAGAGGTAATACGGCAGACGCAATCTGGCACCCGATGCTTTAAATTCGGCGATCGAGCCACGCAGACGCTCGATGCGCTCCTCATTATTGGGTTGCTCCAGGGCCAGCGCATAGCTGACCAGGATGCCTGCCCACGCGTGATAGTAGGGTGCCTGGTACTTGCTCGCGAGCGCGTGCACTTGCTCGGCGTGCTCTCGGGCGACGGCCTCATCGGCGCGCAACTGCTGCAGCAAGGCCAGGTAGGCTGACACCAGCGCCTGGTTGAAAGGCTGATCCAGATCCTGCACCAGCTTGACCGCGTCGAGCCCTCGATTGAGTGCCTGCTGCGGATAGCCCAGGCACCAGAGCGCGTGTGCTTGCCACGCCCGCGCGAGTGCTGCATAGTTCGAGCCCTGCGACTCCTGAAGATAGAGGATTTGATCAGGGTCGTGTGCTGCGATGATCTCTGCAAATTGCGCGTTCCCCTCAGTGATCCTCCCCAGGTGCAGTCGTGCCCCGGCCAACATCATTCCGGCAAACGGCGGCGGCACGGTGCCAAGAGATCGCTGGTACAGGGTATGCAGCTCATCGGAGACCATTTGCACACGTTCGAGCTTGTCCTGCACGACGTAGACAGACTGCAATCCATAGAGCGTCTGCGCCCGCTGTGCTTCGTCACCCACCGTGTCGCATAACGCGAGTGCGCGATCGAGTACGCGCTCCAGTTCCGGTGTCGCCCAGCCTTTGGTCACCCGGTAGAGGGGTGCCAGTGCAAGTTGCAGGCTGAGCTCCTGTTTGTCGCGTTTCGCACCGGCGGGCAGGAGCTCAAGCGACTTCAGACTACGCGAGAGCAAGCTGATGGCATCCTCGTTGGCATACACGCACTGCGCCACTGCTGCCGCACGCTGATAATACGGGAGCGCCTGCTCGATCATGCCCGCACGCTCGTAATGCGACGCAATCTGGCCGCTCACGGAGTCGAGGTCCTCAGCATGCAGTGCTTCCAACGCTTGCGCGACGCGACGGTGCAGCATGCGGCGCTGCGGCGCACTGATCTCTCCATACGCCACCTCGCGCAGCTTATCGTGGGTGAAGTCATAGCTGTTCGCGCCGTGTTCGCGCACGATCCGTTTGTGCCAGAGTTCGTCCAGCACACGGACGGCGCTATCGACGTCGGCGTTGCTGACGGCGATTAAGAGGTCGAGCGTGAATTCGCGGCCAATGATTGCGGCAAGTTCAACAAGCTCGTAAGAAGAGGGCGAGAGTTGCAGGAGGCGACCGACTAGCACCGCATGCACCCGTGGCGGAAGGGTTCGAGCATCATCAAGCGGCGGTTGCCCGTGGGGATGATCGGCTTCTAGCAGGCTGGCCGGTGCTCGTCCCAGGTCGGCCCGCACCATCTCGACCACGAACAATGGATATCCCCCGGTCTCATGATACAAGTGCATGACCGAGCCCGTATCCAGCTCACGCTTTGCCACCTGCGATGCCAGTTTCGCGGTTTCCGCTGCATCTAATGGCTGGAGCGTAATTTCTGTTACACGCATGCTGTTGCGCAGATGCAGCAGGAAGGTGCGCAACGGATGGTGCGGCGGCAGTTCTTCCTCGCGGGCGCACCCGACGACAAGCAGCCGTGCCGTGGGATCGAAGCGCAGCAGAAAATGCAGCCATTCCAGCGTTTCCTGATCGCACCATTGTAAGTCATCGATCAATAAGAGTAATGGCTGTGATGTGACGAGGATGGCGCGCGCCAGTGCCTCAAAGAAGCGCTGACGCTGGCCGTACTCGGTCACGGACTCGTAGTGCGGTAAACCTGGCTGCTCAGCGAACAGCTCTGGCAGGATGCGCGCGACCTCGGTGAGCCAGACCGCGTCGAGTTGCCTGAGCTGCTCGCGCAGACCAGCGCTCCTGAGCCAATCGGTCACTGGCGCGAGCGAGAGTTGGCCCTCAGCAGCATAGGAGCGCGTCTTCGCGGTGACGGCACCCTGCTGGCTTGCCCACAGCAGAAAATCCTCGGCCAGCCGTGATTTTCCAATGCCCGCTTCCCCAGTCACGAGTACGAAGTGAGGCTCGGCAGTGATCGCACCGTACCAGGCATCTTGCAAATCCTTCCACGCCAGCTTCCGTCCAATGAGCGTTGGTATAGCAGCGAGCAGCGGTTGATGGACTCGGGCTGGAACGACAGGCGTCTCTTGCTGCATGAGTCGCTCGTAGGCTTCTCGGGTCGCCGGGTCAGGTTCGACTCCCAGTTCGCGTTGTAAAGTGGTGACACAGGTATGATACACGCGCAACGCGCTGGCGCGATCGTTATTGAGCGTAAACAAGCGCATCAAACGGCGAGAGAGGTCTTCGGAGAGGGGGTCGAGTGCGAGCAGGCGCTGGGCATAGCGGATGGCAGAGACGTGGTCGCCCTGCCCTTCAAAGAGACGCAGCAGGTGTTCGAGGGCCTGCCAGTGGCGCTGGCGGAGACGCTCCCGCTCAGGCAAGATCCATTCATCATAGCAGCCAGGGAGTAATGCGCCTCGATACAGGTTGTCAGCTTGCTCGAGAGCGTCTTGGAGCCCGTGCTGGTCATTCCGTCGTGCCGTCTCGTCTGCGAGAGTGAGCGTCTGTTCGAACTCAGCGACATCGAGGTGACATGGCGTGACAGGGTGCCAGTGCAACAGGTGTGCATCGGCAGAGAGGAATTGCTCCACAGCCGGAAGTGCCTGGCGCAACTGGTGAAGTAGTTGGCGCAAGTTATTGCGAGCCTGGGACTCGGTCGTGTCGGGCCAGAAGAGGAAGGCAAGATGCTGGCGCTGTTGAGGAACATCGCGATGCAACACGAGATAGGCGAATAATGATTGCAGGCGCGTCGTATTGAGGCTTGTCACCTGTCGATCATTGTAGATCAGGCTGAAATCGCCGAGCAAGCGGATGTGAAGGGTTGGCATCATCATGATCTGGTATCTTTCTCCTGTTCAGGCTCAAGCGATGACAGAGGAGGCAGGGTGGTCAGTTCTGGGAACGTTTGTGTGACATTGCGAAAATCATTAAAGCCATCTATTGGCGATGCGTCCGATCACCTTCAGCTCGCCACGAAATCCTCGTTGCTCTTACTCTACCATATCATGCTCTTTTTTACCACTACCTTCTTCAGACGAACAGGCTTCAACAAACCTTTGAATACGAGTTCTAAGGCTTTCTTGTGTATCGGTGATGTTTCCTCGAGAAACAGCCTTTCTTACAATTTGAAACCTCCCAGATTCCCCAGGTTGCCCAGACCACCAAGCGCGTCTTGTACCTCCTGCGAAGAGTTGAATGTTTTGTCTGGAAGGCGGTCAAGTAGGCCAGTGATTTGATCATTGGCGCCATGTTGCTGTGCAAATCGAACGAGATCAGCTTTGCCAATCGGAAATGGAACATGACTCAGCAACTGATTCAGTTGTCCAGGATCAAAGTTCATCGCTTCACCTTTCTCTCTTCTGTGTGAATAGTATGTACATCATTCTCGGTTTGGTGCCCTCCGTGGCAATGACACTTCCTGTTACCACTAGGTATACGAACATCGGGAAACAGGTGTTTCAGGTTGTTTGTGACAACCGTACTGAGGCTCATGCCCACATGGATATTGGTGGCGAAGTTAAAAAATGATGCTCATTCTGAGCTCGAATGCTTTAGATCCCGGGCGTGAAAATTGACTTCGCCACCAATATCAGGTTGATGCCGAACCCTGACTGAACAAAATCTTATTGACCAGCATAGTATAGTGTCTACAGTTACCCAAGTTGAACATATTGTCCTCACTTGCAAAGACCAAGGAGACCCAGGTATCTTAACTTTCCAAGGTGCTGTCTAGGCTGATAGACATATTGAAGGAATAAACACATACATAAGTCCGAGTTCTGCTGTTAAAAAAATAGTAGTAAGGCAAGTGCTTATGTGCATGGACGCCGTTTCTACTTTCTTGATTTACAGTAAGATTGAGGAGATTACGTAATAATGTCGTCTGATAGAAACTACGAATATGAGGTCGCTCTTTCCTTCGCTGGGGAAGATCGCCCATATGCGAGTCAGCTAGCGAATATTTTACGTCGTCGAGGAGTAAGATTTTTTTTCGACGAATATGAGAAGTACACCCTCTGGGGAAAAAACCTCAAGTGGGCAGTCACATTAACGCAGCAATACGACATCAAGAACTGGTATGCCATCGGTGCAACAGAGGTCGGGCAAACCATGCTCGAACGCACTACTTCATGTCTAGCCAACACCAATGAGCCATGGGACAATACTGTCACTATTCATGTCTCCTCCTTTTTGTAGAGCCTCACTGCTTACGGCACTTCGCCATAGTTGGAGCGTTACTCTTCATATCCCGAAAAGGTAAGATAAGCCATTCACACATCATGACGCGGGTGTAAAAATTGGCCTCTTCTGGCGTTTCCTGCCGCAGGAACACGTGCTGTTTGCCGTCCTTCCCAAGAAGAAACACGCCGTCTATCCTTGAGGCAGTGGGGTTTGGAGAAAGGGCTGCGGAGAAGAGCAACGCAAGGGAGTGTCCATCAGGCGACCAGAGAATATTCTGATAATAAATCAATGGCGGGGCTTGTTTGCCAGCAAACTGCTTCCATGGCTTGTTGAGTGTGGACAGAATGGCAGCGTCAGGATGGACCTGCGCCAGGAGTTTAGCAGAATGTCCATCGTACACGTTGACGAGACCAGGCACGTACCGACTCGTCCTTTGCTGGCAATCCCCCCCGTAGCCGAGCACGGCCCTGTGTTGGTTATCCGGCGACCACGCTGTATCTACAAGGCATCTCAACGTATTCTGTTCAAGAAGAAGAACATCCGATGAAGGTGACGCAGAGGGATGAGTGAGGTGTGACAGGAGGAACGAGAACATCCCACTCGCACTGAGCACAACGATTAGCCCTACGAGCACAACTCCCGAGAGAGCAGCAAGCTGCACCTTTCCCTGCTTGAGAAGAAACGGCCTCGCCAAATGTTTCTTCTCAACCCGCGCCAATAGGTCACGTTTGATCTTGTCTAGTGTAGACATTGACTCGGATGGTTCCAGGTCGACAATCTCGATGCCGGGATCTTGCTCTTCAGGGTGTTCTTGGCGTGAATGCTCGAAATTGCTCATGTCTGCCTACTGGAATAGCCTTTTTGGACACTACCGGGTTCCCTTCGAAAGGAAGAAGGTGAGCAGCAAAGACAGCATGCAGAGTCACAAGCACGCAGTTCCCTCGCCCATATTCAGCTTGCTGTGTTGACCAGTTCCGCTACGCGTTCTTGTGCTGTCATGGTCTCCTCTTATCAGCTCTGCCAACTTCCTTCCTTCCTTCCTGCTGAGGAGGTACTCATTCCTTGGCTACCTTCCCAAATTCATCCAATGCCAGCTAGATTGGCTCATTCATGTACTTATATATATCACGATAATTTTAGAGTGTAAAGCATAGCGAATATTTGTCATGCACTCAATTTTTCGGTTCTTGAGACTTTCACTGAGTTCTCAGGAATGTGCTACGAGGGAGTTTTGCCATTTGATAGGAGGATGTATGAAGAGTGAAAGTTATCTCTTGTCTAAATCAGGATTGAAGCTGCATTAGTGTACCGTATACTGTCGCATTGCGAAGTAAATAAATGCCATTTCACATTTCACAAAAGGCAAAACTACATTTTTATCATCTTCAGGCTTTAGAACCAATTAATACATATCAAGCTGCCCCTACCCAGCATTTCTTGTCTTTGAAGGGTATGTTCCTTAAGGCTCATCCTAATAATGGCTTGCTAAAACGCGACAAATTTTCGTCACGCAATGAAACGCAGAGGTAAGGTATGCCGTGCACTACATGTAAGAGGTCGTTGGGGTGAGTATATCTCCTCACCTCATCCAACAGAAACAGTGGGAACGTATGAAACTGCTTACCGCTCTATACGAGGGATTATTATGGAAACCAAAGAGAAAGAACAGAAGGATGAGAAGAAGTCCGATACGACCCCAAAGCCTCTGAAGGCGATTGCGTCTGCTCCTGCGGTGCAGGCGGTTGAATCTTCGCCTATCGTGCGAGAGGGAGTCAAACCCTTAGCAGCATTTTGGACCAAATTCACGAATGATTGGGCAATGGGTCTGCAGGCAGGAGCACTGGCGTATAACCTGTTACTTGCTATATTTCCTATTGCTCTTGCTCTTATTGCTATCCTCGGCCTGGTCTTTGGGAGCATCGGGTTGGATGTCAAAGATCAATTTATCAATGGTATCCAAAGTGTTCTTCCACAGCAACAGGGCGTTTCAAAAGGGGTCATATCACAGGTTTTTGATAATCTGAATAAAAATTCCGGCCTCTTGGCAATTATTGCTGTGCTTGCGGCTATCTTTGGCGGCTCACGGCTCTTCATTACGATCGAAAATTGCTTTGATCTCATCTATCATGTGCGCCCTCGAACAGCTTTACGCCAGAACATCATGGCTTTTAGCATGTTGCTGCTATTTGTTGTCCTTGTCCCAATTATGGTGTTGGCATCGGCTGGCCCTGCTCTTGTCATCTCTCTTCTGCAAAAAACTCCACTCGTGAGCATTCCTGGAATCAATGTCCTGTTTAGTTTGGGTGGTGTCCTCAGCAGCTTACTCGTTGCATGGCTTTTGTTCGAGGCTATCTACATTGTGGTTCCCAACCAAAAGATTAGTTTCCGTCATAGCTGGCGAGGAGCTATCGTGGCGGCAGTACTCCTCCAAATATTCCTGACGCTTTTTCCGTTCTATGCCGCACGTTTTCTCGGGGGCTATGCCGGTCAAGCAGGCTTCGCTGTCATCCTGATCGTCTTCTTCTACTACTTCGCTGTTATTCTGTTATTGGGCGCTGAAATCAATGCATTTTTTGCTGAAGGGATACAGGCCACGCCCGAGAATCTGGCAGTCATGGTTCACAAGATGACGAGTCATGAGCCAAAGACACAACAGGAGATAAGGGAACAGGCTCCCCCCTCTCACAAGGATGAACGTCCTGAAGGGGTGGTAGACAGGGGGCAAGGCAACGCCACCTCTGACGGCAAGGGTAAGTCCACTGGAGCACCATTGAAGCGATTGCCTTCCGATTCCTTGAGCAAGGAAAAGAAACAAGAGCAGTCATCGAGGACCTCACCATCATTCGGGACCTCGAAAATAGGGACGGTCATCGAGGTAGCCACAGGAACGATACTCGCAACGGTGATAGAGTTAGTACGTTTGCGTCGAGAGAAATAAGACTGGGAGGGAGGTAGGCAGACCGCACAACGTTTTTGCATAGCAAAAATTTGATGTATTGCTTTCAGCACAAAAGAGAGGGTGCTCGTCCGCATCTAGTAGGCTGACAAAATCGGGGCCTGACAACCTGCTCGAATGTGGTCTTTCTGTTCTTTTCTCCCCTCGTCAGGGATGGCGACTGCCTCTACGTAAGAGAAATGAAGTCGAGCACATTCCTATGAACTCTTGCTCGATCTTTGCACAGGTCGTAACACCTCTTGCTCTCTTAACCAGAGATAGACACGAAGGGAGAGACAAAACCACCCACCACCAAACAGATAACCACCCAGGACATCCGTTGCCCAATGATTACCCAGGTAAATACGAGCAGGCCCAACGAAGACCATACACAGCAGAGGCATGCTCAAGAGCGCCCTTCTTCCAGTCCGGTTCCATTGTTTCTGAAGAACCCCTAATGTGAACAGCCACCCCCAGAAATTCAGCGATGATGCCACATGCCCGCTCGGAAAGCTCCTCCCTATCGATGGTTTGGTTACATGCACAAGCAATGGTTTTGGACGGGGACGATCTATCGCGCTCTTGATTCCCATTCTGGCAAGCGCGTTCGTCCAGGACATGGCGATGGTCATCACCGCTTCTAAACGCAGCTGCATCTTCCACAACAGGACGGCAACGGGAATGACAAGCACATTCAAGAAAACAGCTGAGCCGGTAAGCGTATTGAACACCAGCACAACACGGCGCAGGAATGAAGGTTGGTTCTTTTGTACGAGATGTGTGATCGCAACATCGGTGGGAGGGTGCGGATGCTTGCGCGCCCACAAGGCCAGGGGAACAAAAAGCGCCAACTGGAACACCGAAGCCATCAACAGAAAGTGGTTACGCTTCATCCTTTCTCCTCTCCTGCTCAAGGAAGAGCAAGCAAACACGCATGTGAAGCAGCGTTCTCAACACGCCCTTGTGCGTCGTCAGGCCTATCAAATACCAATCACATTCTTCCTGCTCTTTGCAGTTTTTTTGACAGGAACGAACTGTTCTCTGTAAAAGAAAAACATGCCGCACGAGTTGAAGGAGTTACTCAGATGGTGCATGCACCACGCTCCTCCCAGCATCTGTCAGGCTTACCAGGATACGACGACGGTCCCACTCATCTACCACGCGCTTCACAAGGCGTTTCTGTTCAAGCCATTGGACATTTTTTGTGGTGGCGGGAGAACTCCTTCCAAGCAGAGCAGCAAGCTCTCCTATAGATACCTGATGGTGTTGTGGCAGGTGCATAAGGATGGTCATTTGGTTCAGCGTCACCTTCACACGTTTCTCTTTCGCTTCCATCATGGCGATTAATCTCCCAAAGGTTTCTGCTTGTCTCAGAGCAGCACGCTTCTGCTCCTGTTCAACCTCTCTCTTCGATGGCGCTTCTATCACCAATAGTGGGTCAAATTCTTCCTTTCTTTCATTACGAGAGAGAGGTACATGTAGAAGACAAACAGCTATCTTCTCACGTCGCACAATGCACAAATTCAGAAATCATCAATTGTAAGCCATCGATGGTTCTGGCCAGATAGAGTAGAAACGTATTCACTCAGGCCCTTACCTCATCCATTTTCGAAATGCGCAATGCTTGTCAAACTACGCATAGCCTTTCGGAAGAAACCAGAAGGGAGTTAGTGCTGCATTCCTTACATATGTCAAGAAATGGGTTGGCTTCTAGAGGCAGTTCACAGCTCATTTACTCATCTTCTTTATATGTATCACATTTAGGGAACGTAGCACTAAAGTGGTGCATTCGGGAAATTCGTGGATGAGAATCAAGGCCGATCAATCGGCGATGTGCATGATAAATCGGCACCCACGGTTTCCCCAGCACTTAGCGAATGCACCACTAAAGGTCGGTTCCACTGAGGTCCATGCGGTTGAGGCTGGCTCTGATGAGGTCGGGCCACCATACATTTGAATGTTTTTTTCTCCATGTATTCCAAGCCATTAGATACTGATGAAGCTCCTGAAGGGGATAATGGCTTTGCCATAAAAAATTATACACCTACTCAACCAAACACAAAACATCCTGGCTTGTGTTACCTAACACTTTAAACCAGGATGTTTTGCATACTTAACATCTAGGCCTCCCCTTGCATCTGACAGTCAATTCGGTTGACTTTCATTGACATCGGTTTACATTGGCGAACAGGAAAACCTAGTCCCAGGCGCCAATCTTGACGTATCCCTTAAGCAATGCGCGGGCGATGATGAAATGTTGGATTTCGTCGGTGCCTTCGTAGATGCGGGTGACGCGCAGGTCGCGGTACCAGCGTTCGATGGGCATTTCGCGGGTGTAGCCCATGCCACCGTGGATCTGCATGACGCGATCAACGACGCGATTGGCCATGTTGGAGCCGTAAAGTTTGGCCATGCTGGCTTCGTGGCGGTTATCCAGCCCCTGGTCGGCTTTCCACGCGGCGTGGAAGGAGAGCCATTTCGTGGCCTGGATTTCTGTGGCGGAGTCAGCGAGCATCCACTGGATGGCCTGGCGGTCGGCGATGGGTTGGCCAAAGGTGACGCGCTGCCTGGAGTAGTCTACAGCCATTTGCAGCAGGCGCTCGGCGGTGCCGACGCAGCGTGAGGCGATGAGCCAGCGGCCCTGGCCGATCCATTGCATACCGAGCGAGAAGCCCTGACCTACCTCTCCCAGGATATGATCTTCTGGCACGCGCACATTTTCGAAGAAGAGTTCGGCGGGGGACCAGCCGCCCATGGTGGGCACAGGACGGGATGTCCAGCCCATTGAGCGATCGACCAGGAAGCAGGTCACGCCGCCATTCTGGGGTGGTTTGCTGCGGTCAGTGACAGCGAAGACCATGGCGAAGTCGGCCTCGTTGCCGCCGGTGATAAAGACTTTCTGCCCGTTGATGACCCAGTGCTTGCCATCTTTGACGGCGGTGGTGCGAATGGCGGAAGGGTCTGAACCGGCACCTGGCTCGGTGAGAGCGAAACAGGACTTGCGCGTTCCCTCGATAGTGGGTATGAGATATTCAGCTTTCTGTTGCTCGTTGCCATGATAGAGGATGTTGTCCGCTGCGCCGCCAAAGGTGAAGGGGACCAGTGTGCGGCCCATCTCCATGACGATGAGGGCGGTCATTACTGCTCCCAGGTTGGCGCCTCCATATTCCTCGGGCGTGTTGATGCCCCAGAAGCCGAGGTCTTGGGCTTTCACCTGGAGGGTGTGATACAGTTCTGGTTCAATACCGGTGGGGTATTTGCCTTCGGATTGCAGAACTTCGCTTTCGAGGGGCATGAGTTCGCGATCTACAAAACGCCGTACGGTCTGCTGAATCATTTTCTGTTCTTCGCTGAGGGAGAAATCCATTGCGACCTCCTGGTTGATGTCTTTTCGCTCTATACATGGGGGATGATCAATACCGCTATTTTAGCACACCTGATGGCGGTTATGTCAGCAGGGGGAAATGGGGTCTCTATCATGCGGTTAAGGCTATCGGTACATTTCGGGATAGCTCATGGCAGTCGTACTGTTGGCTTTGTGATATACTAAGCTTGTTTCCTTGAGAATACAATTACCTGACTGATATAGATTCTGTTGAGAAAGGGACGTTCATAGCGTTATGAGTGATCAGCAAAATTTGCCACCTAACTATTTCTATCATCAATTGCCCAATGGTATCGAGATGGTTGGTCAGTATATGCCCAGCCTCAATTCGATAACTTTTGGGTTTCAGCTTGACGCGGCGATTATTCATGAACCGGAGGATAAACAGGGGCTGGCGCACTTGTTTGAATATATGCTCTTCCAGGGGACGAAACAAAAGGACGCGCGGGCTTTAAACGAGGCGTTCGAGTCCCTCGGGGTACGGAAAGGGGCAAGCACGGGCTGGGAGACGGCGCGCGTGATGGCTCAGTTGGTCAGCAACAAGTTTGATGCGACACTGCCGTTGATGCAGGAGATATTGCTTACACCAACGTTTCCAAAAGAAGATTTAGAGCAGATGCGCAGTATTGTGCTGCAGGAGATCCGGCGCCGCGATGATGAGCCGATGAGTCGCATTTTTGACCTGGCGAGAGCAAACTTTTACCGGGGGACCGCGCTGGCACGCTCAGCCCTGGGTACAAGCGAGAGTGTGCAATCGGTGCAGAGACAGGATTTGCGAGACTTCTGGAGGTCGCGCTACCAGCCTAACGATGTGCTTTTCGCTATCGCGGGCAAGTTCGATTGGGATCACGTGGTTGAGCAGGTGCAGGCGCTTTTTGGCGATTGGAGCGGCCAGGCTGCTACTTCACCTGAGCAGCGACCGACCCCTACAGCGAATATCGCACTAGAGCATCAAGAGGGGAAGCAGGAGCACCTGGGACTGATGTTCCCCTTCCCGCATTATACTGACCCGGACTATTACGCGGCCATGGTGATTAGCGAGGTACTTGGTGGCAATATGGCGTCACGCCTCTTTGTGGAGGTGCGCGAGAAGCGCGGGCTTGTTTATGGCGTCTCGGCCGGACTGTCAGGAAACAAGCACGTGGGGGCGATGCGTGTTTATGCCGGTACTACTCCCGAACAGGCACATGAATGCCTGGAAGTGATTGTGAATGAGCTGCGCAAGTTAGAGCAGGAGGGGATCACGGCCGATGAACTGGCACGAGCCAAGGTGCAGTTGAAGAGTGAAAATGTGATGCGGGGCGAAGGCTCTGGCTCGCGTATGGGCGCGCTGGCCCATTCCTGGTGGTATGAAAGGAAACTGCGCACTATCCAGGAGGTTAAGGAGGCGATTGACGCGGTGTCTGAGGAGCAGGTGCTGGGTGTGCTACGGCGTTTTTCTCCGCTCGATCCGTTGACGGTTGCGGCTATTGGCCCTCTCGAGCGTGAGGCGTTGGTGGGAGACACATTGTGACGACTCCCTCCGGCTCCCGCGCCTAGGGCTTCTGGAATGACTCGGCCGTGTCCTTGATGGCCGCCCGCTCTGGTGGTGATGCTAGTGTGCCAGAGCGGGCCATCGAGGGGCAACGGGCGACTATAAAGGTCCCCACCTTGATGTGTGCTCACGGCATAATCCTCCCAAAGACCAATCGAGGGGCAACGGGCGACCATAAAGGTCCCCACACAACACCACCCCCGCCCCTACGGATACCGCGAGGCGTTTATGAGAAGGTAGGTTGAGATGGGTAACGGGATGATTGCCCGGGGTTTCGGTGAAGACGAGTTGAGGTGAGCCCCAACCTGAATGTGTGTGACCGCTAATGTAGAGTTTGGCGTTCTTCAACGGGCCATCATACGCTATTTGTTGGAGGACGACAACAGTGGTTGATTTTGTAGTCGAACGTGTTCAAAGGCGTTCATCTTGAGCTTGTTTTTCTTGCTTGAGACAAGGTGTAAAAGTATTATAAAATACACCTATGAAACAAGACGTTGTGACTACCAAGATCAAACGAGAGAGCTTACGCAAGCTCAAGGCGATTGCTGCCTTGCAGCAAGAAACTATGCTCTCCGTCTTAGAGCGGCTTATCGATGCAGAATTGGAACGGACTATCAAGCAGGAAAAGAAGTAGCCATGAATCGCTCGCACGTCATCAGACTGAATACCACACCAGAACAAGAGGTGTATTTTCGGAAAGCCTGTGGTGTTGCGCGTCACGCCTATAACTGGGCGCTTGCTCGCTGGAAAGAGTATCGTGTCCAGGGGAAATGGGCCAAGATGAACGACCTCAAGACAGAGTACAACCGCATCAAGGGCGAACAATTCCCCTGGTGCTATGAGGTCACGAAATGCGCTCCCGAACAAGCGTTTGACAATCTGGGGCAGGCGTTTGACAACTATTGGCGGATGAAAAAGGAAGGAACGCTTCCCAAGCTCAAACATCCACGCAAGGATGGAGAGGAAGGCGGTTTTCCGCACTTCAAAAGCAAGAAACGGGACAGGTTGAGCTTCTATCTTGCTAACGACAAATTTTCTGTGGATGGGCATACGATACGCATCCCCAAACTTGGGGCAGTCAATATGACCGAAGCGCTCCGATTCCAAGGCAAGATCATGAGTGCGGTCATTTCTTCTCGTGCAGGGTGGTGGTTCGTTTCCATCTCGGTCGAGGTGAAGCATGAGGTCCCAACTCATAGCGGTGGACCCGTTGGGATAGACCTGGGCCTCAAGACTTTAGCCACCCTAAGCGATGGGATAGTGTTTGAAAACCAAAAACACTATCGCCGTGGTTTAGGACGCATCAAGGGCTTGAGCAAAGGGCTATCTCGCAAAGGAGAGGGCAGTCAGAACTGGGGGAAAACCACCAAGAAGTTGGCAAAAGCGCACTATCGAGTCTCCTGTCAACGCCAGGATAGCCTGCATAAAATGACGACACATGTTGCTCGAACTCACGCGCTTATCGGCCTGGAAGACCTCAATGCAAAAGGCATGCTTGCCAATCACTCCTTGGCACAAGCGGTGAGCGATGCGAGTTTCTTTGAGGTCAAGCGTCAACTTCTCTATAAGGCTGAGCAGCATGGTGGATATGTGCAACTGCTCAGTCAGTGGTATCCCTCAAGCAAAACCTGTCATGAGTGTGGATGGATCAAGGAAGACTTAACGCTCGCTGATCGGGTCTTCATCTGCGAACAATGCGGTGTCGTCCTTGATCGAGATTACAATGCCTCTCTCAATATCAGAGATGAGGCACTCCGTTTGGTAACGGACGTTCCGGCAGTGGCTTCGTCGGAACGTAAATTCGCCTGTGGAGCGGGAAGCTCTGGCTCAGAAATGGGTGAAACTTTCTGCTGTGAAGCAGGTACGAAAGTGTTGTAAATACATTTTACTACATTTTAGGAAGCAGGGATGATAGATTGCAACAGAGCGAGGTCAGGTAACATGTCAGAGCAACGGAAACAAACTGATCGAGATCACGTTTTGGCAGCTTTAGAGGCTGAGCGTGTGCGTTTCGTCAACCTGGAATTCACGGATGTCGTGGGGATGGCAAAGTGTGTCACTATTCCCGTCGAGCAGTTTCCCGACTGTCTTACGCATGGCAAGTGGTTTGATGGATCTGCTCTAGAGGGTTTTGCCCGTATCGCAGAAAGCGATATGTATCTTTTTCCTGACCTGGCGACGTTTTCTATTGTTCCAGGATCGGTGCGCCCGCAGCCAGCAGGTAGCTTTACTGACCAGATCCATGACGAGGATGTGATTGCGCGTATTATCTGCAACGTGCACACTCCCGATGGGGAACGTTTTGACGGGGACCCGCGCGCTACGCTTGCGAACGCTCTACAGTTGGCAAAATCGATGGATTATTCGTTTCTGGTGGCTCCTGAACTGGAATTTTTCCTTTTACAGATGGAAGATAAGACTCCGACGCCATTACCACACGACCTGGGTGGTTACTTCGATCTCTCGACCGATCTTGCTGCGGCCGTCCGACGGCAGATGGTACAAACATTGCAGCAGATGCATATCACTATTGAATCGAGCCACCACGAGGTAGCGGCCGGTCAGCACGAGCTTGATTTTGAAAGTGGGGATGCCCTCTCTATCGCCGATGGGTTGATGACGGCAAAGTATGTGCTCAAGTCTATTGCCGGGCAGCACGGGCTGTATGCTACGTTTATGCCAAAGCCGTTTTATGGTGTCAATGGTTCTGGAATGCACACCCACCAACAGCTTATTGAGGCCGCAACAGGGAAAAACGCTTTCGTGGATGAGCAGGGTGAATATGGGCTCTCGGATATTGGACGCTACTTCATCGCGGGACAACTGGCTCACGCGCGTGCGATGTGCGCTATACTTGCGCCGCTGGTCAATTCGTATAAGCGGCTGGTACATGGATTTGAGGCGCCAGTCTTCGTCAACTGGGGACGAGTGAACCGCGAGGCGCTGATTCGCGTGCCACGGCCCAGTGTCAATCGCCAATTATCGGCACGCATCGAATTGCGCTGCTGCGATCCCAGTTGCAATCCATATCTTGCGCTTGCAGTCATGTTACGGACAGGGCTTGACGGTATTCAGCGCAAGCTGACATTGCCGGCGGCTATGGACGAGAGCCTGTTCCTGCGCGATGAAAATGAGCGTTTACAGCGGCACGCACGACTGTTGCCCGCGACACTGGGCGAGGCGCTGGAAGGGCTGCGCGAGGATTCCCTGGTGCGCGAGACGCTGGGGGACTCGATCTACGAGGGATTCCTCGATGCGAAGTCGATCGAGTGGAGCGAGTACCGCAGGCAGGTTCATACCTGGGAGATTGAGCGCTATCTCCCTGTGTTCTAGTGGAAAACGAGATGGACAGAGCACTAGCCGTTGAACGTCCTCTTGCGCCTGATGCTAGAAAAGCCGTTATTGCTATTTGTTGCTATATCAGGTTTTAGCAGGATATAATATCTGTAACCTGTGGTAGAGATAGGGCTGGCTCGAGCAGTGAAGTTTAGAGCTGATATGAGAGAAGAGGAAGGAACTTGTTTTCATGGTAACACCAGAGGGCCCCTCACATAAAGAAAGCACATATGTCATCGACGCCGAAAGCGGCACGGAGATGGCTCGTCTCATCAATCAAGAACGACTACTGACAAGAGTGATGGGAGGAGTTTTTCCTGAACATTTCGATCTTTCGCATGTCTCTCATATTCTGGATATCGGCTGTGGTCCTGGAGGGTGGGTGCTCGATGTGGCTTTCGAAAATGCTAAGATAAACGTGGTGGGAATCGACATTAGCGAGCAGATGGTCGAGTATGCGCGAGCTCATGCCGAAGTTCAGGGCATGAATAATGCCAGTTTTCAAGTGATGAACGCGCTTGAATCGCTTGCATTCGATGATAACTCCTTCGATGTCGTCAACGCGCGCTACATCCAAGCTTTTATGATGAAAACTTCATGGGCGCCGCTGATGAAAGAAATTATGCGCATCCTGCGTCCCGGTGGAAGGGTGCTGCTGACCGATGGCGAATGGAGCATTTCCAATAGTCCGGCCTTTGAAAAAATGGGAGCAATGCTCACGCACGTGGGCACTCTAACCGGACGCAGTTTTTCGCCCGATGGCCGCCATATCGGCATTACGCCGATGCTGGGTCGTTTTCTGCGTGACGCGGGCTTCGTCGATATACAGAGAAAGGCGCATGTGCTGGATTTCTCTGCCGGGGCAGAAGACTATGGCAATACCTACCAGGATCTGATGGCCGGGTTGAAGCTGTTAGAGCCTTTCCTGGTACTTGCGAAGGTGACGACGGAAGAGGAATTCGAAGAGCTCTACCAGCAGGCCCTGGCGGAATTGATGCTAGATTCCTTTTGCGGGGTTGGCTACATGCTTACGGTTTGGGGGAAGAAGCCTGCATAATGTTTTATGTAAAGAGAGCCCGGTTCGCGGATGCGCTGCGAACCGGGCTCTCTTTACTTTTGGTTACTTTTCCTTGCTATTGGGGCGGGCCAGCCAGTAGCGACTGTGCTCCCTCGTCATGATTTTCTGGTCGATTAAACGGAGCTATTGTTGTATTTTGCTGCAATCCTGTTGTATTATATGCTAAGCAAGAGGTTAACAACGAGTTGACCTGGCTGCAGGTAGGCCTATAATGCTGGTTCCTGGGGGGAAATCCGGTAGGCTAACCTGCATTTCTTCGTCCTTGTATTCCACTCGTAGTGCTGTAATTGTGGACCCCTCCCGTAGTACTCTAAGTTGAACCCCTGCTAAAGAAAAGAGGTTTTGAGCCGATGAAACGGTATCTGCTCTCCTTGCTCGTGCTGCTTACGATTCTAGGCGGCTTGACGTTCACTACCACGAAAGTTGCCCATGCTGCTACAAACAGTTGTATCACCCCCAGCGGAACGAACGTACTTCAGGGTAATATCGATGGCGCCAACTACATTATTTCTGTTCCATCGAACTGGAATGGAACGCTGGTCCTCTACAGTCACGGCTATGTATTTCCTAACCAACCACTCCTCAACCCGGCACCTGACGCCGGTGATCCTCTGACTCGCGCTGCGCTGTTGCAGCAGGGCTACGCGCTTGCCGGCTCGTCTTACAGCCAGAACGGTTGGGCACTCCAACAGGCATTTCACGATCAGATCGCACTGCTTGATTTCTTCGATGCGACCTGCGGTCATCCCACGCGCACTATTGCCTGGGGCCACTCGCTGGGTGGCATCATCACCGCGGGCCTGGTCCAACTGAACCCCGGGCGTTTTGCGGGTGCAATGCCAATGTGTGGTGTGCTTGCAGGTGGTGTCGGCACCTGGAACCAGGCACTCGATAGCGCCTTTGCCTTCAATGTCCTCCTGGCGGGGAATGCACTGCCAATCGTCAATCTTAAAGATCCCACAGGTGCCTTCAGTCTAGCCGAGAGCAAACTTGAAACGGCGCAGCCAACCGCTCAGGGTAAGGCTCGCATCGCCCTGTCGGCAGCACTGGCTGACATTCCCGGCTGGTTTACTACTGGATCGCCAGAACCCGCGAGCAAAGACTTCACGGCGCAGGAGCAGAATCAATTCCTCTGGGAAGACCGGGTTGACTTCGCTTTCGCCTTCCTTGCCCGGGCCGAAATCGAAGCTCGTGCTGGCGGTAATCCCTCCTGGAACACCGGTGTCAACTACCGCAAGCAACTAGAGCTTTCATCCGACAGCAGTGAAGTCGTGGCTCTCTACAAGCAGGCTGGACTGGATCTGAATAAGGATCTGAACACCCTCAATACAGCCCAGCGCATTGCGGCTGATCCGGGAGCTGTGGAGTATCTGAACAGGTACATCAGCTTCAACGGAGAATTGAATATTCCTGTACTCACAATGCACACCACTGGCGATGGGCTTGTGGTTAACCAGGACGAGCAGGCGTATGCAAGCGTTGTTCGCTCGGAAGGGGACGCCAAATTGCTGCGTGAGACGTTCGTGCACCGCGCCGGTCACTGCGCCTTCACCCCCGCGGAGACGCTGGCTGCCTTCCAAACGCTTATTCACCGCCTGGATACCGGAAAGTGGGAGAATTCTACCAATCCTGATCTGCTGAACCAGGAAGCGGCTGCACTTGGCTCTACCTTCAACCCGGCGCCGCCAGCATTCCTCACGTTCAAGCCAACCAGATTCTTGCGTCCATTTGACGCTCGAAATTAATCCGTCTTCGTAGTAGTTGGTGAAGAATACAAGCAGGACACCGGCTCCCGTTGGGGGCCGGTGTCCTATAGACGTCAAGTTAAGAAAAGGGGGTCGAAGCTGGTGAGAGAGGCTACCTGGTGTCCATTTACGGCCGCCTGGGCAAGGTCAATAGTGATTGTTACGAGGATAGCGAATAATAGACCTGTTCGTATGTATCGAGCATCTGCTGGAGAGAGAAGTTGGCTTCGACGTGCGCACGGCAGTGGGCGCGCGGGATATCGTAGAGGTCATCGACGAGCGCGGCGGCATGAGCGGTTTCACCTTCCTCGACGAGAAAGCCGGTTTCTCCGTGACGGATGATCTCTTGCGCGGCACCACGCCGGAAGGCAATGACGGGTGTGCCGGTGGCCATGGCCTCGACGGCGGTCAGGCCAAAGGGCTCGTCCCATTCGATGGGGAAAAGCAGGCCAAGCGATTGACCCATGACTTTCCACAGAGCCAACCGTTCCAGTTGTCCAAGATAGGTCACGCGCCCTCCGGCTCGCCGCAGTTTCGGTACGATGCGCTGCTCAAAATAGTGACGGTCGTAGATGCCGCCAGCGATTAAGAGACGGTATCCCGCTTTTTCGGCAATATCGATGGCAGCTTCGACACCCTTCTCCGGGGCAATGCGCCCGGCAAAGAGAAGTGGAGCCTCTACAGGGGTCTTGGGGTTGAAAGGAATGGCATCCAGGTCAAGCCCGTTATATATCACGTAGTCGATGAGGGTGTAACTGGCATAGGTTTCTGCGCAGGAATATGATACGGTTACGAGTGTTTGGGGGTGACCCTGCCGGTCCATTACACGCAGGGCTTCGTTGATTTCTGGTGTTACCGCGGGTAGATGCAGGGTGTGAATGACCGGAATATCCTGTATGAGGGTACTACAGGCGAAGGCAGGCCAATCGAAGGCGTGGATGTGAACGAGGTCAAACTCGGCGCTCCGCTGTCGCAATTTGAGAAAGAGTTCGAGAAAGAGGTTGGCCTGAGTAAAGAAAGCGGGATCGGCGTCACGCTCTTGCAAGGGCCGGGAGAAGTCGGCCGGAAGGACGTTGTCCGGCACGTTCACCGGTTCAATAGCGATGCCGGGAACGAAAGAATCGTCCCTGGCGAAAAGTGTCACAGTATGGCCGCGCTGTATCAAACCCTGGGCAAGGTCAGCGAGGAGAGCCTGCGCGCCACCTAGATAAGGTTGGGCTATGGCTGTGACAAGGGGAGCAACCAGGGCAACTCTCATAGATCCCCTCGATAGCTAGCGATGTTATTTTCGGTTTCAAAGAGCTTGACTTCGTAGAGCAGTCCGGGAGGGAGGGCGCGTTCCAGGCGTTCCCAGAACTTTATGACCAGGATCTCTGTAGTGGGAATGCTGCCTTCAAGCCAGGGCACGTCATGATTGAGGTGTTTGTGATCAACCCAGTCAATAACGTGTTCGTTGATGGCCTGCTTGAGGTCCACGAGGTTCAAGAGCATGCCGGTTCGTGGATCGGGGATACCATGCACTGTCACTTCGAGAACATAGTTATGGCCGTGCCCGTTTGGATTGGCACATTTATCGTAGAGAGCTCGATTTTCTTCTTCTGTCAGATGGCTGCTCCACAGGCGATGAGCAGCGCTGAAGGTTGTGCGTCGTGTCAGGTAGACCATAATTGTAATTGTATCCTCTATATTTCAGAGCTAATTACCTGTTACTGAATATTTCGATGTTAGTGCCGCTGAGCTTACGCCCTGAATCGCCGACGAGGAAGAGAACGATCTCTGCCATGTCGTCCGGGGTCATGCCAGCTTTCAGGTGTGGAGCAGCCTGCTGCAGCATTTCGGTATCTACGGCTCCGGGACTTACGGCGCAGACGCGAATGTTGTACGGCTCACCCTCCACGGCGAGAATCTCGGTCAGGCCAGCGACACCCGATTTTGAGACGTTATACGCGCTCAGTCCAGGGAACTTCTCTACACCTCTCACGCCCGAAAGCGAGGAGAAGTTGATAATGACGCCATGTTGTTGCGCGGCCATGAGCTGAAAAGCCTTCAGGCAACATAAAAAAGTGCCACGCAGGTTGACGGCGATCACTGAATCCCACGTCGATACATCCATTTCAACAAAGGGACGTACCGCGACTATTCCCGCACAATTTACAAGGATGTCCACGCGTCCATAAGTGTCCATTACTTGCTGAAAGAGGGCATCGACATCCGCTTCACGCGAGACGTCGCCCACGATAGAGAGGGCCTGCCCTCCTGCTTGTGCGATTTCGGAGGTGGCTTCAGCGAGATGGGAGGCGGTACGGCTGAAGAGCACGAGATGTGCTCCCTCCCGGGCGAAGAGGCGCGCGGTGGCGCGGCCGATGCCTCGTCCAGCACCTGTTATAATGGCGACGCGATCTTTGAGTGTATCCATACTAGTGATTATAGCAGAAGGAAGGGAAGTGGAGGGAGGGCGCTATTTTGCTGAAGAAGAGTTTTTGTTGACAGGGGATGGGGCAGCAGATATACTTACAGAAAATAAGGACCACTATGCAACTATCATTGCCGATTGTCTCGCTTTTGTTTGTTGCTTCATTGCTGATTACGATGAGCGCTGCCGCGTGGTTTACTCGGCGCCTGGAAGCTGTTTGCGACGCGCTGAACCTGTCTCCCAGCTTGTTGAGCTTGCTGGGGGCATTGGGTGCAAATATTCCAAACTATGTAGCGTCCATTGTAGCGATCGCCGGGGGGCATTTGGATGTTGGATTGGGCATCATCATCGGTTCAAATATTTACAATTCCGCCATTATCCTCAGTCTTGCCACGTTTGTGACGCCCGGGCGGCACGGGATTATTTTCAATTTTAAGGAAGCGCAAGATGTGCGCGTGGTGGGCGGTTACGCGCTGGCTATTTTGCTCATGACGCTACTGGTGATCTGGGTGCTTCCAGGAACGCCGCTGGTTGGATGGCTACATGCGCCACCGATGGCATTGAGCTTGCTCTTTTTTGTTGTGCTGGTCACGTTGGGGTTGTTTGGTGGGCTGGCTTTGCATGCGCTACGGAGAGGTCACGCGGAGGGGGATGGAACAGACGAAGCTGATTCGGTATATATCGATGTGACGACGAAGGGGCATGTTGTGCGCTGGATTGGCGAGGGGCTGCTGGCTCTGGTGATTGCGCTGGGCGGGGTCGTTGTAATGGTGCAGTCGGGGCAGGCACTGACGGCTGATTTACACATGCCAGAGGTGCTCGCCGGTTTGCTTGTGCTGGCTGTGGCGACTTCTTTGCCGAATACAGTGGTGGCATATGGATTGGCACGCACTGATCGAGAGGTGGCGTGCGTCGAGGAAATTTTCAGTAGTAACAGTATAAATGCCGCGCTCGGTATTGCTTTGCCGCTATTGTTCTGGCGCGATGTGTTACATGACCGCACTTTGTTGTTGCTGGATGGGCCTTTGATGGTGGCGCTGACGCTTGGGGCGCTGCTCTGTGTGCTGAGGCGGCGGGTAAGCCGGACAACCGGTGTAGTTTTGTTGTTGGTATACGCGGCGTGGGTGGTGGTACATGTACTTGTGTAGCCAATCACTACCCATTGTATGGAATGGATATTTCTCGAACCTGGCCATTTGTCCAGGTTCTGCTTCCCCTTTTGAGGGGTGACATCGGTTGAGCGCCTCTGTATACTTATTCCTATATGTATCATTTCAATTGAATGGAGACTTGATGGAATGGCAGCGATGGAAGACGAGCAGCGATCACAATTGAACACAGAAAGAAACGAAGGCAAGGAAGAACTTAAAGAGACCAATCGCTTAGAAGCTTTTAGCGATGGTGTGTTTGCTGTTGCGATTACCCTGCTCGTCTTAAATATTAGAACTCCGGATATATTGCTGGACGATACACGGTTGTGGCACGAGTTGCTTAACCAGTGGCCGAAGCTCGCCGCCTATGTGACGAGCTTCGCAACAATCGGTATCATGTGGCTCAATCATCACAGGCTCTTTGTTCACATTAAGCGCATCAATACCGTACTGGTACTTCTTAATCTTTTGCTCTTACTGGTCATTGTCTTTATACCTGTCCCCACGGCACTGCTCGCTGACTATGTAACCAGACCCGATCAACATGTAGCTGCTATACTATTCAGTAGCACCTGTTTCCTTATGGCCTGTTGTTTTAACGCGCTCTGGCGCTATGCTTCGTATCATCACCGGCTCTTAGGCAAAGATGTGGATACACGTGCTGTTACAGCTATTAGCAGACAATACTTGTTCGGCCCGCTTGTCTACTTGATTACTTTCGCGCTGTCCTGGGTAAGTACACCCGGGACTATAATCGCCAGTTTCGTTCTTGCTCTCTTCTTTGCGTTGCCGGGTCGGCCTCCTCGCCCGCTACCAGCAAGCGATGCTTCCACAGGCCAAGACTAGATGCCATTTGGGATTGCCTGGAAGGGTCCGACCACGCCGGAGGAGGTGTTACAACTGCAATCCCCCTCCGGATACGCCTGGAAGCCGAGCAGTGCATGCATCTGGCGCTTTGTAGCCAGGGGCGCTGGCAAGGTACAGTTAACCTTCGAGGGTAGGGCCCTGTGTAAAAAGGTCACCCTGTGCGTGCCTTCTGTGGAGATTGCCGAGTTTACTATGCGGGTGGCGTAGAAGGTCATTATCCACTATGTTGCATGATTAAGGAGTCAACAAGCTCATGGACTGCCCCCTGTTTTTCGATATGAGGCGAGTGACCGCAGTCGGGGAGTACTATCTCCTGGTACTGACCACCGTTGGCGCGGTATTGTTCAAGGACGGCTCGTAGCTGCGTGATCATTGGCTGCGGAGGATAGACATCTGCTCCAGGCCAACCGGGTACTGCACCCAGTTGTCCAAGGAAGCCGTATTCGAACAACGAGGTATCAGAGACGATCTGGTCGTCTGCACCGCGTATCCATAATACGGGCGGCTTCTGGCTGATGGTGGCGAAATTGGCCTGGTTCAAGTATTTGGGTGAGAGTGCATTATTGGGTCCCTGCGTACCTGGTGCGACGTTCGGCCAGTTATTCGATGGGGTCATGTCGCCCGGATAGATACCCTCTGCCACTTTGCACGAGAATATCGAGGTGAGGTATATTTCTTCGCGGTCGGGTGCAACGCGGAAAGGTGGCTTAAAATAGAAGTTGTTCATGACTGTGCGTGGTGAAAACTGCTCGTTGCCCCTGTCATGCTGCACTATGCGCTGCACAAAATCGGGGTTGGCTGTGCCACCACCGCTGCCAGCGAAGTCAGGCCAGATTGGTGTGCCCTCTGGTCCCTTCGTGCCGCCAAAGCCAAAGGGAGAGCCAGGTGACTGCAGTGTAAGCGTGCGGAGTGTACCGGGATAGTCCATCGTGTACTGCATCACAACGTTGCCACCGAGCGACCAACCAAAGAGGTGGAAGGCGGTCAAACCCAGCGCTTGCACCAGGGAATTGAGGTCGTCTGAGAAATCACGCAAGCCGCGCGTTGCGTTTATGGGCAGCGGCTGCGTATCGCCGTAGCCACGCATGTCGGGCGCGTAGATTTTGTAGCGATTGGTGGCAGCCAGCGCCAGCATGAAGTCCTGGAAGAAGAGGGATGAAGATGTGTTGCCATGTACCAGTACAAGGGGGGTGTTCCCCGCACCTGCTTCAAGATACGCTACCTCTAAGCGATCGGTTTTGACTTTGTGTTGAGTAATTCCCGGCAGTATTTGAGTTGAATCCACTTTTCTGGTGACCCTCCAATGTTCTATTTAATCGATGGGATTATTATATCACCGGGGTGAGAACACCGACCACTATATACAGAAGGTAAGGTAAGTAGCGTGAAAAGACGAACCCGGGGTTAGCGAGTGCTAGCCCCGGGTTCGTCTTGTTTGTTCTGGTATGTTATTGCTGCTATACCAGTGGGTCAGAATTTAGTAGCGATTGCTGCGATAGTTGTTGTTTGGACGCCGATCTCGATCTCTCCCGGTTGATTGGCGCTCGCGAGCCTCACTGACGGTGATAGTTCGATTTTCAAGGGTAGTGCCGTTCAGCTGGTCGATGGCTGACCGGGCCTCTTGATCGTTGGCCATCTCGACAAAGCCAAAGCCTTTGCTACGCCCTGAGGCGCGATCGGTGATTACTGTTGCCGAAGTTACGTTGCCTGTTTGCCCGAAAAGGTCGTAGAGATCTTGTTCGGTTGTTTGATAGGGGAGTCCCCCTACGTAGAGTCTCATGATGTATGCTCCTGTGATGACATCACTCAATGCATTGACGCTCGAAGAAACCGTTTCTCACAGAAGCGATACAATTCTTTTTTTGATGTCATATATACCTATTATAACACATTTGCAAACAATTTATTCCCTGATTATGAAATATTGGAAAATGGGCAAAGCGCCTGCTTGACGCAAGCTCGACCGCGGTGTATGCT
>Ga0137384_10000331_pt1 | contig 35067 bp, 32 predicted proteins | sample SagtaG_2_FD_104922 | JGI IMG/M metagenome (GOLD analysis project Ga0137384, IMG submission 104922) | Vadose zone soil microbial communities from Sagehorn Ranch, Mendocino, California, USA - Sage2_R_60_16 metaG | ecosystem: Environmental > Terrestrial > Soil > Vadose zone | place: USA... | reverse complement strand
CTGGGCTACAGCCTGCAGGCGAACCGCAAGACCCGCGAGGGCGGCGAGCACCCTGATCGCGACGGGCAGTTCGAACACCTCAATGCGCAAGCGGCCGCGTTCCTGGCCGCGGGGGAACCGGTGGTGTCGGTGGACGCGAAAAAGAAGGAACTCGTGGGCGACTTCAAGAACCCTGGGCGGGAATGGCACCTTCAGGGAGAAGCAGAGGACGTGCGGGTCTACGATTTCCCCATCAAGGGCCTGGGGCGAGCGACGCCGTATGGGGTGTACGACCTGGGGCGCAATGCGGGCTGGGTGAACGTCGGCATCGATCACGATACGGCTGCCTTTGCCGTGCAGAGCCTGCGAAGCTTCTGGAACGAGGTGGGCCAGCAGCAATATCCAAAGGCTAAACGGCTGCTCATCAGCGCCGATGGCGGCGGGAGCAACGGCTCGCGCGTGCGCTTGTGGAAGTGGGAACTGCAACAGTTGGCCGATGAGACCGGACTCTCCATCACGGTCTGCCACTTGCCGCCAGGAACCAGCAAATGGAACAAAATCGAGCACCGTCTCTTCGCCTGGATCAGCCAGAACTGGCGCGGCAAGCCGCTTACGAGCTATGCTGTGGTCCTGAAGTTGATCGCTACGACCACAACCGAAGCGGGCTTGACAGTGCAATGCCAACTTGATACCAATCTCTATCCTGCCGGACGCAAGATCTCCGATGAAGAGATGGCCACCCTCTCCATCCAACCGGACTCCTTCCACGGCGAATGGAACTACACCATCCTGCCTCGGACCACTTCAATTGATAATGTTATTTCTTGACGACTCCTTAGTGTACAACCTCCTTGTGGGAATGCGTCGAGGGGTGTAGACCAGGCCTCTCACTCCTCTAGCATTGGAGCGTGGTGGTTCGTGAGACAACAGGAGAGGGAGCAAACAACGCAGGGGAGTTGATGCGCCAGCTCGTCAACTCCCCACTCAGGAATTACCGAACCTGCCACCTCTCATGTGTTATCCTCTTGGTAGACCCCACGTCACGTTTCTCAACAGGCTGATGCGAAGAGGGCAATGATGGTTCTAGGCTGCTTCTTTGCTTTGTTCGAGAAGATCGCTAGCTAACGTCAATCCTATTTTTCTATACCACCCGTCAAAGCTGAAAATCGCATCTGCATGGAGGTGTTTCGCAAGAGCGGCGACAACAGCATCAAAAAGAGTGTTCTTTTTCGAGCTTTGTGGGTTATATAACGCTGCTGCGTCAGAAAGGATCTGCTGGTCAACTGCCTGGATGGGAAACTCACCGCTTTGGAATTTGTGGACAATGCGGCTGGCGTCTTCGGGCCTGTTTAATTTGCCTCTCAGAACCGTGACCGCCTCACAAATAGCAGTTGTGGGGAAAAGTAAGGAGCTTTGGTATGTGGCGAGCTGCTGCATGATCGCTTTTGCACGGGTGTGGTTTTCATCCCCGATATATACAAAGGAAATGATCGCATCAGCATCGACAATCACGACTGGCTCATTGTTCCCATGCATACTTGTTGTGGTTGGTGCTGACGTCTTTTGCCTGGCCTGTGATATGGTTTTTTTCCGCCCAGTCAATGAGGTCTAAGACAGCTTGTGCACTCTTGGAAGGAGGTGGTGTGTAGCTTTTCAGTCCTGTTTCCACCACTTCACGCAACACCGCTTCTTCCGGTTTTCCTGTTCTGCGAACGAGTGTATTGATCTGCTCGCGCGCTTTTTCGTTGATCGTCAAGGTGACAAGGCTGCTCATAGCAACACAATTATAGCACGTCACCGCCTCCGTGCAACCGCATGTTTATATACCTGCGTCTGGCGATAATTGCCCGGCGTTTCCAAACACCTGCAATCTGTTTCCGTTTCTCCGCTTTGCTCACTTTTGCCTGCTCACTGAGCTTTTTCAGGTGCGCATCTTTTGTGTCAGAAAATCGATATGCGGTCATCGTGCGATGAGTATAATCTGCAAATCTATGCTGTCAAGGGTGAAGTCTGCCTGGGAAGCGAAACAAGGAAGCACTCTGTTTCTTGCCTGTCCCCAGGCATGCGTTCAATAGGAAGGACGTGTTACACCACTTCCATATGCTCGCCTGTAGGCGGGTGACGCCATAGAACACACTTTCGGTATAGCTGCCTTAAGGAAATGAGCATACCACAAGAAAGCTTTGTAGCGGGATGAAAGCCGTGTAATAAAAAGGTAAGAAATCAGGAGAGGCTTAGCTCCCTTTCTGTTCGTTATGCCAATCCTGCATGAGTCGTCTCACATCCGTACGCTTTTCATGGTCGTGAAGGGGTTCGTGCGCATCCGGGGAAGCAACATCAACGTGCAGATGATGCTGATCAAGCATTACATTCAGGCGGTTGACATATTAAGAGGGCTGAGAAGAGAAAGACTTTATCTTTTCAAGGTCCAAAAAGCGAAATAGGGGATGAGTTATACCCTGCAAAACTGATATAATACCAGTCAGTGAAATGATAATGCAAAGGGGGCATCTATGGGTACCGTCAGCTTTGATTTCAAAGACGAGGTTGTTGTTATCACAGGGGGTTCTCGTGGCTTGGGTCTGGAAATTGCACAAGCTTTTGGTTATGCTGGGGCACAAGTAGTGATTACGGCTAGGCGCGAACAGTGGCTAACAGAGGCAGAAAAATTTCTGAAAGATCGAGCTATTTCTGTTCATGTGCTGACCTGTGATGTCGCGGATGGTTCTTTAGTGGAGCAGACAGTACAGCAGATACTTGAAAAATGTGGCAAGATTGATATATTGGTCAACAATGCTGGTTTGACGTGGGGCGCACCTGCCGAAAGTATGCCTCTCGATAGATGGCAGCAAGTTATCAATGCAAATATCACTGGCACGTTCTTGATGTCGCAGAGTGTTGGACGGCATATGCTGGAACGTGGCAAGGGCGTTATCATCAATGTTGCCTCTGTTGCTGGCCTTGGGGGGGGGCAGTTGAATACTGTTGGATATAATGCCAGTAAGGCGGCGGTCATTAACCTTACACGCGCATTAGCGGTAGAATGGGGGTCACGCAATATTCGCATAAACTGTATCGCACCGGGAATGTTTAGGACTCGCATGACTGAAGCTATTATTGAACGTAGTGAAGCAAACTACAATGCAACAACGCCGATGGGACGCATCGGCAAACCAGGGGAACTTGCTCCTACGGTACTCTTCCTTGCCTCTGAGGGTGCCAGCTATATTACGGGACAGGTCATTGCCATTGATGGCGGCAGAACCGCCCAATAGAAGTGTACTGATAGTAAATCTACATAACGGCCTTATGCTACGCCATACTTCACAGACAGCAACCGCAAACGATTGAGGAGCGCGGGCAAAGCGCTAAATGTGACTTCGTATGAACGCCATTGCTCCAGGGATGTTCAGGACGCGTATGACCGAGGCTATCCTGGATCGCGCTGAGGCGGTTGTGGCGGGAACTACGCCGATGGGGCGGATTGGGCAGCCGGGGGAGATTGCTCCTGTGGTGCTCTTTCTGGCTTCGGAGGGGGCGAGTTATATTACGGGGCAGGTTGTGCCGATTGATGGGGGGAGAAGTGCGCAGTAGATGCCTCAGTTGTGCATATTTTGCTAACGACGATGTAAAGTTGCCGCGCCAACAGGTGGAACATCTATACGGTGCAGTCCTTTGTCCAATAATACCTGCCCTGTGCTGAATACCTGTCCGCGGCAATCGCGTACCTCAAGCTGCCAGGTACCTGTATTCTCAGTAAACTCAAGTACAACGCCTTTGCCCAACGTACCATTGACGATAATAAAATCGGCTGGCAGGTCAGAACCGGGATTGATCACCGTATCTGCATACGTAACGGCGATGCGTTTGGTCGGCGTGGTCGCGATAACCAACGGATACATTGCTTCTGGATGCAAAGGCATCAATTTGCCATCCAACAGCACGTCGCGGTGTTCTCTCCAGAAGGAGAGCCAGAAGCGTGCCATCTCAAGATGCTGCTCTGGCAGGGCATTCAGGAGCAGCGAGATCTGAGGTACAGCGAAAAGGATATTCACAATTTGCAGGGCTGCGCTTTCTACCGGCTCGTCCCTGTGCCACATCAGCATATCAGAATGAGCGGCTGTACTACCGCACAGTAGCCGGATATCCAGCGTTCTTTCGCGGTTGGTCAGTGCGTCATTCGGGCAGTCGCCCGCACGGAACATATTACCATATTTGCGCATAAGCGGCCCGATATACGTTTGCCGGAATTCCACCATGATATCTGGCTTGATTTTTCGGAGGCGCTCAATGATATCCGCCAAAAGTCGATCCACCGCTTCTGGCACTGACAGGTAATCTTGCCCCCGGACATACTCCTGCTTCCTGAAATTGAAACTGTCAACGAAGTCGAGTTTAAAGCCGTCCAGGTCCCAGTCGCGTAGGGCCCGCTCATAGGTCGCGATGATATACTCGCGCACCTCTGGAAAGCGTGGATCGAGCACTCCAGCGCCGAGCCTATCAATGACTTCCAGAGTTTTTCCCGCGAAGTTCGACCATGCCTTGCTGTGTTTCCCGACAAAGGGAACTGAATACCACAGGATGTACTTCATTCCCAGTTGGTGAACCTTCGCCACATGTGCTCTCATGTCCGGGATTTTTTCCGAGGCGACCTCCCAATCCCCTGTATACGCGTAGCCCCGCTCATTACTGGTTGTCTGCCAGCCATCATCAACAATTACAGCCTCGCAACCGAGCGCTTTTGCCAACCCGCATTGTTCTTCTATCTGTGAAGCGACGAGTCCCTGGTGGAAGCTGTACCAGGTGGAATACATCGGCAGCCGCGCAGTCTCAGGAACACGTGCCGGTTGATAGCCTGGCTGCGCGGCCCACCATTGCTGCACCTGCTCCAGGCTCTCATAGTAAGGGATATCGCGCGTATCGAGCCGCAGGGTAGCTTCGTATACCTTAAGTGGTGGTGAAGGTTCTAAAAATAGCTTAATGGAGCAATGCAGCATTGCAGTTTCCTCGTGAACGCCTACACGTATCTCAGTAGCGCGCAGCGCATCAGAAAAAGCAAATGTGAGCCTGTTTCGCCCGCTGAAACTGTGCAAACTACATACTGGGGCCTGGGATGTAACCTTCGACATGAATCCTTTAATCCATTCTGGCGGCAGACTTTTATCATGATCACCTGCTGTACGCCAGTAGGCCTGAATATCGACTATGGGATGTGTCCAGAAAAGCGTAAATACCGGTGGAGATGCAGGCTCTTCAGCGACCATCCTGATATGTATCAGGTCGATGCCTTCTTCTGGCTGCGTCGCTGAGAGGGAGGTCCAAAAAGCATCCTCAGTTCCACTTAATGTTATCTCATGCCCGCTCGTCTTAATACTGCCCATGCGTTCTCCGTTCCCTCTAGTCCTATTTGGCATCTTCCCCTGTTGACCTATCGATAACTCCAGCCTGGGGATTTCCGCCCGTCACTGAGTGATTGATGGAAAATCTGCCACCTTAGCGGTGCATTCGGGAAATGCGTGGATGATAACCAGAGCCGATAATGAAGTTTCACAAAATAATCCGAGAATCGTTAGCTCCACATTTGGCCGATAAATCGGCGGTGTGCACGATAAATCGGCACCTACGGTTTTCCCAGGAATGAGCGAATGCTCCACTTAGCACGATGAACGGAAAAAAAAGTTTCACTTTAGTCCAGGTCTATAGTTCACCTTTTTATGCGCCCACCTGGGGAGCCGATGCATCCCACAGGGCGCAATGCATTGGGCACTGCGGTGCGGCCCCTACGCCCTCCTGTTTCTTCTCATTGCGCTTATTTGAAATGGATTGGAGCCAATGGCAGGCTCAACGTAAAGGTGCTCCCTCTGCCTGGAGTGCTCTCGACCTCTATGGTGCCTTGATGCTCCTGTACTATGCTCTGTACGATGGCCAGGCCAAGGCCGCTGCCACCGCGATCACGGGAGCGAGTGCGGTCAGCACGATAGAAGCGCTCGAAAATGTGCGGCAGGTCGTCGGGAGAGATACCGATGCCTGTGTCGCTCACTTTGACTTTAGCAAAGCGCTCATCCGTAGTGAGCGAGAGGGAGATAGTGCCTTCATAGGGTGTGTATTTGAGCGCGTTGTCCAGAAGCGCAACCAGCACCTGCTTCAGTTGATCGGCATCGCCAAGCACACTGGCCGGTGTGATGTGTTGCAGCAGCAATCGTGGCCCCTGCTGTCTCGCGTCGTCGATCCCGTTTTCTTGCGCGGGTTGGTACTGGCGAAAGACCTCGAGCAGGAGGCTGTCCAGGTCGACCTGTCGTTTCTCCTCATTTCTATTCTTATAGCCTTTGGCTACGGCTATAGCTTGAGATTGTTCTGATTGGCGGGAGGCGTCTGAGCGGGCAAGCGTTAAGAGGTCACCTACGAGGCGACCCATGCGATTGGCCTCAGCCTGCGCGTCGTCCAGCGCCGCCTGTGCCTCTTCGGGTGGGAGATCGGGCGCTTTTGCCAGGAGATCGAGGTTACAGCGGATGGAAGTGATGGGGGCGCGCAGCTCGTGGGAGGCATCGGCGACAAAGCGCTGCTGCTGCTGGTAGAGCGCTTCCAGAGTCGCAAGCATCTCATTAAAGGTGGAGGCAAGGGTAGCCAGTTCATCCTTTCCCAGCCAGGATTTTTCTGGTACTCGCTGGCGGAAATCGCCAGCGGTACTGATCCTGCTGGCTGTCCTGGTCATACGGCGCACTGGTGTGAGGACTCCCAGGGTGATAAGCCAGCCTCCCACGAGCGCGAATGCCAGAACCAGAGCGCTCCCTCTTAGAAGTAAGGAGCGGAGGTCGCCCAGCGATTGCTCAATGTCCTGCTCTGAGCGCGCGGTCTGGATAAAATGCAATGTGCCAACGTCATTATTCACCAGGGTATAGACGCGCACGCGCTGACCGTTAAAGTTGATGGTGCTGAAGATGCCATTCGTCATATCACTTTGCGGATTGAACCTCTGTAAGGCTGTATGGGCGACCTGTGCATCCCAGGGAACAGGGCTGCTTGAGGGAACATCGAGAAATGTTTGCGTGCCGCCCTTGAGGGGGCCAGATGTTGTTGCCAGTAAAGAAAGATGCTCGTCCAGAACTTCTATCGAGACCCCGCCCGCGCCGAGGCTGTCGACGCTGGGTAGGATAAGGGGCAACGAACTGGGATTACTGAGAAACAGGTCTTTGCCCATTCTCACGCTGGCGGCCCGACTGCTGAGGTTCGAGTCAAGGTCACTGTAGGCGCGTTGCTCTGCCTGAGCGTAAACGGTCTGTCCAAAGAACCAGAGGGCGAGGGCCAGTACGAGCGTATAAAAAAGTGTCAGGCGTAGTTGTAGTGGAATATACATCGCTATCCCTCCCTGGTGCATTTGCACTTGACCTTTTCGGGTTTGGTGTGTCTCCTTGCCCTTCGGGGGCGGTAGGAGCCATGTCCTTTCACGACCCGCTTGAGGGTACTGAAACTAGTCAGCAACACGGAGCACGTAGCCGGCTCCTCGCACCGTTTGGATCAGCCGTTTTTCACCATGCTGCTCGAGCTTGTTGCGTAGATGCCCTATATAGACCTCGAGGACATTTGGCCCGCCTTCAAAATCCATGCCCCAGATGCGGTCCATCAAGAGTGAGCGCGTCAGGACAATACGCGGGTTGCGTAGGAATAGCGCCAGGAGTTCATATTCGGTGGTGCTCAGTTCGATGGTGCGATTGCCGCGTGTTGCCTGCCGCGTGGCGGTATCCAGTTCGAGATCCGCGAAAGCTAAGATCTCACGTTGAACATCTGGAGGGCTGCGCCTGCGCAGAAGAGCCTTTACTCGCGCTAAGAGTTCCTCAAGCGCAAACGGTTTGACGAGATAGTCATCCGCGCCAGTTTCAAGGCCAGCGACACGGTCGGCCACTGCGTCGCGCGCGGTGAGCATGAGCACGGCGATATCGTCGTTCACGGCGCGCAGGCGGCGGCAGACCTCTAACCCATCGATACCTGGCAACATGAGATCGAGGATCACGAGGTCGGGCGACTTTGTGCGCGCAATAGCCAGCGCTCCCTCACCGTCCAGGGCTGAAGAGATGCGATAGCCCTCATAGGCCAGGGTGCGGCGTAAGGCGCTGGTTACGCGGCTATCATCATCGACAATAAGTATGTGTGCGTTTCCCATGCTCGTGTTGCTCATGTTGTCATGGCATATTGCATATATCTGTCCAGCCCCGATGGGTCATAGAAGCAGACATACTGCGATGGTTTGCTCCATGATGCTAACCTCAGTGTGTGATCCATGCAATACCCCAGGGATTGTGCGCAGGTCCCTGGATAACTTTCTGTGTTTGCCCGTTAGCAGCGCTTAGCAACGTAATCCCGCTGGTTGGGTCAACCGCGTACAAGGTCCGGTCATCGCCACTGAGGGCAATCCCTGTTACTGGCTGCCGCACAAGGTAATAGCCCTGCGGGCCGAGATCGGATGTATTCACTGCCCATATGCCCTGAACGCCCGCGAAGTATAAGGTCTTCTGATCGGAAGAGAGCGCTGCGCCGTTAAAGAGCGTGCGTGTTTTCGCGTTGTTGCTGATACTTGCATTCCCCGGATTAAAATGGGTGGTATGCTGGATTTTATCATCAAAAATGTCCTGGAGACCAGCGGTATTCATACTGATGCTGTTAACTACCCCGATGGCACCGTTGGCCGCGTAGAGCGTACTACCGTCAGCGGAGAGGGCAAGTGTATAGTAATGCAGGAGATCGACAGATTTTCCTACGGGTAGATCAATGCAGTGTGCAATCGGCGGGTCAAGCTGATCATTGAGTGGCAGGACGTGTATAAAGGCCATGTTGCGCCGGGTGTCGATATAGAGCGTGTAGGCAAATGTTCCGTCTGCCGACATTTGTCGTGCCAGTGCCGCGCCTGTCATGTTGGGGTCACCACTGGGATTCACAGTTGTTTTGTCGACAATAGGTGTCTGAACGAGGGTGTTTCCGCTCACATCATAGACACGCACGTAGTAGTGCCCTGGCGTGTCGTTGAGTCTTTGAAGGAGATAGAGCGCTTTCCCACCGGGAGAGATGGCATCGAGGGTGAAATCTCCGTTCAAAGGAATTGTCCTCGTCAGAGTTCCCGACTGCGTATCGACGAGCGCGATGGTCGTCTGATTGACGCTCTGTCCCAGGGCGCGCAAGGCCAACCATTGCCCGCTTGCCGAGAGAACCGCAGCATCGTAGCCTGTTCCTGTAGTGGAGTAGGTGCCAGGAATGACGAATGTGCGCATCCGGGTTCCGCTCTGAGTATTAATAACGGAGATTGTCGTCTTACCATTTGCCGGTGTGGCTGTGTAGAGTCTCTGGTGATCAAGCGAACTGAGGCCATTCGGCAATGAGATAAACTGTGTAGGGTTGGGGTTCGAGGGATGAAATCCCACGATTTGCTGCTCGTAGGACGCGCCTCCTGTGGAGTTATAACCGTCAAGAACGTAGATGTTTTCTCCTGGTGGTACGGTCGGAGCCAGGGTTGTCGTCGAATTGCTGACGGTTGTGTTTGTGCCACAGGCAGCCAGGAGTGAAAGTAACGTACTCAGTGTTAGGATGAGCCATAGTGCCGATTTTTTCTGCATGGCGTATCGCCTCCTTTGATCGAGCGATTACGTGAGCACGTACAACGTCCTTGTACGTGCTCATCATAGCATATTCCTTACTGAGTACGTTATAGAATGTGGAACTGAATTAGACCTGAATCTGGGCTTCGGGACTATTTTTGCTACCTGGTAATCGCGATGACCCTCAATGGGCTGCCGGAACCTTTGACGATCTTGAGCGGCGCGGCAATGACGATAGCCCCGGTAGGGGGCAGCAGGTCCAGGTTCATGAGGCTGGTGATGCCAAAGCGGCCCGCACCGTGCATGTAGGTGTGGCTGGGGAAGGGCGGATCGAAACCGCCTGCCTGGCCAGCATCGGTGCCGACGGTCTCCACGCCTACTCCCAGGATATCGCGTCCCTTCGCCAGGAAGGCGGAGCAGGAGGGGTGAAAACCAGGGGAGTGTGGGCCATCTTCGTGGACATTCAGAAATGCCTCGCGCCCGGCGCGCTGGCTCCAACCGGTGTGTATCAATAGCCACGATCCGTCGGGAATATGGCCATGCTCGGCTTCCCACTGTTCGATACGCTCAATGGTCAACAAGTAATCCGGGTCCTGCTTTACTTCGGCAGTGACATCTATCACGCATGCGGGGCCGATAAATTTGCCGGGTAGGATGGTATCGGTGGCGTTGTTGGGCAGATCTTTGCCTGTAATCCAGTGAATGGGAGCGTCAAAGTGGGTGCCGGTATGCTCACCCATGTTGAGCACGTTCCAGTACCAGGCCGGGCCACGATTGTCGTAATGAGAGATCTCTGTCAGGGTGAGGCCTGGCGAAGGGGCAAATATGGGAGGCAGGTCGATCACCGGCGTGTCCGGCTCCAATGGCGAGGTCAGGTCGACGACTTTCAGTTTACCGGTGGTAAGCTCTTCAAGCAGTTGTGCTAAAACGTCCATGCTCGACTCCTTCATTTAAACCTTCGTCTGCTTTTGCAGCGCTTCCAGATAGCGCATGAACTGGAAGCGGTTCTCCAGTAATGGCAGGTCCATGTGAAACACCTTTGGCCCGACGGCCTCGACTTTCGAGACAATGGTTGTTAACGTGTTACTGGCCAGCGCATCTTTCACACCGGTCGTTAAACTTTCGATGGTGTCGGCCTTAAGCACATTTGGTACACCAGAGGCTCTGGCGATCCCGGCGAGGTCTGTGCCTGTCGACGTCGCGGTGGGAAAGCCTCCCACGGAGAGCAGGCTCTCGTTATCGAAGACGATGTGGAGGAGGTTTCCCGGTCTGTAGCGGGCCATGGTACTCAACGTTCCCAGGTTCATCAACAGCGAACCATCGCCGTCGATGACGATAACTTTGTGTTGCGGCACGACCATGGCGATGCCCAGTCCCATCGAAGAGGCGAGGCCCATAGCATGCTCCAGGTAAAAAAAGTTGTGGCGATGTCCCAGCGTAAACAGTTCAGCGGCAACGGCTCCCATGATCGTGACCACGATGTGCCGTTCCAGGTCTGGATAGAGAGCCTCTAAGGCTTCTGCTCGCAGCATTGGCGTCAATCCTCCCACATGATTTCGCGCGATAGCAAAACGGCTACGGGGTGCAGCGAAGCGTGAGCCAGCGTCTGCGCGTCTTTCAGACGGCGGTAGATATCCGTGTGATTGGTCAGATGCCAGGTAGGGATGTTCAAGGCCTTTAAAATTGGCTCGGTTGCCAGGCCTCCCTGTGTTTGCCATGGGTCTTTTTCGCCCATGTGTCCACGATAACTGATAAGCATCAACAGGGGAATCTTGTATAGCAGCGCCAGCGAAACAATCGGGTTGATCGCTGCCAGGAAGCCGTGGTTTTGCATTAACAGCGCGGAGTTGACACCAGCCAGGTGCGCCCCAGCAGAGATGCCGACGGCTTCTTCCTCCTTGGCGATGCGTATCAGCGTCATGTCAGGGTCTTCGTCCGCCATGCGGATGAGGTGTACCAGCCATGTCTCAGGCAGGGCAGACATGATCTTCACATCGCAGGCCTTCAGAGCGTCATAGATCAGCCTGGAATTGGTTGTAGAAACAGGCATAATTACCGTCCCTTCAGGAAGAGCTAATGGGTTGCCCAGGTAATTACTGTGATAGGCTAAGTATAGCATATCCCGTTCTGAAAGCGAATCCTTGCTTTTGCGGAGCACATAGTGTAATGTTTCTTGAGTCGAAAAATCGTAAGGCAATTTTATAGTGCGTTTTCTATTGGCCCACATACCCGGGGACAGGTTCATCATTGCGCTTGCCGAAGGCGTACACGTCCATGGGGGAGAGGATATATGCAATTCAAAGTTGCCGTCGTGCAGTTCGACATTCAACAGTTTGCGCCAGAGGAAAATCTCAGGAAAGCCGAGCGCTTCATTCAAGCAGCCGTTGCGGCGCAGGCGCAGATCATTGTTTTCCCCGAAGATTTCGTCACCGGCCCATTATCCGGCAATAAAACGTATGTTGACTACGAGCGACGCTACGTCAAGCACTTCCAGCAGCTGGCCCGTCAGTACAACATCGACCTTGTTCCCGGCTCTGTCATTGAAGGTGACACCAACGGGTGGTTTAACACGAGCTACTATATCGATAAGACAGGAGCAATCAGGGGGAGATATCAGAAAGTGAATCTCTGGTTACCGGAGAGGAGTTATATCACGCCCGGTAACGAGGTCGCGGTTTTCACGACAGACTTTGGCAGGGTTGGCTTGATAATTTGCTGGGATTTAATGTTTCCTGAGTTGTTTCGCGCGATGGTGCGGCAAGACGTGGAGATTGTCATCTGCCCCAGCTACTGGTGTTTTGAAGACGCTGGCGAAGGCATCAAGTATGAAGCCAATTCGGAAGTCAAGCTGGTGAATGCATTGTGCGTGGCGCGCGCCTTTGAAAATGAACTTATCCTGGTGTATGCCAACGCGGGCGGTAGCCTGAATGTAGAGGGAATGGAAGAAAATCTGATCGGTCGCTCACAAGTAACGGTGCCTTTTAAGGGTGCCTTGACGATGCTGAACCATAATAGTGAGGCGATGTTTGTCCAGGAAGTGGATACAAGTATTCTGCAAGATGCAGCGCTATCGTACGAAATCAGAAAAGATTTGCTGAAGCAGCGAGAACGGCCTGCCTAGCTTTCAAGCAAGGGCCCGGTCTCTTTTCCTGGCGATGCCGGGGGAAGCGGCTTACGGCGGCGAACTTGAAACCAGTTGAAGAGGTAGGCGAGCGTCACTAACACGAAGAGCGCATCACGCACCGCAACGAACTGAATAAAACCTGGAACGAATTGAACCAGGAGTATGTTTGGCGTGCGCGTGTAGAGATACGGGTAGATAATGGTGGTCAGCAGTGAGATCGTTCCCCAAAAGAGCAGCCAGAAGCCGTCCAGGGCATTTGTGAAGGCCAGTAAAGGCATAACCCAGATAAGATACTGAGGGCTGAAGACTTTTCCTGTCGCGATGAAGACCAGCAGGAGCGCGATAAAGGTCTGTACCACATCCAGCTTTCCCCGCCACTGTAGCCAGATGGTATAGATGTAACCCAGTACGAAGGCTAGCAAGAAGAATTGGGAGACGCTATTGCCCAATGCGCTGACGATATTCAGCGAGCCGAAGGTGTACTCGACGTGTGCAGGATAACCGAAGTATGCTGCGATCCACAGAATGGTACTGCCTGTGGACTCGATCTGCACCGGGCGATGGGTGAAGTAGCTGAGCTGGCTGACAACGGCGCCCTGGAAATCAAGTAATGCGAAAAAGGCTGTAATTCCGATCACGATGCCAAAGAAGACCAGGCTATTCTTCCAGCGCCACGCGCCTATGCCGCGAAGCGTGCGCCAGAGTTCTGTTGCTACTGACTTGAGGGTTACCTTCTCTACCGGCATGTACAAGCTCTTTGCCGCGCGCTGTTCAGCGATAAACAAAGCTGGGAGAAGCAGGAGTGGATAGATTTTGAGCAATGTGCCAAAGGCCAACGCGATATACGCGGCTGTCCAATGTTTGCGTTCGGCGGCGAGTACGCAGAGCAGTGTGAGGGCCGCGGGAACCAGGTCAAAGCGCCCTTCCGCAGTTGCCCACGCGCCAACCAAGGCAAATAAAGCGAAGGTAAGTGCCGCGCCGCGCGGCCCATAGCGCAGTAGCAACCAGTAGATCAACGCCGAGGTGAGCGCCATCCACATGGCGAAAACAAGCTGATAATATGGAATGGGGGCCAGCATCGAAAGAGAAAATATGACCAGCGTCAGAGGGGGATATTCAAGTGGGAGCGTATGAAAGGGCGCATGTACCAGCGTGGAGGCGTGGAGAAACGTACATTGCGAGGCAGGTAATATCTGTGTAGCAGAGCTCCCCAGCCAGAAGACGAGTGCATAACACTGATAGCGGGCCGCGTCGGTGGAGGGCCAGAAAATTTGCCAGGATGCCCCACAGAACATGAGAATACAAACGACAATGATGGGCAAATATGCTACGATGCCGTTTCTCGTCAGCAAAGCATCCCAGGTTGTGAGAAGGTTTTTTTTCACCTGGGCTATATTTTTGTGCGATGCCTGTTCATGTAACAAAGGTGTTTTGACCGCCTCTCAACGCCACTGATTCTAATTGACATTAGCTCAACGCTGGTGCTACAATCCGCTTTGTACCAACGTTCCTGTTGTGCACTTCTTTTCTTCTTTTGTGAGGTATGCACATTGCAAAACGATTGGTAGACTTAACGGGTAACTACGGTTCGTGCTCTCCTATTGGGCACGAATCCTGATTTAGGGAAGGATACATCTCTGCAACCACTTGACATTGGCATAACAAAGTGCTATATTTTATTATAGCAAATAGCAATGAAGGATATGAAAGAAGTCGTGTTTTTCACTGGTTTGTGCTATGATAGATATGAAATATAGTTTCAGTTATGGGGCGCGTTCTATTACCTGATGGTAGGAGGAATAACGCTATGCATTCGCGCCAGAGCTCTGCTCGTCATTTATATCTCCTTCTTTTGAGCGCTCTCATCGTTGTAGTTGTCTCATTATTTGGTACACTATCTGCTCGAACAGCCAGTGCCGCGTCACCACATGTAGATATGATGACGTTGAATAGCGAGATCAATCCTGCCTCATTGAGTTTCCTCAAAAAGGCCATTGCGACCGCTGAGGGTGATGGGTCGCAGGCACTTGTTATCGAGGTCAATACACCTGGTGGTGACCTCGCTTCGCTGAAGTCCATGACCGAGGCCGAACTGAGCAGCACAGTGCCAATTATTACGTACGTTTCGCCAGCAGGTGGTTTTGCCGCCTCTGCGGGTGCGTTGGTTACCCTGGCTGCACCCGTCGCCGCAATGGCTCCCACGACGCGTATAGGTGCTTCCAGCCCTATCGAGGGTAGCGGGGCCGATATCGGCAGCACGCTCAAGGCGAAGTTAGAAAATGACCTTGTAGCTTCGCTGAAGGGCATTCAGGATCGTTATGGCCGTAACTTTACGTTAGCGGCCGCGATGGTTACAAAGTCCGCCTCGTATGATGATGTCACTGCGTATAACAATCATCTTATCGATTACAGGGCGAGCAGCCTGGGTGACCTGCTCGACCAAGTGAATGGACACACGGCTATACTTAGTGCTGGCCCTGTCACATTACATACTGCTAGCCTCAGCGTGCAGACGATAGAGCCAGGGCTCTTTGATCACTTCTACGCCCTCCTGCTCGACCCGAACGTGATCTTTCTGCTTTTCATCATCGCGATGATCGGCATCTACCTGGAAATTTCTCATCCCGGGATCATTCTACCCGGTGTAGCGGGTGGTATTGCCTTTGTGCTCTTCCTTTTCGGAGTAGGTTCGCTCACACCTAACTGGGCTGGTTTCGCCTTGATGCTGCTAGCATTTGTGCTGCTGGTGATGGATCTGCGCCTACCCGCGCACGGGGTATTGACGGTTGGAGCTATCATCTCACTCGTCTTTGGGGCTTTACTCTTCTTTAATAGTGGTGGCCCTTATAACGGGCCGATGGTGAATCCTGTTGTAGTGTATAGTATGGCCGCAGTGATTGGCCTGATTAGTTTCGCCTTGATTACCCTGGTGGTACGAGCGCAGCGCCGGCCTGTCACCACAGGGACTGAAGGTATGATTGGCACAAAGGCTGTAGCGTTGACGCCGCTGCTACCCGAAGGGCGCGTAAGCTATGGTGGCGAGGATTGGGCAGCTTTCCTTGATGATCCAACTGCCTCTGTTGATGAAGGCTGCGAAGTGCAAGTGATCTCTGTGGAAGAATTACGGCTACGCGTTCAACCTGTGCGTTACCACTACCCTGTTTTAGATATTGATTCTCATTCTACCACCTCTCTTGAGTAATGTTTTGACATGAAGGAGGATTTTCATGGATCCCACTCTTTTAGTCGTGATTGGCACGATAGTGCTGATCTTAGTAATTTTCGCCCTCTCTGGGCTACGTGTAGTGCAACAATATGAGCGCGGAGTGATCTTTATCCTGGGGCGATTGACGGGTGCGCAAGGACCAGGCCTGTTCTGGGTCCCGCCCATCATTACCCGTATGATAAAAGTCGATCTGCGTATCGTTACGCTGACGGTACCGCCGCAAGAAGTGATTACGCGTGATAATGTGACTATCAAAGTCGCGGCAGTGGTTTACTTCTACGTGGTCGATCCGAAAGCAGCCGTCGTCAATGTGGTGAACTATATGCAAGCAACGTCGCAGATCGGACAGACGACACTGCGAAACGTCCTGGGTCAGTCTGAATTGGATGAATTGCTGGCGCAACGCACCAAGATCAACCGCGACCTGCAGACCATTATCGATGAGCACACGGAACGCTGGGGCGTGAAAGTGACTGCCGTGGAGATCAAAGATATTGAACTGCCGGCTTCGATGCAGCGCGCAATGGCGAAGCAGGCCGAGGCAGAGCGAGAGAAGCGCGCCAAGGTCATTCACGCGGAGGGTGAGTTACAGGCTTCGGCTCAACTGGCACAGGCTGCGAATGTCATTAGTTCCCAGCCCGCCGCTCTACAACTGCGCTATCTCCAGACATTGACGGAGATCGCCGTTGAAAAGAACTCTACTATCATATTCCCTCTGCCACTGGACCTTGTTGAACCAATACTATCGACGCTGAAACATGCATCTGCGGCAGCCGAGAATGGTGATGGTTCTCACAACACTATCCCACCCTATGTACCACCTATGCAGCAGCCCCAGCGTCTTTAGCCGGTCGCTGTGAGAAGTGATCGTTTGCGTTAGTGACGTATCACGGGCAGAAAGAAAGGACGCCATCCAGATAAAGGGTGGCGTCCTTTCTTTCTGCCTGCTCGCCAGGATCTTGTGCGGTAGAGCGGCTTACGCGGATTGATTTTCTATCTGTTTGCCGCGCAGGTATTCAGCGCACGTGCGGTAGGTTTCCTCGGAGATCAGGCCCCTGGACATGTAGTGATTGAGCATGATATCTAATTTCAAAATACTGATCAGGTTGTAACCATGATGGCGCAAACGCTCGGCTGCTCCATGCTCGCGGTCAATCAGCACGATCACATCTTTCATTTTCAAGCCGTTTTCTTCCAGCAACGCTGCTGTTTCGAGGACGCTACTTCCCCTGGTGATGAGGTCGTCAATGATGAGCGCGGTGTCACCGGGTGTGAAACGGCCTTCTATGCCACGTTTGCCAGTGCCTTCTGGCCGACTGCGGGCGTAAATAAGAGGGATGTTCGTTTCCAGTGAATACGCTGAAGCCAATAGCAGTCCTCCTACCGGTACTCCAGCAACGACGCCAAAAGGATGAACGCGCGGACGACGCAAAGACTGAGCCAGGCTAATTTCTTGTTGCATGAGTTTACTGGCAACGCGTAATGCGGTTGGGTTGCTGATGAGAACCTTGGGGTTTACAAATACGGGTGAGCTGACCGCGGATTCGCTCACAGTGAAGTTTCCGAACTGTACTGCTCCAAGATCGAACAGCATTTGTGCCAGCCACAGGTTATCTAGAGACTGCTCTTTCATGGGGGGAGGCACCGCCTTCTTTCTTTTCTTTCTATGTTCCTTTCTTCGCAAAGAAAGGCCTGCCGTTTCAGTATACCATATCGGTTCAGCATAGCCAACTATATCTTAATTTCTCGTTTAATGTCTGCTTGCACGGATTGTCGTGATATGATACGCTAGCTGCGCCAAAGAAGAATGTAACTATAGCTCTTATGCAACAATCAGGTGAGATACGACAAATGCCAATCGTGAGTGTCATTCAGGTAGGGAAATCGTTCGGCGCGGAACGCATTTTTAGTGGTGTGAGCTTTCAAATCAATGAAGATAATCGCATCGGGCTGATAGGTCCCAATGGTGCCGGTAAATCGACGTTACTCAATATATTAGCGGGACGTGAGGAGCCTGACGAGGGAAAGGTGGCTGTGGCTCGCAATACACGCATCGGCTATCTTCTGCAGGCCACAGACTTTCAAGCAGAAAATACGCTGCGGGAAGAGATGCTTACAGTTTTCGCGGAAGTGCGTGAGTGGGAGTATGAACTACACGAACTCGGCCTGGCAATGGCTGCTCCTGCGGCCCAGGCTGATCCAGCTCTCCACGAAGAACTGCTAGAGCGCTACGCCGAATTGCAGGCGCGTTTTGAGCATGCAGGTGGATATATATATGAGAACCGCGTAGACCAGGTGCTTGACGGCCTTGGCTTCACACGGGAGCAGCAGGAATCACCTGTACTGCAGCTCAGCGGAGGGCAGCAGACGCGTGCTGCTCTGGGCAAACTACTCTTGCAGGAGCCTGATCTCCTCTTGCTGGATGAGCCGACAAACCATCTTGACCTGGCTGCTCTTGAATGGTTAGAGACATATCTTGCTAGTTGGAAGGGTGCGATGGTTGTAGTAGCCCATGATCGCTACTTTCTTGATAAGATTGTTTCGCGCACCATCGAAATGGCCTTTGGTCATATTGAAGAATATCCCGGCAACTATACCAAGTATCTTCACCTGCGCGAGGAACGTATGGAACGCCGCCAGCGTGAATATGAGGCGCAGCAGGTACATATCGCTCATACGGAAGAGTTTATCCGCCGCTACAAGGCAGGCCAGCGCAGCCGTGAGGCGCGCGGTCGACAAAAACTCCTTAATCGCCTGGAACGTGTCGAGCGTCCACAGGATTTTCCCGAGATGCATTTCGAGTTTAGCCCGGTCGTCGATAGTGGCCTTGTAGTAATTTCGACGCAAAAGCTTGTGGCCGGGTTTATTGATGAAGCGAAAGTGCGCACCGAGCTGGTCAGGGTAGCCGACCTGGAGTTGTTACGCGGTGACCGCGTTGGCCTGCTTGGGCCAAATGGCTCCGGCAAGACCACGCTCTTGCGCACAATCATTGGTGAACTGCCACCTGTGGGTGGTCACGTCTCGATAGGTCATAATGTTCGCATAGGATATTATTCACAGACGCATGCCGGTCTATATGCCGAGCGGAGCATCATCGACGAAATTCGCCAGGTGAGCGCCCTGAGTGAAGAAGGAGCGCGCACCTTTCTTGGGCGTTTCCTCTTTTCGGGCGATGACGTCTTCAAGCCAATTGGCAGCTTGAGCGGCGGAGAACGCAGCCGCGTAGCCCTAGCGAAACTGACGCTGCAAGGATCCAACCTGCTCATCCTGGATGAGCCGACAAATCACCTTGATCTGCAATCGCGTCAATTCCTTGAAGAAGTCTTAGGGGAATTTGAGGGAACGCTGCTCTTTGTTTCGCACGACCGCTACTTTATTGATAGCCTGGCGACCAAGGTGTGGGTTATCGAAGATGGGGTCCTGATTCCCTATATGGGGAACTATACCGAATACCGCACGCGTAAACAGCCCATTGTGTTGGATATCCCCACTTCTCCTGTCTCGTCCCGTCAGAAGAATGAGCGTAATGGGTCAGTTGCAGCACCGAGGATTGCTCCGATTCCTGTTAAAGCGAAGGGAAAGAAGGGTGGAAAGGTCAAAGAGCGTACCCTGGAAGACGTTGAGCGTGAAATTGAACAGGCGGAAGAGCGTGTAAGGTCCGTAGAGGAAGCGTTATCCCAGGCTGCCCTCAATGCCGACGCGTCCCAATTGACACAACTGGCAGCCGATTACGAGGAGGGCAGGGCGCACGTGGATGAACTGCTTGTAGAGTGGGAGCGGCTTGCGGAAATGGCGAGCGAATGACCTGGAAGGTTCAGGGTCACTTTCTTCTTACACCGACGATCAAGCCAGCGATAAAACTGAAAAACCCAAGGAGCAGTGGTATTGCTGCCGCTGCTGCGAGCCAGATAGCCAGGAAGAGAAGGGGCACCAGGATCACTGGTTTGTGGAGTATCATGGTATAGATGCGGCCAGTCCCGATCTTGTTTGCTCCGCCAAGAATAACTCCCGCCGCCAGGGTAGCCGCGATAACGCCACTGGTAAGCAGCGTCAGGAAGAAACGGGCGAAGCCATAGAGGAAACTACCGCGAACTGCATTGATACAGAGGATCGCCAGTCCCAGGCTTTGCAAGGCCAGGGCCAGAATGAATGGTAATCCAGGTCGGAGGATTGGCAAGCCGGCGCCGGCAATACCCAGCGCCAGGCCAACAATTTGAATGCCCAGGCCGCTAAAGAAGGAGGCTGCACCGCTTCGTCCAGGGGGAGTGTGCGCCCTTATTTTTTTACTGTTACTGTGGCTCTGCATGGCGGCAAGCTGGCCCATAATGCTCGTTTTGATGGAATAGGTTTCGGGGTTGTTGGGATCAAGCTCAAGTGAAAGTTCGATAGCTTGCAATGCCATCTGATAATGACCGGTATTGGACAACAATGCAGCCCGCATACTCCAGGCCAGAGCATTATTGGTATCTATCTTCAACACTTGCTCAACGGCCTTGAGGGCTTCTTGAAAACGACCGGCGGTGCCAAGCAGTTGCCCCTTGAGAATGAGCGCCTGGACGTTGTTGGGGGCAATTTGTAGCGCCTGCTCGACGCATTCGAAGGCTTCTACCGGGTTCTGCAATTGAATCAACTGGCGCGCCTGTCTCAGGAGGAGGGCGCATTGTCGATCTGCCGCTGAGAGCTGAAGCTGACCGGAGGTCGTCGGCGACATCTGCGCGGTGGCGATTGCGCTTTGCAGCGCCTGGCCGGTGAGTTCACCTGTGGCCGCGGTTTGCCCAGCAGACGAAGATGCCGCTGGTGACTGAGCAGGTTGGCCGTTTTGCTGTGTAGCCAGAGGCGCCGTGTCTCCGACCAGAACGACAGGCGTGCGCTCCTGTCCAAAGAGTTGCGGGCGATGTTGTTCGTCAAGTGACTTAACAAGGAACCCGTTGAGTCGTTGGAGGGTAACCCGCTTGCTTGCTGGATCGCTAGCTGGCCCGCAGAGACCAACTATCATGCGATAGGCAAAAACACCCAGTTTTTTTTCTCTCGCTTCAGGGGTAAACTCGTTTCCGCGGCAGGAGCAGAGAATCAAGCGATCACTTGTTTGTTGCAGCGCATTGAGAACAGTTGGGCCCATCAGCGGTCTGAAATCGTAGGGAGACATGCGCTGCTTGCTCCAGGATTGGCCCGTCTGGAAACAATCGAATATAAACACGACTTGAGATGCCTGGCTCCGTGCCATAGATTGCCGGATTAACGTTGGAAGGTGGATTCCTGTGGCAGGCTGCTGGTAGTGTGTATTTGAGAGCGCCAGGTATCCCTCGCCGTTCACTTCATCCAGGAAGGTGTGCCCGGCAAAGTAAACAAAGACAAGGTCCCCTGGTTCGGCTATATTCACGCACAGTTGAGTGATGAGCGATTCGACCAGTTCGCGTGAAGCATACGCACCCTGTACAAGTTGTACATCAGAGGGGGCCCATTTGCCCCCTTGCGTGTTCACCAACCATTGGGCGATCGCACGTGCATCGGTTTCGGCATATTGTAGTGGTTGGAAGGCACTGTCCTGATAGGAATTGACCCCAATGACAAGTCCCAGGCGTCTGGCCATAGCCTTGCTCCTTACATCGCGTAGTATTTACCAGCTCATGACTTTGCTATTGTACGATACTTCATGGCCATCCTTGCAAAAAACCTGAACTGGGAAGTACTTTTTGGAGGGTAGGAAAGGGGCGTAAAGCCCCTCCCGCGCTGTGATATACTCGTAGAAGAATGTTTGTTGTTACGGTAGGAGCATAACTCATATGCCGCGAACTATTGGGCTGACAGGCAATATCGCTTGTGGTAAAACAGCCGTTGGGCACATGTTGCTTGAACTGGGAGCCGAGAAGTACATCGATGCTGATGCAGTAGTGCATCAGCTCTATCAAACTGGCCAACCGATCGCGATAAAGGTAGGGGAGGCCTTTGGCGCTGCTGCTTTAGCACCTGATGGGAGCGTTGATCGCAAAGCGCTTGGTGATATCGTTTTTCATGACACTGAGGCTATGCAACGGCTCGAGGCAATCGTTCACCCGGCAGTGGGTGTTGCCCTGATGAGCGAGTTAGCCACGGTCAGTAACGGGGGGATTGCTATAATTGACGCTGTGAAATTGTTAGAAGGCGGCGCAGGAGCTTTCTGCCAGAGCAAGTGGCTGGTGATTTGTACGGAAGAGCAGCAACTATCGCGCCTGATGGCACGAAATGCGTTCAGTGAAGCAGAAGCGCGGGCGCGCATTCTTGCTCAGCCATCTGTTGCAAGCCGATTGGCGCTGGTGGATGAGGTAATCGATAATAGCGGTAGTTTAGAGGACACGCGCCGCCAGGTTTCGGCGGCTTTTGAGCGTTTTTGCGAGCGATTTCCTGGCTAGAAAGATCATCAATAGGGTCGCGCACTTTGCCATAAAAGAGAACACCTCAAAGCTTTTTTCGATGCTCTTGACTCGAGCGGTCTACCTCACAGATGTATCGATCACTCCGCTTGCCACCATCGCAACATCTCCACTAACCTGAACGGAGGTGATCGCATCAGAGGTGCCTGTCACGCGGACTGTGATTTGGCTGGGGCGACCGACAAAACTGCCCTGATGAAGGATGATATCCTTTCCCGCCTGGGCCTTTCCATATCTTACGAGATACGCTCCTAAAAAGGGAATTTTACTGAAGACGTCAACATGCCTATAGGCAAGTCGATGGTGCTCAATGTTCAAAGACATCGCTCCTCTCATCACAATAGACATTCATATTAAGGAAGGTAGCCCTCATAAGAGTATCATATCAAAGCCATGTTCTCTTCTGGTTGATTGCTCATATTGAGATAAATGGCAAGCCAATAGTATTGTTCATTGCTTTTAGCGGTCATGCCCATCTACGGGTGGATACTCCTGGAACTCAACTATATATCTTATAGAATGTACTTTATGATGGGTTTATTTATGTAACACCCCTACGTATGTATATGTAATTGCGGATGACATGCATGGACACCAAGCAGGTCCTTCTCGTTCCCTGCACTGCGCTTGGGATGGAGCGCACAGGCGGAGTGGACGGCGTCTGATGACTGAGGGCCAGCTGAAGAGAGAGAAAGGAAGAGGTTCAATGGCAAGACAAACCGTTCCGCCCGACTCACGGATATTCACCGCAGGGCCCCATGCCCATGCTGACAGCACGCACATCTCCACCTGGCGTGCCAAAGCCATCGCGTTGTTGCGCGCTGCTTTTGGCTTGGTCTGGGCCATTGCTGCTTGGTTGAAGTGGCAACCGCCGTTTATCAACTCGTTTTCCGAGCACGTCTCCGCCTCCGGGGAGGGTCAACCCGCCGCGATCCAGGCGTGGATCTCCTTGTGGAGTCATCTCATCAATACGAATCCACACCTGTTTGCCTATGTCCTGGCTTCGACAGAGACGGCCATCGCGATCTGCTTGAGCTTTGGCCTGTTGACTAACCTGATATGTGTGGTGAGTCTTCTTCTGTCTCTAGGCATCTGGTCGGTCGGAGAAGGCTTTGGAGGCCCCTACAAGCTCGGGGAGAGTACCGATGTCGGAACAGCACTGGTCTATGCGCTCCTTTCCGCTGTCCTGCTGGCAATCGCCGCCGGTCGATACTACTCCGTCGATCAGTGGTTGACGCCAAGGCTCGGTCGCTTCGGGTTCCTGGCGGCTGGCGTTCCGTGGCCTCGGCGGTAACGGCCCATGCTGAAGTGATCGCTGCTCAGAAGCCAGCATGCCCATGAACACCACCTCTTGACACAACACTAGATAGAAGGAGGAAGAAACATGAACCATTCTCGTTGGCGGTCGCACCTGACCGCTCTGCTTACCGCCCTGATCGCCTGTGTCGGCCTGTTGAGCCTGAGTAGCGCTCCCGCCTGGGCCAAAGCCGGCACTATCACCGAGTTCCCCACCCCCGCGGGCAGCGTCACCGGGTTCCCTGTCCCACAGGCCTTGGGCGAGCCTCAGTTCATCACGGCTGGGCCGGATGGCAACCTCTGGTTTACCGCTTTGAGTGGGAACGCCATTGGGCGCATCACCACTGCGGGCAGCGTCACCGCATTCCCCATCCCCACGGCCAGTAGCGGGCCTCAGGGCATCACCGCCGGGCCGGACGGCAACCTGTGGTTCACCGAGCGTGATGGGAACAAGATCGGGCGCATCACGCCCAGCGGGGCCATCATCGAGTTCCCCTTACCAAAGAAGGACTGTCGGTCCACGAATGGCTGCCAGCCCCAGGAGATCACCGCCGGGCCGGATGGCAACCTGTGGTTCACCGAGCGGGCCGGGAACCAGATCGGGCGTATCACCACCAGTGGCAGCCTCACCGAGTTCCCCATCCCCACACAGAGCAGCCTGCCTGAGGGCATCACGGTCGGGCCGGATGGCAACCTCTGGTTTGCGGAATTCAATATTGGCAACATTGGGCGCATCACCACTGCGGGCCTCGTCACTGAGTTCCACGTCTCTACTAGCGGGCCATGGGGGATTACCGCCGGGTCGGATGGCAACCTGTGGTTCACCTTGTCCTTTGGGAACAGCATCGGGCGCATCACCACCGGCGGCAGTTTCGCCTCGTTCCCCCTGCCCACGAGGTGTGGGAACAAATTTGGCTGCAAGCCATTGGGCATCGCGGCCGGGCCGGATGGCAACCTGTGGTTCACCGAGTTCAATGGGGACAAGATTGGGCGCATCACCACGCAGTAGGGCGCGTGTCAATACACACTTTAAGCTGGGCATTTTTACCCAGCTTAAAGTGTGTATTGACACGCATGACTTCATGCTACTGTCTACTATGCAATATGTGACTACTTCGCCATGTCTGCCTCTTTCTCATTTTAGAATTCGACACATATCTTGGCTCTGCCCACGGGTTGTGCAACGAGATGCACTTTTCAACGAAGGACCTCCAGATCACGCTTCGTTGCATTCATCTATTAACTCCGCTCTCAACTGCACGTTTTCTTGCTCTAGTTGTGCGAGACGTTCTTCTGCTGTCATCGTCCTATTTTAGCAGCTTTGCCAACCCCACCTGAGCTGTTACATAAATAATTTGTACCATGTACCACATCAAAAGTCGCGTACGTTTGTATAGATTGTCCTCTGCTCATATTCCAACGATCCGTTGATGCAAGACCTCATGGTAATGTATATCGCCTCCTTGAAATCTGATAAAGCACCATCCTTCGTCCCGTTCCCTAATAGCAGAGGTCTGTTTTGTCATGGTACAATGTCTGTGGAGGACAGCTCTCATTCGTTCGCTCAACAAGCAGGAAGGGCTTGTTTGTAGTACCAATGCCGAAAGGAGTCTCTTCTATGGCAACCGAAGACAACAAGGCTCTTGCTAAACGCTGGCTAGAGGAGGTTTGGAACCAGGGTGATTTGAGCCTCGTAGACGAACTGATCGCTGCCAACTATGTCCTGCATGATCCTACCTGTCCAGGCTTGAGGGGGCGTACGGGGATCAAAGAAAGCGTTGCCCAGTTTCGTACGGCTTTTCCCGACCTGCATTTCACGATTGAAGATCAGGTGGCTGAAAGAGAGCGGGTCGTCACCCGCTATAGTATAGAGGGCACTCACTTGGGTCCGATCATGGGTATTGCCGCTACTGGCAAACACGGTACCATTACAGGGATCGATATTTACCGTATCACCGATGGCAAGATCGAAGAGGCCTGGAGCAACTGGGATACGTTGCGTCTGCTGCAACAGATGGGGGTCATTCCTTTCATGCAATAGATCAGCGCGATACTTCTTTGAAGCCCGAAAGGTTGCTCAGGGCGCCATCAGCTTGAACGTCGTCCCAACACTATTGGGTGTATAGGCCTCCGGCATAGCCTGAGCTATCCTCTGCGTCGCTCGCCAGCCAGTGCAATGAGCCGGTACAACCACCGCTGGATTGAACTGTCGCAGTGCTTCGACCGTCTGTGGAATGATGGGCTCGAACAAGGCTCCTGTCAGATGAAATCCCCCCAGTACGGTATAAATCTGCTCCACCCCTGTTTGTGAGCGGACCTGGTGTAAAATATTAATGACCCCGGCATGTCCACAGCCAGTAATCACCACCAATCCTTTGTTGCGCACGTTGATGACCATGGCCTGGTCGTCATACACCCACGGGTCAGGCTGCCAGGAGCCATCTACCTCGGCCTCTTGAATCTGCAACCCCTTTTCAAAATCAGTCGTGCGTTCAATCTGTCCTGTGATCAGGATCGTCCCGTTGATCAGAAACGATGGGCCTCGTTCAACCAGCAGCTCAATCCCCTCACGCTCCAGATCGTGCAGGGAAGGAGGCGGTAAATCGATGCTCACCTGGTCATTCACCACGAGTCGCCGCTTGAGAAAGGCATCTGGATGGAGCAAGATAGGGAGGTGTCGTTTCCCCAGTTTGTCAAGGAAGCCATCCAGTCCTTGCGTGTGATCGGTATGACCATGACTCAGTACAATGGCTTGAATGCTCCCAAGATCCACACCAAGCAACGCCAGGTTGTGCAATGCCCCATCGGGTGTCACTCCAGTATCAAACAGGATGGTTTCCCGCTTCCCCTCATTGAGAGCGGTGACCAGCAGGGAGACACCATGCTCTGCACGCAACTGATGAGGTGAAAATAGCTCTCGATGGACGGGGAAACGTTTTGCGACGGGTGTAGAGGCCATCATGAGGTCTAGCGCGTTATCCATAATCGTCGTAATCTCTACACCGTCAATGGCAGGGAGAGAAAGCAATGCTGACATCTTCTGCTCCTTCCTTACATGGACACGCGTCCAGAAAACGGTCCGTTCACACTGTATAGTTCCTGGCTCATCGCCCAATGGACAACTCCCGCTGTTCAGCATACAACGTGCGCGTCTTCTTCGTCTAGATGTGCAGGAACAAACGCTTGTTTTTGATCACCTCACAGGGGCTCATCCTCAATTTAAGTGAGCCGCTTTCTTACAACCCCTTTCACTGTGCTAAGGGTCTTTCTTCGTAGAATGACCGCCTGTTGAACAACGCTTCCCGGCGCTAACAAACCAAATGGGTAGTCTATGGCTTCACAGCGAACATCGTAGTGACTGTCCTAGTGCTCTTGCCTACGTTGATCTTTCCTCGATCACTCTTTCCCCTGGTATTTCTCCTCGTCTTCATCTGTACGTCGTTATTTTACCCGTTCACTATAGGGATCGCCATTTTACGCTACCGGCTGTGGGACATCGACCTCATTATCAATCGCACGCTGGTCTATGGTACCCTGACGGTGACGCTGGCGCTGGTTTACTTCGGCCTGATTATCAGCCTCCAGTCGCTGGTGCATCTCGTGACAGGAACCATCTCAGAGCAGCCCCTGGTCATCGTGGCCTCCACACTGGCCATTGCTGCCCTGTTCCAGCCCTTGCGAAAGCGTATTCAGCTAGTCATCGACCGCCGCTTTTACCGGCGCAAGTATGATGCTGCTCGCACGCTGGCGCAATTTAGCGCCAAATTGCGCAATGAGGTGGACTTGGGGCAGTTACAAGAGGAATTGGAAGCCGTGGTTAGCGAGACGATGCAGCCCTCCCATGTCTCGCTCTGGTTGCCTCAAGCCAAACCAGACAGCAAACAGCAGACTGCTTGGAGCAACCCTCCTCCTGCTCGCCTCCACGAGTGGGAACAGGTCGCTGGGATGCAGGACACGAAGGCGGAGCAGATCGAAGCAAGCAGGCTCACTTAATGTGGGGAAGAGCCCATGAGGTACACCTTGTGTTTCTGTAGCCAGCAGACTTCAATGGAAGGATGGAGTGAACCCATTTTCCCGGTTCATGCCCACTTTCGATGATGCAAAACCCGTAGCCCAAGCAAATCAAAATTCGCTCGACCATACATGCTTCGCTTGAGAAATTTTAAGCGATTGACATGTCCCTCGACCATTGCGTTCTTCCATTTGAGGATGAGTCCGGCTTGTACGGCCTGCTGATCCTGACGCAATTTCTTCACAAAAGCCCGTCATTGAGGGATACCGGAATGAAATGCGGCGTGGAGCCACTGATCTCGTTCTTCGCCTCGACGATGTCGCAGCATCTGGGCATATTGTTGGAACAACGCATTGAGATGCCTCACCTGGGGATGGAACTGGCAAACCTGGCTCTCAGCCAGGCTTTCTTCTTTCGTGAGCTCGCTAGAGCGATGGAGCATCAATCCCACGGCTCGAGGTGGCCTCAGGTCGACAGATGGTGCTGCATGGCTGACTTCTCTCCCTTGGTGCTCCATACGACGCAGACCCAGGAGAAACCGTTCAATCGTCATGTGTGAGCCAGGAGATCCGCGAGCTGGCAATACGTGGAACAAGCCCCTCGCATTGCGCTCGCCTTCTGCCCAACGGGTTCGCAAGGAGGTTTCGTAGGGAGTCAGAATACCTGGGCTGGTTGGTCGTTCTGTCCGTTCTGCAAAGGTCTCTGCTCTGGCTCCGCGGGCAAACTCCCCTGCACGATCTCGGCTGATGAGACAGATCTCTTCTTTCGACCGCTCTTTGCCTTCTTCATCATCCAACGGAAGATCGCGGCGGGTGATCCACGTAGGAGTGACACGATCTCCGACCGATCCTTTCTGCATGACCCACCAGCGCCAAGCGATGGATGGGAAGTGAGGGGAAGTGACATGCCAACTGCTGGACGCTGACTTCCCCAGTGAGCACCGCTATACTGGTACCTAGGGGGTGTGCGCTCCAAGCGGGTCAACGCCTCTCTGGGGTTGTGTATGGGGCAATGCCAGGTGTACCCATACAATCTCCCTACTTCTCTTCCTCTAGGTATGATAGCAGATTTTCGAGCTGACGACGAGCATCTTGCTCACGATCTCCTGTTGTCTGACCTCCAGAAGTGAAGCAAGTAGAAGTGACATGCGAACTGATGGCCAATGACTTCACGAGGCGCGTCCATCTATACTCTTATCTGAGGAGGTACGAGTGCTGGTGCAATCGCTGGCTCCTCTCCATCATCCTGATGGATGTCGAGATGCCGGGTCTGGATGGCATCTCGACCACGGAGGGGATGGGTTCGAGTATTCTGCAGAGTGCGGTCGTGATGCTGAGTATCTCAAACGAGGTTCACACACGAGTACAAGCTCAGGAGCAGCAGGGTTCTTGGAGAGGCATGGGGCGGGAGAGGTGCTATGAGCGACGGTCCCTCAAACCGCGAAGTTGACAAGCCAGGCGTGAACAGGCCTGCACTGACCGCTCAAGACAAGATACGCGCTGGATGACGGCGCATGGCGAAAGGATAAGAAGATGATTTCTCACACCACTCTCACAGACATTCGTGAAAGCACAAAACTCGTAGAGACAACTGCCAAGAACATCGAAGCTCTGACCGTCTGCGGCTATTCGGAAGATGAGATCATCTCTCTGTTGTGGTTGCGGCAGCACTATCAGAGTGGGGGAAGTGATCGCGCCGCGGTCGTGCGCTACCTGGAGTTTCTCCGGTACCTGGTCATGAGTGGCAAATTGGAAGCGTAAGAGATGAGCTGAAATTTTTTCAACAGACCCCCCCTGGAGAAAGAGGACAAGCGATGGGAGTGTTACATTTGGCAGTACTCGGATCGCCAGAAGTGTTTCATAACGAAAGCCGCCTCACGTTTCCCTTGCGCAAGGCGCAAGCTTTGCTGCTCTACCTGGCAGTTGAAGGCGGCATGCATCCCCGCAGCAATCTGGCTGCTTTTCTGTGGCCCGACAGTGAGCCCCACGCTGCGCGCACGGCCTTGCGCAACGCCATTGCCCTGCTGCGCAGCCTGCTCACCGACGCCGACTCCGCCTCGGCTTACCCGCACAGCCATCTGCGCAGTGAGCGTGACCTGATCGGCCTGGACCGGCAGGCCCCCCTCGAGCTGGATCTCGAGGTGGTGCAGCAGGCCTATAAGCAGGCCCACCAGTTCTCCACCGTTCCCGCTGAGCCGCAGCGCGCCTCGCTGGCCGCCCAGATTCAGCGCGCCCTCTCCCTGGTGCGTGGTCCCTTCCTCGATGGCTTCTGGCTGCGCGAGGAAGCCCCCTTTGATGAATGGGTCCAGCAGCAACAGCAACGGTGGCAGGTGCGCCTGCAACTCCTCTTCGACCGGCTCTCCTGCTGGCAGGAGGTTGCTGGGGAGTTGGAGCCGGCCCGCGTCACCCTCACGCGCTGGCTGGCGCTCGATCCGCTCTCGGAGGAGATTTATCGGCGCCTGATGCGCGTGCACCTGGCGTTAGGCGATGCGACAGCCGCCTTGCAGGTCTACGCCACCTGCCGGGCACGCCTGGCCCAGGAGTTGCAGATCGAGCCTTCGGCGGACACCGTCGCACTGGCTTCCAACGGTCGCGCCATCGCGACTGCCCGCCAGAGGAATTCTCCTGCCCGTCCCTCCCTTGCCACCACGGCAGAGAGCCGACCATCAGGTGAGTTGACTGCCCCGCTCGTCGGACGGGCAACAGCCTTCAGCCAGTTGGTCAAGAGCTTTCAGCAGGCGCGGTTGAGGCAACCGCAGGCCGTGCTGGTGGTGGGGGAGGCCGGCATCGGCAAAACGCGGCTGGTCAGGGAGTGGGAGGCCTGGGCCAGAGCTCAGGGCGCCGATGTCCTCGTCGGGCAGGCCTTCGAGATGGGGGGACGCCTGCCCTACCAGCCACTGGTCGAGGCCCTGCGGGGGCGGCTGGAGGCGGAAAACGCGCCGGAGGACCTGCTCTCGGATCTCTGGCTGGCCGAACTGGCGCGCCTGCTGCCCGAGCTGCGCGTGCGTTATCCTGATCTCCCGGCCCCCGCCGAGGATGAATTGGGGACCAAGATGCGGCTCTTTGAAGCGGTGGCGCGCCTGCTGGACGCCCTGGCGCAACGTGGGCCGCTGGTGCTGCTGCTGGAGGACCTGCAGTGGGCCGATGGGGCCTCCCTCGACCTGCTACGCTACCTGGGTCGGTACTGGAAGGGGCATAGCACACGGGTGCTGCTGTTGGGTACGGTGCGCAGTGAAGGACTGGAGCCCAAGTCGCAGCTTTTTGCCGAGCTAGCCTACCTGGGACGGGACCTAACGGTCGCACAGCTGACCTTGCAGCCGCTGAGCCAGGCGGAGACCATCCAACTCCTTGAGGCCATTGTAGAAGAGAGAGCGCATGGCACGAGGAGGGAAGGGAAGCCAGGTGCACACATCCCTCCTCGGCCTTCCACCGCAGGGCCAGAGGCATCGCCTGTGGCGGGGCGGGAGACGCCCCTGGTGGCACTGGGCGATTTCCTGTTTGCGCAGACGGGGGGGCAGCCGTTGTACCTGCTGGAGACGCTCAAGCTCTTGCGGGAGCGGCAGTGGCTGGTCCCACGGCTGGCTGCCGATGGCAGCTGGCGGCTGGAGCTGGCTGTGGAGATGGCGACCATCGTGGCGCAGGAGCGGTCGCCGCGCGAGCTGGTGCCGCCCTCGGTACGTGCGATGATCCTGGCGCGGCTGGCGAGGCTCGCCCAGTCAGCGCGCCAGTTGGTGAGGGCCAATGCCGTGTTGGGGACCCTGGCGACTGCCGAGCGCCTGTGGCAGGTGGCCGAGGTGGAGGTGCAGGCAGGCCTCGAGGCCCTGGATGAGGCCGTCAGGAGTGGCATACTGCGTGAGGAGGCCCCTGGGAGGGGCCGACCGGCCAGCTATGGCTTCGCCCATGAACTGATGCGCGACGTGGTCTACACGGAGCTGGGCGCGGCGCGGCGGCAGGTCTTGCACCAGCGTGCCCTGGCAAGGCTCCAGAACGAAGGCGCACCGGGCGCAGAGTTAGTGTATCATGCGAGGGCCTCCGGAGAGGCTGAGGCCGCCGATCGCTACTGTGTGCAGGTAGGTGTTGCCGTAGATGGCGTCACCGGGCACGACGAACAGGCGCGTACCTTAACTCCAAGACCACCAGCAGTTGCGACGATGTTGGAGGCCTCGAAGATCGAACGCCTCTAGGCCCATCTGGGACGGCCTATGCCTTTCTGAAGACCTGGGAGAAAGCTCAGGAGGCCTATGAAGAGCTCTTATCCTAATTTAACGTCCTGGTGAAAACACACGTGTGTTTTCACCAGGACGCTTCCCAGGCCCCACTACATTGCGCCCAGGTTCCAAAACTTAGTACGAACTTAACACTCGCTATGCCCGCAGCTATAGCACTTCCGGCAGCCCTCCTCGTACACCAGCGTATTACAGCCACACTTTGGACAAAGATTACCCGTCACGCTTAAATGGGTCAAACTGAGGGGCGGCGTCGCATCTTCGACATGTGCCTCATTTCCATTGTTCGAAGTGTTGCTGTCGGTCCCACTTGCTGGCTTGTCCACCTCCTCCTGCTCGGCTTCCAACGCCTCCAGGTGCATCTCCAGCGCACGCGCCACTGCATCGGGCAGAGAACGTACCTGCTGCATGCCGAAGCCAACTGAGCGACTGCCACCGATACCGCGCAATTGTTCCGCAATCTCCTTTGCGCGATCAGTCTGGGAGAGTGGACTGAGCACACGCAGGTTCAGTGAGATCAGGCGGCCCAACGCTTCAGCAAGGGCAGCAATGTCACTCCCGGCTTTACCAACGTTGACGAATACCTCCAATGGTCCATGATCGTCGCTATTGATCGTGACATTGATCTTCCCTTCAGGCGCACTCACCTGGCGGGTGTAACCCTGCACAACCGCTGGCCTTGCCTTGATACCCTGCTGAATTGATACAACCGGCTCCATCTCTGGTTCTTGCTGGGCAGCGGCCTTCTTCTCGTCCTCCACGCGAGTCAGAACTGCATCACGCGACCCATCGCGGTAATAGGTGATACCTTTACAGCCCATCTCATAAGCCAGGCGGTAGAGTGTCTGCACTTGCTCCACCGTGTGGTTGTTGGGTGCATTGACGGTTTTGCTGATGCTAGAATCGGTATAGCGTTGAACTGTAGCCTGCACTCGTACATGCTCTTCCGGCGTGAGATCGTTGGATGCAACGAAATAGCCTGGCGTCGGCTCGTTGGGGTGCTCATCCCGCCATGCCTGGAGCAGCGGATGATAGAGTATATGTTCACCTGTGCGGTCACGCCGCACCATCGCGAAGTCGTATACCGGCTCGATACCCGAACTGACGCCCGATAGCAGGCTCGTTGTACCTGTCGGAGCCTGGGTTAAAAGCACCGCGTTGCGAATACCTTGCTCCTTGATCTTTTTCTGTATCGCTTTGGGTAGACGCTTAATGAACTGCCCTTGCAGGTACTTATCCTGATCGAAATGGGGGAATGAACCCTTCTCTACCGCGATGTCAGAGGATGCCTCATAAGATGCGTCACGAATAGTCGTATAGATACGCTCGATCAACGGGACCGATGCCTCGCTGCCATAAGCGACTCTCATCTTGATCAGCGCATCAGCAAGGCCCATCGTTCCCAGTCCCGTGCGGCGTGTACCGAGCTGAGCCTGTTTGTTCTCTTCGATAAAGTACTCGTTGGAATCGATCACGTTGTCCAGGAAGCGCATCGCAACTTTGCTGGTTTCGGCAAGCCGTTCCCAGTCCATCTGCCCATCTTTGACAAATGCTGATAGATTGAGGGCTCCCAGATTGCAAACGCCCCAAGGCGGCAGGCCTTGTTCACCACAATCTAGCGAGCAGTACCCATTCGTGACCCAGGTGAGCGTGTCAGGTTCGTAGAGGTCATAGACCTCTTCCTCGCGCTCAGTATCCTGAACGGAGACAACCGATGCTGTCCATGTGCCGCCGATGCAATGCCAATCTTCGGCGATCTCTTTCAGGCGTGCTGCTTTCTCTGGGTGACTTAGACCAATCTCTGCGTGAAAGCGTGCAATACCCTGGTTCATGATGAGGATATCGTACTTCTCACCCGTGCCATACATCGAACGGCCATCGTACATTAGATCTTCATCGCGGGTTGCGCGATAGATGCGTCCGTGGATGCCGAACTGAAGCAGGATTAAACGTACCTGCTGCGCCAGTTCATATGATGACGTATGGAAGCGCAGCATCGGGTTATCCTGTTTCATGAGCACACTGCCGTCCGTCGAAAAGAGGCCATCGAGGATTCCTGCCAGGAATTCTTTTTCCATGCGCATGAAAGCAGCAGGAATGGTTTTGTGCGGCGCCTTGATGTTGGGTGTCATACCAATGCGCACCAGCAAAGATGCCAATTTATAGCATTCGAGCCGCACGGCTGCATGCTTGACGGCCACGCCCCCTTCACCGACAAACACTTTTTCAACGAGCGTGCGATGCGTGTGGATGTTCATATCCGTCATCAAGTTTGTGAACGTATCATACCAGCCATCTTCATGAGCGCCAAAGGCTACCTTGCATTGATTAGAGTGGCTGTTCCGAGATTGGACTACACTCAGCACGCCGTCGCCTAGCACAGCACCAACGATTAGACCAAGTTTGCGATCATAATAGTTGGCGGTGGTGAGTTCTCGTTTGGTGATATACTCCAGCGCTTCCTTTGGAAGGCTCTGGCGTGGGCCAAAGGTTTCATTGGCTATGACCAGAACCTTATCGCCCTGGGCCAACTCAGCGATGGGCACCCACTGATACTTTTTGCCGCGTACAACTTTAAGCTTGTGATCGGCAGTACCTTCTAGATAGCCACCGTCGGAAAATTCCACACGATAGATGCGCTGAAGACCATTGTTATACATCTTTTCGATGGGCTTTAGCCCGGCTGGCGTGCGAACTTTCATGCCTATCTGCAAGTCGCGTGCGTACGTATATCCATGCTCAGTAGAAACAAGAGTATCACCGGTAACGCACGGATTCACACATCTAATATCTTCGTAATACCATGTGTTAGACTCTTTGTTATAGCGATCCATGAAGACCATGCCGGGTTCTGCTGACTCCCATGCTGACTTGCAAATGAGGTCCCATAGATGGCGGGCACGAACCGTTTTCTTAACCTCGTTCTGCCAGATCAGATCCCAGTCTGCATCCTCTTTCACCGCTTCCATGAACTTATCGGAGATACAGACCGAAAGATTGGCATGTTCAATCTTCCCGGCGGTGCGCTTCACCGTGATGAACTCTTCTATATCAGGATGGTTATCATCCAGCATGATCATTAACGCGCCCCTCCGGCTTCCGCCCTGCTGGATCACATCACCCGTGGCTACTGAGTACAGTTGTGCCCAGGAACATGGGCCCGACGCTGTACCGTTTACCGTCTTGATATAAGAGCCGCGCGGGCGCAGCG
>Ga0137384_10000306_pt1 | contig 36125 bp, 48 predicted proteins | sample SagtaG_2_FD_104922 | JGI IMG/M metagenome (GOLD analysis project Ga0137384, IMG submission 104922) | Vadose zone soil microbial communities from Sagehorn Ranch, Mendocino, California, USA - Sage2_R_60_16 metaG | ecosystem: Environmental > Terrestrial > Soil > Vadose zone | place: USA... | reverse complement strand
TCTGCTGACCGCGTTGGCACAATGGCATCATCAAGGGGAACCGTCACAAAATGGACCATGATACGATGCTCCTTATGGCAATTGCCGCAAAGATATACCACGACCGGGACGAGCGAATCAGCGTTCTCATCGAGCCGTAGAAACGTGCCACCATTGACGTTGGCTTCATATTCATACAGGATGCTATCGAGGAGGTGACGTAAATGCTCATCATCGCTCTGCTGTTGTCCATAGCTCATGCTTGTTGCCCTCCCTTGCGCGATTTCGAGCCACCCTTACGCCCAGCTTCCCGTGCCTGCTCTGTGGTCCAGCGGTAGGCTTTGCCGCTCTCCTGGCACTTCTTGCCACCACGACTGGCGATCTCGCGCCGTTGCTCTAGTGGCATGGACGCAAAGCCGCCTGTTCTCCGTTTGTCGATTGTGGTCATAGTTGTGGTATCCTTTCTTCTTCCATCTGATGTATATGTTTCGTTTGTTTCGTTTGCGAGAGAGCCTCATCAACTCGCTCTATGGCCTCGCTCACCTGCACGCGTGTTCGGTAGGTCATCAGGTACTCAATCCGACGTGCTGTGAGTCGTCTCCTCTTTGCATCATGGCGCAGGGCCTCATAGTGTTCGCGCCCATGTCTGAGCACCTCTGACGTTGGTGGTGTGGCCTCCAGTCCAATCTGCAAAAAGAGATAGTGCCACTGCTCGCCCCAGGCCATGATCTGCTTGTGGGTCATGATGCACCTCCCTCGACATAGATCTCCTCGAAGCGGGTCTCACTTGCATTGAAGTGCAGGTCTACACTACCCACAGGGCCATTGCGGTGCTTGCCGATGATGATCTCAGCAATGCCCTTGCGCTCGGTGTCAGGGAAGTACAGTTCCTCTCGATAGATGAATTGCACAATGTCAGCATCATTCTCAATTGCGCCCGACTCGCGTAAATCTGAGAGTTGGGGTTTCTTGTTCTGCCGTCCCTCAACAGCCCTGGAGAGTTGAGCCAGGGCCAGCACTGGCACATCCAACTCCTTAGCAAGCTCTTTGAGTCCGCCGCTAATTTCTGCTACCTCGCGCTCACGATTGTGGTCTCGATTGCCTGTATCTGCATGCATGAGTTGTAGGTAGTCCACAATGATGAGATCAACGCCCCGCGTAGCTTTGAGCCGTCGCGCCTTATTGCGTAATGCTGAAAGCGTGATGCCACCTGTGTCATCGATAGCAAGATTGGCAGAGGAAAGGCGATCACGTGCCGCAAAGATCCTTTCCCATTCGTCATCCTGGATGTAGCCATTGCGCAACCGGTACAAATCGATATGTGTCTCGTAGGAGATCAGGCGCAACATCAATTGATCTTTGCTCATCTCCAGTGAGAAGATCCCGACTTTCATATTCGCCACAAATGCCGCGTGGAACGCGACAGAGAGCATATAACTACTCTTGCCGACAGAGGGGCGAGCAGCCAGGATGATGAGGTCTGATTTCTGCATGCCACCTAGATAGTAGTCAATGCCTCGGAATCCGGTCGGAACCCCGCGTAGAGACTTCTTCCCGCTATAGATCGCCATAAGAGTATTGAGACTGCTGTCAATCAGTTCTGGCGCAAACGAGAAATCAGCCCCTGTTACTTGTCCACCGACTGCCATAAGCAACTTCTCAGCCTCTTCTAGCGCGTGCTCATCCTCTGCATAGCCAAAGGCCGCAATTTGCCCAGCGGCATGAATGAGGCGTCGAGAGATGGCCTTCCTGCTCACGATAGCGGCATAGTGCAAGATGTTGCCAGAGGTAGGCACCTCGTTGATCAGTCTGTTGATGAAAGAGCGCTCCACGTGCTCTAAATGCCCTAGACGTTCTAACTCATCGCAGAGCGTGAGGGAATCAGGCGTGATACGCCGACGTGCCAGGTCCACCATCGTTGTGTAGATGAGACGGTGTGTATCACGATAGAAGTCTTCTGCACGCAATCGGTCCATGACTTCATCGAGTGCCATTGGATCAATGAGAATGCTCCCCAACACGCCGCACTCTGCCTCAATACTAAAAGGGATATTCTTTTCGTTCATCGTACACCTCCCATAGCCATTGGCGGCACTGGCAATTTTGCATAACTGGCACTGATCGGCGTACGCTCCAACTCTTGCTTGGAGGGGATAGGAAGCTTCGCATAGCGTGGGCCGTCAGATGGCTGCGGTACTACAGGCGCTGGGCGATTCTGCTTAATCTGGATCGCAAGAGCACGCCTGTCACATTGCCGGATCACTGACTCAATGCTCAAATGGTCAGACCAGGAAAAGCCAGAACGAGGGTCCGGTTGCGCGTGGGCCATCTCCAGATAAATGGTGCGCAGGAGTTGTGGCGTTGGTTGCTGATCAAGCCATTCAGCAATCACATCAGTGGTCTTTTTAAATTGGCTATAGTGGAAGTCGGGGTTGCCCGTGACTTCCTGCCCTAACTCGTTGAACGCCTTGTACACCTTATCAATGCGCTCTTTCTTGGAGGCAAGAAGTTGTGCTTTGGTGGGCTTGCGTGCTGGCTTCGTGGATGCATCCCCCTTTCCCCCGGTTGTCGTGGCATCAGATGCTTGTGTAACACCTCGAACAGATGTGCTTACCGTGGGTGCAACTTGTTGTTGAGTTGTTGCAGTTCGCTGAGGATCAAGAGGAGCGTTTGATGTAGTAATCTCAGGAGCCACGCTATGCAACACAGCACTACCATGATGCAGATCTCCGTGAATTGTTGCGGGTCCATCTATCCCTCCTCGTTGTGGCTGTCTTGTTGGGCTATAGGAATTACTGTCTGCTTGTATGTGATGGGCAGGTACACGGCGAGTATCCCCGTCGCTATCCCCGCGAGATACGAGAGATATACTCCCCCTACGATCATCCACAGTAGTGTCGTCATCTGGCAACTTCTCCTCTGCATTATGAGAAACATGAGAGTTTTGTGTGGCGCGGTGCGATGCGTTAGCGTCGTCACCACTCTTTTCTTTCTTAGGTTTCTTTCTATAGTTTCTTTCTATAGTTTCTTTCTCTGATCGGTGTGAAGATTCTACACGCTGCTGTGAAGTTTCTTCAGCTTGATATGAAGATGTTTCACACCTGCTATGAAGATTCTTCACATCTAAAATATCATCTTGTTGGCTATGAAGATTCTTCACATCTGACTCGGCCATGTTAGGTGCATACGATTTCACTTGTCTCGCCAGATCAGTTGTGTCTATCTCGCTCACTAAATAGCCGTGTTCTTCCGCAGCCCTTAGCCCATCGATCACGCTACGGTTACTTAGCCCTGTCCCTTTGTCCATCCGAGAACCATCACTGCGCAGTCTACCATGCATGAATTCGTCAGTAGTAATAGTTTTTTTGATGCCATATTCGTGATAGCCCCAGGTATGTCGCATCACGTACTCTACTACCTTTAGCTCTGCTAAGCTTTTAATTTCAGCAGTGATGTCAGTCCAGTTATTCGGCATGGGGAACCAATTTTTTGTTGGAGTGATAAATCCGTCAAATTTCATGCTACCACCTCGCTTCCTGCCCATAGAGTGTGGATGGTTGGTCGAGGCTTAGGTGTGTCGATGGCTTGCACGATGCGCCCAAATTCGCTGAACACCTCCACAAACGTGTCCATGTTGGGTCCAAGATAGGCGAAGCATGTGCCAAACATCTGACTATACTTATTCTTTTGCTGCTCAGGAACAATAAAGTTGACGCGATGATCGGGAATACATAGCGGATATTGCCAGAGTGGATAAAACCATTTCGCATTGACCTCAGTGGTTGCCAGGATGATCGCCTGCTCTACATCTCCACAGGTATAGGCATCAAGGCATTTATCGACAAATAACTTGATGGTGCTCAGATGATGCCCTTGCATCTTTGCTGATCTGCCATAGGGAGGGTTGAGCCAGAGCGAACGAGCGCACCAATGCTGGAGGAGTCCATTTTGCTCTTTGGTGAAGTACCGTTCAGCTTTTACAATTGCGTTCGCTGCAGCACAGGAGGCGGGATCAAGTTCAATTGTCCCCATAACTTTACGTGCGGCTTCAATATACACTGGCCTGGTATACCATTCATTCGTACTCATATAACTATTCCCCTTCATCTCCCCACGCGTCTCATCATTGCCTCTTGCCTGTACTCATCCACTAGATGAGGGCAAGAGAATATGTTATGATAGTACGCGATAGCGAGAATGTGTTCAGGTCGATTTTGCTTCCAACCAAAGATAAAAAAGACGGTAGCTTCTCCTATCAATTTTTTTGCCCTTTTTCAGAGAAGCTACTCCCCTACAATAACACACTACGAGACGTTTCTACAATATACTGCCTGCTTGCTATCGTATAGCCTACCAATTGCCACAGAACGTTTATACAATCTTAATGCCGTTAGAGCGTTTGCCACTGGATTACCGGTTCCAAGTAATCCTATACTTGGAACCAGAGGGAAAGCGGTCGTGCTTGCAACACGTCAGCACAGATCGGAACATGCCGTTACTACAATTGGTCCCAAGACCTTGAACGTGATTGGCACGCGGATCAGCGAAATGCCTTATATACGTTTGGTCATCAGACCTCATCGGTGATTGGCCTCGCTTCCGCTCCGTCTGTCCCTCTTCCTCCTCTACAGTTTGAAAGGATGAGTCGATATGGTTGATACAATCTACGTCGGCGTAGATATCGGCAAGACCGGCCACTATGCAGGTCTCATCTCTACCCCTCTACTGGACCACCACAAGGTTTTTAGCCGCTGCCCTGCCTTCGCATTCTCCAACAGCCGGGAAGGCTTCGAGAAGCTCCTGCATGCCATCAAGATCCATGTGAGTCGTCTCAAGAATGCTCACGTCCTCATGGAGCGAACAGGACACTATGGAGCAGCATTGGAACAATTCCTTCAAGAGCACGGCGTCACCTTGTATCGCATCCAGGCCATGAAGCGATATGGGCAAGAGAAAAGCGATAGACGTGATGCTCAGGCTCTTGGATTGCGACTCTATAACCAGATAGAGCGCCGCGCCCCGGTGACTGATGAACAAGAGAGAGTGCACCGACTTCTCCCGCCCAGTCCAGTCGCCACTATGTTGCGCGGCCTGGTCAAACACCACAGCGAATTGACCAGGGAGACCGTCAGACGAGAAAATAAGCTCACTGCGATTTGCGATGAACTGTTCCCCGAATTCACGCAAGTCTTCAAAAAGCCGAACACGCTTGCAGCCCTGGCGATCCGTGAGAAATTCCCCACGCCTCAAGATGTTGCCCGTGCCAGTCTCGATGATCTGTGCGCAGCTCGTCAGTGGCGCTATCCATCGCGTGGCGGCCTCGCACAGTTGCAGGAACTGTCCCGCGTCACTATTGGCACAAAGGATATCAGCCGCCGCCGCTCGTTGCTCATTGAGCAAGAACAGTTGATCGCTGAATGGCGCTTGCATCAGACACATATCAGCCGTCTGGAAAGCGAGATTACCGATATCCTGGCAAACAGTCGAGAAGGACAGATCTTGTTGTCCTTTACCGGTGTCGGACCTGTGACCGCTGCCGTATTGCTTGCGGCTATCGGTAATATTGCCAATTTTGCCACCATCGGTAAGCTTCGACTGTCTCTCGGCTGGGGCATCAGGCATAGCCAGACTGGCACGACCTTTGACTCTAGCAAACGGGACAGGGCCGGAAACAAGCAGGCCAGATCTGCTATCTACATGTCTGTCATCAACATGGTCACGTATGACGCAGCGTGGAAGGCCATTTACGACCCTCTGGTCGCCCGTATGTGCCCCTTCGATGTCAAACGTGGTGAATACGTCGGCAAAACCCGCGTGATCGGACGGATCGCGGGTCAGTTTATTGGCCTCTTGTATCGCCTCTTGAAAAAGGACGCCGATCTGCTTACCGGACTGCCACCCGGAAGCGATCTGCCAGCGCCGGAACTCTACAGCGTTGAAAAGCATTTGCGTGCCATTGGTCGCACGCATCGCACTCACGCCGTCGCTCCCAGTGCCGCCGCGCTGTAGGAAGAAGACGGATACGTCACCGATGAGGTGGTGTCCTCTTCATCCCGCTTGTTCCGATTCTTTGGCCCTCGTTTTTTCGGTGCTGCGATGACTTTTCGTCCAGCTTCAATCTGTTCCATTGTGTAGTAAGTCGCTGTCGCCATGACCGTCCCCTCGATGTATCCGACGTTGCGATAATAACGCAACATATTGACATCGGTTCCCAGGATTTTCGCAGTCTCAGCAGGGCCATAAAGTTTTACCCCGTTGATCTCTATTGGCATAGATAGGTCTCCTTCATGATTGATGTTACCCTATTATTTTACTATGCCGTGAGCAATTGTGCAAGGGGAAACGAAGGAGATTTTAGTACATCGGGCATCTCCCCAGAAATCTATGCCAATGAGATCAAGATATCCCTTTGTGATGTGGAAGAGAGATGCCACTTTTAAGAATAACATATGTGCTTTCACGACTGTCAATATAAATCTTATATAATCTTGATAAATATACACAGTGTATCAAAACTACCTGTTATACAAGCTAACAATACAAAGCACCGGCTTTATGCTTGTAAAGCCGGTGCTTTGCTGTTACGTTTGCTGAAGCTAGGTAATGAGAGCGCTCTACTAAAATAATGACAGATTGGCCGCAAAAGTAACATCACTGTGATTCAGTTTCCAACAAAGGAAACTGAAGTCGCTTGATTTCCTCGAATACTTCCTCCAGAGAGCCAAACATGCGCGAGGCTAGTTCCTGGTCCTTCCTACTGGCTGCAATGATGCGTTTCATGTCAGCCTCCGTGTGCTTGTGGCGTGGTGCGTTGCGAGGTCTAGCGATCTTGACTTCAAGTGTGTAACCTTCGCGCCATTGGCGGATAGTGAAAATATCAAAGTTCATTTGCTCTTATGGTCCTCGCATGATTACGCAGATCTCGCTGCCAGTATTCGACATACCGCTATCTCTTATGGAGATATGCCTCCCACCCAGGTCAAACTCACACTGGACCGTTCCATTGGCCTCGGATGCTGCATAGGCTCGATACTTTGACCAATCGATCCCGGTAAAATTGTTATTTCCTCCGGCCTCCATCTGTTGACAATCATTGTGCCACCCTTTGACGGTCACGGTAGCACTGCCTACGCCGATGGAGCATGATGGTGCCATGCCAAAGAAGAGTCCGTTGATGGTCTGTGGATAGTAGATATCGGAGATAGTGATGCCAATGGCAAGAGCGAGCACGAAAATGACGACGGTTCCAGCCCGCTCCCACAATGACGTTTTACGTCGATTCTGCATGGATAATCCCCCTTCTTGTGTAATGAAATCGAAAATACGTTCTTATGAACCTCATGCCAAAAATACACGATAGCTCGATCATTATACCATGTGCACCAATTTTGAGAGAGTTGCAAAATTCCCCTGAATTCGTGCTCAAAACACTTGCATAATTTCCTTCGGCATGGTAAACTATAGACATGAAGTGATGATAAATCAATCGACTACTAGAAGGTTGGAAGCACCATGAAGACACTACAGATAAGCACCAAAGTATCTTACATCCGTCTCGTCCTGACGAAACAGCAGAACCGCGTTGAGTACCGCATCCTCAGCAGCGATGATACCACCTACTACACCGTTCAGATGAACAATGGCCGCGCAATCTGTTGCCTCCAGCCTGATGGCGAGAAATGCCCAGTACGTCACTTTCACCCTGGCACACCTTGCAAACACATGCTGCGTGCAAACGGGTTGGAGCGCGTGCGTCGAGAGCAGCAAAAAGTTCAGCAGGTGCTGCAATCAAAGAAGGTCGTTGCCATGCCTGATCCTGTTAGGCAAGTGGCCGAGCAGGAACTACAACGCTATTTGGCCGCTGTTTCCAATCAGGTTGGTGTTGTCGAACCTCCTCACACAAAGGAAGAGTGGAAGACAGCGACGAAGCGCCAAAAAGCCAATGACCGTGCAGCCCGCAAAGAAATGGCCGCAAGTTTGGCAACCATCAAAGCGGCGCAAGAGTTAGCGTCGTAGATTGACGAGACGCCGGGATGCTGAGACATCCCGGCAAGGAGGGAGCGAGATGCGCTATGTGGACACTGCTGCTACTGTCGTTGCTGGTGGGATCACTGGCAGCGTGGGAATACTACCCCCATCCAGTGCTGTCGAGACGCCGCCTATCGATGAGAGCGTGTGGTTCGTCCCGGATGGCTGGCCCGATTGGACGGGCACATGGATCGAGCCGGACACGTTGCACAGTGTCGAGGAGCATGGTAGAGGAGGCGATTAGCGCGTACGTGCAGGTGTACGACATGGGTAGGAGTGAGGCGACGAGGCGAGCGTACAACGTAGAGAGTTGGATCTTTCGACAGAATAGAGCAATTGGATTTTATCTATAAATCGAGGGCCAGCCGGGGCCGTCACCATACCGGCAAAGGAGCACATTATGAAGAATAGTATTGTTCGCGCAAAGATCGCCAGTAAAGTGGATGTCGTGGGACTGCTCGCGACGATCCAGAACCTCAAGACATCGGTCCAAGACTTGCGTAATGAGATCTTTGATCTGCAATCACGTGTAAGGTCGCTAGAGTATAGCCAGCAGGAAGAGACCGACCGACGTGGCTATGAAGAGAAAGGTACACGCTACGCTGGTAGCCATCCCTATAGTTGTGCTTGTGATCGATGCCTGAGTCGCAGGTTTAGATAGCGTCCGCGTCGCCGCCTGATCCCGTGCAATCTGGACATGTTGGTGGAGGTGACCAACCAGGCGATAGGTTCCCAAATTGATTATCTCGTTTTACAGGAGGATATTCGTATGTCATTCGATCCATCAGATCATTTAACACAATTGAAGAGTAAGCAAGGCTCACAAGATTACTTAGAAGTGAAGTGGCGACTCGTCTGGTTTCGATCCAAGTATCCCAACGGCACCATCGATACCGAAGAGGTGGAGGTTGATCTTGACCGCATAGTTGAAGCTGAAGCCTATGTGTGGAATGCAGAGAAACGCCGTAGCGAGAAGGTGATCAAGCAGGCTAAAGGCTATGCTCGTTTCCGTACAGTTGCCACCAATGGTGAAGGTGGCAGAGCAACGGGCACGAAGTCCGAGAGCGCGGCTGACTTCCCTGATTTCATCGAAAAGGCGGAGACTGGCTCTATCGGGCGTGCCCTGGCTGCACTAGGCTTCGGCACACAATTTACTGGCGATGAACTCTCTGAAGGTCACCGCATTGTAGACAGCCCAGTCGATTCACAGCCACCGAACGAGGCAGCGGCAACTGATGGCAATACAGCCCCGATCTCCGAGGTAAATAAACTCAGAACACGCTGGGGGAAAGCCTACAACGTCAAGGATGGAGATTTTGAGGAGCGCTGGACCAGATACAAAGTCTATCTCCTGAGCAAAGACGTTGCTGACCCTGACCTGGACACATTCCAGATTGCACGCATCAATGGCGATCTCGTCAAGGAAGAGCGGAAAGCAGCGGACACCAGTAAAAAGGCATCGTGAGCCGCGTCGTGCGGACGAGTTGTGGTGAACTCGTCCGCACCTTCGCTCTAGAATGATAGGGAAATCGATTTCGTAGCGTTGACAGTAATTTTGGAAGAGAAAAACGTAGCGCTGGCAGTCAAAAGGAACAGCCCGAATTCTCGCAGTGTAGGGCTGTTGTGAATGGAAGAGCTATTATGATTACTGGAAAAGAGATCTACAACATTTCGATGATTGAATTTGTGAAGTCAGGGCTGGAGAATATAGCATGGGAAGACGCTCCCTACATGCACGATTTCTACAATGCCCTGGCCTGTGGGCTAAACGATCAGAGGGCACGCCCTACTATCGTGTGCTTATGTGGTAGCACGCGGTTCACAGACGCATACCACGCCGCCAACTTGCATGAAACTCTGGCGGGCAATATTGTCTTGTCCGTAGGATGTGACTTCAAAAGTGACACTGATTTACTTCTGGCGGGTGTCTTAACGCCAGCGGATAAAGAACGTCTGGACGAGTTGCACTTACGTAAGATTGATCTGTGCGATGAAGTGCTTGTGATTAATGTCGATGGATATATTGGTCAGTCCACGAAGCGCGAAATAGCCTATGCTCAGGCTAATGGTAAGGTTATTCGTTGGCTGGAAGAGGTTTAGCAATGGCAATAGAACTACAGGGCACATGGGCAGATAGTTGTGCTGGGCGATGTGTCGCCTGCGGTGGCACGTATCCCGGCAGGCAACTCTGCTCAAGCGCGAATGATGGCAGTGGTGAACATGTGTGTCATTGGTGTGTAGGTGGTCACCTTGTAGTGTTCTTTGAGTGGCTCGCTCGATTGTGTCCATTTTGCACACTGATGGTTGAGCCAGAACACTATAACTTTATCGGTAATGAGTTCTTTGGTGAGCCTTCCACGATTGGCGGTATTCCCTCATGCGCGGCGTGCGAGATTGTCGCTGACATGGATGACAATGCTGAGCAACTGCTACAGGAGTTGAAAGGACGAAGCAATGACCAATGACATTCAACAATGGGCACAAGCCCTGCTAGAGTTCCCGAACCTCGTGTTTGCCGTAGTAGACACGACGAGCGTCAAGAAGGATGCAGATATTATCCGCCTCTTGACGTTGGACAAGCATGGTTTCACCATCAACAGCATGCGCGTGTATTCGGTGCGTCATCCCGATAGCCCGAACACAGAATGGACTGGGATCACACAGGAAGAGATGAGACAGGCACGAACACTACAAGAATCATGGACTGATATCCGTGAAGCGCTCAGAGGTCAGTTTGTGCTGGCCTATGGTTTCGACTTCTTGCAAGAGAGATTGTACGAGAACGCACAGTTCTATGGATTGAAGCCAGTGCACATGATTGGCGATTGCTTGATGCAGACGGCAGTACCGTATTTCCGTCCTGCTGGTTTCACTGGCTACAACCTCAAATTGCAATCTGCCTGTGCTCGTATCGGCTACATCCTCCCGGATCGCCCGCTTGCTAAACAGCGAGCAGAGGGGCAACTCGCCCTGCTTAAAGCGATGGCAGAGGGACGTGCGACGCCGCCAACCTCAGCCCAGAGCAACGATGATGGGGACGAATTAGGAGACCTGGACAGCGCGATATTCTAGCAAGCAAACGGTTGCACCTTGCTCCGGTGGGGTGCACCATTGGAGACAGTTATGATCAATGGCTATTTTGATATTGTCCAATTTATGGCAGTACTAGACCAGGTGCGACAGTCACGCAACCTCACGTGGTTTGGCGTGCATCACCAAACAGGCGTGTACGGGGTTGCTTCGGAGAGCAGACGCAAGCGCTGGCAGAGAGGGCAAGGCACGCACGCTATGAGTGTTCATACAATGGCAACCCTCGCTCTGTGGGCAGGTCTGAATGTGCAGGATTACATCAAGCAGGAGGTGAAGGTATGAGTACAGAAGATTTGGTACGTTACCTTGAGCACACGGCACAATGCCTTGAGACTATTGTGCAGGAGTCAGACCCGGACGTGAGGCGCGAGAAGTTTATGGGCATGGTGCAACCCGTGTTCTACTGGCTGGGTGACCATGAATCGGCATTGAAGCAGGTGATGGATCGTATCGGAAGGACATTTGTAGAGGTATAGCGTCAGGGACCCTCTGGTTTAAAAACCAGGGGCTTGCAAACTGTTGAGCGCTTTGGCTCAGGCTGTTACAAGCTCACCTGACCAGACTCAGTTTGAACGTATTGCCTGGATACAATCAGCCAAGTTCAAACTACGTTAGCGAGAAGCGTTTGAGTTCCTACCTTTGGGTGCGCGGCCAGCCTGAAGCCCTAGAACTCCTGAGTTAAACAGATGTACGAGGGTTAAGTCAGTGCTCAGGAGAAAGTACCGCTCGCTAACCTTGTCGAGGCCCACTTTACCTACAAAGCAGCAACGCTGAGTAGTGGGGTTTAGAGCGTTCCCATCAAAAACGCTCTGCCTTCGGGCAACTTTATGCGCCTCCCTGACATGAATGCACGAGGTTTCCAGAAAGGAATTTGTTATGAAACGACTCTTAACACGCACGCCTACTACCGAGCATTCTGTTGAGATTGGAGAAGACTATACCTTTCTCATCCAACAAACACAATTCGACTTCTCACTAGATCAAATGGCGGTCCTAGAGCGAATCATACAAGAGGCGAAGGATGATCCAAGCACGCGGCATACGTACACCGATCATCTCTATACGATGAGTTACGAGCCAGCAAACGGCGAACTGGAGCAATTCATCATCAGGCGTCCTGTAACCGGCAGGATGATCACTATGACACCCTCCACGGCCTACAAGCTGTTAGAGGCGCTGACAGGCAAGTCAGTCAAGAAAAAGGAGCAGTGAACATCAGTACTACTTGTGCGTACCCAGTATAATGTCCGTTGTAGAGAGTACATTGAATACTATCGTTACTATATACACAAGGAAGGTGAAATACATGAATCAGAATGAGAGCGGGCTTCTCACTGTCGCGGAGGTTGCCAAGATTTTAAGGGTCGATGACACAACGATCAGACGCTGGGTGAAAAGTGGGGCACTAGAAGCAATTGTGCTTCCACATGCCAACAAGCGCCGGGCTTATCGCGTCAAGCGTGCAACCCTAGACCAGGTGCTCAACGGCACCCCTACGGTTGCATCCTAACCGTGTAATGTATCAGTTGTGAGCAGATGACCTATGGTGTCTGCTCGCTACGACAGAACGGAGAATCATGGATATCGGAGATCGCGTCCGAGTAACAAAAGGACGACACCAAGGGGGTATAGGATATATCCGTCAGATCATCAGGAATCCACAGAGACACCCACTTTCCATCTCACTGGCTCGACCATATATGGTTGAGATTACCGAGAATATTGAAGAGAGTAGGAAGGGACGTTATATGTTTGCTGAAGATTGGATAGAAATTTGCGACAGTAACACGAAAGAGTAACAAAAAGGCAGGAGCTACCACGTCGCTCCTGCCCATGTGGCGTTCTTGTAGAAAAGGTCTTTGTATTCAATCCTAGTATAGCATAGCAGGGACGTGCATGGGGTAAAGCTCTGGAAGATGCACAGCCCTGCTCAGCCATCATAGCAGATCGTGAGTATGCGGTATAGCGGGAGATGGGCCTCAGCGTCGAGGCCCAGAGAGCAAAGATAGGGTATGGAATAGAAGCATTCTCGTACTGTCAGTATAGCACAAGAAAAAGCCTCACAGTATGCCGCTGCGAGGACCGGTAGGTATCGATGTATATTCAAACTTAGGCATCCCCAGTCTATCGCACCCGTCAATGCCCCCAACTCGCCTACTTGTTGCCCTTGTCAGTCGAGATGCGCGCGACCTGGTGAGATTGGTGGGAATACGGGTTGACAAGATAGTTATTTATGTATATAATTAATGACATGAGGAGGTGATGAGATGGCCCGACCAAGAACACGAAAGGGAGTCTACGTACAGATTAATTTAGACGTTCGCCAAGATCTCTTGGAACGTCTAGATCGACAGCCCGAATCCAGAAGAGTGTTTATTGAGCATTTACTAGAAAGCAGGTTTACTGACATGACACCGTTAGAGAAATACCTATCAAATGTACCTCACGATAAGATGATTGCGACTGCCAAGCATCAGATTGCCATGACGTTGGATAGTTACCTGTTATCCGATGATTTCAAATCTGGCGTTATATCCAGCACACGTGCATCATGGGGCGGATCTGGTTACAGCGTTGAGCTACTCCCGGATGGGACATGGCAAAATCTCTGGAATAATCAGATCGGGAACCTGTATGAGAGCGCAGGCGTTATGCTTCGCCTGCCAGCATTGGACACTGACGACATGAGCGAATATGTTGATGGTGGCGCTGGCTCTGAAGATGATTACCTCTCTGAAGCGTTCTTCAACGAAGAGAACGAGCTTGCTAACGAGTTGCGAAGGGCACTCGCTGAATAGTAATGTGACCGCCAGAGTGGCGCGATCATCGAGAAAGGAACAACAATCATGTTAAATTTCAATCCATTCGACTCAAAGACCTATTGTGGCTATTGCAAATCCGACCCTTGCCAGCGCGATGGACACGGCAATTATCCCGGTGATGAGCAGACAAACCTCGATTTAATCGAGGTTGAAGATGAGGAAGAGATCGAAGAAGAGGAGGAAGTTGAGGAAGAGTACGAATCTCCTCGTTCGCCACGCAAGTTACGTGATCCGCTGCCAAATCGCAACCCTCGCCCGCAGCGTCCAGAGCGAGCACGATAGAAGCCCGCGCAACAACAAAGAGGAGTGTTCTCGAATGTGAGAACACTCCTCTTGCTACACCCTAACGGGAATACCCACCTGGAGACGCATCTTTGCCAGATCGTTTCAATCTCGGATGAGTGCCACATACTTGACAAATAGCAAACTGTAGTGAGTTTGGCGTACAAGTCGCAGGTGCTAAACTAAGCGCTCTACCGTTGAGCTATCCCGGCATATGGAGCCGGGAGAAGGACTCGAACCTCCAACCTCTGCTTCCGCAAAGCAATGTTTGTATGCCCCTACCATAAGAGTACGCTCGTCTCCATCGTAGCACGCGAGTCAAGATCTTCCCTACTCTGGTGGTAACTCCCTGATATGATCTGGCACCTCTGCTACTCCCTCTATAAGCTCTGAAGAATCCACACCCAACGCACGCGCTAGCCTGCCAAGTGTGTCTAGCGTGATGTTAGTGTACTCATCTCTCCAAATACGCTGGAGTGTTCTGATATCCACGCCTGAGCGAAGAAAGAGCTTGCGTTGACTCAGCCCCTTCTGTTTTGCGATCTCTTTTACTTTTAGACGAACCATTGTGCATCCTGCCTCATATGATGAGCATCAGTCTACACACGTCCTTGCGAAAAGAAGAGCCGGGAGCTTATCAGCGTTTATCAAGCCAATGGTTATAAAAGCAGTTCTCTTGACACCACGCGTCATGTAATCATATGTTTTTAAGGCTACTACCCTCTATCGGCAATCGAGAGGACAGCATTATAGTGCAAGTGTTCCAGAGAAGGGAGGTGAGAGCACAAACGAGAGTGATGAAGGGGTTTGGGCGAGATGGCAGTCCCGCCCGATGATTGTTTGAGGAGTTACAGCTAGTTTCTGCACCATCAGTATAGCATATGGTGGTGCGTGGAAGGGCGCGTATTATGTTGTTGAGTCAGTTACGCGAACTGATCGAAAATGGTCGTGTCGCTAAGATACGATTTAAGCCAGTGAATTCTATTCACTACATCCATGAGATAGGCATTAAGAAGTTTGAGGACTGGTATGTTCACCGGCTCAAGATCTTTCTTCTCTTAGATGAGAAAGGTGAAAAGACGCGACAATTTAGCGAACATACTGATCTACTGGAATGGTCAGATGTGCTTAAACAGTTAGGACGTCAATCATCATCATCCGATTGGCTGATTGTCGATGAGGAGATTGATGATCCGTTCCCACCAGAAAGGCGTACAGCCCCGTAGGATCGGCAGGATAGACACAAACGAGCCAGAGGAACACTTACCTCTGGCTCGTTTGCTGTACTTAGAGACCGATATTGATTCTGTGTTACCATTGCGTTGCGATCCGGCACACCTCGATTAGCATGCCGCTGCTAGTATAACAGACCGACACAAGAACGCGACATCCCCGCGCTGAATACCGGAATGCTCAGCGCGGGGATGTGTTGTTTCAATGTGTATCCGTCCACCTCAGTATAACACAGAAATACCGTGGGGAATGACCAGCCCACGGTATCTGCAAGTGCTACTCGATAATCACACTTGGGGGCCTCTTCCTGCTTTCCGAAAACATCCCCCACGGTATAGAGCGGGTGCAAGATTTGAACTTGCGTTCTCTAATTTATGAGACTAGCGAGATAGACCTCTTCTCCAACCCGCTAAAACCCAACAGTACCGCTGTTGGGACCGGATGAAAAACCCTTGTATGAATCTTCACTCATCCATAGAACGCTCCAGGCTCTCTTTTTGGAACATCCATTTCATTCGTGCACTGGTGGCACTACTTTCGGCTCTGGTGCAAGTGGTGACGATGCTTGCGCCTGGTAGTCCAGCAGGTCCAGCAACTCTTTGATGACCGAAGTGAGCGAGAGCGCGATAGAGCAACACAGTAGGATATTCGCTCGCAAGTCCGTTGTGAATCCGGTGGTCATCCATGCTGTGAGAATCACGATAGCCACGATAGCCCCTCCAGCCAGCCAAGAGTTCGCTCCATTTGAGAGCCTGTCTGTTCTGAGTCTGTGACTGAAGAAGGTAATAAGGACGGCAAGGACGCCGAGATAGTCTTGTGGGATGGTTGGCATGATGGTATCCCCCTTTATGAAAAACCTGTGAAGAACAGCAGAGATTAGATGATCTCGCTCCGTCCATCGAAGAAGCGACAACTTCCATTGCTCCATTCAGCATGCCCATAACGGAAATACTGAAAGATGACAGTATTACCGCCCCAATCGATTCTACTCTTGCCATCATGGTCAGTCGTTACTTCGTCAGACGTTGGACCGCCGAGTTGCTGGCCGCGATAGTAGCGGTCTCTCCATGCTGCTGCAATGCCTGTCGTGTAGGAGGGCGAGACGTTGTTTGGAAAGGAAGAGGCAGTGCTGCCCCACTCTTGCTGCGCCGCTATAATCTGGTTTTTGTTTGGTGCCACTGGTGTCCCTCCTTTCAGGAATGCCATGAGATCGCTCCACGGAAAGGTGCCAGGGCAACGGGCACGATCTACACTATTGATGTCTGCGTGGCTGATAATACCCCCATTGCCGTCGCCCTGCTTCTTTGGAATACCGTACGTCTCACAGATCATTTTGATGAGTGCAAAACCTGATTGTTTCTGTGCATCCGTGATATTGACCTGATTAGTGATGTCAGGCTTGCAGAATTCCACACTAACAGTCCAAAGGTTAGGGTTTATGTCAGCATGCGCGAAGTTGAGACGTGGTGCATTGAGTGGTGCATTGGCCCATGCCGCTTTATTACAGTTAACTCCCTGAACGATTGTTCCATCAGTTGAGATTGCAAAATGCGTGGATACGCCATTTGCACCCATATAGGCCATTGTTCCATGAGCATCAGAGCCTCCTGCAGTACCGTGAATAACCAAGTGCGTAGCTTTCACCCCGCTACGATCAAAACTGTTTCCAGAGATGTCATATCCTTGTGCAATATCAAGCCATCCCAGAGAATCAAACCTCATTGCTTCACCTCACTGATTCCATGAACGCTCGAATGAGCAGCCAACTCAACTTCTAATGGGTAGCCAGCCAGAACGCTTTGACGAGCAACCAGCCCGTCATGAGCGCCCCATAGCCTGTAAAGAATAGGATCATGATGAATCCGAACAAATAAGGGATAGACGGGGTTGTGTTTTTGTTGTGACGGTTACTCTGTTGGTCCCACTGCGGCGGATAACGATAAACAACAGGATTTTTGGCGGTGTCCTGTTCGTAGGGACTTCTCTCGAATGACGGTAATTTAAATTGATTCATAATGCGCCTCTCCTACCATTCCTGACCTGGCAGGGATAGATACAAATACTGACAATGTGATTGCATTGTTCTACATTGTTCTGTGTTATGTTGCCGGAGAATGCTCTTTCGCTTCGGTCGCTGCCTCCTCTTCGATCTTCTGCTTGATCACTGGCAGTGTGAATAGGAGATATTTCAGCAGGACCAGGATAATCACCAGCCCGATCAACGTCATCTTGAGAATCAGGAGTTGAATGGCGCGTGCCTGTGCCTCTTGTTGGAGCAGTATCACCACGGTATACATCGCAGCTGTGTAAGGCCGTTCGTGCTGAGCGATGATGTTCACCTGTATCGGGTCAGGGGTGTTATCAGAATGTGCCAGAATAATCTGCATAGCCGTGGTCATTGCCAGATAGTCAGGCTGGGCATCCAACAGCCCGGCTTTGACTCCACTAGAGGGATTGCCCGGCAGTCCAAGCGCCGCATCACCATTCATCAGTCCTGCTTGTGTTTTCTGGAATGCTGGCAGTTGTATCTGTATCTCGCTTACTGCTTGTGGACGAACCGTTACCGGCCTATAGGCGAGTGCAAAGATATCTTTGACCAGAAATTCATCGCGTGCTAACTGAATGGTCGCCTGTTGCTGGATCACGCTGTCATTGTTGCCACTGGTGATCGGAATAGCCTCGCTCACTCCCAGTGCAATCAGCAGGAAGATACTCATACCGAGCGTGGTCAGCATCGCGACTCGGAGTGTTTTTGCTTTCATGTGTCCTCCTTTCAGAGAAGATGGGTGATGAAGCCCGCAATCACCGTAGAGATGATGGTGACCACCACGCCCGCAAAGCCAAGCAGAAAGCGTATTTGCAGTGCAGCGAGGGAAGCCCGCTGCTTCTCCGTCGCCTCCCGCTGCTTATCAGCGGCTTCCCTCGCATCCTTCTCCATCGCCTCCTGTTTGGCCTTCATTGCAACGACATCACGCTCAATGCGGCTCACCGTTGTCTGGATGTTCTGGAGTTGGAGATCGTTTAAAGAAATCGGTACATACGACTTGAGTTGCTCTTGGACATGTGTAAGCTGTTGCTCCAGTGACTTGATCATATAGAGCATGGTGGCAATGTCCGGTTGTTGTTCTTGTGGAGCCATACTTTATTACTCGCTTCCCCTGCTCATGACCCCAAACGAATTGCCAAAAACACAATATCGATCACCACAGCGATGACCGTTAAGATGACCATAATGACAGTGAGCACATTGGCACGTGTACCAGGATATGCGCCCGAAGCAGGCCATAGCACGATCACTAACAGATTGAGGATGACTAAGAAGTTGAAGTCGAGTAATGTTTTCATCGTCGTTTCCCTTTACTGAACCGTCTGGATCACCCAGAAGTCGCTCGCTAACCCACGATTTCCCAGGTAGGCGTATGGCATCGTACAATAGCCCTGCATTGGCCCGCCCCATTGGTCACTCCACGAATTCCTTATAATGAACGTCTGTTCATCATCGCGGTAGCCAACTGCAACCACGGCATGACCTCCGAGCACTGATTCGTCAAGACCAGGTAGCGGCACCACACCAGTACTGGCGACTTGTGGACTCTCAAAGCTCTCATAGACCGTAAACCCAAAGACGATGACATAGCCCGCAGCCAGCGCCGCTTTCATGTGTGTCACATCTTGCTTGACTCGCTGGTAGGAGAGCGAGCGGTGTAACAGTGCATCCTGGTAGCACTGGGCAGGCGGTTGTACCGTGAATTGTGAGATGTCGTACGGCCATAGCGACTCATGGCAGGCACCTTGCGCATTCACGCCCTTGATACCGTCTCGAATGGCCGCGCCTGCATCAGCATTGACCGTGCCCTCCCGCGTCCGCTCATCGTAGTAGATGAACAGCCGGGAAGGCGTGAAGACTTGTTGCTCTTGCTGTTTCATCTGGTCAAACTCAAGAGCGCCTGCAATAGCATTAGCGGTACAGCTCCCCAGGGCACCCTGGTCATACACAGGTGGGCACTGCGATCTCAGATCCACCACTGGCGGCAATCCTCCGAGGTCGAATAAGTGGATAGGGAAGCGATGATCTCGCTGATCCGGTTTGTCAGGCGTCCAGCCATAACGTCTGTTCAATGTGTTACTCCTTAAAACTAAAATCCTGCATCAGCCCTCCAAGAGAATGTTACAGTTTGCGCAGGATTTGCATTGACGTTCAAAGTAAATTGTGTAGATGTTGGTGAAGAGACCCAGAAGAATGCAGCACTTCCCAGGCTCGTTTGTGGTGTTATAGCAATCTGTTGGAGCGTTGGTGTCACCGACAGCCCATGCGTCACCGTCACCGAGGTATTGCCGCTGGTGATCGAGGCAGTCCCGCTATTTTCGGTGGTCCACCCGACATTACGCCGGATCTGGTTTGTGGTGGAGGTGCCAAGTTTGATGACGAGATAGCCAGAGCCACCATTGGACACATCGAACTGGTTGCCAGATACAATGTTGCCAGTCGTGCCGTTGTCCATGAAGATGAAGGCTTGCGTACCGTTGGTGCCGCTGCCATCGGTATTGAAGTAGTTATCTGCAAAGATGCTATTGTTCGCACTGGTATAGATACCTGATGCCTGATTTGCAGACCCTGCACCCTTGCCAATATTCAAGAATTGGTTGCCCGAAACGATGTGTTTATTTCCCAGTAGAATGATGCTCCCACCTGGAATGCTCTCAAACTGGTTGCCGATAATCCTTGAGAAATTGCTATATGTTTTGATACCTCCACCACCAACATTCGACACAGAATTATTGCTCGTAAAGATGTTCCCGATAACCGCACTGAGACCATTGTTGTCTCGGATACAATCAGCGTCCGCTCCAGATGACCCGCCCATCTCTCTGAAATCATTGCCGATAATCATAATCTGGTCTGTTGAGTCTAGGGATAGCGCCCGCCCATTGCCAGCGCTGGTATTGCCCGCGTCAAAGAGACAGTTGGTCACGAAAGACTGGACACCAAAGCCGCCGGTGAGCGTGCCGTTATGGATGTGAATGCCGTCGTTGTACGGCGCATGTATCCACAAATTGTGGAACAGACAATTTGTTGCGCCATTGGCATCGATCCCACCGCCAGACGTTTGATGGGTGCAATTTCCATCGATTTTGAAATGGCTGAACTCTGCTCCGTTGAGACCATTTGCCGCTTCAAGGAATTTAATGGCATAGTCGTTCACTCCATTGGCAAGAGCGAGGATTGTTCCCCATCCAGCGCCCGTCATGCGAAAACCAGAGAGCAGTGTTGCAGGGAGTGTGAGTGAGGCTGTGAGCTTATAGGTTCCCGGCGGTAAATACATCGCGCCACTCGTCGTTGCTGCCGCATTGATAGCCGACTGAATAGCAGCGGTATCATCCGTTGTACCGTCACCATATGCGCCGTAGTCTCGCACATTGATGATGAGTGGAGATGCAGGAGGCGTAGACAGCACTCCAGCAGGGGCAGCACCCGCACCAACTGAGCCGGGATAAATGACCAGTGTGTCCGGGTCCAATTCACGCGGCCCTGGTTCACTGGGTAACTTCACTGTTGTATACAGCAGCCAGGTGCCCGCCGTGTTCATGTCAGCAGCGGCATACTGATAAGATGCCTGCCCCGCTGTGGCATTTGTGACGGTCCAGGCACCAACACCACTTTTCCCAGTATTGGTGGAGGGATTGATCATCGTCAGCGTGAAACTGTTGGAAGTGCACCCGGTCAGATTCATGACAGCCCCGCTGTCATCAGTGATGGTTACGTTGTACGGAGGATCGATAAATCCAATATAGCGCGGTGAATTGCTCATGTGCTAGTTCCTCGTCTTGAGGGTGGATGCTCCACTCCTCGTCTTGAGCGTTGCTGTGCCACTTCTTGTTTTGAGCGTAGTCGTCACTTCCGTATTCTCCTTTTATGCATTTCCACTCCCGAACCAAACACGACTCCATTGTGACAAGTTGGGGCCGTTTGTCGCATCAACCATGTAAAGCCAAATTAACCCATTCTGTCCCTGAAATGCCGTTGTTGTGACTTTAACAATAGGCAGTTGCGCGTTCCAGGTAGAAAGTAATTCGGGAAGAAATAGCGGGACCGTTGTGCCAGGGACCAGCCCGCCGTAGCGTGTTACACCTACCACCTCTATCGTGTTGTTATTGCCGTTCCTCGCTAGCAGGCCATTGCCAAAGGTCGTCGCCTGGTCCGTCGTCATGCCAAGCACGTTGTTGCTGAGCGCTGATTGAATAGCCGCCACGATCCCGCTATTTTGCTCAAGTGCTGCCTGTGCTGTCTGACTTGCACTATTGTTGAGGATGACGTTGACGGTGCTTGATCCGACATAGGCAAAGACAAGGATCGTACCAGCCGGTAGTTTCGGGAGGCTGCTATCGTAGGAGATGCTCGCGCTTTGAGGTTGCCAGTAGAATTGATGACCACTATCAACTCCTTGCAGCCCAACGCTTGCACCTTGCCCATTGATGGTGATCGTTGGTGCTGAGTACAACGGATAACCCATCGTCCAACTTGTGGTTGAACCATCCGACACTTTCGTTTCAGGTGGTGGTGTCACCAGTCCGTTGACGTTGTTAATGATCATCTCGTTGCGGAACAGGTCAGCAGATGATAACACGCTCACCTGTGGCTGATAGAGTAGATAGCCAGAATAGACCCCTGCCGGATCTGCTACAGACTGTATCGGGAATGCACCAGGACGGGCCAGTCTTGGGCCGAATCGTAACTGTTTCCACTTGTCCACATACCAGTAGAAGTCACCAGACGCCTGCACAAGTGTGTCTATCTCCGTGCTATAGTACGCAGCGAACGGCTTCGTAACCGGGTGCAATTGCGCGATGGTGGCACCTGTCGCAATCGCCGGGCCACGCATGCAGGCGACCAGGACAAACAACTGTGGCATCTGCGACGGGTCAGTCGTGGTCATCGTCACTTTGGTAGAGAGCGCCTGCCCAGTTAAATTCGTTCCTAATGGCTGAATCCACAACTGATAGTAGGCTGAGATGCCAGAGTCATTACGTAATCCACATGCGCCCGCGCCAAGTGGGGATGTGTCCAGGTAGGATTGCACACACTGTCCATCCCAGTACACATTGATGAGTCCACCTTGCATGCTCACTCGTACCCGATGGAATGTGCTGCGTGTGAACGTGATACTTGATGCGCTTCCGAGCAGGCTACGCGTACCAGACGCAACCTTATAGAGCCTGAGTTGATTGGTAAAGCCTCCAGAGGAAGAGGCATCGTATACGCCGACCTCGTAGAAATTACTCGCGTCAACTTTGCGCCACACCAGCCCGCCAGCATCAGACCACGAAGTATCACAAAGCAGGTCTACGTCAGTGCAAGAGATGGCATTGTTCAGGTAAAGAGCACTTGAGCCTCCAGATAACGTCACTGAACTCTGCTGTGTGGTGTAGGCTACACTCGCCGCGCTCCCTCCACTCTTGCTGGTATTGGTGTAGTTGGCGAGCGTATTCGTATTGAACAGATCCTGTGTGGCTGCTACCTGATTGGCCCAATATGGCAACGCTTCACCAGCGCCGTTGCTGCCAACGGTGTGATATGTCGAGAGATCTTGTGTGGTTGCCACTGCAAGCGTCGTGCTGGTGGGAATGTTGGCGTTCCAGAACACATTACTGCTGCCGATGTAACCAACCGGGCTGAGATTGAGTGCGGGGCTGATGCGCGTGCCAGTGACCGTCCCATAATTGCCACAGCAACGCATGTAGAGGCCCATCAGGATAGGCGTAGAGATAGGCGGCGTGCCGCTGAAAAGGATAGCCTGGAACTGGATAGACACGCCTGATACGCTCGTTCCTCTCGGCAGTTGTGGAATCTCCGCGCCGTTGGTGCACTGTTGCCAGGTCGTACCACCATCGATGGTGGCAAGTACTGTGGTGGTCTGCTCTACCTGCCCTCTGCTGTCTAAATCTGTCCAACAGACTTGACTATAGCCACAGGTGCCAAGTGCAGAGAGCGAGGTTGACGGGCTTGTCCAGGTGCCACTGGTGGTCGTGATCATCGAGAAGTTGTCGATGCTTGCCGTAAAGGATGAACTAGCATTGATATAGGCGCGAAAGCCGACTTGACCCGCCGATGTATAGGTATTGTCAATGACATCTATCGTGGGCGTCCCTGCGTGGTTGAAATAGACAGTATGCCTGTTTCCCTGTACAACCACCTTGAGATGATAGTAGGTATTCGCTGCAATGGTTTGCGAAACGCTTTTGATGGTGGTGAAGGTTCCACCTGTATTAGAAAAGCTATTTGACCCAAAGCCTAAGAAAACAGCGCCGCCCTGGTTGATAGCAACGTAGTAGGACATGTTGTTGTTGGCGTTGCCCCATCCAGTTTGCCTATATTCGATACCGCATTCGGTATATACGCCTATTGTGCTCACTTTGACATCAGCCTCAATCGTGCCATTCTGAAAGTAACCTGCAAAATCAAAGCGAGATTGGCACCATGAGCCGCCACTATTGGCCCCTGTGGTCAGAAGAAATGCGCCACCTGATACAGATTGTGTTCCGCTATTGAACGTGCCCGGCAAAAGCGTCTGCTGAGCGAGAATAGCACTGCTACTCCATCCTTGTGTGAGCGGGTTGGCGCTCCCGCCAATCGTCAAGTTTCCATTTGCATTTGGATTCGTCAACACCTGTGTTCCGGTATTCCATTGAGTGGATGTCCCGTAGGTGGCGACAATATCGCTCACTGTCTGGTTGGCTGCACTGTTGATGGTAACCTGCACATTCAGCAGTGCTGGTATAGCGGTTGGATCACTGCCCGCTTGAAATTGTTCTCGCAAATACAGCGATAACCCGCTCACGTTTGCGCCGGGCGGCAACCCTGGAAGGGCTTGACTATTCTGGCACTGAAGCCACGCGTTGCCGTCGTAGGACACTAGCATGACCATTGAGGATGCGCCACCAGTTGATGTCGTACTAGCCCCTGACGTTCCTGGTGGGTAAGCAGTTGGTGAGGTGCCAGAAGCGGGCAGGCTGGCCGTCCACGTGATCGAGGAGTTTTGTACCAGCCCTACGCTACTGATGCTATGAGCGCCCGACACACGATTGCTGGACAGTGGATTGTAGACAGTGACTACTGACCTGTTGATCGTGCCTATGAGATAGGCCCCAAGCGTAGCAATCTTCGTGGCATCTTCTATTGTCGTTGCCGTGGTACTGAAGAATGGGCTTCCTGATTGCGATCCCAAATAGCAATTCTTGACAAAAAAGGTGTAGGTTCCACTGCTTGAACCTGCAAGATAGACATCGATTTCGTTGATGGTCTTCCCATTGAGGCCAGTCAATGTGATAGTTCGCGTGTACCAGACATCTTTGGCATACGCTGATAAATCTTGTAGGAGATCCACCGAAACCCCATTGGAGTCAAACAATCCGAGATCTGTGGTGGTGTCCAGCGTGCCATAAATATCAGTCATGTGTGAGCCATCGCTGAACAGGATGTCAACCCCGGCTTGGAATGCGGGAGACGTGCTACTGATCCAGATGCCATAATTGAGCGTGTCACTCACCCCGACCGTCATGCTACCCGTCCATATGCTCGCGCGTACAAGATTGGCGATAAGCTCCGAATCCGTTTGTATGCCTGCCGCTTCGGTGGCAGGTGCATTATTCGTTCCTGCCACTGGTGAGTAGAGAGCCGTCACTTTGATCGCGCTCTGCGTGGAAGGTGACAACTGATTATTGCTTGCCACCATGTTCGTGAGCGTGCCACTGGCAAAGTCAGCAGTGAGATCTTCAGTCAGCGTGAATTGTGTCCCTGCTCGGACAAGCTCCAGGTCACCTGTGTTTGATGTGATGGGAGGAGTTGCTGTATTTGGCGCATAGGTGAAGGGCGTCGTTGTGGTCGTTGCAACGGTATTGGTGAGCGTGCCCTGTCCGAACGTTGCGGGCATGTAGTCACTCTCCAGCGCGAATTGTCCGGTGATGCCCTCCTGTGACAATGTGGACTGGATGAAGTCGCACACCATGTCGCCTGCTGACCAGTTGAGATAGTCGGTGGTGTTCGCTCTTTTATCTACCAAATAATGCGGGTCCATGAACGTCAACATATGTTCGAGTTGCGCGTTGCTGTTCCCGGCTGCTGGCTTGGATACCTTATCGGAATTGACATAGCCAGTATAGAGTCGCCCCTGGTCATGGTCTGACAGGATCATCGGAGAGCCGCGCTGATAGGAGAGCGTACCCGCTACATCCTCACCAGTGAGCGTGACAATGGAGCGTTGATCAATAGCGTCTGCCAACACAAAAGATTGATCGCGCACAGGGAGAGTAGCACCAGTTTGAAAACTGTCAGCACTGATGTAACAGGCAAGCTCAGCAGGTGTAGCGATGAGCATAGGCGCAATGGTCATACCATCGTTGTAGACGCCCAAACTGGCACTATTGGAGACGTAGTTGGTAAAGACCGCGCTGGCCCACGACGACGCCCCATTGGCAACAAACGCATCCATATATAAGGTATCGCCCGCCACGAATTCCCAGAGTGCCGCGAAAACGGACGGGGTTGTAAATGTCGTTTTTGTGGTTGAGAATGTTTGGCCGATGAGTGATGATGCAGCGATAGAGTAGTAGGTGCCATCCATCGTGCGCCTGTACCAGCGTACATAGAGCGATGCCCCGCTCATGCTAGATCCACTCTTCGCGAGCGTGAACGCACCTGACCAGTACCCGGATAAGATCGTGTTTCCGCTGAGCGCGATAGACCAGCCTTTACCGGTTGGAGAGGGTAGAACGGGCGTCCCTGTTGCGGTGCCACCTTGCGCCAGGAGTTCGACATAGGTATTGAGCGAGCTGGCTGGCATGGTGACTGTTACACTGGTTTCTACGCCTCCCAGCACTTCTGACATCTGATCGGATTGTGTTAAGCCTCCTAGTGCCTGTGCAACGTTGGAGGCATAGAATACGGCGGGCGACGTGAGTGCTACCGTTGCCGGGATGGTACGGCTATTGTTTACGATGAGCGATACAGATGTAGGCACGGAGCGAAATAAGCCCAAGCTTGTGAGGGAGGCAGATGCAGCGACGTTCCTGCTACTCGGCTGGTCGAGGGCCACTGTTGCGGTCACGATCCTACTCTTGTTGTTGGCAATGGACGCGTTAGCAGGAACGTTTCGTCCAAGCCCCAACGATTGGAATGCCGCATTTGTTGGGACAATTCTTGGATTCTGTACCGATTGCAGAGCGGCAGTATCAGGGACAACGTGGCTAGTAGTCGAGAGCAATGCAGCGGTAGCAGGGACGGTGCGCGAGACAGTAGAGCCAGACACCGTCCATGTGCTCGTCGTCACCATCATGTCATTGGTGACACCCGCTGTGCCAGAGTTAGAAATGAAGTTCGTCGGATTGTCACCACCGACGTTCGCGCCGTTATCATGCCACCAGAGGTCTACATAGATACCATCACTCGCACCAAGTGTGACAGCCCCCATTGCGGTTGCCGCATGAGTATAAGTGGTTTTGGTAGTAACCGTTTGAGTCGCAACAATGCTGCCGATAGAGGTATAGGTGCCACTGCTATATTTATAGAAGCGAATGGTGGTATCAGTACCATGCGACACACATGAATGGGTATGAGCCGCGCTCCAATTGCCTGCCGCAAAGGAACCAGCAACACCAGGAAAATAGATCCAGCCGTTGCCCGTTGGGGCTGGTATGGCAGCAATTGGCGCACTCGCACCACCTTTGCTCAGCACTTCGGCAAAGGTAAGCGCGGTACTGACAAAGGTGCTCGTATTCGATGTCTCTGTCCCACCTGTCGTCGTGGACATCTTACAGGCGGTGGTTAATGTGCCATCGGCGACGTTACTACCATACAGAACGGTCACTTTATAAAGTTACTCCTAGATGATCAAGTGTGGTCGTCTCTGCTGTCAGGCTCCCCTGTGCCGAGTCCCAAATAAAGCAAGTACAATGCCCCTGGTCATCGTCTCTCCTTCCAATGATGTGTTTCTGTTCCTTGCCTCTGCCTCTCTTCACCTGGAATGCGGTACACGGTCGCGTGATAAGCATGTGAGCCGTTGCACCGTCAGGCAACGCTCTCGACGGTGGACAAAACAACCATAGTTCTGTGATGTTCTTATGTTCACCATTGGCAATGATGTCATTCTCCCAATTCATGAATCGATAGCAATTTTTACCTTCATCAAAGATATTGTTTGCATTGCATACCCACTCACCATTCGTCAGCTTTACCGCCCAGAAGGATATTGCAAGTTCCTGTAATGTGTATCCGAGTATTTCCTCAACCAATCCCATATGTGTACCTCTGTTCTAAATTGCCTGTAAATTGTCTGTTAAGAGCGTTGAGCCATCTGAGAGCACGAAGAGATAGATGGCCTCATCACCACGTTTCCACCCGATGCAATGGGCTGTCTTGTGTGTTTCCTCGGAAGTTTCGAGATTGAGCGTCATACTTCGCCGCCTGAAGAATACAGGAGTAGCGTCAGACGGAATATCCATGCGCTGTGCTTCTCCCTCTGTACCCGGTATGGGCAAGAGCAGAAGCGTCTGGACACGTGACGGATGAACATCGGCAAAGCTATTTTCATCGTTCTCATAGATGACTGTGCGGTCGTCATTATAGATCGCACACCACGTATACGCATCCTTTTGTGCCGATGGTTGCCCAGCGTTGAATCCTAGAGTATAGATATCTTCTTGCGTGTTTTTTATCCTTATGTACTATTAATATTATATAAATAATCGTTAAGCTTCATCGTAGCTCAACACGATTGAAGGTAGTGCAATGGCAGAACCTGCTCCTCCTACGTATAAATTGTCTACACCAAGCACACATACCGCCATTGACCCGTTGGGGCCTGATCCGCTCGTTGCCACGCTCGTATTGTCATACTGCACAGCGCTGGTCGTCATGGACGTATATCCAGCTGGTGTGGCACCGTTCGAGCCTGAGGACGAGGGCCTATTGCCACTTGCTGCTTGTACATACGATGCGACGGCAACGGCTTTGTACCAGAGTGCAAGTCCTGTTGCCGTCGTCGTTGACATCTTAATGGTTCTGTTGGTTATTGCGGTGGTGCCGGTAACGGTTACGGCAATGACGAGGTTCTTGATCCACGAGAACACGGTTCCTGTGGCAGTTGGTATGGCTACTGGCGTCGTACCAGTCTGGGTATCCACGAGGTTAAAAACAATCCCTGTTTCCGCATTAGCCCATGACACACTAGCTCCGGTCCCTAGCTGCGCTTGGCAAGTTGCAGCCCCCATAGTGTTACTCCTTCTAACTAAAAGCTTCTCATGCCCATACCTACCCGTATAGTTTGCGCGAATGGTGCGCCCATTGCGGAGAGGAATGTCTGACTGTCCAGATTGACAATGACATTGACGGACTCTGGCATACTCGCACCCCTGCCGCTCATACCAAGTGAGACGGGGATGACAGGGCCGCCTGTTCCTTCGGCAAACTGTACCGGCGCGGTTGGAGAATAGCTCAGATCTTGCATCGGATACACATTCGCTCCAGAGGGAAGATTGACCAGCGCTGCCCCTTGATCGAAAAGCGAGTATTGCCCGTTATGTGATACAACCTCTGTTCCTGCCTCTCCGACGATTGCGGGGCCACCTGGGAAGTTGGACGTGCCTTCCGCAAGCATGGTGACGCTTGGATTCACCGTGAATGAGGGGGTCAGATTTTGTGCAGTCCACTGGGCCACCGCTGTAAACATATGGTTGAGGTCTTGACCAATCCAACTGGCCTTTCCGGTGAACAAGTGCTCTAATCCTTGCTCTGCCCAGTTAGCAACCGCTACCGCATCATGCTCAAGCCCTTGCTCTGCCCACTGTACCGCTGCTATTGCCGGGTGGATAAGGTTCTGCTCTGCCCACTCAGCGGCCGCCGTAGCTGAGTGGGTAAGGTTCTGCTCTGCCCACTGAGCAGCGGCAACCGCCATATGAGTAAGATTTTGTTCCGCCCATTGAGCCGCTGCTACTGCGGTATGAACAAGATTTTGCTCCGCCCACTGTGCCGCGGCGGTAAACTGTTTCTCTAGTCCGGTTGCAGCCCAATTGACGGTAGCGGTGAAGGTATGCGAAAGACTGACGTTCTCGCTCCCTGTGCCGTCGCTTGCCATTGCGCCCATTTTGTTGTGCACAAGGATCTTGTTTGCGTAAAAGGTATGAGGTTCCGCAACAGTGATGTTATACACTTGTGCAACGCTACGTGCCTTTATGTCCAAGAGTTTGCACGCGGTACCATCAGAGGTGTGGACACTATCGCCTACTTGAAGCGTTGCGACTTCGAGAGCAGGATTCTCCTTCCTACTCAGTCTGGGCGAAAGTGACTTCCATCCTCGCTCAGTGGCTATCGGATGCGAAGCGGTCAGTAGTAATCTATTGCCATCATCGAAGGTCAACTCATAGACGATCCGTGGCGGTGGTTTGAGCAGGGCAAGAACAGGCGTGGGTCCGTCATGAGATTTCACCCGGTCCCCGATCTCAAGTGACTCAATGGCTCGTTCGCTGTTATCAGCCATCAGTACGAGCGTGCCAGATGGGAAACAACCCATAGACGTGGTAGGTGGAGTAGCGCCGCCAGCACCAATGAGATTATTGAAATCCTGCCCTAGCCCACCAAAGAAACCTCCGATGCCTGCACCCATGCCGCCGAAAAAGCTACCAATGCCACCACCAATAGCCTGACCATACGTTTGCCCACCTGCTGTATTTGCAGGTCCTGCACCAGTAAGAAACTGCATGACTTCTCCACCAAAGCCAGTGCCGCCGAAAAAGTCCTTTATCCCTTGCCCAATCATGTCCCCATACGTTTGACCACCTTGCCCCTGCAACCCTGCTACTGAGGCTGGCCCCATGCCCGTCAAAAAGTCCAGTGGAGAGGATTGTCCCGCAGCGCCTGCGCCTGGCCCTTGTCCCGTGTAATTTTGATAGAGAGCGTTCTGTTGTGCTGCATATTCCTGGTATTGAGCCTCTTGTAGCATGCGTTGCTGGTTAATAGGGTGTGAAGCATTGTAGGATGCCTGTACGCGCTGATAAATCGCTTGCGAGGCGGATAACTCATCCTGCGCTTGGAGATAGGCAGGGGTAACTGAATCCGCAAGCAGTGTGCCCGCTTGCGTCTTCATCGTCATGGTTTGGCCTTCCACCGTTCGTGGCATATTTGCCATTTGTTGCTGATACGCAATTTGCATCTGATCTGGCGGTGTGGGACCTGGATACGGCTGTGCTTGCCCCGTCCAATTCGCCCAATAATTGGCGAGTCCGTGAGAACCAGCGTCAAGCATACCCTGACCAGCACCATCAACAGTAAACGCGCTCAGGATAGCCCCGCCTGCAACCTGTGCAAGATCGGTAACTATCCCTAATTGCATGCCGAGTCCTTCCCCTAAGTTCCCCCAGAAATCAAACCCAGCCTTTCCTTGTGCAGCGACACTGTTTGCCGCATTCAGAGCGGGGAGCACCCCTTGTCCAAAATTTTCTGAGAATGACTGCCCTGCTTTACCAGCCGATGCGGTCATGGTATCGATGGCCCCGGTAAACGTTCCTATCCCATGAGCGCCTGGGCCTTCAGCGATCACTGCGGCATTATAAATTCCCTGTCCTACCGCGCCAACTGCCATACCGATCATCTGTGCAGCCATCATGGGCATCATAAGATCATTGAGGATACCCATAACGCCACCACCACCGAATACTGACTCCGCTTCTCCAGACCACCATGCACTCGATGCTTTTCCTGCTTTCCCTATAGCGCTACCAGCACCTTCAGCGGCGTGTCCTGTTTGAACCAATGTGTCACCGACTTTGCTCCACTCGGCAGCGAAATCGGTTGGAGGCCCTACGGTGTCCCAATTAATAGAATCTGAGATACTTTTCCCTGCACTTTGGAAACTTCCGCTCATTTGGCCGAGCAACCCTTCGGCACTCATCCCCGTATGCCCCATACCCTCAAGCAAGGCTGTGTTCTCATTGCCGATGGATGAGGTGAAATCATTCCAGGATTGTCCGCTTTCGCTCAAATGACTGTTGATCATCTGGAATGGAAAAGGGTCATCAAGCGCATTCTGGAAGACAGACATATTATCTGCGGCTGCACTTACCCGGTCTGCCATTGTTTGAGCGTGCTCAGTAAGTACTTGCATCGGCTGTGCGACTTTTTGTAATTTGGATGCTGTCTCTTCAGCCGCCGTACCTGTATCCTCGAAGGCTTTCGGACTCTCGGAGAGCGCATCATTCATGCTCGCAATGGATTCTGTGCCACTCTCAGCCATCTTTGGGAGTTCAGAGAGAGCAGCGTTAAATGTCTGAGCGCCCTCCGCCCCCTTCGCAGCCTTGTCTCCAAAGTTTGCAAGCTCATCACCCGCACTGCTCAGGCTGTCACCGGCACCACCTCCGATATCGGCAAGGCTGGCAAGGTCTTTCTTTGCCGCCTCAACCCCTGATGGATCGTATTCTATTGTTATTTTCGCCTTAATTTCGCCTGCATCCGGTATGTCAATCACCTCCTTTCTCGTCTGGTTTTATCTCTATCCTGGCGCATTGATGAATCCCTGAAAGTTTTTCGCGAACGCTGGATTCGTCGTATCAATGACCGGCTCATCCTCCTCTACAGGTTTTGCTGGATGGATCGTTCCTGCCTTAATCAGCGCTTTGAGCATGGCAATGGTTGTTCGCTGCGTTTGTACTTCATCGTCTACGAGCAAGTAGGCGATCCATCCCGCTAACTCTCCACTGGTCTGACCTTGTAAGAAATCGCTCACATGCTGGTAGCCAAGCCGCTCTGTGAGGCGATAGACGTTGTAGAGATTCGGGCGAGACTCTAGTTTTTTTTCGCGTTCTCCACGTCGGCAGACAGCATGCCAGAGAGGCGCAGAATCGTAAAAGCCAGGCGCACGACGGCTCCACCGTGTCGTGGATCTTTCAATGTGCTCAAATGTCCATCGGAAAAAGCGCGATTGCCGGTTTGCGGGTTATAGCATCCGTAGATCACTACTTCTGGCAACACCTTCTTATAATTAATCGCCTTCGTTAGCTTGTTAAATGCGAGCGTTTCCACCTCGATACGACTCTCAGCATCCAATGCCTTGCACAAGATCTTGACGCCCCACTCTGGGACCTCGATCACTTCCTCGGCAGGCTCTTTTGAGGTGATGTGTTGGAACAGAGCCGCATCAGTGTCGAACATCTTCCACGTGTCGTCATGACCGTTCGTTGATGCTGTTTCCTGCGTTGTATCAAGTTCTGCTGTCTCTGCCATAGGTTTGCTTTCTATTTACATCAGTACGACTGTTGTCGTAGAGAATGTATTTGATGTGATCTGATAGATTGGTCCGCTTGCAATAAAAGTGACCGCTTGTTTATCGACATCTTGCGCGACGACGGTTTGGGTGATTCCTGTCGGCAGTCCGTAAAACTGGTATCGATCACCACCAGACTCATTCCACCAGAGTTGACACAAGATAATTCCACCTGAAATGTTGATAACAGTGCCCCCGCCTGTAGTAATCATTTCGTTCAAGACGCGTGCATCCTGGCTATAGCAGTCCACGGAGCATGTCATTGACTTGGTAATCCCAAGATTGACCGCCCAACCGCCTGCCGCTTGGAACGGTGTGACATCTTTGGTCATACCTTTCCCGCTCATCTTCCAGGCATGTGCCCCGGATAGTGCAGAGAGCGTGAAATAGCTGCCTGCTGAGACGCGTACATAGTTGTTCGTGCCAACGGTGCGTGCTGAGGTGAAGACAATTTCACCGACCGGCCAGTTCACGGTATAATCGCCACTGGCATCAGTCGTCCATGAGCCAGTGCCATTGGGCGAGGTCTGCACGGTGAACGTCTGCGACGGGTCCCATGCCTGATGATTGGAGCCTGCACCTGCCGCGCCATTCATCGCTACACCAACCTCAACCCAGATGGTTGGGCTACCAGCATTGGTCCAGGCTTGAGCAAGGTTTGTTCCAACGGCTCCTCTATCAGCAAAGTAGAAAGGAGCAACTGCGGTATTGCTCGTCTCGATGGTTTGCGTAAGACCTGGAGCGCTTGACGTACCATTCGCATAGTTGATATCGAGCACAAGTTGAGTGTTGACGGTCGTTGTCACCGTGTTACTACTGTTGCCGCTTGTGCCTGAGTTACTGGCCGCTGTTCCAAAGGTGCTCGTTTGTGCCACGTTGTAGTAACTTGTAGCCAGCCCAATCACCGGAGCTGCACCACTCAAAGAAGCTACAATGTTATTCACACCAGTTGCGGGACCGACCTTGTAGAAGAGGTAGACCGTCTGCGTGCCCTGCGTCTTGCTAGTCAACGACGTGAGTGCCACGCCGTTATAGGTCACGCCGCTACAAGTGGCACTGGAACCGACTGAAACCGCGACGAGCAGGATCAGATTACTCTGCGCATTCGTAACGGTATGGCTCCAGGTGAGGGAGCTTGCAGAGGCATTGCTGGAATTCGACACCGCGTCCTTCTGGGGTCCAGTCGAATTAAACCAATAGTGAATCTGGTCGCCCTGGTCTATGAAGATCTCAGGTGAACCGAGCGCCGTTGGTGGCGACGTGGAGAGCCAGACATCTCCACTTATTCCTGCAATCGCACTCATTATATATACCTCGTGTCCACTACTACATTTTACGAGTACACGCATGCCCCAGTACCGGTGAAACTGAAATCCACCGTTTGCGCATTCTGGACATCGACATTTGGATCAATCCCGGTCAAGATCGCAGTTCCTGTGAATGCGTGAGGCGTGGACTGAATAGTGAGCGTGATCGACAGCGACGAATTCAATAAGGCGTAGAGGTTGGTCTGTGCCGTATCAGCGGTATCAATAAACGCGGTGATCTTCGCGGTCCATGATTTGATGGTTGCCAAGTTGATAGCCCAGTTGCCACTAGCACCAAATGGGGTCACATCCTTTGTTGCACCTTTTAACGATAATGTCCACTTTGATGCATCTGTAAAGGCCGTGCTTGCCTCTGTGCAACTTGCGCCTATGCCAGCCAGTGCAGCCATTTTGCTTTCCTCCTGTCGAGGAGGTATGGCACAGAAGAAGAGGCCATACCTCGAACGGTTGTTCGTTGTATGGCCTCTAGGGCTCCGGTTGGTTATTCGATTGTTAGCTTGTTCTTAATAAAGCTTTCCTATGATCAAAACAGGATCGTCGGGATTGGGCGCAATCCGCACACCTTCACGGTCGTGTACAAACGTGAACTGGTCTCCTTCAGCAAAGGTCAGGGTGATCCATTTCCGTCCAGTCAGTTCACGGCATACCCAGTGACCATTTGACGAGACAGGCATCGTCTCATTCTTGAATCTTATTTCTTGCACGTCTTCAAGAGAGTGCTTCAAGTCTTGCGTGACAATCTGTCGTATCTCTCGGTACGGTGACTCATCCCTCTGAAACCACTGCTGGATGATCGCCTGCCATTCATTTTTCATGAGCATTATGCGTCCTCGCTTCCTCAATGTACTCTCTTCCAATTTCATGCTCTGTATGACAGCCACGACACCAAACCCACTGCCGTAACTCAGCAGGCCAGTCACCAGTACGACTCACGCGTATCATCATCTTGCCTGTGAGCGGACATCGGAGCGGTATACGCTCTATCTGTGTGCTCGCTCCATTATACTGCATGCTTGTGTTGGCTACCATGTTCACACACCATCCAGGAACTTTGAGAGATATTCGCGAATATTTTGTTCAATGAATTGAATAGCCTTCTCGGTGATCTGTTTCCCTTCAACACGTCTCCGGTGTTTTGCCGCTACATATCCACGCCTCGTCATATGCCCACGCCTCGTCATGTGGCCCTCACTAACAAATGGATAGTAATACACGCTATTGCGCAGCGTGAAGGACAGCCCGCCTACTTCTGCACGATCCCCCTCTTGCAATCGCCCTGTCTTGCGCGGTGTGGCTGCTTTCCACGCGGCTTCGGTATCCTTTGCGAGTTTCGCCGTCTGCTTGATCAGGTTCTCGCCCGCCTTCTCTTCGATCTCGGTAAGGCGATTGAGCACCGTGTCCAAGCCTTCGATGGTGATCATGACTCTTGTGCCCATCATTGCACCTCTGAGACGAATGCTGAGAATGATACCTCGATATCATTCCGCAATGTTATCTCTTCAGTTCTTGATTCATTCTCAGCCGTCTCCCCACGATAGAGCGTCAACTTTGCCTCAACGATGTTGTTAGGCTCTATGGTCAGAACAATCTTGCTCACGTTGTTAATCATCTCATCGTCAGCGAGGACCATCATCACATACCCAACAGGAGGTGCCCCATGTTTCGGGACAGGCCCGACGATTCTAATTCGCATCCCAACAAGTTCCTCGGCAGTAAAGTCCCTTCCCTTAGAATCACCTGTTTGCACTGAAGCCATCAGGATTGCCCTCCTTAATTCGCATTATTCCAGATGTGCCACCGAGCCTCGATATGGCGTGTGGTTCCATCGGCTTCGGGCACTTTCGTCGCTGTGAGGAACATCACCCCATTTTGCGCATTAGTGAAATTTCCTCCTGTCAGGCTCAAGGTTTGGCTCTCGATGATGCTACAGATCACATCGATAATGTTCATGGCTTCCTGATAGGTCGCTTTCTGACTGAAGACGTGAATACTAAAATCGATTTGCTTACTCGGCTTCTGGAATTGATACCAGTTTGTTTCGACATGATCGCCAAACG